>Ga0318534_10000548_pt1 | contig 12839 bp, 11 predicted proteins | sample GRESIP117b4f26_FD_202502 | JGI IMG/M metagenome (GOLD analysis project Ga0318534, IMG submission 202502) | Tropical soil microbial communities from Luquillo Experimental Forest, Puerto Rico - GRE.SIPMG.117b4f26 | ecosystem: Environmental > Terrestrial > Soil > Tropical forest > Bulk soil...
GGCGTACACCGTGTTGGCGGGTGCCGATACCTGGCCGTAAGAGTTAACGACCGAGACGCTCGACAGGCCATTTGCCAGCGTGGCGTTACACACACCGGCCACCGCAGCGCACAGGTCGATCTTCTTGAACATCGTGCCGTACTGGGGCTCGATCGCGTAGAGGACCGGCTTCTGGTTCGGGCTGTTATAGCCATTGCCCACGAACACGTACCAACCGGCCGCGGTATCGACGATTGCCGGCTCGCTGAACGAGAGCCCCATGTCGATGTCGCTGAACTCCCACAGAACCGCCTGCGCGAGCGTCAGCTCGCTGAGATCGGCGGCAATCGCATCAGGGTCCGTCACATCGAGCGCAAAGATCGTATTGCCGCCTGCGCCGAGGTTGCTCGTGAGCACCGTGTGCCAGGTGCTATCGCTCGCGAACTTGACGTCCGCAGAACGCGGCGAGCCGTTGACGAACATCAGGTGCTGCGCGTTGTAGAACGGGTTCACGAGCTTGATCAGGTTGCCCCACACGCCGTGGGGGACGTAGGCGAACATCTCATTGCCGGTGGCGGCATTGAGCGCGTGCAGCATGCCATCGTTGGCACCGACGTAAATGACCGGTGTGCGATTCTGGTGCGCGGTCGCGAAGGTGAAGTAGTCGGCCGTCTGCATGAGTCCCTGCGGGGGGCCGATGTAGAGCGGCGCGCTGTCTACGATGTCGCCGAGCTTGTGCGTACGGTTGCGGAACTGGCCCCCGTTCTGCTGCTCCAGGTCGGGTCTGCCGCGCAGGTACTCCAGTACGTCCTGACCATTGGGATCCGGGAAGAAGGTCTGGAAGGCCGCACCAAGCGCCGTGCCAGCCGAGATGCCCGCGGGTACCAGCGCCGGTCTCCAGCGGAACGCGGTGCCGGCGCCCTGGTTGTTGTTGGCTGCCGGATCCCAGGTCGCGATGAGCCGGCCGGTGTTCCAGTCCTGCGCATCGAGCTGCGTAGCGGCGCTCCACAGCTGCAGGCCAGGAGTGGTGTTCACATATCCGGTGACCGGATCGATCGGCCAGGCGTTCAGGTTGCCGGTCCAGTCAAGTAACACGTCCGCGGTGGTGAACTGCGCGAGGTAGGCGACCGAGCCGCGGTGCAGGCCGGTCGAGTTCACAGCAGTGGACGCGGTCGACTGGGTCGTATTCTGGATCAGCGCGAGGATCGTCTGCAGGTCGTTAGTGAGCGAGGTGGGGTCGGTCGCCGGGAAATACGCGCCAGTTCCGCCCGCCACCGCCATCGCCGTGAGCACCTGTGCCGCGACCGGATTTACGCTCGGATCGACGCCGGCGCCCAGGCCGATGACGAAGGTCTTCACGTGCGAAGTCGAGTGCAGCAGCGTCTGCAGCTGATTGACCGTGTCGATCACCGCCTGGTCGTTGGTGCCAGGAATGTTGAGCGACTGATCGGGATTGAAGGCGACTTTCATGTTCCACTTGGCGGCGGACACGGTTCCCGGCGGGGGCCACGACTTACCGCTCTTGTCGCGCGTCGGCATGCCATCGGTCAGCAGGATCACGTAACGAGTGGGCGCGCAGCCGTTCGATGAGGGCGGATTGCCATTGAAGAGCGTGGCCGCCTGGATGAGGAGCCCCGGAATCGCGGACTGCAGGGCGGCCGCCTTCATCTCAGGGGTGATGGTGCTGTCGGTCTCCGGGTCGAGGAACGGCGCGAATTTCGCGAGGGCCGCATTCACAGTCGCCTGCGTGGGCACCGCCCCGGCCGTCGTCATGGGCACAGCGACATTGGCGTCATTGAAGTCTTCGCCGCTGATGTAGCCAAAGCCGCGCGCCATGTACATGGTTTGCGGCGTGTAAGGCACAAAACCGGCGTTGGTCGGAGTGGTGCTCCCCGGACAAGCATTGATGGTGTGCTGGTAGCCTTCCGAGATGGAGCCGGGGTTGCCGTTGTACTGCGCCAGCGTATGGTTAGGGGGCCACGGATTGGCGGGGTTGGGGCCGCCCCACACCATACACACCGGCGCGGCGCCGCCGTAGAAGACGTCATTGATCAAAGGATCGTCGCTGCTACCGCCGTTGTACGCGGTACCCGGCGGATTCGGAAACAAGGTGCCATCGACCTCCATCCACTGTGAGCTGGCCATACTGCCGGTCACCTTGCCGCTCGTGTCGATAGCCAGGCAGTCGAGGTAGACAGTGTTGTTGGCCGCCAGGTTGGTGTACTGGTAGCAGGGATTGGTGATGTAGCGATGCCCAGCGAGCTGCGAACCGGTGGGAACGAACGCAAACCCGCCTGGCGGGCTCATCTCGTAGACATAGGTGTTGGTAACGTTGTTGCCGGTGAGCTTGTAGTCGAGCAGCGCAAAGTCCGCATAGGCCATGTAGCTGTTGAGTGTCGCGAGGATCCCCGCCTTCGCCACGTTCAGGCGGCTCGGGGAGTTGTCGACCCGGCGGGGGCCGACACGGGAGGTGTACGGCGCGGTGCCATCGCCCGGGCCGGGGTCGATCGGCGGGGTGAATCCGCTCGGGATGGTGTAGCTCACCGGTGAGCTCGAGGCATTCAGCAGGCTGAACGCAGCATTGATCGAGCCTGAACCCGTCATGATGGCGCCCGAGAGGTTGCCGTCCATCGACTCGGAGTTACCGACGGCGAGGACGACCTGCGGGTGGGCGGGAACGGCGATCGTCATTGGCACCTGCGCTATCTGGGTCGGCGTAACGACTACTGCCGACTGGCCCCTGTGGCCGAGAAACACGCAGGCGATCACCCCGGCGAGGATGATCGCAGGTTGCAGGATGTGAGCGGTATTTCGGGTTGCCATAGGGTTTCCGGCCGGATGGCCGCCTAATGAATGATGCTTTGCAGTGTTGCGCTCGCGGAGGCATCGCCTCCGAGGGCGTGTGCGGTGACGCGATACACCGCACAGGACTGAGTCTGGCTCGTGGGCGTGCACAGCGGGTCGCCGGCACGCGCCACGGGGGGCAGGTCTTCGATGATCACCTGCGTGGCGACCGGGGAGGCCGGTGCATTGGCGAGCGCCGGCCCGGTGTAGGGCATTGACGCGCCAGCTGGCGCGTTCCAGTTGATGGTGTCGGCGATGCTGCAGCCGTTCGGGCAGCTGGCCAGTCCGCCCTGCACCTCGGTCTGCAGCACGTACAGGCCGGCGTTGTTCTGGGCGAACTGCACAATGCTCCAGTTGCCATCGGCGAGGTTGATCTCCGCATCACGCAGCGCCGCTTCCGCGGCCTGCAGCGCGAGCTGATGGTTGTTGTCGTTGCGCGCCATGATGGCCTCGCCGCTCTGCAGGCGCGCCGCGGCGATCCCGATGATGGTCAGGATGATCAGCAGGATGAGCGAGATGTACAGCACCGCTCCCTGTTGGCGGGACCGTGCGGAGCAGCTGAAGGTGTGTCGCATTTGTAGGCTCATGGCGTGCTGCTCAGTTGACCGCGTCGCGAATGTTGATGGTGGCGTAGAACACCTGGCGCGAGCGGTTGTCTCCGGGGACGGTGACCGTGTCGCCGATCATGTTGTAAGGCGGCGGCACCGGGACTGGCTTGTTGCCCGGGGGGCTTGCCACCAACAGCGCGAGCTGGATGCTGACGACATTGACGGCGCCGACCTGGTCGGCCGTTACGTACGCGGCCGCAGTCTGACTGCCGGCCGGATCGATGCCGTAGAGCACCTGCATGTTCTCCACGTCGGGCACCAACTCCTCGGGCGACACGGGTTGCAAGGGCGCAGGGAAACCCGGACCGTTTATCTGCTCGAGCCGAAACAGCGAGGAGTCGCCGTCTGAGCCGATACCGATGTAGTAGACGGTAGTGGTCAGGGGTGCGACGAGCGCACCGGCAGAGAATCCCACCGGCAGGTTGCCGTTCAGAGTGACTGTTGACGGCGCTCCCACGCCGACCGCGGTCACCTGGAAGATCACTGACTTGGTGCAGTCGGCGAGCGCTGCATACTGGGTCGCCGTTATCGCTGTCGGAGCCGGCGTGACGAACACGCTGTTGGCGCCCGGAGCGGCATCGGCCGTGGTGTAGACCGGCGTGACTCGAGACACGCTCGAGCGTACGACGAGGACATCACTGCCCTGCACGGGCAGACCCCAGGGCCCCGCGGGAAACGCGCCAGTGATGGCCGGATCCAGGTTCGGCGTCCACTGGTTGGCTGCGCCTGCGACCGGCGCCAGGGGCACCGTGAACGCAGCGCCTGGAGCAGTGCCATTGGCCTCGAACCCGGCGATGCCCTGGCCGAAGTTGTTCAGAAACGTGGCCGCTTGCAAGTTCTGGCTGGTGGCGGTCATCGACGAGTTGCAGGCGAGGTTGCCCGCGCTGCGTACCGACTCGCCGATCAGGTTGAGTGCAAAGCGGCCGCTGTCGGACATGTCGCCAATGCCGGCGGTCGCCTGGTAGGCGCTCCGCGAGCCGATGAACACGGAGATGACCGCGCCGGTGAGCAACAGCGCGAGCGTGATGGCTACCATCAGCTCGACCATGGAAAAGCCGCTCTGGCGCTTCACAGTACCGTCTCCAGAGTGATCGAGATCAGGTTGCCCGCGGTCGCGCCGAAGGACTGCTCGGCAACCTTGTCAGCCCAGGTAACGGTCACCGTGGCGGTCACATTGTTGGCGCCGGTCGCCGTGTCTGGAGCCGTCACGGTGGCCACGGTGCCTGTGCCGCCCGGAAGCTCCGCCGCCAGGCTCTGGTTCCACAGGAAGGTGTCGTTCTGCGCTGTCTGCCCGGATGTACACGGCGCGGCCACGGTGCAGACCTGCGCCGCAGGAACGACCACGGCAGTGTCATAGCCTTGCGCGATCGCGGAGGGGCGATTCGCGCGCATGGCATCGAGGATGGTGTAGGCGAGCGCCGTTGCCTGGCTGCGCATATAGGCGCTGTCGTTGGCGCGCGCGGAGAGCACCATCATCTTGGCAATGCCAAGGAGACCGACGCTCATCACCAGCAACGCGACCATCACTTCGAGGAGCGTGAACCCACGGTTGAGGCGCGGGCGTGCAAGCGGCATGTTGGGTTTGTTCATGCTGTCAGCCTCAGGGGCAAGTGAGCGCCACGTTGTTCAGGTCCTGTCCCACTGTCTGGGCCGCGACCACGCGTCCCATCGGTGTCACCTGCAGGTAGCGTGCGAAGGCTGCGCCGCGTACATCACACATCTTGAACGCGACCGCGGCCGCCGGCGTCAGCGCCCCGTTCGAGAGGAAGCTCAACGTCGTGTTGTTGGGGGTTGCCCTGAGAGTGGTCCCAGTCGGGAGCGCGCCGACGGTCTGGATCGGCTTTGGCGCCCCCACGCCGAAGACGTTGACGCTGGGCAGGACGATCCACCCCTGCTCCCACGGCGTACCCGTGCAGGTGGCGCCATCGGTGCTGCTACACACCTGTACACCGCCAGGCAGGTCGTTCTTGATCGCTTCGCTGCGGGCCGTGTTGAGACTCAGCACCAGATTGTTCTGCTGTACCCACTGCTGGTCGTTCTGCAAGAAGCTCCGGAAGGCCGGAACGGCCAGTCCGAGCAGGATCGAAAGAACGAGCACGGTGATCATCAGCTCGACCAGAGTGAATCCGGCGAGGTATCGCCTGTGCTCGATCAGTGCGTAAGGCATGGGGGTTACCAACGTCATGGGCGGCAGTCTCCAGAGAGAGGCTTCACTGGGGTGTGAATTAGCTCTCACTCACGGCCCAGCTTCCTGCCCTTCCGACGGACGGCCGCGCCTGAGGTGCAGACGGCGGCAGTTCGTCGTCGGTGCGCGACAAAGAAATCAATATGTTATGAGGTGAAGTCGAGCGGCCGGTCGGTTCGACCCTTCGGCCATATGCACTGGAGTGCGCAGCTGGGCAGTCCGCAGCATTCCGCAGTGGCACCCTCAGAGACTGCGGAGGCAGCGGAGGCAGCGGAGGAGAGCCCCGGGCGATGCGGCAGCAGCCCCTCCCCCATCCGCATCGTTCTGGGCGAGGGGGCACCGCGCAGGCGTCCCGAGGGACGGCGGCGGCGGCTGGCCTGGAGAGCGCGGCTGGACGTGGGTGAGATGGACCCTGAGAGCCATGTTCACCATATTCTTTTGCTAGAGCCTGCGCTATATTCGCGCTGCAGCCGATTGACCGCGCTGGGGTTTCAGGGCCACCGCAAAACAATAAGAAATCAGTGTTCGCCTCCTTCCAACCAGGAACGAATAAGGACGGCGTCCGCGAGGTCGTGATGAATACTGCATGGCAACAGCTCGAAGCCGCTGCGTTGACGCTTGCGCGCTCCGGGACGATCAAGGATCGCCTCGCCGATGCGTGGCGCAATCATCTGTCGCTGGTAAACGCCGAGGAGCTGCCCGAGGGACTGCGTGCGGAGTTTCGTGCCTGCCACGCGGCCCTCACACGCGAAGCCCCGCAGCGTGGCGAGGATGCTGTGCGCGCGACGGTACGCAAGCTCTCGGGTCACGAAGCAGATGAGCTGGCCTGCAGCGTGGTGCGGCTCTTTGCCGCCATGGTGCGTGAGGGCGCACGCGCAAATGTCGTGGAGAACAACGAGCCCATGCTCAACGCCACGCCAGCGGCAAGCGCGCGCGCGAAGATGCTGAAGAGCGTTCCGCAGGTGATCTCGCTGCGTACGGCCGAGCGCTGAGGCTGCCGCGGCAGCCGCTGTTCCGGGGCTGCCCTTTCAGTCGAGCTTGAATTCGATCGTATCCCAGCGCGTCGTTTCCTCATGGCGCGCCTGGCGCCGAACCGCATCGACCAGCGCCCGCTCGTCCCAATCCACCACCTCGTTGGCGAGATCGAGAATCTCCTTCGGCACGTCCTTGCGCGTACCGAATGGCTTCATGAGGATCACGGGCTTGTGGTTTGCCTGCGTGTACAGCAGCTGGAACGTAAGGAGCTCGCGGTGCGTATCGAACAGGCTGCTAAGTGCGATCACCCCCTCGACCGGGGAGATCTGGCGTCGCAGGTCCTCGCGCAGTGCTTCCTTATCGCCGCTCGGACGCTGCTCGGGAGTGCTGTAGTTGCGGTAGAAGAAGTTGCGTGCGCTTTCGAGGTACTCGAAAACGCGCAGGTAGTCGTCGCTCGTCTCCCACGCGTGCGTGACGAAGAGCCGGACCGGGTTGGCCTGCGACATGCTTCTTAAGTCTCGCATAAGGTCGCGTACCGGGAAACTAGGCCCAGTCAGCGCTCGGCGCGTGGGCGCGGGCGTCGCCGGCGGCGCACAGTGAGTGGCAGCGTGGCACCGCACAACGCGCCATTGCGCGATAGAATCCCTTCCGCGGCCCTTTGAATCCTCGCCGCTGAAGTTCCCCTGCAAGGTGCGACTGCTCGTCTACAACATTCGCTATGCGACCGGTACGGGTCCGGCCTTTCACCTGCCGATACCGGGCGCGGGCTACCTGCGCAGTAACCGCAAGGTACTGACCGGCATCACCGAGTTCCTGCGCGCGGAGCAGCCGCACATCGTCGGACTGATCGAGGTCGACACCGGCTCCATTCGTACCGGCATGCTGAACCAGGCCGAGCACATCGCCAGGGAGCTCGGGCACTACTCGACCTTTCAGTGCAAGTACGGCACCGACTCGATCAACCAGTTCATGCCGATCGTGCGCAAGCAGGGCAACGCCTTCCTGTCATCCCCGAGCGTGCATGGCGAGCGATTCCATTATTTCGACACCGGCATCAAGCGGCTGATCATCGAGCTGGAGCTCTCGGATGTGTGTGTGTTCCTGGTGCACCTGTCGCTGAAGTTCCGCCAGCGCCAGTACCAGCTGCGCTCGCTCCACGACCTGATCCTGCAATCGGCCAAGCCGGTGATCGTGGCGGGGGACTTCAACACCTTCTGGGGTACGCACGAGATTTATCTGTTCATGCGCGCCGCGGGCCTGCGCAGTGCCAACACTGCGGGCCTCCCCTCCTTCCCCGCGCGTGTGCCGCGTATCGAGCTCGACTTCATCCTGGTGAGCGAGGGTATCGAGGTGACCGACTTTCGCGTCCCGGATGTGCGCTTCTCGGACCATCGGCCGCTGGTGTGCGATTTCCGCGTGCACGCCGGCGCCACCGTACGCACGGATTCCGAGCCCGCCGCCGCGGACGCCTCTGCCGCCTCCGCGGCCTGATCGGTGTGAGGCTCACATGAACGACGCCAGCTCCAGAGCCTGGAAGCTCGAGCGCGATGCCGAGGGTATTGCCTGGCTCACCCTCGACAAGCCGGGGACGTCCGCCAACGTACTCTCCGCCGGGGTGCTCGCGGAGCTCGATGAGCTGCTCGGTGCGCTCGAGCAGGACCGTCCGCGCGGTGCGGTGCTGATCTCGGCGAAGAAGAGCGGGTTCGCTGCCGGCGCCGACATCAAGGAATTCACCGGGCTCACCGATGAGGCGAGCGGCTACGAGCTCATCCATCGCGGGCAGCAGGTATTGAATCGCCTGGCCGCACTCCCGTGCCCGACGGTAGCCGCTGTGCACGGCTTTGCGCTCGGCGGGGGCCTCGAGCTCGCCCTCGCCTGCCGCTATCGCGTCGCAGTGGGCGATGAACGGCTCGCGCTCGGACTCCCGGAGGTTCTACTCGGCATCCACCCGGGATTTGGCGGCACGGTCCGCTCGGTGCAGGTCGCGGGCGTGCGCACTGCGATGGAGATGATGCTCACCGGCAAGCCGCTGCGCGGGGACAAGGTGCTCAGGGCTGGCCTCGTGCAGCGGCTGGTGGCGGAAAGCGAGCTGCGCAGTGTTGCGCGCGAGCTCGTGCTGCGGGCCCCTGCTCCGCGCCGTGCGCCGCTCGGGGAACGGCTGCTGAGCCTCGCACCGCTGCGGCCCTTCGTGCGCCGGACCCTCATTGCTCAGGTGGCAAAGCGCGCGCCGCGCGAGCACTACCCGGCGCCTTACGCCATCATCGAGCTGTGGTCGCGCTACGGTGCGCACGGGAGCGCCGCCTTCGAGGCCGAGGCACGCTCGATAGCGCACCTCTTCACCACCGAGACCTCGCGCAACCTGGTACGCGTCTTCCTGCTGCAGGACGCGCTCAAGAGCGCGGGCGCCAAGAGCGGTGCCGAGATCCGCCACGTGCACGTGGTCGGCGCCGGCGTCATGGGCGGAGACATCGCGGCCTGGTCCGCGCTGCGCGGCTTCAGCGTGACGCTCGAGGATCGCGCGGCGGAGTTTATCGAGCCGGCGCTCGGGCGCGCGCAGGAGCTGTTCGACAAGCGCCTGCGCGATCCGGCGAAGAGCGCCGCGGCCCGCGCCCGCCTGCGTGCAGATGTGCCAGGCGATGGCGTCGCGTCCGCGGATCTGGTGATCGAGGCGATCTTCGAGAATCTGGCGGCCAAGCAGGAGCTGTATGCGCGGCTCGAGCCGCGTATGAAGCCCGGCGCGCTGCTCGCAACCAACACCTCGAGCATCATGCTCGAGCCGCTCGCCGAGCGCCTGGCGCATCCCGAGCGGCTCGTGGGACTGCACTTCTTCAACCCGGTGGCGCAGATGCCGCTCATCGAGATCGTGCACGCGGCGCGCACCGATCCTGCCGCGGTGCAGACCGCCACCGGCTTCGCGCGGCGCCTCGACAAGCTGCCCGTACCGTGCCGCAGCGCACCAGGTTTCATGGTGAACCGTGTGCTGACCCCGTACCTGTTCGAGGCGATGCTCGCGGCCCAGGAAGGGACTCCGCTCGAGGTCATCGACCGCTGCGCGGTGAGCTTCGGTATGCCGATGGGGCCCATCGAGCTCATCGATGTGGTCGGGCTCGATGTTGCCGCGCACGTGGGCGAGATCATCGCTCAGGAGCTCGGCCGTCCGGTCACCAAGATCGCGCGGCTCGATGAGCTGCTCGCCGCCAAAAAGCTCGGGCGCAAGAGCGGCGAGGGGTTTTATCTGTGGCGCGAGGGTAAGGCCGTGAAACCCCCTGCCCCTGATACGAGCACACCAACCGATCTTACCGATCGGCTGATACTCGTGATGGTGAATGAATGCGTCGCGTGTCTGCGGGAGCGTGTGGTGGAGACCGCCGATCTCGTCGATGCCGCGGTTCTGTTCGGCACGGGCTTTGCGCCCTTCCGCGGCGGGCCGCTCACCTACGCACGCGCGCGCGGCGTCACCGCCGTGGTGGCACGACTGAAAGACCTCGCGGCGCGGCACAGCGAGCGCTTCCGGCCCGACGAGGGCTGGGTCTCACTCGCCGCCCGGTAAAAGCGTGACGGGGCCTGAAGCGCGCGCAAACCGCTGTGCTACCATCAAAAAGTCATCGCACCGCGGCATGCGCGAGTGCGATGCAGGTCACGTCAGGCGTTGTTGGGGAAAAATGGCCGAAGAACAGGCAGCGTCCATCCAGTTGCTGCGGACGTTCGCACCGCTCGATGGCATGAAGCGCGAGAACCTCGCTGCGCTTGCCAAGAAAGTGAGCGTACGGACGCTGGGGCGCGGGCGGGTGCTCTTCAACCAGGGCGACACCGACAAGCGCACCGTGTGGCTGGTGAGTGGCATCGTCGAGATCGACGACGGCCAGCGCAAGGCGACCGTGCTGCGCGGCGGCACCCCGGAAGCGCGCAACCCGCTGCACCCGACGTTGCCGCGGCAGGTGACGGTGCGCGCGGTCGATGACATCAGCTTCCTGTCGATCGACAGCGATCTGCTCGATGTCATGATCACCTGGGATCAGACCGGCAGCTACGAGGTCGAGGAGCTGCAGGCGCAGCTTGCGGGTGCAGGGTCCGACGACTGGATGACGACGCTGCTGCAGACCAACGCCTTCCATCGAATCCCGCCGGCGAACATCCAGGCGATATTCCAGCGCCTGCAGCGCACGCCCTGCCGCGCCGGTGAAGTGGTGATCAAGCAGGGTGCCGAGGGCGATTACTTCTACATCATCGTGAGCGGTAAGTGCGCGGTGACACGCGAGACACCGCTCAGCCGGGACGGCATCAAGCTCGCCGAACTGGGTGTCGGCGACACCTTCGGCGAGGAGGCGCTGATAGCGGAAGCCAAGCGCAATGCCACCGTCACCATGCTGACCGACGGGGTACTGATGCGACTGAACAAGCAGGACTTCCGCGAGCTGCTGAACGAGCCGCTGCTGCAGTGGGTATCGGCCGATGCTGCCCGCAAGATCATTGCCCAGGGCGGCCGCTGGCTCGATGTGCGCCTGCCGAGTGAGCACCAGAACCTGGCGATCGAGGGGGCGCTCAACGTCCCGCTCTACCTGATCCGGCTCAAGCTCTCCACCTTCGATCGCGACAAGCCGTACGTGGTGTACTGCGACACGGGGCGCCGCAGCTCCGCTGCGGCCTTCATCCTGGTCGAACGCGGTTTCGATGCCTACGTACTGCAGGGCGGCATGGGTGCAGGCGGCGGTTTGCCGCTCACCCGCGGCGGAGCGGCTGAGAAGCCCTGAGGATCGGCGCTAAGGCAGTCAGCCGCACGGGCTGACCGGCCGCTACATGGTGTGCGTAGCCTTGTCGCCCGAGAGGGCGCCGGCCAGGTAGGTCTCGATCTTTTTCTGGGTCTGTCCGCGATCCTGCTCGGAGAACTGCACGCCGATCCCCGCGGTGCGCTTGCCCTGGTTGCCCTGCGCCCCCTTGGGTGTCACCCAAATGACACGTCCGGCGACCGGCAGCTTCTCGTCCTCGCCCATGAGATTCAGCAGCATGAAAACTTCATCACCGAGGCGGTAGTTGCTGTTGGTCGGGATGAACAAGCCCCCGTTCTTCACGAACGGCATGTACGCGAGATACAGGGCACTTTTGTCCTTGATGGTGAGTGTCAGTAACCCCGGCTTGTTTCCACCTGCTCGCAAGTCTTTGTCCCCATCCAGCTGTGCCGGCCACCGTGCATTCATCCCTGGACCCCGTGCCACACCCCGCCCGTAGGTGCGATTCGCCTGAAAAGAGCTTCGAGCGCCACTCCCCTGTTCAGCGGTACGTCCAGCGTCGCACGCAGGTCCCGTACCTCGTCAATCAGCCCGAACAGCTCGCGTATATTCAAGAACGTGCCCGCCTCTGACAAGTAGGGGGCAGCCCGCAATTCCGTCAAAAGTGCGCCGCTGCCGAGCCGCAGCCCGATGCGTTCTGTGAGCCAATTCTCAAAGCACAGCAGCCGCAACGGCAGCTGCGAGCGCGCCCAGCGCTCGGCCGCCGCCACCGGGTCGGTGCGCCCGGCCGCGAGCGCATCGAGCGTGGTGCGAGTGTCGGCGCCGACCGACGCGAGCTCCGCCGGGTCCGCCTGCACGATCTGCATCGGCGCCTCCCCGACCGTATCGAGCGCAGCTGCCCAGTCCGCTTTGCCGCGCACGGAGCTCAGCCACGCAACGGACTCGGCGCGCTCGGGCGCGCGGATCTTCAGGCGTTGGCAGCGGCTGAGCACCGTCGGCGGCAATCGTGAGGGCTCGCTCGCGACGAGGATCAACAAGGTGCGGGGTGGTGGCTCTTCGAGAGTCTTCAGCAGCGCATTGGCGGCGAAGCGGTTGAGCGCATCGGCGGGCGAGATGACACCGACCTTGTAACCACCGCCGTGGCTGGTGAGGGCGAGCTCTGCCGACAGCTCGCGCACCTGCTCGATGCGGATCTGCCGCGACTCCTCCTGCGGCCGCAGCCAGTTCACGTCCGGGTGCGTCGCAGCCGCAACGCGTCGACAGGCGGTGCATTCGAGGCAAGGAGCCGCCTTGCCGCGCTCGCATAGCACCAGCGCGGCGGCCCACCCGGCGAGCCACTCCCCCCCGGTCCCGGGCGCCTCGTGAATGAGAAGCGCGTGCGGCATCCTTCCGGCCTCGTGCGCGGCAACGAGTGCCGCAGTCTGCGCGGCGAGCCAGCTCGGAGCCGCGGTTCCTGCCGCGCGGGTCATGGCGCCGTGAGCCTCGCGAGGATCGCCCCGATGCGACGCTGCACCTCATCGA
>Ga0318534_10000554_pt1 | contig 12808 bp, 9 predicted proteins | sample GRESIP117b4f26_FD_202502 | JGI IMG/M metagenome (GOLD analysis project Ga0318534, IMG submission 202502) | Tropical soil microbial communities from Luquillo Experimental Forest, Puerto Rico - GRE.SIPMG.117b4f26 | ecosystem: Environmental > Terrestrial > Soil > Tropical forest > Bulk soil...
GGCGCGATCCGCCGGAACTCCCGGTCGATGACCGGCTTGATGACCCCGCGGAGCAGGTGCTGGTACCTCAGCGAGCCGGGCACGAATACCTGGCGGGCGCGGCGCTGGACGCCCCGCGCCAGCGCCTCGGCCGCCACCGAGACCGGATAGGTCTTCCGGGCAGGGCCGCGAAGCATGGACCGCATCCGGGCCAGGTCGGCGTGCTCGCGATCGCCGTCGCTCACCAGGGGCGTGTCGATGAACATCAGGTAGGCCACGCCGACGTCGATGCCGAGCTGCGCGACCTCCACGCGGACCACGTCGAGCAGCGCCTCCAGGCCGGCCTTGCTCGCGGCGTACATCGACTCGCCTGGCGGGCAGAAGATCGCGGCGGCTGAGGCCACGCCCAGCAGGTACCCGCGGCTTTCGGCCAGGTGGGGCAGGCAGGCGTGGATGAAGCGCCAGTTGCCGGTGACGTTGACATCGAGCACGGCCGCCAGGACGTCCGGGTCGAGGTGCCGGGCCGCACCGACCGTGCCGATGCCTGCGTTGGACACGGCGACGTCGATCGCGCTGAAGCGGTCGATGACGCCGCCGACCGCCGCCGCGACCGAGGCGCGATCGGTGATGTCGCACCGGAACGCCGCTGCGCCGTCCAGCGCGGCGGCGGCCTTCTCGGCGGCTTCACCATCGATGTCCAGCAGCGCGACCTGGTGCGTTCGTGCCAGGCGTCGGCCGGTCTCGAGCCCGATGCCGCTTGCGGCGCCGGTGATGACGGCAACAGGCAATGGCATGGTCGCTCCTTACAGGCCGAGGTCACGGCCGATGACTTCTTTCATGATTTCGTTGGTGCCGGCCCAGATCTTGGTGACGCGGGCGTCCCGCCAGGCGCGGGCGACGCGGTACTCGTTCATGTAGCCGTAGCCGCCGTACAGCTGGACGCAATGGTCGATGACGTCGTTCTGCACCTGCGCCGTCCACCACTTCAGCTTGGCCGCGTCGACGGCGGACAGATCGCCCGTGGTGTGGGCCAGGATGCACTGGTCGACATAGGCCTGGGTGACATCGATTGCGGTGACGAGCTCGGCGAGGGTGAACTTGTTGTACTGGAAGGACCCGATGGGCTGCCCGAATGCCTGCCGGGTCTTGGCGTAGCCGGTGGTCTCTCGCAGGATCTGGGCGGCGTGCCCGACGTTGGTGATGGCGCAGGACAGCCGTTCCTGGGGCAGCAGCCGCATCATGGCGGCGAAGCCCTGGCCGGCGACGCCGAGCCGGTTGCCGTCGGGGATGCGGACGTCGGTGAAGTACAACTCGGCGGTGTCGGCCTCGTCCTGCCCGGCCTTGTCCAGCTTGCGGCCGCGCTGGAAGCCGGGCATGCCCTCCTCCGCCACGAACAAGGTGATGCCCCTGGCGCCCCCGGCCGGGTCGGTGCGGGCGGCCACGATGACCAGGTCGGCCTGGTAGCCGTTGGTGATGAAGGTCTTGGAGCCGTTGACCATCCAGTGGTCGCCGTCGCGGACCGCGGTGGTCTTCAGCATGGCCAGGTCAGATCCGCCGGACGGCTCGGTCATCGCGATACCGCACACGAGCTCGCCGGCGGCGATGCCGGGCAGCCACCGGGCCTTCTGGTCCTCGGTGCCCAGCTCCACAAGGTACGGCGGGCAGGTGTCGGCATGCAGCGCCAGGCACGCCGCCACTGCCAGGCTGAACCCGGCGATCTCCTCGGTGGCCACTGCGTTGTAGCGGAAGTCGCCGGCTCCGGTCCCGCCGTACTTCTCCGGGATCGACAGACCCAGGATGCCGAGCGAGCCGGCTTGTTTCCAGATGTCGCGGGCTATGGACTTCGCCTGGAGCATCTCCTCATGCCGCGGCTTGAGCGTGCGCTCCACGAACTCGCGAACGGAATCCCGGAAAGCTTCGTGATCTTGGCCGTAGATGGTGCGGTGCACGTCTTCTCAGTCCTTCTGCGGGCACTGCTAGATCTTGCGCTGGTGGCCGCGCCAGAACGGCTCCCGGAGAATCTTCTTCAGCACCTTTCCGTTGGCGCTGCGCGGGAGCGAGTCTGCGAACACGACCGACTTGGGCGTCTTGATTCCGCCGAGCCGCTCGCGGCAGTACGCGATCAGCTCCGCCTCGATGAGCTCGGCGCCGGGGTTGAGCTCCACGACCGCGGTGACGGCCTCGCCCCAGTCCTCATGCGGGACGCCGATGACGGCACAGTCTTGTACCGCCGGATGCCTCCAGATGATCTGCTCGACCTCGCTCGGATAGACGTTGAACCCGCCCGTGATGATCACGTCCTTCTTGCGGTCGGTGATATGGAGGAATCCTTCAGCGTCCAGGAAGCCGACGTCCCCGGTGTGCAGCCAGCCGTCGACAATGGTCTCGGCGGTCTTGTCCGGGGCCTTGTAGTAGCCCTTCATCACCAGGTCGCCCCGGACACAGATCTCGCCGGCCTCACCCGGAGGAAGGATCCGGCCTTCGTCGTCGAGGATCTCCACCCGCACCAACGCGGCCGGGCGGCCGGCCGCCGACAGCCGCGGGTCGCCGGCGATCCTGCCGTCCTGGAAGTGCTCCTCCGGCCGCAAGAAGGCGATCCCGGAGGGCGCCTCGGTCTGCCCGTACCCCTGGAGCATCACCGGGCCGAACACCTCGATGGCGCGGCGCAGCTTCTCGGTGGACATTGGAGCCGAGCCGTACATGAGGTACTTGAGCGAGGAGAAGTCCCGCTTTTCGATGCCGGGCATCTCCAGCAGCCGGTAGATCACGGTCGGGGGCAGGAACAGTTCGGTGACGCGGTGCTCCTCGATCAGGTCGAGCAGCTTGACCGGGTCCGGGCGGGTCATCACCACGGTGGTTCCGCCGCGCGCGCTGCACGGCAGCGTCAGGGCACCCGCCGTGTGCGTCATGGGCGCCGCGACCAGGTTCACGATGGGTTCGCCGGCGGAGTACGGTGCGGCGAGCATCAGGTGGACGGTGCTCACCGAGAGCCCCCGGTGGGTGTTCATCACGCCTTTCGGCGCCCCCGTGGTGCCGCCTGTCGGCATGATGCCCGCCACCGACTCCGGCTCGGGAATATAGCTGGGGCGATGACTTGAGGCGCCGTCGAGAAGCACGTCGAGGGTGATGGAGCCGGCCGCGGCCGCCGGGCCGGTGTCGCAGCCGAGCGACACCACGGTATGCAACATCGCGAGCTCCGGGCGCAGCTTCCCGACGACCGGCAGGAACTGCTCGTGGCAGAACAGCACCTCGCAGTCGAAACCTTGCAGGAGACGGTGGATCTCCTCGGCCGGATAAGCCGGGTTGACCGGCACCCAGGCCAGCCCCGCGCGCCACAGGCCCAGGACGCACGCCCATGCGAGCGGATCGTTGCCGGCGAGCACCGCGCCCTTGGCGTCGGGAGCGATGTCCCGGCCCAACAGCGCGTTCGCCACGCGGCACGAGAGCTCGCCGATCTCCTGGTAGGTGAAGCTCTTATCGCCGGCGATGAAGGCAATCCCTTGCGGGTTGGCACGCCAGCCCCGATCGAAGAAGTCGGTCACGGCCATGGGTGTTCCCTTTCGAGGTTCAGGGCTGCGCCCAGCCGGCGCGGTGCAGGAGGGAGGTCAGGTAGCCGAACTTCATAGCCAGCAGGTGGTTCTCGCCGTCCTCGATGCGGGCCGCCCGGGCGTCGCGGAAGAGCTTCTCGACCGGGTACTCACGGGTGAGCCCGTAGCCGCCGAACAGCTGGACGGCCTCGTCGGCCACCTCGAAGGCCAGGTCGGTGCAGGTGACCTTCGAACCGGCGGTGAAGTAGGGGTGCTTGGCCGGGGACAGGAACGTGTAGTCGGTGGCCCGCCGGGACACCGCCCGCATGGCCTCGACCTTGCGCGCCATGTTGCCGAGCCGGTACTGCACCAGCTGGTGCCGGATCAGCAGCGCTCCGCCCTGCCGCCGCTGGTGACAGTATGCCAGCGCGTGCTCGAAGGCCGCCCTGGCCAGGCCGGTCATGACCTGGCCCATGGCCACGCCGGCCGAGGACCAGGTGGACGCGTGACCGGTCCAGTAGTTCTCCTTGAGCGACAGGGCGTACCGTGCCGGGACCTTCACGTTGTCGAAGTACACCTCGCCCTGCGGCAGAGCTCGCTTGCCCAGCTTCTCCAGCGGCTTGCCGCGGTTCACGCCGGGCAGGTCGAGCGGCACGATGACCTCGACGCCGCGCGGGTGGCCCTCCTCGTCGAAGAAGCCCCCGCCGTAGTCGGCGGCGATGGTCAGCAGGCCGACCTGTGCCACCGGGCCGTTGGACACCCACGCCGAGCTCTGCCCGTTGATGACGATGTCGGCGCCGGACACCACGGCCGTCAGGTTCCCCTTGTTGCCCTGGGTCGCGCTGGCGTGCCGCTCCTGCGGGTAGAGCATCAGCCCGTCGGAGCCGCGGTCGGGTTGGGTGCCGATCCAGCAGCCCAGCTTGTCGGCGCACAGCTCGGCTAGTTCCTGGTTGCCGGCGCGCTTGGCCATCATGGCCGGGAAAGCGCCGGCGCCCAGCGACACGGCCAATCCGGCGTCGCCCCACCCGAGTTCCTCGACGGCGATCGCCTGCACCCGCGCCAGGATCTCCGGCGGGACCCCGTCCGCCGCGGCGTCGAATTCGATGCCGGAGGCAGCGGTGGTCATGATGAATTCCCAGTACGGCGAGCCGGGCAAGATCGCCTCCTCCGCACTCAACCGGTCGATCTTCACGCCGGCGGGTCGCATCACGTCACGCGCGAACCGGTGCATGGCCTCCTGGACCGCGCGCTCGTCCTCGCTGAGTACCTCGAAGCCGGTCAGCTCCACGTGTGGCAGGCCCGGCCGCACCGTCGTCTGCGCAGGGCTTTCCAGTTGCTGTGTCATGGGATCGTTCCTGTCGGTCAGCTGGCCACGGTTGAGGCAAGCGATTGGGCGAGGGTGGCCGGGAGGTCGCGTTCGTGCTCGGCGTCCTGCAGGCCGGCCAGCCGCTGCAGGTGTTCCTGAACGGCCGGAACGGCGAGGAGCGTCTTCATCGCCGTGTTCTCGCTGGCGAAGCCGGCGAACAGGGCGTCGATCGCGGCGCTGTAGACGTTGTTGAACACGTCGGTGACCGCGGCGACCGAGCCGGCGGAGCGGGCCGCGAAGTTGCGCGCGAGGTCGCCGACGTAGGTGCCGAGCTGGTCTTTCGGGATGGCCCGGTTGATCAGGCCGTACGCCGCCGCCTCGTCGCCGGTGAAGTCGCGGGAGGACAAGATGACCTCGCGAGCGCGTGCCGGGCCGATCTGCATGGCCAGCCGCGTGGTGCCGCCGCCGGTGGGCAGGAAACCGCCGCTGGCCTCGGGGAAGCCGAAGCGGCTTTGGGCTGTCGCGAACCGCATGTCGACGGCGAGCAGGAACTCGAGCCCGCCGCCGCGGCAGATTCCGTCGACGGCGCCGATGGTCACCTGCGGCAGGGTCTGCCACATCGTCGTCAGGGCCTGCAGGACGTTGATGTCGTCGTACTTGCTCTGCGGGACGGTGGGATCGCTCATCGCCCGGAACATGTCATTGAGGTCGAAATGGGCGATGAAGAACTCGGGATTCGCGCTGCCCAGGACGACGACGGAGGTCTCCTGGTCGAAGACCAGCTTCCCGGCGAGGTCGAACAGCTCTCCCACCATCTGGATGGTCATCAAGTTGAGCGGCGGGTGGTCGAAGTCGACGTGCAGGATCCGTCCTTCCCGCCGGACGGCGAGTGTCTGGTAGGTCATTCGTGGCTCCATTCAAGGTCGCGAGGCGTGGTTACGTACTCAAGATCGTGATCGCGGTGGCGGCTTCCTCCCCGCCGTACAGGCCGCCCCCGTTCTCGGCGAGCGCGATGCGCGGAGCGGGCACCTGACGAGTTCCGCACTGACCGCGGAGCTGCCGGACCAGCTCGTAGACCTGAGCGAGGCCAGTGGCGCCCATGGGGTGCCCCTTGGCCTCCAGTCCCCCCGACGGGTTGACGGGGATGCGCCCGCCCAGCGTGGTGGCTCCCGACTCGGCGAACTTGCCGCCGGTCCCGATCTCGCACAGCCCCAGCTGTTCGGTCTGCAAGATCTCGCCGAACGCGGACGCATCGTGGACCTCGGCGACAGACACGTCGGCGGGGCCGACACCGGCCTGCTCGTACGCCGCCTGCGCGGCCAGCCGGCTGACCGACCGTTCCCACGCCGTGAGCGGACGGTTCGTGCCTGTGCCCAGCATGCAGGCGAGGACCGCGACCGGTTGCCGCACGGCCAGCCTCCGCAGCCCCGCCGCGCTGCAGACCAGCGCGGCGGCCGCGCCGTCGGTGAGCGGCGCGCACATCGGGACCGTCAGCGGCTCGGCGACCGTCCGTGCGGCAATGATCTCCTCGGCCGGCATCGCCGTGCGGAAGTGGGCGAGCGGGTTGTCCACCGCGTGCGCGTGGTTTTTCTCGGAGACCAGCGCGAGCTGACGTTTCGTCGTACCGAAGCAGGCCATGTGCGCCCGCGCCATCGCCGCGTAGATGTCCATGAACATGCTGTGCGGCGCGCCGTCGCCGGCCGGGACGTCACCGCCGAGCTCGCGCAGCACCCCCCGTACGCCCTCGGGGTCGTGTACGTCCACGCCGCCGTCGAACAGGCCGAGCATCTTCTGCTTGTCGCCCACGTTCGTCTTCTCGGCTCCGACCGCCAGCACGGCGTCCGCGGCGCCGGACCGGACGTGCAAGACCGCCTGATGCAGCGCCGTGGCCCCGGTAGCGCACGCGTTCTCGACGTTGACCACCGGGATCCTCTCGAAGCCCATGCTGCGCAGGGCCATCTGGCCCGGCACGACCACCTGGCCTTCCAGGACCCCCTGGCAGGTGTTGCCGAAGTACGCCGCCTCGACGTCGCCGAGCTGCGCACCGGCGTCATCGAGCGCGGCCGTGACGGCCTCTCTCGTCAAGACCTTGACCGAGGCGTCCCGGCGGACACCGAACCGGGTCATGCCGACGCCGGCGATCCAGGCCTGGGTCACGCCGCACTCTCTTCGCTGACGCGGGCGAACCCGTAGGATTCCAGCGCACCCATGAGCTCGCGGTGGCCGAGCAACTGGGCGGGCGACCGGAAGCCGCCCCCGTGGTAGGTGCTGCCGAGCAGCCGCATCGCGGCGTACGCCTGGATCAGGCCCGTCATCTGGTAGCCGGTGCTGCTGTGGATGACCACGCGCTTGGTCGCGATGTTGCCGCGGCCGGTGCACCAGTCGATGGACCGCTGGATCTGCCGGTTCTCCCGGGGCGGGCTCGCCGACGTCAAGCCGGCAGCCATCCGGTCCAGGATCGGGTAGAGCTGCTCGTCCGGCAGCCACTGCAGCGCCACCTTGAAAAGCCGCTCGACATCAAGGACTCGCCGCCAGATGTCCGGGTTATGCATCGCGACGAACATCCGGCAGTTGCGGACCCGGCGGTCGTCCCGGAAGAACACCGGCAGCCCGGTGCCACCCCAGTTCAGGCCGGTGACCACGTACCCGGTGCCGGGAACGACCAGCTCCTGGCGGACGACGCCGTCGTACTTCTTCAGCCGCCCGTCCTCCAGGTAGTGCGCTTCGGCCCGGATGACATCGAAGATCGACTGGGTCGAGCCCACTGTGGGAATCGCGTTGGCGTACGACCCCAACTCCAGCGTGTCGATGCCCGGCGTCTCCAGGCAGATGCGGGCGGCGATGTCGTGCAGCGCGTACTGGATGGACACCGCGGTCGACACCACCAGGCCCGCCTCGGCGAACTTCGGGCCCCACTCATCCAGCAGCCACAGCATGTGCTTCTGCTCGCCGGCGGTGTCCAGGTAATGGCAGCCGGCCCGCAGCGCCGCTTCTACGACGGGAGGTGCGTAGCGCAGAAAGGGACCGACCACGTTGCACACGACCTTGCGCCCCTGCAAGAGCGCGGTCAGCGACTCGACCGTCCCGTCCACCTCCGCGATCTCGTAGTCGGCGGTCTCGATCCCGGGGACCTGGTCCAGGACTTCCTGCAGGCGGGCCTTGTTCCGGCCGGCCGCCACGAACGGGATGCTGTACTCGCGCAGATATTCGGCCACCAGCCGGCCGGTGGAGCCGCTGGCTCCGTAGATGACAACCGGACGCAGGTCGCTCACGGCTGCTCCTTCCGCAGTAAGGTCGTGCAACTGGCACAAGTCTGCGGAAACGCCAGGAGGGGCGCTTGTCTGGCAGCGCAGACCGGGTTGCTCATTTGCGCAAGCATCTGATAACAGCGCGCGTTCCGCGTCCGCCAGGCGTGCCTGCGGCGGGCCCTCATCGAAGGCATCGTGTGCCGTAACACACACGCGCGGAGGAGCCGGCGGGCCGTCACGAAGGGGGCCCGCCGGCTCGGCCTGGGTCAGGCGGTGGTCTTGAGCTTGGCCAGTTCGGCGTCGACCATGGTCTCGTGCTCGGCTTCGTCCCGGCGTGCGTCACGCGGCCGCCAGCGGCCGCGCAGCAGCGGGATGGACAGCAGGAAGAAGATGATGCCGCCGAAGCAGATCCAGTACCAGGTCTTCCACTGGCTGGCGGTCTGGGCGGCGGCCTTCTGCACCGCCGCGGCGTGCGCGTTCATGTAGGCGAGGACACCCGGCGGGACCTTGGACAGCGCGGTCAGCTGCGGGCCGTAGGGAGCCATGGCGGTCAGCTCCGCCGAGTACGGGGCGATGGTCGTCAGCTGCGCCGAGTACGGGGCGATGGTCGTCAGCTGCGCCGCGTACGTGGCGACGGTCTTCAGCGCGGGCGCGGCCGCGATCACGCCGCTGATGGCCGCTTTGTTGGCCGCGATCGTGGTCAGGATCTTCAGGCCCTGGGCGCCGCCTCCGGCGGCACTGATCGCCTGGGCCGCCAGCGCCGGCGGGATCGCAGCCGGGTTACTGTAGGTGGCCAGCTTGGCGAACAGCGCCGGGTTGGCCTGGATGGCGGCGAGTTCGGGCGCGAACTTCTGCGCGTTCGCGAGCTGCGTCGCGTTCGCCTGCGCGGTGGCCAGGACCGTAGGCGGGATCGTCTGCGCGGTAGCCAGGACCGTGGGCGGGATCGACTGCGCGGTGGCCACGACCGGCGGGGGGACCTTCTGGGCGGCTGCCACGACGGTCGGATGGCTCTGCGCGAAGGCCAGCTGGCTGCTGTACTGGGTCGCATAGGCCGACACGGCGGGTCCGTAGTTCACCAGCGGGGTGACAGTGTTGATCACCAGCGGAAGGCACAGGTACGCGATGAACACCACGATCCGGATGATCCAGCCCCAGATGGCCAGGCCGGTGGCGGTCAGCGCGGGGTTGCGCGCCTCCACGGTCTCGGTGTAGCTGGCCATCCACGGGGTGTAGGCCACGCCCAGGCCGAACGCCAGCAGCGCCAGCATGACCGCCAGGGTGTAGTAGCCCGGGTGATGGCCGGCCTGCTCCAGGTAGATCACGGTCATGACCGCGGCCAGCACCCCGCCGAGCACCATGAACGGCTTGCGCACCCGGAACCGGTCGGAAACGAACCCGACCAGGATCACCGCGATGACGTTGAACCCCCAGTTCCAGTTGCCCAGCCCGTTGGCGTTCTTGACCGAGAACCCGAACACGGTGGTCAGGTAGATCAGGCTGAACCCGACGGCGGTGTAGTAAATCAGCAGCATGATCGACACCGCGATGGCGGAGATGATGATGTCGGGCTTGAGCAGCTGGCGGAACGGGTGCTTCAGCGCCGCCTCGATGTCCGCCTCGGTCATGCCCTTGGCCCGGGCCTCGATCAGCGCGCGGTCGCGCAGGGTCACCATCAGCTGGTCGCGCAGCGCCGGGGACAGCTCCCGCAGCCCGAGGAACGCGATCACGAACACCACCAGGCCGGCGACGCCGCTGATGTGGTACTCGTGGGTCCAGAACCGCGGGTCGGTCACGACCGCGGGGATGGTAGCGCTGCCCACCACCGCGACGATCAGGCTGCCCAGCACCGGTCCACTGGTCCAGAACCCAATGGCCGTAGCCCGGCCCACCTGCGGGGAGAAGTCCCTGATCAGCGCTGGCGTGGCGACCAGGCAGACGCCCTCGACGAAGCTGACCACGAACCACGCGATGGTGAACGCCCACTTGTTGGTCATGGCCGGGAGGACGAAAGCCACGAACACCCCGGTGAACAGGAGCCCGAACACTACCAGGTTGGCCCGGCCGAGCCGGTCGGTGAGCCCGGCGAACAGCGAGCCGAACGCCCCGATCAGCGCGCCGAAGGCCAGCGTCAGCACGTAGAACGTGAAGCTCATGTGCAGGTTGACCAGCAGCAGCGTGGCCACCGAACCGCCGACATATAGCTCGTAGTACAGCGTGACCGTGGCCAGGACGGTGATGGCCAGGTACATCACCCGGGGCGCGGTGTCCGGATAATGGTTGAGCTGCCGGTTCCAGATCGAGGCGAGAAACCCAGGTCGGCTAGGCGCAGGCGGCGCGACGACTCGTGCCATTCGGTCACCCCTTACGTCGGAGCGTTAGCTCGGGTTGGGTATAGATCCCGACTTGACCGAAAGTCTGCGGAAGTGTCCGGAGCGGCGCTTGTCTGGCAGCGCAGGCCGGGTTGCTCATTTGCGCAAACACTCGATGAGAGGCGCGCACCGTATCCGCCGGGCGTTTGACCCCGATCCGCCTGGTGGCACGGCCATTGGCAAACAGCCGCTGCTAGATCGACACTGGTCTGAGCAGGTGCTCTGGCGGAGGAGGTGGGGCGGCTGTGACCGAAGCCGGTGTCTGGTCGACCCGGGGCCTGGCGCAGGCGGCTGCCTTTGACGCCTGGACCGAGAAGATGTCCGAATTGCACCTCGCCTGGTCCCTGTCGTTCCCGAAGCAGGAGCGGTTCGAGGCGGCAGTCCGCTACCGGCGGCTGGACACGTTGACGATCGCGGACTTCCGCGGCGGGCGGTTCGCCGGCCGGCGGCCGGCCGCCTCACAGCCGGGCAGCGAACGGCTCGTCGGAGTCCTCATGAACCTGAGCGGCCGTCTGGTGTGCCGGTACGCCGGCGAGGAGCTCTTCGTCGGCCCGAACGACCTGCTGGTCTGGGACAGCGAACTGGCCGAGGGCTTCGACGGTGTGGAGCCTCACCGTGAGGTCTCGCTGCTGTTGCCGCGGGAACGAGTCCCGGAAGGGCTGGCCGACGGCGCCTCGGGCTTTACCAGTGCGGTGTGCGCCGGCGCCGGTTCCGGCCTGGTTGCGGTGGCCGCCCATCAGCTGCAGGCCATCGCCCGGGAGCTCGATCATCTCGATGACGCGGGCCTGGCCATCACCTGCCAGGCGTTCTTCGACACGCTGGACGCGGCACTCGCCCCGGCACGACAGCGGCCGGCCCGCCGCGCCCGGGAGTCGCTGCTCGTACGGCTCCGCCAGTACATCGAAGACAATCTGGACGATCCCGGCTTGTACGCCTCGTCGATCGCGGCCGCGCATGGCATCTCGGTACGCACAGTCCACCTCGCCTTCGCCGGCACCGGTACCACGGTCAGCCGCTGGATCCGCGACCGGCGGCTCCGGGTCTGCTACCGGGAGCTGGCGCGGGGCGGCGCTCACCAGACGGTGACGGACATCGCGTTCCGATGGGGCTTCAACGACATGGCGCACTTCAGCCGGACCTTCAAGCAGGCGTTCGGCGTCACCCCGAGCGGCGTCCTGTCGCGCGGCTACGTCGGCGACCTGCCGCCCAAACCGGCCGCGCCCGCCCGCAAGCGCCGGTGACGCCGAGAGAGTCGCCACCCTCCGTTCGGGAAAAGGTCAGCAGATCCACCCGGAACGGACGGCGGGTGACTGCCTTGCAGCCGATCTCCGCTAACGGCCGTGACGTGCCGTATCGGCAGGAGCATGCGCGCGACTGCCGCGCTCGCGCTGCTGGCCGGCGCAGTCGGAGACGATCAGGGGATCAGCGCGCCGCTTCCTGCCGCTGTGACATGCGGCGCGGCTTCCCTCTTCCGCGTTCCTGACGGGCTGTGGCGCGCTGGAGCCGGTCCTGGCTCAGGAAGGCCGCGGGGCGAGCAGGGCGCGGAGCGCGTTAAGAGCGGCGTGCACGTCCAGGCCAGGGTCGAGCCGCGCGTGCAGCAGCATCCCGTCGCCGACCGCGCCGAGCAGCGTGGCGATCGCGTCGGCCGGGACGCCGGCGAAGACGGCGCCCCGCTGCTGCTCGGCTCGCACTGCCTGAACCATCAGCTCGCGGTACCGCGCGAGCATCGCGCCCATCCGCTCCCGCAGCGCCGGGTCGCGCTCGGCCTCGCCCATCGCCTCGAACATCAGCCGGGACAGCACCGGGTCGATCGCGTCACGGTCGGCCACCTCGGCGGCGATAAACCCGATGAGGTCCTCCACGCCGGCCAGCGCTCCGAACTCGTCCTCCGGGACGGCCCGCGCGAACGCGAACATCGCCGCCTCGATCAGCAGTTCCTGCTTGCCGCGGAAGTGGTAGCTGACCGCGCCGTGCGGCAGGCCCGCGCGCTCGGCGACCGCCCGGGTGGTCACCCGCCCCCAGCCGATCTCGGCGATCAGCTCCGCGGCCGCCGCCATCAGCTTCTCCCGGGTCGGCGCGGACGCTGCTGTCCGCCCGGCCTGTCCATTTGACTTGTCCATATGGCCCAATCGTATTAGCCTGATCGCGTGAAAACGAGAACAACTGGCATTATCGGTGACCTCGCCGTCGAGACGGACGGCCTGGTCAAGACCTTCGGCGCGACCCGCGCCGTCGACGGCGTGAGCCTCGCCGTCCCCCGTGGCTGCGTCTACGGCGTCCTCGGCCCGAACGGGGCCGGCAAGACGACCACGATCCGCATCCTCGCCACGCTGCTTCGCCCCGACGGCGGCAGCGCCCGAGTCCTCGGCCGCGACGTCG
>Ga0318534_10000556_pt1 | contig 12799 bp, 11 predicted proteins | sample GRESIP117b4f26_FD_202502 | JGI IMG/M metagenome (GOLD analysis project Ga0318534, IMG submission 202502) | Tropical soil microbial communities from Luquillo Experimental Forest, Puerto Rico - GRE.SIPMG.117b4f26 | ecosystem: Environmental > Terrestrial > Soil > Tropical forest > Bulk soil...
CGTTCCGCGAGACCTACACCGACCCGGACGCCGAGGTCCGGGTTATGGAGCGCTCGATGGGCTGGCGGCCGAGGCTGCCCGGCGACCGGGAGGGTGCCTACCCCTACCTGGCCACCCTGGGCAGCGCCGGCCCTCATGGCGGTGATTTCACCTACCGGTCCGCCGATACCGACATGCTGGGCTGGGTGTGCGAGCGGGCCAGTGGCGTCCGGATGGCGGACCTGATCTCCACTCTCATCTGGCAGCCGATAGGTGCCGAGACAGACGCCGAGATCACCTGCGACCCGCTCGGGTCCGCGATCCACGACGGCGGGATCTCGGCCACGGCACGTGACGTGGCCAGGTTCGGGCAGATGCTGCTCGAGGACGGGATGTCGGGGGGCCGTACCGTGGTACCGCGGGCCTGGCTGGCCGACGCCCGCAGCCCCAGCGCGGGCGTCCGCGAAGCCTTCGCGCGCACAGATAACGAACCGGTCCTGCCCGGCGGCTGGTACCGCAGCCAGTTCTGGTTCATCCCCGGCCGGGGCGGTCCCGTCCTGGCGTGCCTGGGGATCCACGGGCAACTGGTCTACGTCGACCGCGCGGCGGGCACAGTCGTGGTCAAGATGTCCTCATGGCCCGATGCGCAGAACGCGGCCTGGCTCCTTGATACCTTCCGGGCGTGCGATGCGGTCGCAGCCAGCCTGTCGGGCCGCGCCACACCGGTGCTGCAATAGATTCCGGCGGCCATTTGTGAGCGCGTCACCGACGCATCCGCGAAACCGCTGTGCCGCTAATGGCCGCACTCCGTGCCGCTTGGCGGGACGTCCAGTGCCGGGTTGCGGCCGAAGAAGCCGGATGGCTTGAGCCAGAACGAGACGATTTCGGCGGGCATCACCGGCCAGTCCTCAGGGCGGGTGATGTGGTGGATGCCGAACACGTACCAGAGCACGACATCGGTGTTCTCGATCGGCCGGTTCTGCGCGGTCCAGGCGGGCAGCCCTCGATCGGTCTCGCTGAGGTTCGGGAACTCGCCGCAGGGCCAGCGCTCGTCCTGCCGGTAGGGGGTGACCCACACGGTGTGCCCGATCGCTTCGGCCCGCTGGTAGGCGGGTGAAGCGCGGTCAAGCAGTGGCGGGAACGCCCCGGAGGGCACCAGCTTGTACCCAGGCGGGGTGCCCAGCCCGTTCCGCACGTTGCCGTTGACGACCTTCCAGCCGCGCTGCGTGCCCCAGTCGTAGTCCTGCCTCCCCTCCGCCTCGGTGCGCAGCGGCGTGTCCCTGACCACCAGGCCCAGGCCGTAGGGGTCATCCTCGCTCACGGCGGATGGCACCGACTCGGTGACATAGACGGTGTTGTCCGGCCCGTCCACGTCCAGGTCGAGCCGCGCCACGATGAAATGCTGGTGAAACGGGGCGTAGGTGCGCTGGTCGACCAGCGTCCCGTACGGCGGCTGGCCGCCCTCGGCGAAATGCGAGGTGACCATGAGGCCGGTGGCCCGCACCTCGCATTCGATGTTCCCGTCCTGGTAGAACCGCCAGTACACCAGGTACTCGTAGTTGGCCACGGTGACGTGGAAGGAGATCACCAGCCGCCGGGACCGCCGTACCGCCGCGCCGGCCGCGTGGTCCACGTGCTTCCACAGCACCCCGCTGTCTTCTTCGTGGATGCAGATCGCGTTGGTGATGGTGTGGGGCTCACCGTGCGAGTCGTGAACGACCGCGTCCAGGTAGGTGATCTCCCCCAGGCAGTCGCAGCCTAGTTCCAGGGAGGTGGTCATGAAGCCCAGGCCCCACTCGCCGATGTCGAACGCGGTCCGGCGGTAGTGGTCAGGGCTGGGGTCCCGGTAGGGGACGATCATCTCCGCGAACGACAGCCGGTGGGCGATTGGGCGCAGCCGCCCGGCGTCGTGGAACCCGACCTGGTGCAGGATCAGGCCCTCCCGCTGGTTGAAGCCAACCCGCAGCTGCCAGTTCTGCCATGACAGCAGCCGACCGTCGAGGGTGAAGCCGACTCCCTCCGGCTGGCTGACGGTCAGCGGTTTTACCTGCCGCAACGGTAGTGGGATGAGCGACGGCAGGTACTCGCCCAGCACAGCTGGCCGGTCGGCGGACGCCTCGTCCGCCAGGGTGTCTTCGAGTTCCAGCAGGGCCATCCTGTTCAGGTCGACTATCGGATGCAGACCGGTGACGTGATGGGCATACGGATTGCCCTGCTCGCTGTCCCGGTACCAGACATCCGACCAGCCCAGCCGCAATCCCCGGTACCGCTCGGGAACCAGCGCGCCCCCGTAGGCCCACACATCGGTCAGCACCAGCGACATGTCGGTGATCCCGCGCCGCGCGAGCGCCTCTGCCAGCGCCGGGTGAGCACGCAGCATCTGATCGCACTCGTGCCACTCATCCACCGTCATGTTCGGGTGCTGGCCGCTCAGGTGCTCCCATGCGGTGACCGCGCCGCCGGTCAGCGTCACCACCGCCCGCCAGGCCTGGCCGTCCTCGCGGTCCCAGCACACCGCCAGCGCCTCACGGCGGGTCAGCTCCCCGGCCTCCAGGGCCGGCAAGGCATCCTTGGCCGGCTCCCTCAGCTCGATCGCGGCGAACCGCCAGCTGGCGCCGACGCCACGCTCGCGCCGCAGGATCCCCACGACCTGGTGGATCTCCCCGGCGGTCAGCGGGTCCAGCGGATGCGGCGGGCCAGCACCGGCGACCATGCCTGCCGGCTCGCGTGAACTGGTCACGATCATCCTCCATTCGCAGCCAGGCTCATCCTCGTTGATCTCCCGCGGGGAAGCTATCTGGCGCCACCATGGCCTCCCAGGCCGTGCGGGTCTGGCGGCTCGCCGGTGGCCTGCGCGGGGATGCTTAGCTGTGGTCCCCCGGGAGCCAGTAGACCCGCAGCACCCGGCAGTCCGGTGCCCACCGGCCCGATAGGTAAATGTTGTAGGCGACAGCGGTCAGTTCCGTCGTGCCGTTCCCTATCACCGTGGTGGCATCGGCTGGCGGCTTGGCCTGGGATGCCCAGCCCACCCGGGCACCGGCGGAAAAGAAGGCAACGTCGATGCTGCTGACGGTGACCAGCCCCCGCACCCCTGCTTGCGGGGCGAAGGCATTCCTGACCCGGAGGGTTGTCCGGATGTGCACCAGCGCGGCCACGGTTTCGGGCGCGGTCATCCACGTTGAACAGCCTGATGGCACCACTGACGGCGCAACGGGCGCCCCCCGGGCGGTCACCGGTGCGCGCGGGCGGCTGGCGGTAGCTCCGTCCGTGCCCGTGTTGCACCCGGCGAGGCCGGCCGCCAAGATGACCGCGGCGATGCAGGCTGGCCGCCTCATCAGGCTCTACCTCCGGGCCGCGGGCTTAAGTCTGCTGGGCCCACCCCGATCTTGCGAGCAGTCCCCCGCCTGCTTATCAGCATCACCCGCACTGCCGTGCCGATTCTGCCAAGATCATCGGCGCGAGCAGGTGACGGCCACGTCCGGGCTCCTTCCGTGAATGCTTGTCAGGCCCGGTGAAGGAACCGCTGATGAGCACGCCCGCGGCCCGGCTGCCCACCCGGAAAGGCCAGGCCCGGCGGCGCTGGAGGCTTGGTCTTAGGGCTTGGTCAACGTGGCCACCGTGATGTGCGGCCAGCTTATTCCGTTGAAGTTCAGCAGTATGGCCTGCGAGTACTGCAGCCGCTTGGGCTCACTGTCGCCGGCCAGCGTCTGCAGCCAGAACGTCGCGGTGACGTGTGCGGCGTCGGCATTCGGGCCGTCCTTGGTGCCGACAAGGAAAGCCATGTTCGTTGCGCCGCCGCCGCCCGAGATCTCGCCCGGGGTCGTCGACACGTGCAGCTTGGTCGTGGTGGTGACGTTCGCCGTGCCGGTCAGCACGCTGTTGGGGTTGTCGAGCATGGCCTGGGTGATGCCGGTCAGCCCCGCGCCAGAGGTCCGGAACGGCGTGGTCTGGTTCAGGTGCTGCTCGGGGAAGTCGATGGTCTGGTTCGGATGGCCAATGGTGAACGGGGTGAGGCTGATGTTCGGGATCGAGGGTCCCCCGGGCGTGGTCGTGGCAACGCCCTGAAGCAGGATCGTCGTACCGTGCGGGATGGAGGCCATCCGGGTGATGGCGGCGGGCTCCTGCGGGTCGGTGAGCGGCGGGATGTTGATCCACACGCCGGGCTCGATATGCAGCCCGGCCGGGACCCCACCGACCGTCACGTTGGCGTCCGAGATCTGCTGCAGGTACGTCAGCCCGGACATGAAGATCTGGCCCTGGACAAAGCCGCGGTTGGGGATCGTCCCGTTAATGACGTCCAGGCCGATCTGGTCGTTGGTGACGTTCAGCTCGAGGAAATGGTCGGAGTTGCCCCGGTGCGGCCGCCAGATGGCATTGAAGCCCTGGCCGGTCCAGTTTCCGGCGAGACCAGCCAGCGGGCCCAGGCCCACCGTAGCTTCAGTTGTCGGCGGAGGCCCCTCGTCGTTGTTCAGCGGCTGGAAGGTAAAGTCTGCGGCCAGTTCCATGATTCCCCCTTCGGAGACGTGGCTCACCTCGTGAGCCCCCAAGGCCACGGCAGCCCTGGGGCAGAATTCATGGACAATTCTGATCACCGGTACTTACGGGCTGCTTGCAGGCGATGGTAGTCGGGTGCGCGCAGCAGGGCGATGGATCGTTCCACCGGCTGCCCGCCAGACAATCAGGCAGAGGGGAATAGGCGGCATCCTGATGCCCACATGATGGCAAAATCAAGGTCAAGCCGGCCATCATCGCCGCGATCGGCCAGGCGCTGGGAGCTGTCCCGCCCGGGTGTGTTCGGCCGCTAGCCATGCTGCGCTGGTCACTGGCCTGCCCGGGTGAGACGATGCAATGGTGAGTACCACCGAAGACAGCCCGGCACGGCAGCTCCTCGCTGCCTGGCAGGTCGCCACCGCGGTGGCCGCCGAATGGGCAGAACGCACCGCGGCGGTGACCGCCGAGGCGTTCCACAAGTTCACCAGCGACCCGGCGGTGCGGGCGGTGGGGGAAGCCTGGCGCGCCATGACCGGCTTCCCGCAGCGTGACTGCGAATGCGCGTGCGCCGCCTCCCACCCCAAGGACCTGGGGGTGTGCGACCACCGCGCGGTGATCACCCGCAGGCTGCCGGTCGGCCGCGATGGCGAGGCGGACGTACCGCTCTGCGCGCCGTGCGCTGTGGCCCAGGGCGTCGCGGAGATGCCTGGGTAACTCCCGGCCAGCGCGACGAGCCCCTCGCGGGCGGCCGGCCCGGCCCGGCTCGCGGCCGGGGTAACGGAGCAGCCGGCGCCGGGTGAACCGTCGCCGAGATGGTGTTCCCGCTGCCGCGCTTCGCCCCGTACGTGGTCGCCGGCTGGCGGGGAAATCATCCTCTTTACCGGGACCCGCGTGTGGCAGGTTGGCTCACGCGGCCGTGGTTACTAGATTCGATGGGCGTGGCCCGGCTGGCGGTACTTCTCGACAAGTGGCGCGCTGACCTCGCCGCGTGGGCAATCCCCGAGGACATCGCCGCCGGGGCTGCCGACTCGCCCTGGGTGCTGCCGCGGCAGGTGTTCGCGCGGCGGGCCGACCGGATGACCCGAGAACCAGGGGGGGCGTCCTACGACCGGGAACGAGAAGCGCTCGCGCCGGCCGGCACGGTCCTGGACGTAGGTTCCGGCGCGGGGGCCGCCTGCCTGCCGCTGGCGCCGCTCACGACCACGGTCACCGCGGTGGACACCGACCCGGACATGCTCGCCCTGCTCGCCGAGCGGGCCGCCAAGGCGGGCCTGGATCTGCACGCCGTGCACGGCGGCTGGCCGGACGTCGCCGGGCAGATCCCCCCGGCCGACGTGGTGACCTGTCATCACGTGGTCTACAACGTCCCCGAGGTGCTGCCGTTCCTCACCGCGCTGACCAGCCATGCCCGGCGCCGGGTAGTGGCCGAACTGACCACGGTGCACCCGCTGACCTCGCTCAACCCGTTGTGGCTGCGCTTCCATGGATTGCGGCGGCCCACCGGGCCCACCGCCGCGGACCTGCTGGCGATCCTGGCTGAAGCAGGCGTGACAGCAGGGCACACTGAATGGAGCCGTCCGGCCGAGGCCGACTACGCGGACTTCGCCGAACTGGTCGATGTCACCAGGCGCAGGCTGTGCCTGCCCGCCGATCGCGCCAGTGAGGTGGAAGCCGCGCTCCTCGACCTGGGTAGTAGTCGCGAACGGCCCGGGGACCTGGGCTCATCCGGGCGACGCGTGGTCACGATCTGGTGGGAGGGCACCGCGTGAACGAGTGGCCGACAGGCTGGTTCCGCGAAGGCACGCCGCGAGCACCCCAGGACGGAAACGGCGCGCCGGGCGCTGCCGATTCAGACGCGGCGCCGGGAGACAAGGCGCCCGCGGCAGACGCGCCTCCCGCCGGGAGCGAGGTAACTGTGAGTGCCAGCGGCGTGCCCGGCGCGGCCAACGACCCCACCGTCCGGCTGTCGGCGGGTTCGGCGGCCAGCCGCGCCGGCGGTGCTGGCGGGGTCGCGGGCGACCTGGGTTACGCCAGCACCGGCACCCAGGTCCCGGGGGGCGGTCCCTGGCCGGATCAGCCACCGCTACGCTCGGCCCCGGGCACCCCCCGCGGGCGCCGTCCGGTCCCCCGCGGGGGCGGCGGCCGGCGCCGCAGGCCGCGGCTGCGCCTGGTGCTGGCGTTCCTGGCCGGGCTGGTCGCGGTGCTGCTGATCCTGGTCATCGGCGGGTATTTCTACCTGGACGGCAAGCTGCACCGGTCCAACGTGCTGGTCTCGTACGCCGGCCAGCCGGCCGCGGGCTCGGGGTCGAACTGGCTGATCACCGGCTCCGACAGCCGCCAGGGCCTGACCCGCAAGCAGGAGCGGAAGTATCACACCGGCCGCGACGTGAGCGGCCAGCGCAGCGACACGATCCTTCTGCTGCACATTCCGGGGAACGGCGGGCCCGCGGTCCTGGTCAGCCTCCCCCGCGATTCCTACGTCAAGATTCCCGGGTACGGCTGGAACAAGCTCAACGCCGCCTATTCGTTCGGCGGCCCGAAACTTCTCGCCCAGACCGTGCAGAACGCGACCGGCCTGCGCATCGAGCACTACATGGGAATCGGCTTCGGCGGGCTGGTGAATGTCGTCAACTCGGTGGGCGGCGTCACCATGTGCTTCCGCCACCCACTGCACGACCACGCGTCCGGCCTGCGCCTGAAAAAGGGCTGCCAGAACCTGAGCGGCGGGCAGGCGCTCAGCTTCGTCCGGACCCGGCACCAGTTCGCCAGCCAGGACCTGCAGCGGGAACAGAATCAGCGGGTGTTCATGAAGGCGCTGCTGAGCAAGATGACCAGCCCCCGGGTCATGTTCAACCCGTTCGCCGTCGTCCCGGCGGCGAACGGCTCGGTCGACTCGGTCATCGTGGACGACGGGACCCACCTCAACAACCTGCTCAGCGTGGCTTTCGCGCTGCGCCAGCCGGAGACCACCACCGTCCCGATCGCCAATTCCAACTACGCAACCTCGGCCGGCGACGCGGTGCAGTGGAACTCGTCCCAGGCAAGCCGGCTGTTCCGCGACCTGAACACCGACAGCCCGATACCCAAGTCGCTGATCACCGGCTCGCACCTCCAGGGCTGAGCGGCCGCGGCCCGGGCCCGGATATCGCCCGTGGCGCGAATTCGGGTGTACATCGTTGCACGACAGCTGCCATCTGAACCTTGTGCGGCACGGGGTCACATTCGATACCATGCCTCGCAGCTCAGAACCGTATACACGGTCGGAGGTTGAATGAGGACCGCCGCGGCATCCCGTACAGCTCGCCCGCTTGGCCTTTCTTCGCGAGAGGCCGAAATCATGTCGCTCATCGCAGCCGGGCACTCCAATGGCGAAATCGCCGCCCGGCTGGTGCTCGCCGAGAAGACGGTGAAGAACCACGTAAACCGGATCTACGCAAAGATTGGCGCGGAGTCCCGCGCGGCGGCCATCGTCCGCTGGACCGAAGCCAGCAACGCCGCCAGCGCCGCCAGCCTCGGTTGACACCCCGAACCGCCGGAGGGGAAGCCCTCCACTCTTGTTCGCTGGCTGACCAAGATCCGCATGGAGCTAGACTGACGAACCAAGTCAGCACGGTTTGACAGGTCAGTTCCAGCGCGCATTCAGCAAACTCTCAGGGTTATTGGCCAGGATCTGCATATGACGACACCGTCAGGCGACGGGCGGAAGCGGCCGGAAGCACAACTGCTCGTGGTGGAGGACGAACCGAACATCCTCGAACTCCTCGCCGCGAGCCTGCGCTACGCCGGATTCGACGTGATCAGCGCGAGCGCGGGCACCGAGGCTGTGCAGGCCGCGCAGCGCTACCGGCCCGATCTCATCGTGCTCGACGTGATGCTGCCCGACATGGACGGCTTCGACGTCGTCCGCCGCCTGCGCGGCGGCGGCGACCGTATCCCCGTGGTATTCCTGACCGCCAGGGACGCGATGGACGACAAGATCCGTGGCCTGACCCTCGGCGGCGACGACTACGTGACCAAGCCGTTCAGCCTGGAGGAGGTCATCGCCCGGATCCGGGCCGTGCTCCGCCGCACCAGGGGAGACGGCGCCGAGCCGACACCGCGGCTGAAGTTCGCCGACCTGGAACTCGACGAGGACAGCCACGAGGTATGGCGCGCCGGGGCGCCGGTGCAACTCTCCCCCACCGAGTTCAAGCTGCTTCGCTACTTCATGAGCAACGCGAACCGGGTGCTGTCCAAGATGCAGATTCTCGACCATGTGTGGGATTACGACTTCCGCGGTGACACCGGGATCGTCGAGTCTTACGTGTCCGTGCTCCGCCGCAAGGTGGACAGCGCCGAGCCACGGCTGATCCACACCCTGCGCGGTGTCGGGTACGTGCTCCGCCTCCCCGCGTCCTAGCGCCATGTCCACCTTTGTTCCCCCCCGGTCCGCCGGCCGCCGGCAGGAGTTCCGGCAGTGGGTCGGCCGCATACCGCTCCGGGTCAAGCTGATCACCGCGGTTCTCGCGCTGGTCGCGATCGCACTCGCGGTGATCAGCATCGTAAGCATCGCGTTGTTCCGTGACTATCAGATCAGGCGGGCCAACGATCAGGTGGCGGCGGTGTTCAAACAGGCGGAGCTCCTGGTCCATGAACCGCGCAGCCCGCTCCTGCCGGGCAACCCCCCCATAGTTATCGGCGCGTATATAGAGGTTGTCCGCCCGATTGGTCAGCAACTTAGCCCGGAGCCGTACATAGCGTCGCTACCCAACGTGCCCGCGAGCCAGGCCTGGTTGACAGCCAACGCCGGGAGACTGGTGGACGTTCCCGCCTTGAGCGGCAAAGACAACTGGCGAGTGATTACCAGGCTGGTGAGCTTCCAGTGGCAAGATCCCTTTACCGGCGAGCTGTTCCAGCAGTCAGGAACGCTGATCGTCGGGGTGGACCTCGGCGACATCAACGGCACGATCGGCCGGCTCGCTTACATCGACATGATCGTGAGCACGGTGGTGGTACTCGCGCTGGCCATCGTCGGGATCGCGATCGTGCGGACCAGCCTGCGACCGCTCACTGAAATCGAGCACACCGCGCAGGCCATCGCGGCCGGGGACCTGTCGCGCCGGGTGCCGGACAGCGATCCCAGGACCGAGGTGGGGCGGCTGGGCCGGGCGCTCAACACGATGCTGGCGCAGATCGAGTCGGCGTTCCACGCCCGCGAGCGATCCGAGACCTCCGCCCGGCGGTCTGAGGAGCGGATGCGGCAGTTCGTCGCCGACGCCAGCCACGAACTGCGCACCCCGCTGACCGCGATCCGCGGGTATGCCGAGTACTACCGCCAGCGCGGCGGGCTGGACAACGGCTCCCATCCGGCGGGGGAGCAAGAGCACGAGATGTCACGACACCCGGCAAACAACGGCACCGCACCGGACACTGCCCCGGCCGGGACGGCAAGCCCGGCTGCCCCGGCCGGCTCGCCCGACCCCGGCGACCCGGGCATGGCCGGAGGGTCGACCGGCGCAGGTCCCCTGACCGGGCCCGATATGGACCGGATCATGGAGCGGGTCGAGCAGGAGTCGACCCGGATGGGCGGGCTCGTCGAGGACATGTTGATGCTGGCCCGGCTCGATGAGCAGCGCCCGATCGAGCGGCGCCCCGTCGACCTGCTAACCCTCGCCGCGGACGCGGTCCAGGACGCCCGCATAGTCGCGCCCGGCCGGGCGATCGACCTGACCGTGGGCACCGGCGCGGCATTCCTCGTGCTCGGCGACGAGGCCCGGCTGCGCCAGGTGATCAGCAACCTGATGAGCAACGCCCTCACCCACACCCCGGAGGGCTCGCCGATCAGCGTGCGGATCCTCGCCGGACAGCAGGCAGGGAACCCGCCCGTGCCGAGCGTCGTCCTCGAAGTCGCCGACCACGGCCCCGGGCTGACCCCGGAGCAGGCTAGCCGGGTCTTCGAGCGTTTCTACCGGGCCGATCAGGCGCGCGGACGCCGGACCGGTGGCAGCGGGCTCGGCCTCGCGATCGTCGATGCGCTGGTCGCCGCCCATGACGGCACGGTCAGCGTGGACACCGGCCCCGGGCGCGGCGCCACTTTCCGGATCACCCTGCCGCTGGCCCCCGAGGCTCTGGCCACCGAACCCGTCACCGACTGAACGCCGCGTCCGCGATCGCCGGCCGAGCGCACGGCCGCATCGGCGGCGACCCGCTCGGGCGGTCGGCGCGCCACACCTAAGATGTGCTGCGTGGCAGAGCAATTCGACCCGGTCGCGCACAACCGCGCCGCCTGGGACCGCGAGGTGGCCAGCGGCAACGAATGGACCAGGCCGGTCGGGCCCGAGGTGGTCGCCCGGGCCCGGGCGGGCGACTGGTCGGTGGTACTGATCGGTTACGAGCCTGTGCCCCGCGACTGGTTTCCGGCCGAACTCGCCGGGGCCGCGATGCTCTGCCTCGCCTCCGGGGGCGGCCAGCAGGGGCCGGTGCTGGCGGCGGCGGGCGCGAACGTGACGGTGTTCGACAACTCCCCCGCGCAACTCGCCCGGGACGAGGAGGTCGCCGCCCGGGAGGGATTGGCCATCCGAACCGTGCTCGGCGACATGCGCGATCTGGGCGCCTTCCCCGACGCCAGCTTCGACGTGATCGTCAACCCGGTCTCGAACGTGTTCTGCCCGGAGCTGGCGCCGGTCTGGCGGGAGTCGTTCCGGGTGCTGCGCCCCGGCGGCGTGCTGATGACCGGTTTCTTGAACCCGGACATCTTCATCTTCGACGTGGCGGCGCTGGACGAGCGCGGGGAGTTCGTCGTGCGCCACCCGCTCCCGTTCAGCTCGCTCGACCTGCCCGACGACGAGCGCGCCCGGGCATACGGAGACGGCGGCCTGATCGAGTACAGCCACACCCTCACCGAGCAGATCGGCGGCCAGCTCGCCGCCGGATTCGTGCTCACCCACCTGGTGGAAGCGCCGCACCACGCGGACGCCACGGCCCGGTACATGCCCGGTTACCTCGCCACCCGCGCCATCAAGCCCGGCAGTCCCGCCTGATGATCATGGAGTCTGGTATCTCGGGGGGCCAGATTGCCGTGATCACGACGCGCGTAACGGGTGCCGGTTGCTAGCGGGGGGAACGGGGCGCCGGTGAAGGACGGGCAGGTGTCGGTGACGGCGCAGCGGGTCGCCGCGCACCGGCTGACGTTCGACCGGATCCCGGCCCTGTATGGCGACCCGGCAGCCGACGAGGCACTAGCCCGGGACGTGGCCGCGGCGGCCGGCGTCGCACCCGGAGCGATGCGGGACTACCTGCGGGCGCGCACCCGGTTCTTCGACGCCGTGGTCACCGGCGCCCTCGGCCGCGGCTACCCGCAGGTCGTGATCGGCGGCGCCGGGTACGACGGTCGGGCGCTGAGATACGCCAAGCCCGGCGTGCGGTGGTTCGAGGCCGACCACCCGGCCACCCAGCGGGACAAGCGTTCCCGGCTGGACCGGCTCGGCATCGACAGCGCCCACATCCGCTTCGTCGCCGCCGACTTCACCGCCGACCCGGTCGCTGACCTGCTGCTGTCCGCCGGGCTGGACCCACACCTGCCCAGCTTGTTCCTGCTCGAGGGGGTCGCGGTCTACCTAGACCGGGCCGTGCTGCAGGCACTGCTCCAGCACTTGCGCCAGATCGCCGCCGACGGCAGCACGCTGGCCATCAGCCTGTCGGTGACCACCGGCACGGCCGACCAGGATGCGCGGCGCGCCGCGTTCCTGGAAGCGGTCGCCGCCGTGGGCGAGCCGGCCCGCTCGGTGCTCGAGGCCGCTGGCGCGGGCCCATTCCTCGAAGCCACTGGCTGGCGGCCGGCCGGCCCGCCGGAACTTCCCGGCCGCGCCGTTCGCGCCGGGTTCCTCCTCGCCAGGCCCGCGGCGCCCGCGACCGCGAACGCCACGCCCACGGAGCCCACGCCCGCGGGTTAGCTGGCAGCCGGGAATCAGCCGGGCCGGCCAGGCCGGGCCGCGCCGACCCAGCCGCGCGCCAGTCAGGCGATGATCACGCAGCTAGCACGGCGCGGGCGGCGGCCAGCGCCTCCCGCCGGTACGCGGCCCCGAACAGGCATACGTGCACCAGCAACGGGTGCAGTTGGTGCAGCGGGACGCGCTGCTGCCATCCCGGAGCCAGCGGCCACTCCTGCGCGTAGGAACGCAGGATCCGGTCCAGGTACGGCGCCCCGAACAGGGCGAGCATGGCCAAGTCGGTCTCCCGGTGCCCGCCGTGCGCGGCGGGATCGACCAGCCACCCGGAGCCGCCGGACCAGATCACATTCCCGGCCCAGAGGTCGCCGTGGATGCGGCTCGGCGGCTCCGCCGGGCCGGCC
>Ga0318534_10000559_pt1 | contig 12789 bp, 14 predicted proteins | sample GRESIP117b4f26_FD_202502 | JGI IMG/M metagenome (GOLD analysis project Ga0318534, IMG submission 202502) | Tropical soil microbial communities from Luquillo Experimental Forest, Puerto Rico - GRE.SIPMG.117b4f26 | ecosystem: Environmental > Terrestrial > Soil > Tropical forest > Bulk soil...
GTCTGCCGCCGTCCCGGTCTGGACCTCCCGCATCCTGGCCGACCCGGCTGCGGCCGGGGATCCGGCCGACTTCGACGCCGCCTGGCAGTGGCGGCAGCTGGACTGCTGGGTGCGCGCGGCGCATGGCGGCCCGGCCCCGGCCGAGCTCCAGTCCGAGCTGGAGCAGCTGGCCACGGAACGGGGACAGGTGGTCGCGGACCTGGTCGGCGAGCGGGCCTGGCACCGCCTGGCCGGGAACCTCGGGGACCGGCAACGGCGGGCGCTCAACGGCTACGCGGACGCCGTGACCAGCGACGAGAAGACCGGCGGCGGTGTCACGCAGCGGTGGCTCGACGAGGTCCGCGCCGCGCTGGACGAGTGCAAGGACGCCATCCCGGCGTGGATCATGCCGGCGGCGCGGGCGCTGAGCGGTTTCCGCCCGGAGAGACAGCCGCCGTTCGACGTCCTGGTCGTGGACGAGGCCTCGCAGCTGGGGCTGGACGCGCTTCCGCTGCTGGCCCTGGCCAGGCAGGCCATCGTGGTCGGCGACGACAAGCAGGCCGGCCCGGACACCGCCGGCCGGAGCCGCCAGCAGGTGCTCGACCTCCTCGACGAGCACCTGGCGATGATCCCGAACCACCGCGCGCTGTTCGACCCGGACGGCAGCCTGTACGACGTCGCGTTCCAGAGGTTCCCCGGCGCGGTCCTGCTCACCGAGCACTTCCGGTCCCTGCCCCGGATCATCGCCTTCTCCAACGCGCACTTCTACGACGGCCGGCTCAGCCCGCTGCGCGACCAGGCGCCGCGCCCCGGCTGGGCCGCCCTCGGCGCCGTCAAGGTACTGGACGGCCGCCGGAACGGCACGGTCAACGAGCCCGAGGCGGACGCCGTCGTGGATCTTGTCGCGGAACTTTGCGCCAACCCCGACTACGCCGGGATGACGATGGGCGTCATCTCGCTGCTCGGCTCCAGCCAGTCCAAGCTCATTTCCGACAAGCTTTACGATCGCGTCGGGCCTGATGTGCTAACCCAGCGGGCCCTGCGCAGCGGGGAACCCGGGAACTTCCGGGGCGACGAACGCGATGTGATCGTCATCTCGACCGTGGTCGCCGTGGACCCGGCGGTCCCAGAGGCCCGGGTCGCCGCGATGACCAGCAACGCGGCGATGCGGCGGATCAACGTCGCGGCGTCCCGGGCGCGCCAGCAGATGTGGGTCGTGCACTCCGTCGACCCCGACCGGTTCCCCGACGGCGACCTGCGCGGCGCCCTGATCCGGCACTGCCGGGAGGCGGGGGGCGCGACCGCCCCGGCCGCTGACCCGGCCGGCGACCCGCTCGAGGCCTGCGAGTCCCAGTTCGAGCGGGACGTGCTGCAGATGATCATGGCGCGCGGTTACCGCAGGGTGTCGGTGCAGCACCCGGTCGGCCGGTACCACATCGACATCGTGGTGGCGGGCCCGCGCTCCCGGCTCGCGGTGGAATGCGACGCAGACCGCTGGGACGGCCCCGACGCCTGGCACCAGGACCGGGCCCGGCAGCAGGTGCTGGAAAGGGCCGGGTGGACCTTCGAGCGGATCCGCGGTTCGGCGTTCTACCGGGACCCGGACGCCGCCCTAGAGCCGCTCTGGCAGCGGCTCACCGAACTGGGCATTACCCCCAGCGACCGGTGGCCCGCCGAGCCGTCGCAGCCGGTGGTCCGTGAGGTCTCCGGCGCCGGGAGCGACCGTGGATCCGGGGTGATCGCGCCGGGACCGGCCACCACGGCCCCCGCCGCGTGACCCCGCGCCGCGCTACCAGGCGTCGCCGAACGCCCCGCTCGCCGGGGCAAGCGGGCGCAACCGGCCGTGGTCGATCCAGCCGTTCCGCCGCGACGTCAGCAGCAGGTATCGCCCGGATGCATCGGAGCTGAGGAACACCACCCCATCGGAGCCCGCGACGCCGTGGTTGCTGTTGTAGAGCAGCCGCGCGTGCCCGGGATGGGCGAGCGGCACCCGGGCCAGCAGCAGGCTCTGCGGTACCGGGTGGGCCCTTCCCCGGTATTGGCCGCTGAGCGCAACGATGTCGACCGCCTTGCCGTTCGGCGTCAGCAGCGCTTGCACGACGCCGGAGAGTTCCACCAACCCGTGGAGCAGGACGCGGCCCGAGGAAAGCTGCCCGCCGCCTCCGGTGACGCGGAGCGCGCGGACCTGGGGGGCCGGTACGCCAGGACCGCAGAACCCGGTCGCGACCACGGTCCGGCACCACTGGGCGAGGAAGACCAGGGAGTCACCGCCCGGGGCCCAGGAGATGCTCGGGATGGCGACGTGGAAGCCAGGGCGGTCCAGGCCGCCCGACCAGTAGCTGCGCGCGCCGGTTTTGAGGTTGATCACCGCGATCTGGAGAAGGTCAGGCTGGCCGAATTTCACCGGGCGGTACACCGTCAGCGCGACCTTGGACCCGTCCGGTGAAACGGCCACCGCGCTGCCACCCTGGACGCCGCGCAGCAGGCCGCCCCTGGCCAGTGACAGCCCGGCGACCCGTCCCGCGCCGGTGAGGTGGAACGAGTACAGCCACGTCGCAATACCGCCGTGCCCCTTCGGCCCGGTGTACTCCGCCACGAACTCCCGGCCGTGGTCCCCCGCCGCGAGACCCACCGCCCAGGCCGCCGGGCCGGGGCTGCCCGCGAAGAGGCTGATCCTGGCGGTCATCGCGCCGGTGGCCGTTCTGCGCACCTGGATGCCCGTTGACTCCGCGGAAACGTAGTAACGCGGCAGGCCGCCGGGAGGCGGCGCGACCCTGGCCGGCTGCTGCCTCGGAGCGAACAGGTGCACCGTGCTGGCCAGGACCACAACGAGCGTGACACCGGCCGCGGCCGCCACCGGGGCAAGCCAGCGCCCCCACCTCCGGCGGGCGCGCCGCCGGTGCGCGGTACCGCGGCCCCCGCGCGCGGTATCGCGGCCCCCGAGCGGGGGCAGGGTCTCTTCCCGTACCCCCCGGGCCACCGCGGCGAGCGCGTCGGCCAGCCGCTCCTCGGTCCTGGTCATGACTCCTCCCCCAGCGCGCGGCCCAGCGCGGCAAGGCCACGGGCCGCGGTGGACTTCACCGTGCCGGGGCTGATCCCGAGCACCGCCGCGATCTCCGCTTCGCGCAGCCCCAGGTAATAGCGCAGCACGAGCACCTCGCGGCGGCGCTGCGGCAGCGCGGCCAGCGCGGCGAGCACCTGCCTGCGGCCCTCGGCCTGGATCACCTCGTGTTCGGCGGATTCGTGCGGCAGCTCCAAGGCCGGGGCCCGGGAGCCGCCGAAGCGGTGCACCACGGCCCGGCGGCGCAGGGCCGATCGGCAGCCGTTGAGCACGCAGGTGCGGACATAGGCCAGCTGGTCACCGCGCGGTGCCGGCCGGTCACGGCGGGCGTGCAGCCTGGCGAAGACGTCCTGGACCACATCCTCGGCGGTCGGCCGGTCCCCCACCAGCATCACCGCCAACCGGACCAGGCCCGCGTAGTGCTGGCGGAACAGCGCCGTGACGTCCACCGGCGGCCCGCCCACGAGAAGCCCGGGCCCGTCAGCGGGAAGCGCCGGCCCGCCCGCGGCCAGATCCGCCGCCATCCGGGGTGCCTCAGGGCCGCCTGTGGGGCTCTCACCGTCGCGGACATCACCGCGAAGCGCGTAGCTCACACTTACCGCACTCGTCCCGGCCGCCTTTGGTTGCCCGAATCAGGCAGCATGCCGTCCTCGGGTATCGCCCGGCGGATGGTCCAGTGACTATCGTCACAGCGGCGAGGCTACCCCAGCTACCGCCCGCTCATAGGCGTGCTGTCGCCGGCCCAGCGCCGCGGACCAGCATCGGCCGGAAACACCCCGCCGGGCGAGCCCGCTGCGGGTACGAGGGCCAGATGTCAGCGGCCGGGTCTAGCGTTTGGGGCATGGTGTTCTGGCAGTTGACCATCGACGCGAATAACCCCGCTGTGCTGGCGCGATTTTGGGCGCAAGCGCTGGGCTATCAGCCGGTGCCCCCGGCGGAGCCGGCGACGACCTGGCACGCGCACTATCGCGGCCGGCTGGGAGAGGATGCGGCCTTCGATGACCGGCTCTTCGACCTGGCCGGGCTGCGTCCGCCGATCTGGTTTCAGCAGGTGCCGGAGGCGAAGGCCGGGAAGAACCGGCTCCATCTCGACCTCTATCCCACCGACCGCGATAATGCGCTGCCGATGGAGCGGCGGATCGAGGTCGTCGAGGCGAAGGTTGCCGAACTGACCGGGCTGGGTGCCAGCGTCGAGCACCGGACCCGGCACGACGACCCGGAGGACCCGGTCTACTTCGTGGTCATGCACGACCCGGAAGGCAACGAGTTCTGCGTCGCCTGACCTGACCGCGTGGCACAGGCCCGATCCGCGGCCCGCACGCCACCGCTGGAATCCGCGAGGATGACCCGTGCGAACGCGGCCACGGCCCGCCGGTGACAAGGAGGCAGTGGCAATGTCGTCGCCCATCGCGGGAGAGCTCGTCACCGAGTCGCTCGACTACGACGGCGGCCGGCAGGTGACGGTGTACGTCCCGCCAGCTGCACCCGAGGCAATCGTCTTTGCCGGTGACGGCCAGTTGATCCCGCAATGGGGCGGCGTCCTTGAGGCCGCCGGCGCACCGCCGACCATGATTGTCGGTACCCACCGGCTGGACGGGGAGATGCCGCGGCTCCGCGAGTACTCGCCGGTCTTTGACGCGCACCGGTTCGCGGCACACGAGAGGTTCTTCGTCGGGGACGTCCGCCGGTGGACGCGGACACGTTTTTCAGTCGCGCTGCCCGCCGAGCGCACGGCGGTGTCTGGCGTCTCCGCCAGCGGCGAGCTCGCCCTCGCCATCGGGCTGGGCCATCCCGGCATCTACGGCGCGGTCTTCTGCGCGTCGCCGGGCGGAGGTTACCGGCCACCTGCCGTGATGCCCAGTTCGCTTCCGCGCACCTACCTCGTCGCCGGCACGCTCGAGCCGTTCTTCCTCGAGAACGCGACCCGCTGGGCCGTCGCGCTGCGCGAGGCAGGTGCCGACGTTGTCATGACCGAACGGGTCGGGTCGCACGGCGGTGCGTTCTGGAGAGAAGAGTTCCCGCTGATGGTGGCGTGGGCGTTCGGGCACTGAGCCCGCAAGTCGTCCGCGGCTGACGAGCGGCCGCACGACGTCGAATTCCACCGTCGTGCCGCTGTGGTCCGTCACGGAAAGTGACCGTTTGCGGTCGCTGGCTTTAGCCGCCTATTGGCTCGTCCCGGGCGGCTGCCGGCGTGGTTAAATTCCCTTTTCACGATGACGCGGGCACGGCCGGGATTCCATCGAGCCCCGCAACTGGAGGCCGCCGGCCGCCTCCAGGAATTGGCAGCTCAGCGGCCGCTCGAAGCAGGCAAGAGCCTCGATGCGGCACTGAGGTCACTCCCTACTCCCCAGTAACAGCAGTATCAAATTTCCGGATAATGGCCCGTCAATCCGCATGTATGCGTCAAAATATTGCCGCTTGCCCGGCAACGACCTGCTGTCCCATCCACGGAGGAAATGAAGTGCCCCGACACCCCGCGACGCTCCTCGGCGCGTCCCGTTTCGCCGCTATCGCTACCGTCTTCGCGGTCGGGATCGCGCTGCCCAGCATGGCCGGCACGGGCGGTGAATCAGCAGGCCGCCCGGCCAGTGTGACACCGGCGGCCAGTCACGCGTCCAATGCGAAAATTGTGTGGGCGGCCACCGTCTCGGGCCGGAAGGTTCAGGTGCGCCCGCCGAAGTTCATCCCGACCCCGGTCCATCCGGAGAAGCTCACCCATCCCGGCGCCGACTCGATGCAGACGGTCACGGCTGCCCACGCAAAGTGGCGTCACTCGGTGCGGATACAGGCAGGGACCAACGTGCTGCAGATCCCCGGGATCGACGTCAGCGCCTATCAGGGGAACATCAATTGGGGAAGCGTGGCGCCCTATCTTGACTTCTCCTACGCGAAGGCGACCGAGGGCACGTACTACACAAACCCTGACTTCTACAACCAGTATGAAGGGCCCTACTACAGCGGGCTCATTCGCGGCGCCTACCATTTCGCCATTCCGAGCAACTCATCGGGGCAGTCCCAGGCGAAGTATTTCATCAAGCACGGCGGCGGCTGGTCTGGCGACGGCCACACCCTGCCAGGCGCGCTCGACATCGAGTACAACCCGTACGGCAGCGAGTGCTACGGGCTCACCCACTCCCAGATGAATTCCTGGATCGAGGACTTCGTCATGGAGTACGCCTATCTGGAGCACGCCTACCCGGTGATCTACAGCACCACGGACTGGTGGTCGACGTGCACCGGGAACGCCACCCGCTTCGCCAGGTGGGACCCGCTCTGGATCGCCAACTACACGGCCAGCGGCGGCGGAACGCTGCCAGGGGGCTGGGGCTTCTACACGTTCTGGCAGTACAGGCCCTCGGGCAGCCTGCCGGGCGACCAGGACGTCTTCAACGGCGACTACAACCGCCTGAAGGCCCTGGCCAAAAACGGCTAGCCGAGAGCGGGAGCCGGGCCGGGGAGGTCACCGGCCCGGCGAGCGCTCTGCGGCAGCCTCGTCCAGCAGCTCGCGCAGCTCACGGTCGAGGCTGTGAAGGTGGCGTGTCTCCCCGATGATCGTGAACCAGTTGTAGAGCTCGAGGGCGAGCGTGATGCGGTAGAGCGGGAGGCGCGGGCGCCAGGACTCGGGCCATTCGCCGGGCTCCCGCCCGGGTACGCAGACGCCGTAGCCAGAGAGCAGCCCGGCCAGCTTCGTCGCGTCGCCGTGCATGGAGAACGCGTCGAGGCGGACGAAGTCCATCAGCGGGTCGCCCGCGTGCATGTTGTCCGGGTCGAGCAGGCCGGTCAGCGAGCAGGTGCCGTCCTCGGCGACCTCCGCCAGGAGATTATCCTCATGCAGGTCGCCGTGGCAGTAGGCGGGCCGGGGGCAGTCGGCGAACGCAGCGGCCTGCCCGGCGAGGTGCGCGGCGAGCTGGCGGGCCAGGGCCGGGTCGCCGCCGTTTGCACGGAACTCGCGCAAGTAGCGGTTGAGCATGCGGGCCATGTGCGCGGAGTTGTCCGGCAGCGGGTCGCGGATCCGGCCGTTGACGTCGCCGTAGCCGCCGGCGGGGATGGCGTGCAAGCGCTTGAGCACCTCACCGAGCTGCCGGTAGACCTCGCGGCGCTGTGCGCGCGTCAGCTCGGCGTCGAGCTCGGTAAGCAGGCGGCCGGGGCGGAACGAGCAGACCAGGCACGGGCGGCCGCCGAGCGCGCTGGCGGCCTTGCTGAAAGCCAGCACGCTCGGCGAGATGTCGAAACCGTGGCCGGTCAGGAACCTCAGCGCGCGCGCTTCCTTGGCCGCCGACCACGGGCTCTGGCATTCATAGATCTTCAGCACGACCGGCGCCGAACCGGCGGCGAACTCGATGCGGTACGCCCCGGTGACCGAGCCCTCGGCGAACCGCGACACGGCGCCGACCGGGCCGCGCGAGGGCAGCAGCCCGGCGAACAGCTCGCCTGCGCGTTCCACTGTCAGCGCTCCGGGCACCCGGGCAGCGTATGAGGGGCCCACCGTGATCGCCTACCGAATATCCGCCGCGGGCAGCCGGCCGGGCGCCGAGCATGAGAGTCCCGGAACACGGATTGGTGCACATACTTGACCGGCCCGGGCTCGGCGGCCCGCCGCCCTTGGCAGGCACCGCCGGCCCGCCCTTGGCAGGCACCGCACCACCCCGTAGGGTCATAATGAAGCCCTGAACTGCTTCTTAACGAACAGCGACTCCGAGGGGGTCACGGATGAAGCTGCTGAGATGGGCCCTCGTCGCCGTGATCATCGCTCTCGGCCTTGCCTTCCTGGCGGGCCAGAGCGACCTGCGCCGCTTCCAGCGCATGCGCCGCATGTAGGGAAGACGGGCCGTCCGTCGCGGCCCGCGCCCGGCCAGGACGGCCCCGTTCAGTCCGCGTGGTGCGCCCATCCGGCCGGGACCTCCGCGGAGTCGGCCAGCCGCAGCTTGCGCCGGGCCCGTTCGTAGAACGTGGTGCGGCCCAGCCGGACGACATGAGCGGCGCCGGGCCGCGGCCGCAGTTCCAGCATGTCCCCCGCTTCAACGTGCGCGGCGACCTGCCCGTCGACCTCCACGGCGAGCCGCCCGCTGGCGGGCAGGACCTCCAGCGCCAGGCTGTCGTCGATCGACAGCACCAGGCCCCGGTTGTACGCGGAATGCGGCGCGGCCGGGGTGACCAGCAGCGCCTCCACCGCTGGGCTGACGATCGGGCCGCCGGCGGAGAAGCTGTACGCGGTGGACCCCGTGGGGGTGGCCACGACGACCGCGTCGGCGGCGTAGCTGACGAACGGGTGCCCGGCGGCCCGCACCGCGACCGCCGCGGTCGCCTGCCCGGGGAAGCGGACCAGGGCCACGTCGTTGAACGCGGTGACCACCTGGTCGCCGATGACCGCGTCGACCGCCAGCCGGGGCTCGACGGTGAACTCGTGGACGTCGATGGCGGACAGCGCGCCGGGCAGCTGGGGCACGTCCACCTCGGCCAGGAATCCGAGCTTGCCCAGGTTCACCCCGAGCACCGGGGCGCGCTTCCGATCGGCCAGCCGCAGCGCCCGCAGCATCGTGCCGTCCCCGCCGAGGCTCACCAGCAGGTCCGAACGATCGCCGAGCTCGGCGGCGGGGACCGCGGTCGCGGCACAGTTCAGCCGGCTGATCTCCGCCTCGACGCCCAGGACCTGGGCCCCGTTTCGCTCTGCCCAGCCCAGGATGGCGCCGACCGCCTCGGCGGAGTCCCGGGCCGGGTGCAGCACCATGCCCACCACATGCATCCGCGCGGCAACCCTTCATCCCGCGCCGGCCGGCGCCCGCCGGGCCGGCGGTGGTGCCCGCGCCCGGTGTCCTGCCCGCCGGCGAGAACTGTCATGCCCACAGCGGAGGATACGCCTATGCCGTTACAGAATCGGGTGACGCCGTCCGGTGAGATCGTCGCGGATCCGGCCCGGGGGCTGATGATGGGCAACCGCGGCTGCCTGCACGGGCAGGGCCGCGGCCTCGGCGTCAGCCGCTGGCGATCCAAGCTGTGGATCTGCTGCCTCCTGGACTTCAAGGGCGTCCAGCGCGACCCCATGCCGCCGGGCCGGTGGACGGCGCTGTTCTTCCTGGACGAGGCGACCGCGCTGGCCGCCGGGCACCGGCCGTGCGGATACTGCCGCCGCCGCGACTACGTCGCCTTCAGGGAGGCATGGCGCGCCGCGCGGTGGCTCCCCCGGCGCCCGCTGGCTCCAGAGCTGGACGCGGTCCTGCACCGGCAGCGCACCGACCGGTCCCGGCGCAAGCTCACCCACCGGGCGGACATCGCCGCTCTGCCCGACGGGGTCATGGTCCGGCTGGCCGGCGAGCCCGGCCTGCTCATCGCCGGCCGGGTGCGGCCGTGGTCTTTCCGCGGCTACGGCGCGCCCCTGCGGCCCGGCCCGGGGCCAGCGGAGGTGCTGACGCCGCCGTCGATCGTCGCCGCGATCGCGGCCGGCTACGAACCGCTGGTGCACGCGAGCGCCCTGACCGTCCCGCCGCTTCCGGCGGCGCCGCCCCGGGTGCGCATCTGCGAACCCGGTGCCCGCCGGGCCGATCTCGAACCGCCCCACGCCGGGCACGCGGTGGCTGGCCCGGGATTTGATCACCACCACGGCCCGTAGACTGAGTGTGCGGCTTGACGAGCCAGGCCGGGTTACGGGCTGGCTCGCGCGCCGCTGGGTCCGCGCCCGCCCGCGGCCAGGGGATGGCTCAACGCGTCCGAGAGCTTTTCTGGGGGTGGTGGCATGCCCGGAGCGGGATACGAGGTCAGCTGGGTCAGCGGGCTCCCGGTGGTCGCGACGCCCGCCGAGATCGACGCGAGCAACGTTGCCGAGTTCGGGAAGGCGCTGCTGTCCTGCGCCGACGGCAGCAATCCGACCGTGGTGATCGACATGAGCGAGACCGCGTTCTGCGACTCGACCGGGCTGCACCAGCTGGTGCGGGCCCGGGCCGACGCCATCGCGGCGGGCGGTGAGGTGCGGCTGGTGATCCGGGCCGACACCGTGCTGCGGCTCTTCGCGATCATGGGCGTCGACAGCTTGTTCCCGGTCTTCGCGACCCTGGAGGAGGCGGTCGCCAGCGCGCCGACCGGGACATAACCGGCCCAGGGCGGCAGAATGGCGGACAGCCGAGGGGGTAGCCGAGGTGACAATGAGCGACCCGACGATGTCCGCCGCGAACTTCCGCGCACTCTACGAGCGGCTGCGCGGCCAGGCCCGGTGGGGCGCCGCCGACCGCCGCGGCGCGCTGAACCACATCACCCCGGCGCGGGTTGCCGCCGCCGCGGCAGAGGTCCGGGCCGGGCGGACGGTCACCCTCGCCGCCCCGATGGCCAGCAGCGCGGCGGACAACCCCGAGCCTGGCGCGCGCCACATGAAACGGCTGCCCGGCGAGCCCTCCGACGTGCCCGGGGTGTCGTTCGCCGCGGACCAGATCGTGATGAACGTGCACGGGGACGTGGACAGCCACATCGACGCCCTCTGCCACGTCAGCTACGAGGGGATGCTGTACAACGGGGTGCCGGCCAGCGTGGTCACCTCGCGCGGCGCGGCCGAGCTGTCCATCGACGACGCCGCGCACGACGGCATCGTCGGCCGGGGCGTGCTGCTGGACATCGCCCGGCTCCGGGGCGTGGCCTGGCTAGAGCCCGGCGACCATGTCACCGCGGCGGAACTGGCCGCGGCCGAGGAGGCGCAGCAGGTCCAGGTCGGCCCCGGCGACCTGCTGTTCGTCCGGCTGGGTCACCGGCGGCGGCGCCACGAGCTGGGGCCCTGGGACGTGGCGCGGTCCCGCGCCGGGTTGCATCCGGACGCCGCCGAGTACCTGGCCGAGCGCCAGGTCGCCGTGCTCGGCAGTGACAGCAACAGCGACACCGCGCCCAGCGTCGTGGACGGCGTGGCGTTCCCCGTGCACGTGCTGGCGCTCAACGCGCTGGGCGTGCACCTGCTCGACTACCTGCAATTCGACGACCTGCAGAACGTCTGCGAAGCGGCCGGCCGGTGGTCGTTTCTGTGCGTGATCGCCCCGCTGCGGCTGCTCGGCGCCACCGGCTCCCCGGTGAACCCGATCGCCATCTTGTGACGCCGGGGTTCACAGCAGCCCGAGTTCCGCGGTGACCGGGTCCATCCGGGTGCTATCGGCCGGCCCAATCGCGCAGCAGGTCACCGTGCCCGGCGCTATCTGGGTACGGCCCGCGTCCTGGATGAACTCCACGGGCAGCCCGGCCGCGCGGGCCCGCTGCGCCACGTCCAGCAACTGTGCCGCCGAGGCGACCTTGAGGACCACCTTCGGCTGCCCCTCGGCCAGCCAGGCGCCGAAATCCCGGCTGCGGCCGGTGGCCAGCACCGCGGCCACCGCGGCGTGCGCCACCTGCGCGGCGATCTTGCCGCGGCCCATGCCGAGGTCGGTCCGGACCACCAGCGCCAGCTTCGCCGCCATGATCACGCCGATCCGTTCGCGCGGCCGGCCGCCCCGGCACGCCACCGCGGGCCGGCATCCTCCGCCGCTGCCGGCCGCACAGGCCGCATCGGCCGCCTACTCCCGATCACCCACCATTTCTAGCCCAACGACGCTGCCCCCGGGCCGTGATCCGCCAGCCCGGGCGGTGCGAGCATGAGCGGGTGCCCCGTGACGAGATGGACTGGCCCGAGGTCGCGGCGCGGCTGGCGGCCTCGCGAAACTACTGGCTCGGCACCACCTCGCCGTCCGGGGCGCCGCACGCGGCCCCGGTGTGGGGCGTGGTGGCCGGCCAGACCCTGTACCTGTACAGCGAGCGCAGGACAGTCAAGGCGCGCAACATCGCCGCGGACCCGCGGGTCGTGGTGCACCTGGAAAAGCGGCGACGACGTGCTGATCGTCCGGGGCACGGCCGAGGACGTGGGCAGGCCCGCGGAAGTGCCGGAGGTGGTGGCGGCGCTCGCCGCGAAGTACACCGCGCCCGCGGACCGGCCGTACCTGCCGGACGCCGACCCGGGCTTCGACGTGGTGTACGCGATACAGCCGCGGTCGGCGATGGCCTGGCGCCTGCCCGACTACGACGGCTCGCGGCGCCGCTGGCGCGGCTGACCTACCGCAGCCGGACCGGGCCGCCGTGACCGAGGAACGCGGCGATGAGCGCCAGCACGGCCACCCCGGTGACCCCCACGGTGACCAGCAACAGCCTGCGCGAGCGTGCCTCCGGCCGGGCCCTAGCGCTGACGTAGCGGCCAAGTGCCCAGATCAGCGGGGCGACCGCGAGCACCAGCAGGCCCGCGACCGGTTCCCGGCGCAGCATCGCCAGGCCGACGGCGCCGAACCCGATCGCGGTCCGCTCCCAGGCCAGCCTGGTCCGCTCCGCGGCGGTGCCGGGGGCCAGGTCCTCGGGGTCGTCGGGCAGTTCCGGGGCGGCACCTGCGGGATGGCCCTCGGGCCGGTCGGGCGGCACCGCGGCGCTCCTACCGGGCCGCCGAGACGAGCAGGACCACCGCGGACAGGGCGGCGATCCCGGTGATGGTGGCGACCAGGATCCGGGGCAGCACCGACTGAGGGATCGGCTCGCTGCGGCGCATCGCGGCCTGCGTCCGCCGCCACTCCAGGTACGCGGTCACCGACACGACCGCGCCGAGGACGATCAGCGGCACGCCGAGCACGTGCCGGCCCCACGGCACGCCGGGAAACGGCGGCAGCAGCTGCACGATGCCCAGGCCGGCGACCACCAGGGCCAGCGCGGTCCGGTTCCAGGCCAGGAACGTGCGCTCGTTGGCCAGGGTGAACCGGACGTCCGGC
>Ga0318534_10000563_pt1 | contig 12758 bp, 12 predicted proteins | sample GRESIP117b4f26_FD_202502 | JGI IMG/M metagenome (GOLD analysis project Ga0318534, IMG submission 202502) | Tropical soil microbial communities from Luquillo Experimental Forest, Puerto Rico - GRE.SIPMG.117b4f26 | ecosystem: Environmental > Terrestrial > Soil > Tropical forest > Bulk soil...
GTGATGAGATCGGCGACCTCGGCGTCGCTCCGCTGAGCCCGGCGACCTGCGGGCCCTGCCCGGCGATCTTCGGGCCCCGCTCGCCGGCGCCAGAGGGGTATCAGGTCCTCGATGGGCTGCCCGGTCGTGCTGAGCAGGTCATCGTCGCTGAGTCTTACCCCGAGGGCCGCAAGGACGGAAAACGTCGCGGCCCGCCAGGTCGGTTCGGTGTCGATGAGCAGGCCATCCATGTCCAGGATGACCGCCGTGGCCGGTGGCTGAGTCAACGGGAGGCCGGGTGTGCGGACCGGGCCTTCTGCGCGGTGTCCATGAAATGGCGCGCCCGCGCGGGGTCGACAGGATTCCAGGTGATGCCGTCGACTTTGAGGCTGGTGCCCACGATCACGCCGTCGGCGACGGTCAGGATCTCGGCCAGGCTGTCTGCCTGGACGCCGGTATTCGCCAGGACGGGGGTGCCGGGAACCGCCGCCTTGGCCGTCTTGAGGTCGGTCATGGCGAAAGGGACACCCGCCTCCGGACCGCTGATGAGGATGACGTCGACGCCGAGGAAGGTGGCGCTCTGGGCCCGCTCGGCCACGGTGCGGGTGCCGAGTGATCTGCTGAACTCGGGGGTGATGTTGCCGAAGAGAGCGACTCCCGCCGCACCGATCGCCTCGCGATAGGCCGCCAGGTCCCCCAGGGCGGGGGAGATTACGCCGAGGTCACTTTCGTACACCCCGGTGAGGACCTCGCGGATGAACGCGGCCCCGGTGGCGCGGGCCAGGGCGAGGCTGGCCTTGGCGTCCCAGAGGATGTTCACCCCGAAAGGAACCCGGATCGACGGGCGCAGCTGGCCGATCACGGCTGCCATCGCCGCCGGGATCTCCGGGCCCACCGCTAGCTGGTAGGGAATGTCGGCCTCGTTGCAGAACAGCACCCCGTCCACGCCCGCTTCCTGCAGCACCTCCAGGTCGCGGCCGACCACATCGAGCAGCCGGGCTGGCCCCGCGGCGCGGTCATGACGCGGCCGCCCCGGCAGGCCAGGGAAATGCACCATGGCGATCACGGGCTTGATCGTGCCGAATATGTCCTCAAGCGAGCTGGTCATGAGTGGCCCTTCCGCCAGTCAGGGGACGCTGTGCGCCCGGACGAACTGGATCACCGCCTGGTTCCACGGCCCCGGGTCCTCCCAGAACGCGGCGTGACCCCCGGGGACGACGGTCCAGGCCCGGTGATCACCGGGGAGTTCATCGAACAGCCGGCGGGACAGTTCCGGCCGGATGATGATGTCGTCACGCGCGGCGATGACCAGCGTGGGAGCCGTCACCGAGCCGATCCTGCCGGAGCAGTCGTGGCCGTTGAGCGCCGCCATCTGGGCCGCGAATGCCGCCGCTGGCTGAGTGCTCGCTTCCGCGGCGGCGATCAGCTCCGCGACTCGTTCTGGGTGCTGCTCGTAGAAGGCCGGGCTGTATATCCAGGGCGCCTGCTGGCGCATCATGACCGGCATCCCTGCGGTCTCCGCCACTATGGCCCAGGTATCGAACGCGGCGCGGGTGAACGGGTCCGCCTTGGCGAAGGTGTTGGCGAGCACGAGCGAGGCCAGGTCGTCGGGGTGTGCCACGGCGTACTCCTGGGCGATGACGCCACCCATGGAGACGCCGGCCAGGTGAAACGCTGGCAGTCCCAGCTCAGCCACGAGCGAATTCAGGTCGTCGGCCATCTGCCGGCTCGTATAGGGACCCGGTGGCTGGCTGGACAGGCCGACGCCACGGTTGTCAAAGGTGACCACTCGCAGGCCCGCGGCCGTGAAGTCGTCGAGTTGGTTGACCCACCCGTCCTGGTCGTCGCCGACGCCGTTGATCAGGACTAGCGTCTGCGGGCCGTCCCCGGTGATCCGGTAGTGAATCTCTGCTGAGCCTGCCCGTACGAACCCGCTGGTCATCGCAGCCCCCGTTCGCTCATCGCGGCCGCCCATAGCGCGGCCGATTCCTTTAGGTCTCTGATCACCTGCTCGTCGTCTTCCTCGAAGGCGGGGATGACCTCCAGGATGAGCAGGACGTCATCAGCGCCCGAGTCCGCGAGGGTGTCCAGCACGCGGCCGGGGTCGATGCGGCCAGCCTGGTTCCGTTCCGGGGTGAAGGGCCAGTGCCGGTCGGCGAGGCCGTCGGATTGCTGGAGCTGAACCTCGGTAAGCCGGCTGCCGAAGCGCTGGAGCCAGGCGTAGGGGTCGCGGTCCGCCCCCGTGGTTCCCGGGACGCACTGGTGGCCGAGGTCAAGGCACAGCCGGATCGGCACGTGAGCGGCGTCACCGTTGGTGAGCAGGCTCTCCACGCTGGCTATGGTCGATGGCTCCCGGACCGAGGCGAGGTTTTCGATCAGCATGTAGTCAAGGCCCGCCTCCCGGGCGCGGCCGCTGATCTCGGCGAGGTCGGCCCGCAGGCCGGACCAGCGCGCCGCACGGCTGGCCGGCTCCGACCAGTCGGGCACGCTCATGGCCCCGACGTGGCCCCCGGTGCCCTGGACGCCCAGCCTGGCCGTCAGGTCCACGACGGCCAGGTACCAGGCGAGAGCGGCCCGGCGCCGCTCGGCGTCGGGGCTCATCAGCAGGTTGTCGCAATACGCTGACAGCCCGGTGAATGTGGTCTCAGCGCGCAGGCCGTGCCGGGTGAGCGCGCCCAGGGTCTGTTCGGCGATCCGGGCGCGCTGCGCCGGGGTGCCGAGGTCCGGCATCAGATCGAGGGAAAGCTCCACGAGGTCCACGCCGATGTCGTAACGCACCTTCTGGGCCCAGTCGTCGGGGCTTGGCCACCGCTTGACGGCGAAGCAGGTGTTTATGCCAAGGCGGGCGCGCATGTCAGCCTTCCTCGGGTGCCCGGCGCACGATAGGCGACCCGGCGAGGTCCTGGTAGCGCTGATACATCTCGTCGTAGACCTCGCGGTTGGCCGGGTCAGGTTCAGCCCGCGCCGCGGGGCGGTAGCACGCGGCGGCCGCCTCCGCCGGATCGCGGTACACCCCGGCGCCGAGCCCCGCCAGCATCGCGGTGCCCGCGCTGGTGGAGTCGCCGGCGACCTGCACCACGGGGACCCCGGTGACATCCGCCTTGATCTGGTTCCAGACGGTCACGCTCGCCGCGCCGCCGGACACCCGCAACTCGGTGGCTGGCACCGATGCGCGGCCGAGGGTTTCCAGGCGTGCCCGGACGCCGAACGCAACCCCCTCCATCGTGGCGCGTGCCCAGGCGCCGCGGTCGTGACGCAGGGACAGCCCGGTCGCCGCGCCGCGCAGCCAGGGATCGTCCCTCTCCCCATCGCCGAGCACGGGGGCGAACAGCAGGCCGCCCGCTCCCGGGGGCGACGCGGCAGCGGCCCGTTCGATCCGCTCGTAGTCCAGCCGGCGCGGGGGCCGGTCCGGGCCGCGGTAGAAGAGCTGGGCGAGCCAGTCGAGTGCCTCACCGGTGGTGTTGATCCCGACCTCGGTCACGTAGCCGTGGTCAGCCACGACGCTGGGGTAGTGGGTGACGTCCAGGTCCGCTAGCGGCTCGGCCACCACGGAGTTGAAGCAGCTCGAGCTGCCTGCCATCTCGCTCACCGGGCCGGAACCGGTCACGCCGGCGCCCAGCGCGCAGGCGATGCTGTCACCGGCACCAGCCACCACCGGGGTATTCGCGAGCAGCCCGAGGCGGCGCGCGAGCGGCGGCCGGACCTCTCCGGTAACGCTCCACGACGCGCGTACCGACGGAAGCATGGCCGGGTCCAGGTCGAGCTCCGCCAACAGCTCGCTGGCCCAGCGACGTGCCCGCAGGTCCAGCAGGCCGGTCGCGGCGGCCATCGACCAGTCGGTGGTGGCGTTGCCGGTCAGCGTCAGCGCGACGTACTCGGTTGGCTGGACGAAGCGGCGGGTGGCGGCGTAGACGCCGGGCTCGTGCGCGCGGATCCAGAGGATCTTGGCCGCGACGTGGAACGCCGCAGGCACGTGACCGGTGAGGTGGTGCAGCTTGCGGTCTCCGAAGCGGTCGCGCATCCATGCTGCCTGCGCGGTAGCCCGGTTGTCGCGGTAGATGATGCCCGGGCGCAGCGGCCGGTCCCGGTGATCCAGGGGCACGACGCTCGGGCACTGCCCGGTGACGGCGATCGCCCGGACGCGGCACCGCCCACCCAGTGATCGCGTCAGCGCACCGAGAGCCGACAGCGCCGCGCTCTGCCAGCGCTGCGCGTCCTGCTCCGCCCAGCCCTCCGCCGGCAGCGCCGTCGAGTAGGGCCGGCGTACCTCGTGCAGCGGGGCACCGGAGACGTCATAGGCGGAGGCGCGGGCGCCCGACGTGCCGACGTCGATCGCGATCAGCGCGTCCGCGCCAGGCGGGCAGGCACCGGGCGGGGAGCTGGAGTGGGCGCTCATCGCTGCTGGCCTGCCTAGCCGCGGACGAGCTGAGCGTCGGCCCGGTCCTTGTTGATGCTGATGAGCGCGCCGTTGAGCGCGCCGGTGGAGTAGTCGCTGCCGGGGTTGAGGATCAGGCCCCGCCGCTTCTTCCCCAGGCGGCGGATGCCGGAGGCTTCATGGATGTGGCCGTGCAGCCCGACCAAGGGCTGGCGCTGTTCCTCGATGTCGCGGACCGCTATGCTGCCCACCGGGACCATCTGGACCTGTCCCAGGACCGCCTTGACCCGGAGGTTCTCGTCCAGCGCGGGTGCCTCATCGAGCTGGGTGCCGTACGGCGGGGGGTGCAGGTTATACACGGCACGCTCGGGACGTTCGAGTCGGTCGGCCATGGCCGCGTAGGCGGCCGACAGGTGCTGCTCGTCCTGCTCGCGGTAGGTATGCCAGGGGGTGGGGTTGGCGTACCCCCAGCTGATCATCTCGTGGTCATCGTCAAGCCACAGCACTTTGCCCTCCGCGTGCGTGCCCCATGGCGCGTCGTCGAGCATCTCCGCAAGCTCGGGCGGGTCGTCGTTGCCGAGCATCAGGTAGAGGGGAACTCCCTGGGGCCGCAGCCGGGTGTCGGCGATGTCGAGCCACTCCGTGAGCCGCTCGCGCATCAGCCGGAGGAACAGATCGTCGAGGGCGCCGTCGGCCTCCATGGCCTCAAGTTCGCCGGGCTCGGCACGATAGGGGTAGTAGCCGTGGTCGGCGATGAGCCGTTCCAGATCGGCGAGCTCAGGGCCGTCGCTCAGCTCATAGCGGGTGCCGATGAACGTGCAATGCCACAGCCCGCCGGGGCCCCGGACGATCGATTGGATGGCCTTGCCCGCCACGTCCCCGCCCAGGATCAGCACCGTGGGCTGGTACACCTGCGTCGAATTGACGAACTTGCGAAAGCACAGGCTGGAGCCGTGCAGGTCGCTGACGAAATATATGAGCGTGCCTTTGGCCACTATCCAACCACCGCACCTTCGCGGGCGCGCCGTGCCGCCTCCATGAACGCGGCGGCGCGCCCGTGGTCAACCGGATTCCATGTCACAGCGCCGCGTTTGAGGGTTGTCCCCACGATGGCCCCGTCCGCGACGGCCAGGATCTCGGCCACGGTGTCCGCCGTCACACCGGTGTTGGCCAGCACCGGGGCCGCTGGGAGCGCCGCCTTCGCGGCGCGCAGCTCGGCGATGTCGGTGGGAGTCCCCGTGATCGGGCCGCTGATCAGCACGGCATCGACGCCGAGGAAGACGGCGCTGCGGGCACGCTCCGTAATGGTTCGCGGGCCCAGGGAGCTGGCGAACTCCGGGGTGATGTTGGCGAACAGCGCCACCGATTCGGCGCCAATGCCTGCGCGGTAGGCCGCGATGGAGCCAAAGTCCGGCCGCATGATGCCCAGGTCGCTTTCGTAGACGCCAGTGAAGACCTCGCGGACGAACGATGCTCCCGTGGCCCGCGCGACCGCCAGGCTCGCGACCGGGTCCCAGACCAGGTCGACCCCGAAGGGCCGCCGGATCTCCCGGCCGACCTCCCCGATGACCGCCGCCATGGCCGCCGCCGCTTCCGGGCCGACGCTGAGCCGGTAGGGCAGGTCCGCTTCGTTGCAGAACAGCAGCCCGTCCACCCCGGCGTCCTGGAGGGCCGCGAGATCGCGCGCGACCGCCTCCGTGATCGGCCGCATCCCGGCCTCCCGGTCATGACGCGGACGGCCCGGCAAGGCGCGCAGGTGCACCATGGCGATGATCGGCTTGCTGACCCCGAACAGGTCGTGGAGCGCGGGGCTCATCTGCCCGCCATCACCGGCGCGCTGCCGTCCGCGCTGAGGGTGGATCGCTCGCCCGCAGGAGCCGACGTGCCGGGCTCCACCTGGATCACCTCCACGCCCTCGCGCTGGATGCGCTCCACCTCGATGGGGTCCGCGCCGGGATCGGTGATGATCATCGAGACGCGCTTGATGGGCGCGACGGTGCTCAGCGCCACATCGCCGAACTTCGAGCCGTCGGCCAGGACGACAATCTGCTCTGTCCGTTCGAGGGCCGCGCGGATGACCGACGCTTCGGCGTCGTCCAGATCGGTCACTCCGCGCCGGGCGGACACTCCCGCCGAGCCGATGACCGCGATGTCAGTGTTATAAAGCGCGACGTGCTCGACCGCCGATGGCCCGACGCAGCTGAGCTCGTCCTGGCGGACCATCCCGCCCGCGATGATTACCCGGACCCTCCGGGTGCCGAGCAGGCTGGCTACTACGAGCGACGGGGTAATCACCAGCAGGCCGTCACGCGGGGCGAGAAGCCGGGCGAACTGCTCCACGGTGGAGCCGACGCCGATGAACATCGCGCGCGCGTTGGCGGTTAGCTCCGCGGCCCGGAGCGCGATCCGGCGCTTTTCCGGCGCATTATGCAGCGTGCGTGCGGTCTGGGTCACCTCGAAACCGCCGGCCGCGCGCACCACTCGCGTGGTGGCGCCACCGTAGGTCCGGCGGACGAAACCATCCCGGTCCAGCCGGCGGAGATCCCGGCGGATGGTCATCTCGGAGACACCGAACTCGCGCGCGAGGGTGCTCACCTCGACCGCCTGGTCGGCGGCGATCCGCTCCAGCACCTTGATGCGCCGCTCGACCGCCAGCACTGGCTCTCCCAGCGTGTTCGTTTCTGAGACTAGTGATGCTTGTTTATGTCATAGATATTGACAGTTTTTACTGTTTGTGTTCGACTTTAGCCAGCCTCGGCACCCCCGGTCAACGGGCAGCAGCCCCGGCATGAGCAGTCAGGAGGGGCTCATGACCACTGCGGACCGAACCCAAAGCCGGCTGTTCGTTCGCAACAGCACCGGACTGGTGCGCTCCGCCTCGGCGGTCGACGCCACCATCTTCAATGCCGTCATCTCCGCGCCCATCGGCTCGACGCTGGCCTGGTCGCTCTTCTTCACGCTGGTGGCCTTTCCCGGCGCCGACCCGGTCGGGGTCCTGGTCATCACCCTGATCATCAACATCCCGGTGCTGATCATGTTCTCGCTGCTGGGCGCCAGCATGCCCCGGGTGGGTGGTGACTACGTCTGGGTGAGCCGGGTCCTAAGCCCGCCGCTGGCCCTGATCTCCAACCTGTGCATGATCATGGGCGGCCTGCTGGGCGCTGCCTACTTCGCGAAGTTCTTCTCGATCTTCGCCCTCGGCCCGGCGCTGGTCGCCGGGGGGAGCCTGGCGCACAATCAGACGCTAATCAGCTGGGGGACTGACTTCCAGACCAACAAGGGCTGGATACTGCTCGGCGCGCTGCTAATGGTCGCGCTGCAAACCTACATCCTCATCCGCGGCACCAAGTCGACCTTCCGCTGGCAGAACGGTGCGTTCCTGATCGCGATGGTCGGGATCGTGATCGCGTTCATCGCCCTGGCCGTGTCCACCCCGCACACCTTTGCCGCCCACTTCAACAGCCTGAACCACAGTTTCGGCGGAGGCACCACGCACCAGGTCATCGCCGCCGCGCACGCCCAGAACGCCGCCCCGGACCTCGGCAACATGAGCGCCACGCTGCCCACCTTGTTCTCCATCATGGGGTTCATGATGTGGAACTTCTGGTCGGTCTACATGTCCGGCGAGCTGAAAGGCGCCTCGAACCGCCGTCGCCAGCTGTCGGTCATGTTCGGCGCCCTGATCTTCGACGTCGTCATGCTGATCCTCGGCACTAAGCTCCTGTTCCGGGTCACCGGCTACAACTTCATGTACGCGGTGAACTTCTCTCCCAACCACGCCTACGCGATCCCGTCCGGGCCCTTCTACTCATTCCTGGCGGCCCTGTCAGTCAACACGCCCGTCATTACGGTGATCATCCTCGGCTGCTTCCTGTTCTGGGCGCTCCCGTCGATGATCGCCAACACCTTCATGCCGATCCGGTCGTTCTTCGCCTGGTCGTTCGACCGGCTGATGCCCGAAAGGCTCGCCGACGTCAACGAGCGCACCCACTCACCGGTCACCGCGATCCTGGTCGTCAACGTGATCATCGCCGCGCTAACGATCTGGAGCGTCTACTCCAACGTCTTCCAGCTTGTCCTCGGCTTGATCGTGCTCGCCGGCTGCCTGGGTGTCGTGATCGTCGCCGCGGCGGCGATCGCGCTGCCGATCCGGCGGCCCGATCTCTACCGGGCCTCGCCGGCCAACCTGAAGTTCCTGGGCATCCCGGTGCTCTGGATCGTGGCCCCCCTGTCGATCATCGTGTTCGTCACGCTGGCCGTGATTTCCACGCAGTACCCGGCACTGGTCATGAACGGGAACCCGGACAACTTCTGGTGGATCCCGGCCTGGTTCGCCGGCCTGATCGTGGGCGGCGCCCTGCTGTACTACGTACCCAAGTTCATCAGGGCCCGGCGCGGCATCAACGTCAGCTTCGTTTACAAGGAGCTGCCACCGGAGTAAGGACTGCCGGTCCGCCAGGACCGAGCCGCGATCGGAAGCGTTCCGGCGCACGTTGACCGTTCCGACCGAAATCACTTATGGATCACATCGCCACAGACATCCTGCCTGACATACGCGACGAGGCCGGGCGCCTGGCTGGTCTGGCGCTGGACTCCGGCCTGCCTGCCCGGTTGCTCGGCGGCTTGGCCATCTGGCTGCGTTGCCCCAGCGTGCGCACCGGTCCATACGCGCGGGCCTACGCCGACATGGACTTCGTGGTCACCTCCCGCGCAAAACCGGCGTTCAAGGATCTATTGGACGCGCAGGGCTACCTGCCAGACAAGTTCTTCAACGGCCTGCACGGGGAGACCCGCCTGTACTACCAGGCGCCCGAGGACCGGTGGTCGATCGACGTCGTTATCGACGAACTGAAGATGTCGCACCGGCTGGACCTGAGAGACCGCCTTGACGGCCCTTCCCCCACCGTTACCCTTGCCGACCTCCTGCTGAGCAAGCTGCAGGTATGGGAGATCAACCGCAAAGACCTCGGTGATGCGCTGTGCCTGCTCGCGGATCATCGCCTGACTGAGGACGACACCGATCCCGACGTGATAAGCCGCCAGCGGATCGCAGCGGTGCTGGGCGCGGACTGGGGATTCCACCACACCACCTCGCGGAACCTCGACAAGCTGGCCGCCCAGTGGGCGGAGACACCGCTCCCGGCTGCCTCCCACGATGTTCCGGCCCAGATCGAATTGCTCCGCCAGACGATCGACGACGCACCCAAGACGAGAGGCTGGCGGATGCGCAGCCGCATCGGCGAGCGCGTTCGCTGGTATGAGACCCCCGAGGAAGTCGGTCACTAAATCGGCCACTGACGGTGCGGGGGCGCCCGGGCCGGCTCTCCGCACGCTCCAGCGACGCTGGCACCCGCCGCGTCAGCGGACGACCAGCACCGGCCGGTCGGTCAGGTGGATCACCTTGTGTGCGGTGCTCCCAAGCACGAGCGAGGTAAGTTCGCTTCTGCCCCGGGAGCCCATGATGATGATGCCCGCATCGTGCTTCTTGGCGTCATTGACGATTTCGCGTGCTGCCTGCCCGAACACTGCCTCCCGGACCTCTCCCTGGGCGTCAATTCCCGCCTGGATAAGCGCATCGACCCCCTCCCTGACCGCCTGCTGCACCTCCTCGTCCGGCTCAGTCGGCGTCAGCCCCAGCCGGCCGAACTCCCGCTCTCTCACGTGCAGCACCCACACCTTGCCCTTGGACAAGGAGGCCATGTCCTTGGCCGCGGCGATCACGCGGCCGGACACCTCCGAATCATCCACAGCGACCAGCAGCCTGTCGTACATGGGCAGTCCTCTCTTTGCGATAACCCGTCCAGTCAGATCATGAACGGCGCACCGGCACGCCGGAAACCCTGGGTATCATCCTGACCAAATCCTGGCCGCCCCACGGCTGGATAGGACATTTCGAACTCCCCAGCCGAGGCCCGCTCCGCTGGCCCGCGCTAACGGTGTTCGAGGTGCACCGGGCCGACGCCGTGAGGTAGCACGGCTGTCGATTCCCTAACTGTCGTCGCTGAGGCGGATGCGGGGGCCAAAGATGGTGAGCAGCAGCAAGCCGCCCGCGAAGGCCACGCTCGCGCAGATCCAGGCACCGCGGTCGGCGGGCGGGCGGACCGGCCAGGTCCACGGGGCGGTCCAGGCTTCAAGCAGCGCGTACTGGCAGAACGCCATATATCCCATCGGCAGTATCCACGCGAGCAGGCCGCCCGTGACCAGCGAGCACAGCAGCCCGAGGCCGGTGAAACCGATGACATTCCGTGCCAGCACGAGGATGCCGTCGTTCAGGCTCTGGCCGGCCGCGCCCAGCTGCAAGGCGAGGATCGCAACCCCGGTCAGCGCGACCGCGGCGAACAGTCGCAGGTAGGGGAGCCACCGGCCGGCGGACCGCTCCGTCTCGCCGAACGGGCTGTGCACCGTCACGGCGATCACCGCCGCCGCGCCCGCCTCGATAACCATCGGGACCTGCTGCGCGTACGGGCCGGAGTTGAACGTCCAATGCCAGTGCAGCGCCGCGTGCAGCAGGGTGCCGCAGACGGCGATCACGAGGATCCCGGCTGGGACGCGGCGCGAGCGCAGGTGGAGCCAGGTCAGCCGGAGGCCTGCCGGGGACCGGGGCGTCGTCCTGGCCGGGACGGTCGGCTGCTTCAGGACGGAGGTGGCGGTCACGGGATCTGCGCCAGCGTGATCGTGCCGCCCCGCAGGGCGGTCAGGTGGGTGGCGAGCCAGGCGTGCCGCGCGCTGGCGGGCAGCGCCGCAAACCGCCGCGCGGCCGCGGAGACGGCGGCTGACGTACCGGGGGACGGCTTCCCGTTCACGCTCATCTGGCTGAAGGGATCCTGTGGCTGTGAGCCGGCCGCGGTCAGCAGCGCGTCCTCCACCGCCTGCTGCGCCGCGTCAAGCGGGACGGAACCCGCATGTTGCGATGCCCCGATGAGGAACGAGTCCAGCAGTCCCTGCTGGAATCCCTCACGCCACGCTGCCGCGTCGGGGACGACGCCGGAATCGATGTACATGGTTGCGGGGATGCCGTTAAACATGCCGTACGCGGTCCCCACGTGCTCCGCGGTGAAGTCGAACACCGGCGGGTTCCCTGAGATGCCACTCCAGACATTCTGGCCGCCGCTCATGCTCGCCACTTCCCTGGCGCCGGCCGGCGCGCCGGGGAGGCCCGCGATCTCGGCGGCCACGGGGTCGAGCGCCGCCGCCACGTCGTCCAGGTAGAAGCTGAACGCCGGGTGGACGCACACCTGGAACCCGGGCGAGGACGTGCAGTCCTGGGTGACCGGCACCGGCTGGTCACTGGCCGCGGAGTGCAGCGCCGGGATCTGCCAGCCGCCAATCGCGTCCGGCCGCGCGGTGCCGGCGAGCGCGAACGCGGTGAAGGACGCCGCGACGCCGCAGGCGACCAGGAGGACCGCGACCGCGTGGGACAGCCAGCCCTCACCGCGGGTGAACACGGTGCGCAGCGACCGGAGGCCGCCCGCCGACGACAGTTCGCGTAGCCCCGGCACCAGGCCGAGCACGCCGAACAGCGCGACTGCGATCCCGCCCATGAACGTGACCTGCAGGATCGACAGGTCCGGCGCGACGTGGTAGTAGACGCCCGCATCGACGGGCGGCGGGGAGCCGCTCGGCGACAGCAGCGCATAGGTCCCCGACGAGGCCGTGACGCTCAGCGCCTCGCGGAACCCGACCTGGAAGGGGACGAGCACGCCGATGGCGACCAACGGCGCGGTGAACCGGCCGGGGAAGAAGACACCGCAGGTGAACCCGATCACGGTCACCACGGTCACGCCGGCCGCGCCGACGAACACCGGCCACAGCGGCGGCCCGCCCCAGGTCGCCTGCAGCGCGGTCTGGATATACAGCACGGCGACCCCGGCCAGGAACGCCAGCAGCAGCCAGCACAGCGTGCCCGCCAGGGTGGCGCCCAGCCGCGCCCATGCGGCGCGGGGCGTGGCCGCGACCAGGTCGGCGGTCTTCCTGCGCCCCTCGCGCGACCCTGCCCAGGCGGCCAGGCCACCGGCGAACGCGCTGAACTCGATCAGCATGTGGTTAGGGATCACAGACGCGCGCGGGGTCCAGACGGGCGGGAACCCGTCCGCGGTGCGGAGCGTGTCGAAATAGAACACCGCGGCCAGCAGCGGCAGCACGTACGGCACCGCGTTGCGCTTGAACTCCAGCCGCAGCGCCCGCGCCGACCGGGGCAGGGGAATGCTCATGACGCTCATGACCGGGCCGCCGAGAGCACCGCGCCGTACCCGCGCTCCAGCGGCGCGTCGCCGACGCTGTGACCCGCGCCGCGGGCGGTCAGGTCATCCGGCGTGCCCCGGAATACGACCTTCCCCCCCGACATCAGCGCCACTTCCGAGCACGCCGCGCCCACGTCCTCGACCAGGTGCGTCGACACGATCAC
>Ga0318534_10000566_pt1 | contig 12730 bp, 12 predicted proteins | sample GRESIP117b4f26_FD_202502 | JGI IMG/M metagenome (GOLD analysis project Ga0318534, IMG submission 202502) | Tropical soil microbial communities from Luquillo Experimental Forest, Puerto Rico - GRE.SIPMG.117b4f26 | ecosystem: Environmental > Terrestrial > Soil > Tropical forest > Bulk soil...
CCACAATGCCAGGTACACGAAGACGGACAGCGGGCACAAGATGACCAGCGAGATAATGCCGAATACCGCGCTCGTCTGGAAGGCGAAGATCAAGTACCCGATCTCCGCCAGCGCCAGTCCGGCCATGATGAGCACGTACACGACCTTGACGACCTTGGGCGTCACGAACGAGGTGAACCCGAAGTCGAACAGCGAGCTTACGAACCCCTTCGCGCTGGCGTGCGCGGCGGGGCTGTGCGCGGTGCTGGACTGCTCGGCGTACGTGGTGGCCTGCTCGGCGTACTCGGTCCCCGGCGCGGAGTATCCCGCGCCCTGGGTGCCGTAGCCCGCCTGACCGTACCCAGGGTCCTGGCTTGCGTACGCTGCTCCCTGATTCTGATATGCCCCCTGGCCGTATCCCGCTTCCTGACCGGGCAGAGGGCCGTAGTCAGCCGGGTTTCTTCCGTATCCTTGATTACTCATGATCCCCCTCCAGGAGAATGCAGGATGTGCCGCGGTCCTGCGCCGCAAGCCCGCAGCGATGAGGCGCGCGAACGCTGGGAAGGTTGTACCGGATGTAGGGTACGAACCTATAACAATGTGACGGCTCGAACCGGCGATTGGTTCGGCGCGTGACCCGGGAACCTGGCCTTGGAGCATATCAGGCCTTGCGGTCCCCGGGCAGCGGGAATGGTACCAGTCACACTGGCACCGGTTATCCCAGCGGCACCTCCAGCGTCACCCTCCCTTGACTAATCCGGATATCCGTGTGATCATACGGATGAACGGAAGACCCTCGATAGGAGATCGTTGTGACGCCGCCGCGCTCTCATGAGCATCCGGTCAACTCCGAGGCAGTCGCCACCGCACGGGAGGGCGTGCTGTCGGTGGCCGATGCCGGGCGCCTGGCGGGCCTGCTGGGCATGCTGGCCGACCCGGTGCGGTCACGGATCCTGTTCGCCCTGGCCACGGCCGAGGAACTGTGTGTGGGTGACCTTGCGCTCGCGCTGGATGTCACCGAGGACCAGGTGTCCTACGGGCTGAAGATGCTGCGGCTGGCCGGGCTGGTGAGCTTCCGCAAGGACGGCCGCATGGTCTGCTACCGGCTGCGGGACGGCTTTCCCCATCAGCTGCTCGAGCACTGCCTGCGGCAGCTGCTGACCATCGCGGCCCCTCCGGGGACTGCCCCGGCTGCCCCGGCCGCCCCGGAGGTCGACCGTGCCGGTTCTTGACGCGATCGGCCACGCGCTCGCCGAGGCCGGGTCGATGACCTGGCAGATCACCTGGTCGCTCATCCTGGGCTTCACTCTCTCGGCCATCGTCTCGGCGGTGGTCCGCCGTGAGGCGATCACCAGGCGCCTGGGCAGTGACCGGCCGTCGTCGCTGGCCCTGGCCACCGGGCTCGGCGCCGCCTCGTCCTCGTGCTCCTACGCGGCGGTGGCCCTGGCCCGGTCGCTGTTCCGGAAGGGCGCGAACTTCACGGCCGCCATGGTCTTCGAGATCGCCAGCACCAACCTGGTGATCGAGCTGGGCATCATCCTGGCGCTGCTGCTCTCCTGGCAGTTCACGGTGGCGGAGTACGTCGGCGGGATCATCATGATCGTGCTCCTCGCGGTGGCGTTCCGCCTGTTCGTGGGTGACCGCCTGGTCGCGGAGGCCAGGCGGCAGGCCGAGCTCGGGCGGGCCGGGTCCATGGAAGGCCACGCCGCGATGGACATGAGCATCCCGGCTGATCGCTCCGGCGGCGGCTTCTGGCGGCGGCTGGTCAGCCGGGACGGCTACACCTCGGTCAGCCATATCTTCGTGATGGAGTGGGCCGCCGTCATCCGTGACATCGTCATCGGGCTGCTCATCGCCGGGGCGGTCGCCGCCTGGGTGCCGGACAGCTTCTGGCAGCACTTGTTCCTGACCGGGCATCCGCTGGCGGCCAAGCTGTGGGGGCCGGTCATCGGCCCGGTCATCTCGCTGCTCAGCTTCGTCTGCTCGATCGGCAACGTGCCGCTGGCCGCGGTGCTCTGGAACGGCGGGATCAGCTTCGGCGGCGTGGTGTCGTTCATCTTCGCCGACCTGATCATCATCCCGATCCTGATCATCTACCGGAAGTACTACGGCACGCGGATGATGCTGGTGCTGCTCGGGATCTTCTACGCCACCATGGTCCTGGCCGGGTACATCGTGGAGTTCCTGTTCGGGGTGCTCGGGCTGATCCCCGCGGAGCGTGCCGCCAAGGTCGCCGAGCAGGGCATCCAGTGGAACTACACGACCGTTCTCAACATCGTCTTCTTGCTGCTGGCGGCGGCGCTGCTGGTGCGCTTCTACCGGTCCGGCGGCGGGCCGATGCTCAAGATGATGGGCGGCGGACCCGACGGGCATGCCCACTCGCACCATCCCGGGCCGGTCGGCCAGCCCAGTTAGCCTACGGGACCACGGTCACCGGCCATTTCCCGGCGCGGACCAGCCGGGTCGCCAGCGACCCCACGATCCGGTGCCCGGCGTGCTCGGACGCTCCGACCACGACGGCGTCCGCCCTCGCCTCGGCGGCCGCGCGGTTCAGTTCGATCCACGGGTCCCCGGTCACCGCGCGGAACTCCAGGTCGAGCCCGATCTCCGCGGCCCGTTCCTGGAACTGCTGTCTTAGATCGTTCGCGGCCTGCGATGCCGCCTCGCACATCGCGGCCGCGGCGCCGGGAGCTGCGCCGATGCTGGCGGACAGGCGGGTCACGTGCACGACGAGCAGGCGGCAGTGCTGCCTGCGCGCCAGCCCGGCCGCGTACGCGGCGGCCCGCAGGGACGTCCGCGAGCCGTCCACGCCGACGAGAATGAGCGCGGGACCGTCAGTTCCCAGCTCGAACTCGTTCTCGGCTGAGGTCACCAGGCCAGTCTGCCAGGCCGGCCCGCCCGCCCGGGCCGAGCGGGTGGCCGCTGAAACGACTGCTGCTACGCGGCGCCGCCCCGCGGTTCGATGCCCGTCTGCCGGAGCAGGCCGCGCAGCCGCCCGACCTCGTCCGTCAGCCGGTGCAGCTTGTCGGCCAAGGCCGGCAGGTCCAGGTGCGCGCTGGCCCACTCCCCCTGGCGAGAGGCCTTGTCGGCGAGCAGCTGCCGCTCGGCATCGCGCTGCGCGGCCGCGGTCTCGTAGTCCTCGGCGCCGACGGCCGACTCCTTCTCGCGGCGGGCCTGAGCGATCTGCTGGTCGAGATCGCGCGTGTCCGGCCCGGTTCCCATCCGCTGCTCCACGGCCGACAGCCGGGAGTCCAGGTCCTCGATCCGGCTCAGGATCTCGATGAGCAGCCTGCTCTCCCCGCCGACGGCCGGGCCGGGGCCCGGAACGGGGGGCGCGGGCCCCGGCTCCGCCTCGCCCGGTTCCTCGCTGAGCAGCAGGAGCACCTGCTGGCGGACCAGGCTCAGGTCCGCGCCGAGTTCGAGGAGCGCCTGCGCGGCGGGCCCCTCGCCCTCACGGATCAGGCTGAGCAGGAGGTGCTCGGTGCCGATGTGGTGGTGACCGAGCTGCAGCGCCTCGCGCCGCGACAGGTCCAGCGCCTTCTTGGCCCGCAGCGTGTACTGGGCGTACCCGGCCGACGGCTCTTGCCCCTGCCCCTGGCCAGTGATTTCCTCTACCTGCCGGCGGACCATCTCCGGGCTGATCCCCAGCAACTCCAGTGCCGCGAGCGCTATCCCCTCGCGCTCTTGAATGAGGCCGAGCAGGAGGTGCTCGGTGCCGACGCGGCGGCAGTTGCGCGTGCTGGCCTCTTCCTGGGCCAGGGCGATAACCCGGCGCGCCTGGTCAGTAAACCGCTCGAACATGGTCCGCTCCTTCTGAGCTTCATCCCCGTCATGCCCGTGCGTGTCAAGATACATCGCGTCTGTGCGGTAGGGCAAGATATATCGCGAATTCGCGCAGGCGCGACGAGCCGCCCCGGCCCGCGGCCCGGGCGCGACCGCGCGGCGCGGCCGGACGCTAGTCCGGGTCACCGGCCCCTGCGTAGGCTGGGCCGGTGGACCTGACCGCCATCTCGGCCATCCAGGCGATGGTGGCGCCCGTGGTGCTGATCACGGCAGCCGCGCTGCTGTCCGGCGCCCTCCTGGGGATGTACGGCGCGGTGAATGACCGCATGCGCGCCATGAGCCACGAGCGCCTGGACATCCTGACCGGCGCCGACGGGACGCTGCTGGCGGTCGCCCAGGTGCCGGCGAGCGGCCGGGAACGGCTGACCCAGATCGACGCGCAGCTGCCCATGCTGCTGCGCCGTCACCGGCTGCTGCACGATGCGGTTCTGCTCATGTTCGCCGGCGTCGCGGTGCTGGTGCTGAGCGTGATCGCGATCGGACTCGCGGTGACGAACCGGTGGGGGCCGGTCGGGATCGTCGCCCTGGTCCTGGTCCTGGTCGGGACCGCGACGCTGCTCACCGGGCTTCTGTTCGCCGCCCGGTCGATCATGGCCTCCACGGACGCGATCGACTGGGAGGTCGATCGCGCCCTCTCCCTAGGCGGCTGACCCCGGGCGCGGGCGTACCCGTTATGGATGACAAGCATGAGAACTTCAATTGAACGCAACGCGTACGCCGTTTAGCCTGACTGCAGCCGGGCGGACGAGGCAGCACGGGGGATGCGCCGGAGCGGGCGGATCTCGGCTGACTTAGGTCGTGTGCTGCGCCGCTCACTAGGAGGTTCCTGATGGTGGATGACCGGGCCAGGCTGCTCGCCAAGTTCATCGAGCCGCTGCGGGTCGAGCCGGGATCAAGGGTCAAGCTGGCCCGGGACTTCGATCCGGGATACAAGGCGAGCTACCTGAAGAAGAAGGAAGGGGCCGGGATCCTCGCGGCCGGGGTCACCGTTCTGGAGGAGTACCAGGCCCGGCTGGCGGCCCAGGACACCTGGGGCATGCTGGTGTGCCTGCAGGCGCTGGATGCCGGGGGCAAGGACGGCACAATCCGCCACGTGATGAGCGGCGTCAACCCGCAGGGCGTCCGCGTGACCGGCTTCAAGGTGCCGTCGGCGGAGGAACTCGACCACGACTACCTGTGGCGTTACGCGCGGCACCTGCCGGCCCGGGGTGAGATCGGCATCTTCAACCGGTCGCACTACGAAGAGGTCCTGGTCGTACGGGTCCATCCCGAACTGCTGGACCGGCAGAAGCTGCCCCGGTCGGCCCGGGGCAGGGGCCTGTGGACCCGCCGGTACCGGGAGATCAACGACTGGGAACACTACCTGGCCGACAACGGGTTCAAGATCGTCAAGGTGTTCCTGAACCTGTCCAAGGAGGAGCAGCGGATCCGGTTCCTCAAGCGGGTCGACCTGCCGGAGAAGAACTGGAAGTTTTCCTCGGCCGACGCCAGGGAGCGCAAGTACTGGGACGACTACCAGGCCGCGTTCTCCGACATGCTCACGCATACCTCCACCGAGTGGGCGCCGTGGTACGTCGTCCCCGCCGACCACAAGTGGTTCGCCCGGATCTGCGTGTCGGCCGTGCTGGCGCACACCCTGATCGGGATCGACCCCCGGTACCCGAAGGTGGATGACGCCAAGCGGATGGACCTGGCCGAGGTCAGGGCGATGCTGGAAGCCGAGGCGCCCGAGGGCGCGGCGGCCGACCCCTTCGCGCAGATGGAGGGCGAGGAGGGCCGGGAGGACGGCCAGGAGAGCAAGCAGGCCCGCAAGCAGCGCGAGCAGATGAAGAAGGTCAGGGACAAGGTGGCCAACGCGTAACCGGTTCCCGGCCCGCGAAGCTCAGCGGGCGAGGCGCTCGGCCAGGAGCAGGGCGCCGATAACGATCATCGCGGCTCCGGAGAACCGGGTGATGGCCCGCGCGGTGGCGGGCCGGGAGTGCAAGATCCTTCGTGCGAAGGACCCCAGGCACAGGTAGAACGCCGCGCAGCTCGCCACGAAGACGAGCCCGAGCATCCCGAGCTGGGCGGGGAGCGGCCAGCTCCCGCGCGGATCGGTGAACTGCGGGAGCAGCGCGAGGAACATCAGCAGCCCCTTGGGGTTGAGCGCGCTGACCCCGATGCCCCGGGCCAGCATGCCCCGGCTCGCGCCGCCCGGGGCGTCCGCGGGACCGCCGGGCGCTGACGGCCGGGCGAGGGCCTTCGTCCCTTGCCACGCCAAGTAGAGCCCGCCGGCGATGGTCAGCCCGGTGAGAAACGCCGGGGACCTGGCCACCAGCGCCCCGACGCCGGCCGCCACGACGACGGTGACCCCGGCGTAGCCGAGCACGATGCCCCCGACCGCAGGCAGGACCGTGCGGCCCCGCAGCCCGGCGCTGAGGACGAAGGCCCAGTCCGCGCCCGGAACGATGATCAGCAGCAGGGCCACGGCCCAGAAGGCGACCACGGAGCTGGCAGCCATGGAAAGTTCTCCCCTGAACGTGCCTGACAAGAGAAAACTATTCCTGATAGCGCCGAAAATGTTTCTAACTATTGCCCCGTCAGGCCATTGCTGTGGAAGAATCAGTCCCATGGACGCGCTGGACAGGAAAATCCTTGCCGCGCTCCAGAAGGACGGGCGGCTGACCGTCACCGAGCTGGCCGCGCACGTGGGCCTGAGCATCTCGCCGTGCCACCGCAGGCTCCGGGAGCTTGAGCGCAGCGGCGCGATACGCGGCTACCGCGCCGTCGTGGACGCGGGGGCCGTCGGCCTCGGCTTTGAGGCGCTGGTGTTCGTCACCATGCGCCAGGAGGACCGGGAAACCCTGCTGGCTTTCGAGGCCGGGCTCGCGGGTATCCCGAACGTCGTGCACGCCGAGCGGCTCTTCGGAGACCCCGACTACCTGCTGCGCGTCGTCACCTCCGACCTGGCCGCGTACCAGCGCCTGCAAGACGACCGGCTGACGGCCCTGCCCGGCATCCTGCGCATGACGTCAACGCTGGTCCTGAAGCGGATAGTGCACGACCGGCCGCTGCCGGCGTAGCTGACGGCCCGTGGTTACCTGGTGCCGACAAAGGACCCGGGAAGGGAGATCCCGCCATGGCCAGCACGTCACACCGGGACGCGGTGCTGATCACCGGATGCTCGTCCGGGATCGGCCGGGCGGCCGCGATCAGCCTGCACGAAGCCGGGTTCCGGGTGTACGCGACGGCCCGGGATGTGGACGCGCTCACCAGCCTGGCCGAACGCGGCCTCCGTACCCTGGCCCTGGACGTCACCGACGAGGCGTCCATGACCCAGGCGGTCGCGGCCACCGAGAGCGACGCGGATGCGATCGGCGTGCTGATCAACAACGCCGGGTACGGGCTGTACGGGCCGGTGGAACAGCAGCCTATGGCCGAGATCCGCCGCCAGTTCGAGACCAACGTCTTCGGCCTGATCCGGCTGACCCAGCTGGTGCTGCCGGGCATGCGCCAGCGCCGCCGCGGCCGCATCCTGAACGTCTCCTCGATGGGCGGGCGGGCCACCCTGCCCGGAGGTGCGTTCTACCACGCCTCCAAGTACGCGGTCGAGGCGATCAGCGATGCCCTGCGGATGGAGGTGGCGCAGTTCGGCATCGACGTCGTGCTCATCGAGCCCGGCCCGGTGGACACGCCGTGGAACCAGGTCGCGTCCGGTTCCCTGTCCACCGCGGTTCCAGGGGCCGGCTCCGCCGCCCCGGGCGACGGACCGGACGGCGGTTCCGCCAGCGACCCCGGCGATCCTTACGCAGCCTACAAGGCCGCGGTCGCGGCCTCGTTCGTCACCGCCCAGCGCGGCCCGCTCGCGCGCCTGAGCTCGTCCGCCGACGACATCGCCGCGGTCATTACCCGCGCCGTGACCGCCCGGCGGCCGCGGACCCGCTACCTGATCAACCCGGTGGCCAAGAGCGTGGTCACGCTGAACCGCCTGCTCCCCGGCCGCGCCTACGACGCGGTCCTGCGCCGCCAGTACAAGCTGCCCGGCTAGGCCGCCGGCGCGGTCAGCTCGAGCTGGACGCCGTCCGGGTCCTCGAACGGAAGCACGTCGATGCCGAAGGACGGCAGGGTCGTGATCTCGCCGTGGATGACGCCGCGCTCATCGAGGGCCCGCACGGCCTGGTCGAGGTCGTCGCGGCTGGCGACGCCGAAGCTGAGATGGTCGAGACCCACCCGGTCCGGGTCGAAGCGGTCGCCGGCCGGCGCCATCGGCCGCAGGCCCATCAGCAGGTTGCCGCGGACCATGACCACCCCGCCGAACAGGATCTTGAAGGTCTCCGCGGCCGCCGGGTCGTCCGGGGGCGGCGACTCCACCGCCACCGTGAAGCCCAGCAGGCTGGTGTAGAAATCGAGGCTGCGCTCCAGGTCGGTCACGGTGAGCCGCAGGTGATGAATGTCTCCGGTCGGAATCTGCGCGGGCATGCTGGTCTCCCTCCCCGCGGAGCGTCGGGCTCCGCGCCGTCGTCCCTGCCAGCCAGCATCCTGGCACGCCGCGCTCGGCCAGGCCCTGATACGCAACGGGAACGCTCGGCGATTACACGTATTGCCAGCGCAGCAGCAGGCGCCAGCCCAGCCAGCCGGGCACCACGGGCAGCCAGTAGGTGGCGAGCCGGTACAGGATGACGGCGGCAAACGCGGTCCCTGTCGACATGCCGGCCCCGGCCAGGCCCGCGATCGTCGTCACCTCGAACGGCCCCAGGCCGCCCGGGGTGGGGGCGGCGGCGGCCACGCCGGCGGCGGCCAGGTACACGGCGCCGACGACGGCGATGCCGGGCCCACCGCCGAACGCGTCGATCGAGAAGACGAGCCCGAAGATGTAGGTCAGCGTGATCAGCGCCGATCCCCCGACTAGCATGATCATCTTGCTGGGGCTCTTGGCCACCTGCCAGAGACTTATCGCGGCCGACCGCAACCCGGGGATCAGCTTGCCCGAGGCGAAGCGCCGGCCCGGGCGGGTGGCCAGCACCAGGCCGACGACCGCCAGGATGACCGAGGCGATCACCAACAGCGTGGTGCTGGACGGCAGCTTGAACACACCGTTCAGCCCGCGGCGGGCCCAGGCAAAGAAGATCACGATCATGACCAGGTGGACGAGGGCGCCCACGAAGCTGTTGACCCCGACGGCGGCCGCGCCCGAGGTGGTGTCCACGCCGCACTTCTGTAGGAACCGCGTATTCAGGGCCATGCCGCCGACGTTGCCCGGGGAGACGCGGTTGACGAACGACGAGGCGAACTGGGCCACCACCGTGGGCCAGAACGGGACCCGCCGTGGCACCGCACCGATGAGCGAGACCGCGCTGGCCAGGTAGGAAGCGGCCGACAGGGCGATGATCAGCGGCAGCCACGCCCAGTCGGCGGACAGGACGCTGTGCCAGCTGCCCGCTACCTTCAGCAGCTCGGGGAGTATGTAATAGAACGCGCCCGCGAGCGCCGCGATCGCCAGCAGCGTCCGCGGGCGGACCCGCTGGATGCGGGCCAGTTCCGGAGCCTGGTCGCGGCCGCTCGCCGCGACGGCCGCGTCCCGGGTCCTGGTCAGCAGGCCGTCCTGGCGGGCGACGGCGTGGCGCGTGCCGGCCGACAGGGCCAGCGGCTGCAGCAGCGGGACCGCGCCGGCGACATCGTCGGGGGTCATGACCGCGGCCGCGCCTGCGACCGCCCGGTCGGCGCCGACCAGGGTGGCCAGCGAGGCCAGCAGCTCGGCCACGTCCAGCGCCATCTGGCGCTCGGTCGCGGCGAGCTCGGAAAAACTGAAGTCGGTCAACCAGGGCCGGCCCGCCCGGTCGACCACGATGTTGCCGGCCTGCAGCGAGCGGTGCGCGATCCTCGCCCGGCGCAGCCGGTCCACCTCGCGCCACAGCGCCCGGAGCAGCGCGTCGGTCAGCAGGTGCGGCGGGGCCCGGTCGAGGGAGCACCCGTCCACGCGGTCCATGGCCAGCAGGGCGGATCCGTCCTTGGTCGTGACCACCTGGCGGACGGCGGGCACGGCCACGCCCGCGCGCTCGGCCATGACCGCGGCCAGGGCCTGGTGCTCGACCGCCTGGATGAGCGAGGCGGCCGGCCTGGTGTCGCCGAGGTCGCGCAGCCGCAGCCACCGGTAGGCCCGGTACAGCAGGTCGGCGTCGCGATTGTCCGCGCCCAGGACCTTGACGAACAGCTGCGTCCCGTCCGCGGCGGTCGCGACGAACGGCCGCGAGCCCTTCGCTTCCACGCCCGCCGGCTCGACGTGGCTGACCGGCAGGCCCGCCGAGCCCAGGGCGGCCGCGATGGCATCCGGCCCGATGCGCCGGTCGGGCTCGCCGAACACAACCAGCACGCCGGCCCCCACCGTGATCCCGGCCGCGAGAGCCAGCACCGCTTCCATGGGCGAGGACAACCCGGTGACCAGCTGCCCCGCGACGGCCAGCCACAGGGTGACCCAGGCCGTGCGCCGCCAGGAACGGCTGAGCCACGGCGCACCGATGACCACGCCCGCGGTGGCGGCGGCCAGTGCCGGGCTCGCCGTCGACGGGCCCAGCAGCCACGGCCAGCCGCTGGCGCTGGCCGTCAGAGCCCTGGGCCGCTCGCCCCCGGCGAAGTGTGTGATCACGATCAGCACGGCGATGGCCGCCGCGGCCCCGCCGGCCAGGCTGGCCAGCAACCGGAACCGGCGGTGACGCAGCGTAGCGGCGATGGCCGCGACCGCCCCGGTCACGAAGGCCGCCGCCACCAGCGCGGCCAGCGCGCGACCCGGATCGGCGGAAAGCCGGAGGGCGGTCACCGCGGTCGCGCCGGCCCCCGCGTACGTGGCGTGAGTGACGTAGGTGATCGCCCCGGCCACGACGAGCACCAGCCCGGCGAGAATCAGCCGGATGACGTCGCCGGGATGCCGGTACCGGGTGGGCGGCAGGATCCGCCGGTCACGCCCCGGCGCGACCACCCGGCCGGTGACGACGGGCTCGCTCATCGCCGGTCGTCCGCGGGCCGGATGGCTTCGTGCTCAGGGCCGGCTCGCGACGCGCGCCGGCGGCGCCAGGCCCGCTGGGCCTGATCGACGGCGACCGCGGCCAGGAGGGCGCAGGTGGTTCCGAGCAGCAGCCCGGCTACCGCGTCCGACAGCCAGTGGGCGCCGAGGTAGGCCCGGGAGGCCGCCATCAGGATGGCGAAGACGGCCGCGGCCGCGCCCCAGGCGACCCGGCGCCTGCCGGGCGCAACCAGGGCGATGACCGCGGCGAACACGGTGACCGACGCCGCGATGGCATGACCCGAGGGGAACGACGCCCCGCTGGTGGCGACCAGCGAGCCGGGCGGCCGGGGCCGGTCATAGATGCCCTTGACCGGGCCGATGAGGATCTCCGAGAGCACCACGGCCGAGGCGAAGGCGGCCAGGTGCCACCACCGCCGCCGGAAGGCGAGATAGCCGCCTATGGCCAGGCGCACCGGGAGCGTCACGTAAACCAGCCCGAGGACGTTGAAGACCTTGGCCACCGCGGTGAAGGCCGGGGTCCGGCCCGAGATCATCAGCCGCAGCCAGGCATCGTCGACGTGCTGGACGTGGCCGAGCGCGCCGTGGACGGCCGCCACGGCGAACACGGCAGCGGTGAGCACGGCGAGGACCGCGGCGATCACGGCGTCGTGCCGCGGCGCGGCCAGGATCAGCGGCTCTTCCGGGCCGGACGTGGCCCGGGTGCTCAGCCGGGACACGGGGCACCTCGCCCGCACAAGGCTAGGTTCTCGGTCTGCCGGACGTAATGGACCAGCGTGGATCGGGGCTCGAACGTGATGGCGGTGTCGATGGGGATCGCGAGACTGGGCGCCGCGCCCGTGATGAAGCTGAACTGGTAGGTGACGCATCCGCCGGCGAAGGTGTACATCCGGTCCAGCGCGAAGCGCGGCACCAGGCTCAGCGGGCGCTCGAAACGCGCCGCCCCGGGCTGATCGGACGGGATCCGCGTGGCGCCGGATGTGTCGCACGCGGCAGTCAGGGTGATGGTGACCGCCTTGGCGCCGGCCAGATCGGAGTCCAGCCAAAACAGCGCGTGGCCGTTCCCGATGTCGGTGCCGCCGACGGTCCAGCCGGACGGCAGCGCCGCGATGCACGGCAGCTTGGCCGAGGAGGGCACGGCCTGCGCGGACAAGATCATCGAGTGGCCGGTGCCGCAGACCGGCGAGTTGGCCCCGAGGTTTGTGGCCGGCTTGAGCAGGCTGAGGCTGCTGGAGATCGCGGCGACCAGGACAAGGAACGCCGCGATGGCGAGCGCTACCCGTCGGGTTCCCCAGCGCTGCATCGCGATCGGCTCCCGCGGCGGCGCCAGAGCCCGGAACTCGCCGAGCAGGTCACGCGGGTCCCGCTTCATGACCGAGCGCAGCTGCGTCGGGCTGGCCACCCCGCGGGTAGCGGCGAAAGCCTCGGCCAGCTCATCCGGTGTGAAGTAGCGCAGCGCCCGACGGTACACCCGCTCCGGGTTGCTGCGCACCGCCAGCACCAGCATCATGTTGCCCAGGTCGACCGCCTCCCGCCACGGCGAGGGGCGCACCTGCACGAAGGCCACGTCGATCAGCAGCAGCTCCCCGTCGCGGACCATGAGGTTGCCCGGCTTGATGTCGCGGTGCGCGACGCCGGCGTCCCACAGCTTCCTGATCAGCAGCAGCCCCTGGTCGATGATGCTGTCGTCGATGTCCGCCTCGCCGACTTCCACCGCGCCGGTGAAGAACTCGGTGACCAGCAGGTACTCGCTCTCCGGCGTGATCTCCACGATCCCGTACGGCGTGGCGGTACGGACCCCCGAGTCGCGCAGCAGGCGCAGGACATAGTCCTCGTACTGGGTGAGCTGCCGCACGGAGGAGAACGGGTGCTCGTCCTCCAAGACGCCGTACCGGATGGTGCGCCACAGCT
>Ga0318534_10000579_pt1 | contig 12645 bp, 11 predicted proteins | sample GRESIP117b4f26_FD_202502 | JGI IMG/M metagenome (GOLD analysis project Ga0318534, IMG submission 202502) | Tropical soil microbial communities from Luquillo Experimental Forest, Puerto Rico - GRE.SIPMG.117b4f26 | ecosystem: Environmental > Terrestrial > Soil > Tropical forest > Bulk soil...
ACCCGGAACCCGTAGTCCACGAGTGCCCACACCGCATGCTCACGCGACGACCCGGTGCCGAAATCGGGTCCGGCAACCAGAACCGAGCCTCGGTCAAAGGGGCTGAGATTGAGCACGAATGAGGGATCCGACCGCCATGTCGCGAACAAGCCGTCGTCATAACCCGTTCGGGTGACGCGTTTCAAAAACACCGCGGGAATGATCTGGTCGGTATCGACATTGGACCGCCGCAGCGGCACGCCGATACCGGTGTGGGTGCGAAAGGCTTCCATCCTCGTCCTCGATTCCTTGTCAGTTGAAGTCAGTTTGAATTCAGATCGGCCGGCGCGGACAGCCTGCCCCGCACGGCGGTTGCGGCAGCGACGCCCGGCGACACCAGATGAGTGCGGCCGCCTTTGCCTTGCCGCCCTTCGAAATTGCGGTTGGACGTCGCGGCGCACCGCTGCCCCGGCGCGAGCTGATCGGGGTTCATACCAAGGCACATCGAGCATCCCGCCTGCCGCCATTCGGCGCCGGCGGCGGTGAAAATCTCGCCCAGCCCTTCGGCTTCGGCCTGCGCGCGTACCCGCATGGAGCCCGGAACGACGAGCATCCGCACCCCTTGAGCGACCTTGCGGCCACGCAACACGTCGGCCACCACCCGCAGGTCTTCGATACGACCGTTGGTACAAGAGCCCACGAACACGGCGTCGACGCCGATGTCGCGCATCGGTGTCCCGGGCCGAAGGTCCATATATGCCAAGGCTTTCTCGGCGGCCTGCCGCTCAGCGTCGTCGGTCATGAGTTCGGGATCCGGGACCGACGCGTCCAGTGGCACCCCCTGGCCGGGGTTTGTTCCCCACGTGACGAACGGACTCAGCGAGGCCGCATCGAGATAGACCTCGGTGTCGAAGACCGCACCGGGATCGGTGCGCAACCGCTGCCAGTACTCGACCGCGGCATCCCACTGCGCACCGGTCGGTGCGTGCGCGCGCCCACGCAGGAACTCGTAGGTGGTCTCGTCCGGCGCGACCATGCCCGCCCGGGCACCCGCTTCGATGCTCATGTTGCAGACCGTCATCCGGCCTTCCATGGATAGCGATTCGATGGCACTGCCCCGGTATTCGATGACATGACCCTGTCCGCCGCCGGTGCCGATCTTGGCGATCAACGCGAGAATGATGTCCTTCGCGGTCACGCCGGCGGGCAGCGGCCCGTCGACATTGACCGCCATTGTCTTGAATGGCCGCAGCGGCAACGTCTGGGTGCCCAGCACGTGCTCGACTTGCGAGGTGCCGATGCCCATTGCGAGCGCGCCGAATGCGCCATGGGTAGAGGTATGGCTGTCGCCACACACGATCGTCATTCCCGGCTGGGTGAGTCCCAGTTGCGGCCCGACGACATGCACGATGCCCTGCTCGATGTTTCCCATCGGGTATAGCCCGACGCCGAATTCGGCGCAGTTTCGCCGCAACGTCTCGACCTGGGTGCGCGACACCGGGTCGGCGATCGGCTTGTCGATGTCGATGGTGGGCACGTTGTGGTCCTCGGTGGCCAGCGTCAGGTCGGGACGCCGCACCGGCCGCCCGGCCAGGCGCAGGCCGTCGAAAGCCTGCGGGCTGGTGACCTCGTGGACCAAATGCAGGTCTATATAGATCAAGTCGGGCTCGGTGCCCTCACCGGCCACCACAACATGGTCGTCCCAGACCTTCTCGGCCAGCGTGCGTGGCATTTTTGCCTCTTTCACTCGATTGCGGCTCGTCAACTTGATCTCAGAATACGAGACGCTAGTATCTCTTTATGAGACAGCATAGCGGCATCGGCGTCCTCGACAAAGCCGTGGGCGTGCTGCACACGATCGCGGAATCCCCGTGCGGGCTAGCCGAACTGTGTGAGCGAACCGGGATGCCCCGGGCCACCACGTATCGGCTTGCGGCTGCCTTGGAGGTTCATCGCCTGTTGGCTCGCGACGACGAAGGGCGTTGGCGGCTTGGCCCCGCGGTCACCGAACTGGCGGCCCGGGTCAACGATCCCCTGCTCGCGGCCAGCGCGGCGGTGCTGCCGGCGCTGCGCGAGGCCACCGGCGAAAGCGTCCAGCTGTATCGCCGCGAGGGCACCTCGCGGGTCTGCGTGGCCGCCCTGGAACCGGCTGCGGGTCTTCGCGATACGGTTCCGGTCGGGGCGCGGTTGCCGATGACGGCCGGCTCGGGGGCCAAAGTGCTACTCGCCTACAGCGACGCCGCGATCCAGAAAGAGGTGCTGCCGTCGGCGAAATTCACCGACCGGGTGCTGGCCGATGTGCGCCGAAGGGGTTGGGCACAAAGCGTGGCCGAGCGCGAGCCGGGGGTCGCCAGCGTATCGGCACCGGTGCGCGACGGCCGCAGCGTTGTCATCGCGGCGATCTCGGTGTCGGGCCCGATCGACCGCATGGGCCGACGCCCCGGGGCGCGTTGGGCCGCCGACCTAGTCGCCGCGGCCGAAGAAATCGCTCGACAGCTTTAGACCCGCGCCCAGAAGCCACCACTGCACAGTCACCGCGAACGGCCTGACAAACTGACGCCATGGGAACCAATCAGCGCGCGAGCATCGTCATGTCCGAGGACGAGATCGCCGATTTCGTCGTCAAGAGCCGCACCGGGACGCTGGCCACCGTCGGTCCCGACGCCCAGCCGCACTTGACCGCCATGTGGTACGGCGTCGTCGACGGGGAAATCTGGCTGGAGACCAAGGCCAAGTCACAGAAGGCGGTCAACCTCAAACGGGATCCGCGGGTGAGCTTCCTGATCGAGGGCGGCGACACCTACGACACGCTGCGCGGCGTGTCCTTCGAAGGCGTCGCGGAGATCGTCGACGATCCCGACGTCTCGCACCGGGTGGGGGTCAGCGTGTTCGAGCGCTATACCGGTCCCTACAGCGACGAAATGAAGCCCATCGTCGAGCAGATGATGAACAAGCGGGTCTGCGTGCGCATCGTGGCCCGCCGCGCGCGCTCGTGGGATCACCGCAAGCTCGGCTTGCCGGCCATGCCGGTGGGTGGGTCGACGGCACCGGCCGTGCTGGGGATCGGCCAGTAACGCGGCGAGCCGCGAATTTGTAGCCCCGATGGGATTCGAACCCACGCTACCGCCGTGAGAGGGCGGCGTCCTAGGCCGCTAGACGACGGGGCCGGAACCGATCCGAGCTGCCAGCATAGCTCACACCGATATGCCCACCTAATCGCTTGTGGTGGCCGGATTTTGCTGGGGTACCAGGACTCGAACCTAGAATGGCTGAACCAGAATCAGCTGTGTTGCCAATTACACCATACCCCATCGGCTGCCTAGAACCGCTGGTCAGAACGCATTCTGCGGACTCAAACACGTGTCCTCAGACCGCCGCTGCCAGCCGTTGTCGGCCGTTGTAAACCGCAGTGCACACTACCAAAAACTTAGGCCGCATCGTCGCGGGCGGCCCGCAGCCGACGCAGGGTGCGGTCGCGGCCGAGTAGCTCCAGCGATTCGAACAACGGCGGGCTGACCGTCGTCCCGGTGGCGGCAACCCTGAGCGGACCAAACGCCTTACGCGGTTTGAGCGCCAGATCCTCGACGAGGGCGGCCTTGAGAGCGGCCTCGATCTGTTCCACGGTCCAGTCCGTCACGCCATCCAGTGCGGCCAGCGCCGCGTCCAGCACCGCGATCCCGTCCGGACCGAGCTCCTTGGCGGCGGCCTTCGGGTCGATCGCGTATTCGTCGTCGTTGAGGAACTTCAGCATGTCCCATGCGTCGCCGAGCACGACGATGCGGGTCTGCACCAGGTGCGCGGCGGCGGTGAATCCGGCGTCATCCAGCTCAATGTGATGGCCGTGCGCATTGAAGTAGTCGCGCAACCTGGTTGTGAAGTCCCGCGCTCCCAGCATCCGGATGTGCTCGGCGTTGATCGCGTCGGCCTTCTTCTGGTCGAACCTGGCCGGGTTGGAGTTGACGTCGACGACGTCGAACGCGGCCACCATTTCATCGAGGCTGAACAGGTCGTGATCGTCGGCGATCGCCCAGCCGAGCAGCGCAAGATAATTCAGCAGGCCCTCGGGGATGAAGCCACGGTCGCGGTGCGCGAACAGATTCGACTGCGGATCACGTTTGGAGAGCTTTTTGGTCCCCTCCCCCAAAACCGTTGGAAGATGAGCGAATTCCGGAATGCGCTCGGCGACGCCGATCCGGATCAGCGCCCGATACAGCGCCAGCTGGCGCGGAGTCGACGGCAGCAGGTCCTCGCCCCGCAGCACGTGGGTGATCTGCATCAGCGCGTCGTCACACGGGTTGACCAACGTGTACAACGGATCTCCGCTCGCGCGGGTCAACGCGAAATCGGGCACGGTGCCCGCCGCGAAGGTCGTGGTCCCGCGCACCAGATCGTCCCAGGCGAGATCCTCGTCGGGCATCCGCATCCGTACCACCGGCTTACGACCTTCCGCCAGGAATGCCGCGCGCTGTGAGTCGGTGAGCTGTCGGTCGAAATTGTCATAGCCCAGCTTGGGATTGCGGCCCGCGGCGATATGACGGGCCTCGACCTCCTCGGGCGTCGAAAAGGCGTAGTAGGCCTCCCCCGCTTCGAGGAGCGCGGCCACCACATCGCGGTAGACGTCGGTGCGCTCCGATTGCCGGTACGGGCCATAGGGCCCGCCGACCTCGGGGCCCTCGTCCCAGTCGAGGCCGAGCCAGCGCAGCGCGTCGAGCAGCGCGAGATAGCTCTCCTCGGTGTCGCGCTGCGCATCGGTGTCCTCGATGCGAAAGACGAAGGTGCCGCCGGTGTGTCGGGCGTACGCCCAATTGAACAGCGCCGTGCGGACCATCCCGACGTGCGGGGTGCCGGTGGGCGACGGGCAGAATCGGACTCGTACGGTCAAGACTTTCCTTTTCGGACTACAGGATTGGCGAGGGTGCCGATTCCCTCGATGGTGACGGAGACGGTGTCACCATCCTCGATGGGACCGACCCCCGCCGGTGTTCCGGTGAGGATCAGATCGCCGGGCAGCAGGGTCATCACGGCTGAGATCCACTCCACGATGGCGCCGATGTCGTGGATCATCAGCGAGGTACGGCTCTGTTGCTTTACTTTGCCGTTGACTTCGGTGCGGAGTTCGAGGTCTCCGGGATCCACGTCGGTGACAATCCACGGCCCCACCGGGCAAAACGTGTCATGCCCTTTGGCTCGGGTCCATTGGCCGTCGGCCTTTTGTTGATCGCGCGCCGACACGTCGTTGCCGATGGTGTAGCCGAGGATGTTGTCGGCGGCCCGGGCGGCCGGGACGTCCTTGCACGGCCGGCTGATCACCGCGGCCAACTCGCCCTCGAAGTGAACGGGTGATGCGTTGGCGGGCAACCGAATCGGCACGTTCGGTCCGATGATCGCGGTATTGGGCTTGAGGAATATCACCGGGTCCGCCGGTGCCGGGCCGGTCAGCTCGCTCATCTCCGCGATGTGATCGGCGTAGTTCTTGCCGATGCAGACCACCTTGCCGGCCAGCATCGGAGCCAGCAGCCGGACATCGGCCAGCGGCCATGATCGGCCGGTGAACGTCGGGGTGCCGAATGGGTGCTCGGCGATCTCCCGGGCGATCATTCCGGTGGGATCGTCGGATTCGCCCTCGATGCTGACGAAGGCGACACCGTCGGGGCTGGCGATTCGACCGAGGCGCATTCGCCTGAGCCTACTGACGCGCCGTAGCCGGTCCGGCAGCCGGGCGTTGTGGAAGCATGGGCTGATGCCCGAGGACGGCCCGGCCGTGCTCAGCGCGCGAGTGCGCTGGAAGGTCATGGTCGTGTCGCTGTTCGTGACGGCAAGTTCCTTCCTCTTCATCAACGGGATCGCCTTCCTGATTCCCTCGCTCGAAGCCACGCGCGGAACCCCGCTGGCCGAAGCGGGTCTGTTGTCGTCCATGCCGAGCTGGGGCATGGTCGTCACGCTGGTCCTCTGGGGCTACGTGCTCGACCGCGTCGGCGAGCGGCTCGTGCTGACCTTGGGCTCGGGGCTCACCGCGGCCGCGGCCTATGCAGCCGCATCGGTGCATTCGATGGTGTGGGTCGGCGTCTACCTTTTTCTCGGTGGCATGGCCGCGGCGAGTTGCAACACCGCCGGCGGCCGGTTGGTGTCCGCCTGGTTCCCGCCGCACCAACGCGGCCTGGCGATGGGCATCCGCCAGACCGCTCAACCGCTGGGAATCGCCCTGGGCGCGCTGGTAATGCCCGAACTGGCCGAGCGCGGCACACGGGCGGGGCTGATGTTCCCGGCGGTTGTGTGCGCCGCGGCGGCGGTGGCCAGTGCGGTCGGCATCGTCAACCCGCCCCGGAAATCCCGGAAGGCGGCCACAGCAGAGGAACTCGCCGGCCCGTACCGCGGCTCCACAGTGCTGTGGCGCATCCACGCGGTAGCGGGCCTGCTGATGATGCCGCAGACGGTGACTGTGACGTTCATGCTGGTTTGGCTGGTGAACCACCACGGCTGGTCGATCGCGACCGCCGGCGCTTGGGTGACCCTCTCCCAGCTTCTCGGCGCGGTGGGCCGCGTCGCGGTCGGCCGCTGGTCGGACCGGGTCGGCTCGAGGATGCGACCGGTGCGCGTCATCGCCATCGCCGCCGCCTCGACGCTGTTCCTACTCGCGCTCGCCGATCACTTGAATACGCGCTATGAGGTACCGCTCATGGTCGCGATCTCGGTGATCGCGGTGCTCGACAACGGGTTAGAGGCGACTGCGATCACCGAGTTCGCCGGGCCGTTCTGGAGCGGACGCGCCCTGGGCATCCAGAACACTACCCAGCGGGTGATGGCGGCGGTCGGACCTCCGCCGTTCGGCGCGTTGATCGCGGCGGCCAGATATCCGACGACCTGGGCGCTGTGCGGGCTGTTCCCGTTGGTGGCAATACCGTTGGCGCCGACCAAGCTGGTGCCCCCCGGCTTGGAGACTAAAGCGCGGCTGCAATCCGTTCGCCGACATCGCTGGTGGCAAGCCGTGCGTTCCCACGGGTAGCCAGATAGGTCTCGACGGCCCGATCCACCCGGGCCGCGGCGTCGTCCTCGCCGAGGTGGGCAAGGAGCAGCGCCACGGACATGATCGCGGCGGTCGGATCCGCGATGCCCTGACCCGCGATATCGGGTGCACTGCCATGCACGGGCTCGAACATCGACGGATTGGTCCGCGTGGCGTCGATGTTTCCGCTGGCGGCCAAGCCAATTCCGCCGCACACCGCCGCCGCCAAGTCGGTGATGATGTCTCCGAACAGGTTGTCGGTGACGATCACATCGAAGCGCCCGGGGTCGGTGACCAGGAAGATGGTGGCGGCGTCGACGTGTTGATAGGCCACCTCGACGTCGGGATATTCTTCGCCGACCTCGGCCACGATCCGCGTCCACAGCTTCCCGGCGAATGTGAGCACGTTGTTCTTGTGCACCAGCGTCAGGTGCTTGCGCCGCCGCCGGGCGCGCTCGAACGCGTCCTTGACCACTCGACGCACTCCGAACGCGGTGTTCACGCTTACCTCGGTGGCTATTTCGTTGGGCGTGCCGGTGCGGATCGCGCCCCCGGTGCCCGTGTAGGGACCCTCGGTGCCCTCGCGCACGACGACGAAGTCGACGTCGGGCTGTCCGGCGAGGGGACTGCTCACCCCTGGATACAGCCGGCTCGGTCGCAGGTTGACGTGGTGATCCAGCTCAAAGCGCAAACGCAGCAACAGACCTCGCTCCAGCAGGCCGCTCGGCACCGAAGGATCGCCGACAGCGCCGAGCAGGATGGCGTCGTGTTCCCGCAACTCTTTGAGCACCGAGTCCGGCAGCAGCTCGCCGGTAGCGTGGTAGCGACGCGCACCCAGGTCGTAGCTCGTCTTCTCCACGCCCGGCACAACTGCGTCAAGGACGTTGACCGCCTCGGCCACCACCTCCGGGCCGATCCCGTCGCCGCCGATCACCGCCAGTTTCACGAAAGATCAACCACTTCCAGCTTGTTGGCGTCCACCGCCGCCGCGATCGCCGAGCGCACGTCGGCGGGCACGTCCTGGTCGAGCCGCAGCAGGATCGTCGCGCTCGGGCCCTCGGCGTCCTCGGACAGTTGCGCGGCTTGGATGTTCACCCCGGCCGCGCCCAGCAAGGTGCCGATCTTGCCCAGCGCGCCGGGCTGGTCGATGTAGTTGATCACCAGGTTGGTGCCCTGCGCGCGCAGGTCGAAGTTGCGGCCGTTGATCTGCACGATCTTCTCCACCAGTTGCGGCCCGGAGAGCGTGCCCGCGACGTTGACGGACGATCCGTCGTGCGCGAGCGCCCGCACGTCGACGAGGCTGCGGTGGTTCGGGCTTTCCGAGGCCGTGGTGATTTCGGCGGAAACGCCGCGTTCGGCGGCCAGCGCCGGCGCGTTGACGAAGGTCACCGCGTCCTCGATGACCCCGGCGAACAGGCCGCGCAGCGCCGAGAGGCGCAGCACCTCAACGTCTTCAGATGCCAGCTCGCCGCGCACCTGCACGCACAACGACGCCGGCAGCTCGCCCGAAAGGGCGGCGACCAGCACCCCGAGCTTGCGCGCCAAGTCCAGCCAGGGCGCCACCTCTTCGCTGACAACGCCGCCGCCGACGTTGACGGCGTCGGGGACGAACTCCCCCGCCAGCGCCAGCCGCACGCTTTCGGCCACGTCGGTGCCGGCCCGGTCCTGGGCCTCGGCGGTGGACGCACCCAGGTGCGGTGTGACCACCACCTGCGCCAGCTCGAAAAGCGGGCTATCGGTGCACGGTTCGGCGGAGAACACGTCGAGCCCGGCGGCGCGGACGTGGCCGCTGCTCACCGCTTCGGCCAGCGCCGCCTCGTCGACCAGACCGCCGCGCGCGGCGTTCACGATGATGACGCCGGGCTTGGTCCTGGCCAGCGCCTCCTTGTCGATCAGGCCCGCGGTCTCGGACGTCTTCGGCAGGTGCACGGAGATGAAGTCAGCGCGGGCCAGCAACTCGTCCAGGGACAGCAGTTCGATGCCGAGCTGGGCTGCCCGGGTCGGCGCGACATACGGGTCGTACGCGATCACATGCGTGCCGAAGGCCGCGATCCGTTGGGCGAACAACTGGCCGATGCGGCCCAGCCCGACGACACCGACGGTCTTGCCGAAAATTTCGGTGCCGGAGAACGACGACCTCTTCCAGGCGTGCTCACGCAGCGAGGCATCGGCCGCCGCGATCTGGCGGGAGGCGGACAGCAGCAGCGCCAATGCGTGTTCGGCGGCGCTGTGGATGTTCGACGTCGGGGCGTTGACCACCAGCACACCGCGGGCGGTGGCGGCGTCGACGTCGACGTTGTCCAACCCGACCCCGGCGCGGGCGACGATCTTCAGCTTCGGGGCGGCCGCCAGCACCTCGGCGTCGACGTTGGTGGCCGACCGCACCAGCAGCGCGTCGGCCTCCTGCACCGCAGCCAATAGCTTTTCCCGGTCGGGCCCATCCACCCAGCGCACCTCGACCTGGTCGCCGAGGGCGGCGACAGTTGATTGGGCGAGTTTGTCGGCGATTAACACAACAGGCAGGTTCACGCGGCCAGCGTAGTCGGCTGTAATCAGGGGGTGGACGTCACCATTGTCGGCAGCGGGCCCAACGGGCTCTCTACAGCCGTAATCTGCGCCCGCGCGGGGCTGAAGGTACAGGTCATCGAGGCGCAGCCAACTTTCGGCGGCGGCGCCCGCACCGCGCCCGACTTCGAATTTCCCGGAGTCTTGCACGACGTGTGCTCGGCGGTTCACCCGTTGGCGCTGGCATCCCCGTTTTTCGCGGCGTTCGACCTGCCCGCGCGCGGGGTGCAGTTGGCGGTGCCGGAGATCGCCTATGCCAACCCCCTGTCGGGCCGCCCAGCGGCGATCGCGTACCGCGATCTCGAGCGCACCTGTGCCGAACTGGAGCAGGGTGCGTCCTGGCGGCGCCTGCTCGGCCCACTGGTCGAGCATGCCGAGGGCATCGTGGGATTGCTGCTCGGCGACAAACGCTCGGTGCCAAGTTCGTTGCCGGCGGCGCCACGCGCCGCAATACAACTGGGCCTCCGGATGCTCGCCCAAGGGACCCCCGCGTGGGGATCGCTGGCCGGCGAGGATGCGCGGGCCCTGTTCACCGGCGTTGCCGCCCATGTGATTTCGCGGATGCCATCGCTGGCGGCGGCCGGTGCGGGTTTGATGCTGGCCACACTCGCCCACTCGGTCGGCTGGCCAATTCCGGTGGGCGGCACCCGGGTGATCACCGACGCGCTGATCGCCGACCTCCGAGCGCACGGTGGCGAGCTGACGGCCGGCCTGGAAATTTCAGAAATCACTTCTCCCCCTGAGCCCCCGGGCTCAGTCGTCGCGTTCGACACGGCACCGACCGCGTTGCTGCGCATCTACGGCGACGCGCTCCCGGCTCGGTACGCTAAAGCGTTGCGCCGCTACACATTCGGACCTGGAGTCGCCAAGGTCGACTTTGTGCTCAGCGAGGACATTCCATGGTCGGACCCGCGCCTGCGGCTGGCGCCCACCCTTCATCTCGGCGGCACCCGCGAGCAGATGGCACGAGCCGAGGCCGACATCGCCGCCGGGCGCCACGCGCAGTGGCCGATGGTGCTGGCCTCCTCGCCGCACATCGCGGACCCCGGCCGCATGGACGCCGCGGGCCGCCGGCCACTTTGGACCTACGCCCATGTGCCGTCGGGTTCCACCCTGGACGCGACCGACGCCGTGACCCAGGTCGTCGAGCGGTTCGCACCCGGCTTCCGCGAGATCGTGGTGACGGCCCGCGCCGTGCCGGCCGCACGGATGGCCGACCACAACGCCAACTACGTCGGGGGAGACATCGGGATGGGCGCAAACTCCGCCTGGCGCGCGATCGCCGGCCCCACACCGCGACTGAACCCTTGGCGCACACCGGTTCCCAAGGTATATCTGTGCTCGGCGGCCACCCCGCCCGGCGGCGGCGTGCACGGCATGGCCGGTTACTACGCCGCGCGTACCTTGTTGCGCCATGAATTCGGAATCACGCGCATGCCTACGATGGCGCCGTGACCAAACTCGCGATCATCTACTATTCGGCCACCGGGCATGGCACCACGATGGCACACCGCGTCGCCGCGGCGGCCGAGTCGGCGGGCGCCGAAGTCCGCTTGAGGCACGTCGCCGAAACCAAAGACCCCGAATCGTTCGCCCACAACCCGGCGTGGACGGCGAACTACGAAGCAACCAAGGATCTTCCCGCCGCCACCGGCGACGACGTTGTGTGGGCGGACGCAGTGATCTTCGGTTCACCAACTCGCTTCGGCTCTCCCGCAGCACAATTGCGCACCTTCCTCGACTCGCTCGGTGGGCTCTGGGCAGCAGGCAAGCTCGCCGACAAGGTGTATGCGGGCTTCACGTCTTCCAACAGCCTGCACGGCGGGCAAGAGACAACGCTGCTCGCGCTCTACATCACGCTGATGCATTTCGGCGGGATCATCGTTCCGCCGGGTTACACCGATCCGGTGAAGTTCGCCGACGGCAACCCGTACGGGGTGAGCCTGCTCTCCACCCACGAGAACATCCACGAGTTCGACTCCGAAGCCGACCGAGCTACCCGGAACGCCCTCGACCACCTGGCCCGCCGGGTGGTGTCGGTCGCCGGCCGGCTCACTTCGTGAAAGTGACCGCGCGGCCGTCGTTTCCGTGACGACACCTCCCGCGGACTGCGTCGGTAACGCCCTAGGGGCCGCCGCCCTCGACGCCATTGCGAAGGACTTCGAAAACTTCGTTGCCGCTCTTGCCCAGGACCCGCAACTTCTCACCGACAATCGACACTGGGCACCACAGAGCTACTTGCTGCGCCCCGAGGCTTTTCCATACTCAGAGATCGGGCGCGTCGACGCGGCAGCGGTGACTATCGGCCGACTCGAACATCACCTGCGGGCACAAGGCTGGCGGGGGACGCTCGACCTCAAACGGCTCAACGCTACCCTGCTGCCGCGCACGGTCATCCGCGACCCGACGCTCCTGCAACTGATCGAGAAAATTTATGCCGACGACATGATCGCTTTCGGCTATGAGCACGCGGATGTGGGCGATCGGCCTTCCGCGGATGCCATTGCCGTTGCGGTGACAGCGCTGGCCGAACTGGTTGATCGGCATGAGCGCATCGGCGATCTTCAGCGGATGCTGACGCCCGAGTCCTAGCCCAGGACCACCGGAGTGCCGGCTACCTAGGCCATCGCATCCTGACCAAATTCCACGCCGCGACCAGCGGTTGCCGGGTACGATCTGGCCGTGTCCGCCCGAAGAGCCGCGCACCCCGCGATCTGCCTCAACATGATCGTGCGAAACGAGGCGCACATCATCCGCGAGACGCTCGACTCCGTAGCGCCCTACATCAGCTCGTGGGTGATCGTGGACACCGGCTCAAACGACGGCACCCAGGACCTGATCCGCGACCACATGGCCCGCCGTGGCATCGCCGGCGAGCTGCACGAGCGGCCGTGGCGCAACTTCGGCCACAACCGGTCCGAGGCGCTGAAGCTCGCACAGGGCCACGGCGACTACATCTGGGTGATCGACGCCGACGACACGCTCGTGGGCACAATCGATTTCGGCCGACTGGGCTTAGGCATATACCAACTGCGTCAGCGATCCCCCTACGGCGTCTTCTGGCGCCCGCTGTTGTTCCGCGACGGGTTGGCCGTCCG
>Ga0318534_10000581_pt1 | contig 12631 bp, 11 predicted proteins | sample GRESIP117b4f26_FD_202502 | JGI IMG/M metagenome (GOLD analysis project Ga0318534, IMG submission 202502) | Tropical soil microbial communities from Luquillo Experimental Forest, Puerto Rico - GRE.SIPMG.117b4f26 | ecosystem: Environmental > Terrestrial > Soil > Tropical forest > Bulk soil...
TCCGCAACGGGCGCGCGCGCTACGAACAGATGCCCGACAGCCATCACGACCATCTCATCAATCTGCGCACCGGCGAGGTGATCGAGTTTCAATCGGAAGACATCGAACGCCTGCAGGCCGACGTCGCTCGGCGCCTCGGTTATCGGCTGGTCGACCATCGGCTCGAACTCTACGCAATCCCACTCGACGACAAGCCGAAACGCTGATGGCGCGCCTTGCGAGCGAGAAGAGCGCCTTAGCGGGATCGTCGAGGATCTTGCTTGGCTTGCTGCTCGGGCTTGCCCTCGCCATTGATCTGCCCGCGGCCAAAGGCCAGACCACACGTTATCCGGACAAGCAGATCAAAATCTTCGTCGGCTTCGCCGCCGGCGGCGGCACCGATGTCGCCGCCAGAATTCTGGCGCAGAAGTTGACCGAGACGCTCGGTCAATCGGTCATGGTGGAGAACCGTCCCGGCGCAAGCGGGATGATTGCGGCCGAAACGCTGGCGAAGTCTGCCGCCGACGGATACACGCTGATGATGGGCAGCCAGACCACGCTGGCGGTCGCGCCCGCGCTTTATCGCAAATTTTCCATCGATGCGGCCAGGGACTTCATCGGCGTGGCGACGGCTGGCGTCTCGCCGCTGGTGCTGGTCGTTCATCCCTCGGTGCCAGCGCGATCGGTCAAGGACCTGATCGCGCTGGCCAAGGCCAAGCCCGGCGCGATCAATTTCGGATCGGGCGGACTGGGGACCACGCCGCACATGGCCGGCGAGCTTTTTTCGATCCAGGCCGGCATCAAGATGGTGCACGTCGCCTATCGCGGGGAAGCGCCGGCCATCAACGATCTTCTCGGCGGTCAGCTCGACCTGATCTTCGCCAACCTCTCCGCCGTGATCGGCAACGTGAAGGCGGGCTCGTTGCAGGCGCTCGCCGTCACCAGTGCGCAGCGCGCCGCCACCGCGCCCGAAATCCCCACGATCGCGGAGGTGGCGCTGCCCGGCTTCGACGCAGCGACCTGGTTCGCACTGGTCGCGCCGGCCGGAACGCCGCGCGACATCGTCCTGCAGTTGAACACGGAGGTGACGCGGCTCGTCGGCCAGCCGGAGATCCAGCAGCGCTTCGCCGATCTCGGAATGACGATCGGCGCCGGCACGCCCGATGCGCTCGATGGCTATATCAAATCCGAAATCGCCAAGTGGTCGAAGGTCATCAAGGACGCCGACATCCGTGCTCCGGACTAGTGGATGGGACAACCCAGACCCGCGTTTGCTTTTGGCGGCAAAGCGGGTAAAAACCTGGACCATCGGTCGCCCGCCCGCGGCGCGGGATTTATGAGCCGCATCAAAGAGTTGAGGCCTTGAGCGCGCAAAACGACTCCCCCGGCATGACCCGACCGCGCAAGCTTTACGTCAAATCCTTCGGCTGCCAGATGAACGTCTACGATTCCCATCGTATGGCGGACATGCTCGCGCCCGAGGGCTTCGCCGAGACCGCCCAGCTCGAGGACGCCGATCTCGTCATCCTCAATACCTGCCACATCCGGGAGAAGGCCGCGGACAAGGTCTACTCCGAGCTCGGCCGTATCCGCGCGCTCAAAGCCGCCGCCGCGCGCAACGGGCGCCGCGTGACCATCGCCGTTGCAGGCTGCGTCGCCCAGGCCGAAGGTGAGGAGATCATCCGGCGTGCGCCCGTGGTCGATCTCGTCGTCGGCCCACAAAGCTACCATCGCCTGCCCGATTTGCTCGCCCGCGCCGAGCGTGAGGGCGCGGTCGTCGATACCGAATTTCCGATCGAGGACAAGTTCGACATCCTCAAGGCGCCGAGTCGCGAAGCGACACGCGCGCGCGGCGTCTGCGCGTTCGTCACCGTGCAGGAAGGCTGCGACAAGTTCTGCACGTTCTGCGTCGTGCCCTACACGCGTGGCGCCGAGGTGTCGCGGCCGGTGATGAAGATCGTGGCCGAGGTCGAGCGATTGGCCGACGCCGGCGTGCGCGAAGTCACACTGATCGGCCAGAACGTCAACGCCTACCACGGCGAAGGACCCGACGGGGCGCCCTGGACGCTTGGGCGATTGCTGGAGCGCGTTGCCGAGCTGCCTGGGATCGCGCGCCTGCGCTACACCACGAGCCATCCCTGCGACGTGGAGGCGAGCCTGATCGCAGCGCATCGCGACCTGCCGAGCCTGATGCCCTATCTGCACCTGCCGGTGCAGTCGGGTTCCGACCACATCCTCGAGCGCATGAATCGCCGTCACACCCGGGCGGACTATCTAAAAGCCCTCGCGCGCATGCGCGCCGCGCAGCCGAGGATGGCGTTCTCATCCGACTTCATCGTCGGCTTCCCCGGCGAGAGCGAGGAGGATTTTTGCGCGACGCTGTCGCTGGTCGAGGAGGTCGGCTACGCCAGCGCCTTCTCCTTCAAATACTCGCCGCGTCCCGGAACGCCGGCCGCGGACATGCCGGATCAGATACCGGACGCGGTGAAATCCGAGCGGCTCTATCGCCTGCAGGCGGCCATCGACCGCCACCAGGCTGCCTTCAATGCGCGATGCCTCGGCCGCACCTTCGACGTCCTGTTCGAAAAGCCGGGACGCCATCCTGGCCAGATCGTCGGCCGCTCCCCATATCTCCAACCGGTTCAGGTCATGGCCCCATCGACAATGATCGGCGACATCGCGGCGGTGACGGTTACCGACATCGGCGCCAATAGCCTGTTCGGCGCGCGCGTGAACGCCGGCATCGACGCGGAACCGATGCTGATGGAGGCCTGAACCGTTGCGCTCATCTCGATCGGACAGCGGATCGTTGGTGTCCTCGCCCACCGCCGGCGGCAATTCCGCAACCCAGGTCGTGCTGGCCTTCGACGACAACCGGCTCGCGTCCCTGTTGTTCGGCCAATACGGGCAGAACCTGGCGCTGATCGAGCGCAGGCTCGGCGTGGTCGCCGAGCAGCGCGGCAATCACGTCACCCTGGCGGGCTCGCGCGACGGCGTGGAGCGAGCGCGGCGAGTGCTCGAAGGGCTCTACGAGCAGCTCAAGCGCGGCGACGAGCTGGTCTCCGGCGACGTCGAAGGCGCGATCCGCCTGGCGATCGCGCAGGGCTCGCTGTTCGACTACGACGCGGCGACCGCGCGGCCGACGTTCGAGGAGATCAACCTGCGCAAGCGTCCCGTGCGCGCGCGCACCGCGGCGCAGGACGCCTATATCCGCGCGCTGCGGCGCCACGCGCTGGTCTTCGGCACTGGACCGGCGGGCACCGGCAAAACCTGGCTCGCGGTCGCCCACGCGGTGCAATTGTTCGAACGCAAGGAGGTCGATCGCATCATTCTCTCGCGCCCAGCCGTCGAGGCGGGCGAGCGTCTCGGATTCCTCCCCGGCGATATGCGCGAGAAGGTCGATCCGTATCTGCGCCCGATCTACGACGCGCTCTACGATCTGATGGATGCGCGCATCGTCGAACGCACGCTGCAGACCGGCGAGATCGAGATCGCGCCGCTCGCTTTCATGCGCGGACGCACGCTCTCGAACGCAGTCATCATCCTCGATGAGGCGCAGAATACGACCGCGATGCAGATGAAGATGTTCCTCACGCGACTCGGCGAGAACAGCCGCATGATCGTCACCGGCGATCCGAGCCAGGTCGATCTGCCGCCCGGACAGACCTCCGGCCTCGCGGAAGCGACGCGACTCCTGAGGAACGTCGAGGGAATTGGTCACATCGTCTACACCGCCGAGGACGTCATCCGGCACGAGCTCGTGGCGCGCATCGTCGACGCCTACGACAAGGCGGCGCTCAAGGCCGCGCGGGCGCGCGAGACCAAGGAATGAGCACGCTTGCTTGCTTCATCTTCCCCGCGCGCGGGGAAGCGAGGTGACGTTCGTGGTGCGCAAACCGCCGGTGCGCCGACGACGGTCGCTGCTCAGGGTCGACATCGTGGTCGCATCCCCGCTCTGGACGGCGCAGCGCAGCCTCAAGGCGCTGCTGCGCCGGGCGATCGGCGAAGCCGCGTCCGCGGTGTCAACAATCCAGGGCGAGCTTGCTATCGTGCTGACCGACGATTCGGCGATCCGGGCGCTCAACCGCGATTGGCGTTCCAAAGACGCAACCACCAACGTGCTGTCCTTTCCCGCCAAGGAACCGCGCGATGCGCGTGGAACACCCCGCCTGCTCGGTGATATCGTAATCGCCTACGAGACGACGGAACGTGAAGCGCGCGCCGAGCATAAACCCTTTGCGCATCATCTCGCTCACCTCGCGGTGCATGGATTCCTTCATCTCGCCGGCTACGATCACGCGGCCGATGACGAGGCGGCTGCAATGGAAAGGCTCGAAACAGCGATCCTCGCCCGGCTCGACGTGCCAAATCCCTACGTTGCGCGCAACGCCATCTAGTCTCCATGCCTGAGCCCGACGCACCCAGTTCGAGCGAGCCGAGCGCGACGCGCAATCTGCCCGTGCCGCTACCGCGGCCGAGCCAGGTCGCGCCCGAAAGCGCCGACAATTGGTTCACGCGGACGCTGCGGGCGATCTTCCGCTGGAAATCGAGCACCATCCGCGCCGACCTCCGGGACGTGCTCGAAGACGGCGCCGGCGAGACCGGCTTCTCGCCGGCCGAACGCACCATGCTCAAGAACATCCTCGGGCTGCGCGAGCGGCGCATCGTGGATGTGATGGTGCCGCGCGCCGACATCATCGGCGTGCAGCGGGACATCGCGCTCGGCGAACTCATGAAGGTGTTCGAGAGCGCCGGCCATTCGCGGCTCGTGGTTTATGACGACACCCTCGACGACGCCGCCGGCATGGTCCACATCCGCGACCTTGTCGCGTTCATGACGGTGCGCGCCACCTTGAGCGCAACCGCCAATCGGCGCCGCAAAAAGCCGTTTCCCGCCGGCCTCGACCTTAAGGCCATCGATCTGTCGATGCCACTGTCGGCGACGAAAATCGTGCGCGAAATTCTGTATGCGCCGCCGTCCATGCCGGTGCTCGACCTGCTCGCCAAGATGCAGACGACCCGTATCCATCTCGCCCTCGTCGTCGATGAATATGGCGGCGCTGACGGCGTCGTTTCGATCGAAGACATCGTCGAGCAGATCGTCGGCGAGATCGCGGACGAGCACGACGAGGACATAGCGCCGGGCGTGGTGCGCCAGTCCGACGGCTCGTTCCTCGCCGATGCCCGCGCGAGTCTTGAGGACGTCACCGCCATCGTCGACGAGTTCGATGTCGGCGACATCGCCAAAGATGTGGACACGCTCGCGGGATATGTCGCGACGCGGATCGGTCGCGTGCCGGTGCGCGGCGAGCTCGTGCCCGGGCCCGGCCCGTTCGAACTCGAAATCCTCGACGCCGATCCCCGCCGCGTGAAGAAGCTCAGGATCTATCGCAGTCTCGACCGGCAGAACGGCAACCGGCGCGTGATGCGGCGGCAGGTGGGACCCGCGCCCGCGCCGCCGAGCGCGAGCGCGCCTGCCTCCTCGCCGCCGGTGACCGGCGATGAAGCGGACAAGCTTTCCTCCGACGCAGCGCCATCGAAATCCGCCCGCCAGCCGTGACGCTCACCCGCCTCGCCCATACCATCGTTCTGGCCGAGGGATGGTGGCGTATTCTGATCGCGTTCCTCGCCGGCGCCTCCTCGACGCTGGCACTGCCGCCGACGGATGTTTGGCCAGTTCCCTTTATTACGTTTCCGATCCTGGTCTGGCTCGTCGACGGCACGGCCGGCGGGCGCTTCGGCGGAGTGCTCGCGGCCGCAGTTGTCGGCTGGTGGTTCGGCTTCGGCTATTTCCTCGCCGGCCTCTATTGGGTCGGCCATGCGTTCCTGGTCGACGCCAAGACTTTCGGCTGGTTGCTGCCGTTCGCGGTCATTGCGCTGCCGGCCGCGATGGCAATCTACACGGCATTGGGCCTGGCACTGGCGCGACTGATCTGGACGCGCGGCGCGACCCGCGTGCTCGCGCTCGCGGTCGCGCTCACGCTCGCAGAATGGCTGCGTGGTCACTTGTTCAGCGGCTTTCCCTGGAACGCCTATGGCTATGCGCTGATCTCACCGCTCTGGCTCGCCCAGGGTGCGGCGCTCCTCGGTATCTGGGGCCTCACCTTTCTCGCCGTCGCAGCGTATGCATCGCCTGCCGTGCTTGCCGATGACCGCGCCGACACCAGACGGCCGTGGCTCGCTCCGGCGCTGAGCGCGGCCGCGATCGCGGCGCTTACGATCTACGGCGCCGTGCGGTTGGAGCGGACCCCTACCAGCTACGTCGCGGACGTACGCCTTCGCATCATGCAGCCAAATCTGCAGCAGGATGAAAAATTCAACTATTCGCAGAAGCAGCAGGTAATGCGCCGTTACATCGCGTTATCGGATCGCCCGAACGGCCCGCAATCCACCGGCCTGCGCGGGGTGACGCTGCTGATCTGGCCGGAATCGGCGTTTCCGTTCTTCCTCACGCGCGAACCCGATGCGCTCGCCCAGATCGCCGCGCTCCTGCCTCCGGAGACGGTGCTGATCACCGGCGCTATCCGTGCGCCCGAAACGGCGACCAATGCGCCGGTCACGCGCGCCTACAATTCGATTTACGTCATCGGCCACGACGGCTCGATCCTATCGGTCTACGACAAGGTCCATCTCGTGCCCTTCGGCGAATACCTGCCGTTTCAGGAGCTGCTCGAGCGGCTCGGTCTGGAGCAGCTCACGAAGGTCCGCGGCGGATTCATCTCCGGCAACCAGCGGCGCAATCAGACGGCGCCAGGAGCACCAAATTTTCTGCCGCTGGTCTGTTACGAAATCATTTTCCCCGGCGACGCGCTACCGCGCACCCAACGCGAGGGCTGGCTCTACCGCCACGTCGGCCGTTATCTCGCCTGGCCGTTCGTGGCCGGGAGCGTGGAACGGCCCGGTTGGCTCCTCAACCTGACCAATGATGGATGGTTCGGCGCCAGCGCAGGCCCCTATCAGCATTTTCAGCAGGCGCAAATACGCGCGATCGAAGAGGGGCTTCCGCTGGTGCGGGCGGCCAATAGCGGAATTTCCGCAGTCGTCGATCCGCTCGGGCGCATCATCAAATCGCTGCCGCTCGGGGCCGAGGGCGTGCTCGATGCACCCCTCCCGCAACCCACCGCGCGCACTCTCTACGCTCGCTGGGGTGACGGGCTCGTCGGAATAATGGTCGGCGTCGCTTTTTTGTGGGTCATGGGCTTCGGCAGGCGGGCGCCCTAGCTTCGCCCTGAATTCAGTTCTAAGTTGTGTACAGGCGGCCCGATTACAACTTTCCGGGCATAGGTTGCGATAGCGACTATCGACAAATTTTCTTTTCTAATCAAACGCCTGATGTGGATTTTGGGCTGGCTTCGCGTTTCAACAATTTTTTGCAGTAACCACCGATTTTGCTCGGAATACGATTGCGTTCCGCCCGCGCAACAGGAACATTAGCGAGCACCACGGCTGCATAGGAGATCGTTATGGCCGCCGCAAAAAAGGCTCCCAACCCCATCGACAAGCATGTTGGCAGCCGGGTGCGCATGCGTCGCATGATGCTCGCAATGAGCCAGGAAAAATTGGGTGATGCGCTCGGCCTCACCTTCCAGCAGGTGCAGAAATACGAGAAAGGCACCAACCGCATCGGGGCGAGCCGATTGCAGCAAATCTCCCACATCCTGCAGGTGCCCGTAGCGTTCTTCTTCGAAGGCGCGCCCAACTTGCACGGGTCGGCAGATGGCGGAATGAAAGAAGCGCCCTCTCCCGCCTATGTCTCGGATTTCCTCGCTACCTCCGAAGGGCTCTCGCTGACCAAGGCCTTCATGCGGATCAAGGAGCCCAAGCTCAGGCGCCGCATCGTCGATCTCGTCGAGGAGATCGCCGGCGACGAGGACGACTGAGCCGACCGACGCAGGATTGGCGAGGGACGCGAGTACCTTGCCTCGTCCGCCGTCCCACGCTTCGCCCACACCTTGACCGCGTGCGGGGACGCTGCAACAAACACTGCGCGCCCAAGAGCCGCGCGAGAAGTTGCAATCGAGCCTGCGAGGGGAGTGTCTTCAGTGTCACACGCTAATTATCTCTTTACCAGCGAGTCCGTTTCCGAAGGGCATCCCGACAAGGTCTGCGACCAGATTTCGGATGCGATCCTCGATGCGTTCATCGAGAACGACATCAAGCTTGGCATCGCCGACGACAGCCTGGTGAATACGCGGCTCGGGTGTGAGACGCTCTGTACCACCAACAAGATCGTCATCGCCGGCGAGGGCCGTGGCCAGGCGCCGCTGTTCAGCAAATACGGCGACCACGCCGTGGTCAACCGCGAGCTGATTAGTCAGATCGCGCGCAACGTTGTGCGCGACATCGGCTACGACCAGAACGGCTTCTCCTATCACGGCGCCGATATCGAGGTGCTGCTGCACGGCCAATCGCCCGATATCGCCATGGGTGTCGATGCCAAGAAGAAGAAGGGCGAGGAGCAGGAGGGCGCGGGCGACCAGGGCATGATGTTCGGCTTCGCCTGCACCGAGAGCGAGGTCTACGAGAAGGGCTCGTTCATGCCCGCCCCGATCTACTTCGCGCACAAGATTTTGAAGGTGCTGGCGGAGAAACGGCGCTCGAAGCAGCTGTTCGACCTGCAGCCCGATGCCAAGAGCCAGGTCACCGTGCAATACATCGAGGGCAAGCCGGTTGGGTGCACCAAGGTGGTGGTCTCGACGCAGCACAATGCCGAGACTCGCAACGGCAAGAAGTACTCGCCGGCGATGGTGAAGGACTTGATCGGCGATGCGGTGGCTTCCGCGCTGCCGGACGGCTGGATGCCGAAGCGGCCGAGCGATTTCCTGGTCAATCCAACTGGGAATTTCGTCGTCGGCGGTCCCGACGGAGACTGCGGCCTCACCGGCCGCAAGATCATCGTCGACACCTATGGCGGCTACGCCCCGCACGGCGGCGGCGCCTTCTCCGGCAAGGACCCGACCAAGGTCGACCGCTCGGCGGCCTATGCCGCGCGCTATCTCGCCAAGAACGTCGTCGCCGCCGGCATTGCCGAGCGCTGCACGATCCAGATCGCCTATGCCATCGGCGTCGCCGATCCGATGTCGCTGTTGGTCGATATGCACGGCACCGGCAAAGTCGAGGAGAAGAAGCTCGAAAGGGCGCTACCCGAAATCTTCCGGCTCACGCCGACCAATATCCGCCGCACGCTCAAGCTCAACCGGCCGATCTATCGACGCACGGCCGCCTACGGCCATTTCGGCCGGGCGCCCGACAAGGACGGCGGCTTCTCCTGGGAGAAGACCGACCTGGTGAGGGACATCAGAACCGCGGTGGCCTAATCCTGTCGACGCGGGAGCGCAGCGCGTCCAACATTGCGGCGGTCGAGACCGCCATGTCCATATCCGATCGCAGCAAGGCTCGGCGCGGCGCCTTTTTCGGGCGCCGCAAGGGTCATGCGCTGCGGCCGCGCCAGGCGGAACTGTTCGACACCCTATTGCCACGGCTTGCCATCGAGCTTGCCAGGCCCGCGCCGCCCGACCTCGCGCTGCTGTTCCCCAACCCGGTCGACAGCGTTCGCCTCGAGATCGGATTCGGCGGCGGCGAGCACATGATCGAGCAGGCCGAGCAGCATCCGCGCACCGGCTTCATCGGGGTCGAGCCGTTCGTCAACGGAATGGCCAAGGCGCTCGCGGCGATCGAGCTGAAAAATCTCTCCAATATCCGGCTGCACTTCGACGACGCCGTGTTTCTGCTCGAATGGCTGCCGTCAGCCTCGCTCGCATGCGTCGATCTGATTTATCCCGATCCATGGCCGAAACGGCGGCATTGGAAACGGCGCTTCATCCAGGACGAGAGCGTGGCCGCGATCGCGCGCATCCTGCGGCCTGACGGCGAGTTCCGTTTCGCAACCGACGTCGCGGACTATGCGGCCTGGACGCTCAAACACCTGATCCGATCGTCCGACTTCACGTGGACGGCGGAGCGCGCCGACGATTGGCGTCACGCGTGGTCAGGCTTTTCCGCGACGCGCTACGAAGCAAAGGCAATGCACGAAGGCCGTGCGCCTTGCTATCTGATTTTCCGCAGAACGGACGGCGGATCGCGGACGGCGGATGATCCGCGACGGCGGAGCAAGGACAGAGCGCAGGGCGCTTAGGTCCCGCCCTCGTCCGTCGTCCGTCCTCGGTGGCGCGGTCGCGCCTGCCAGAACCGCATCACGCGCTGGGCAGTGGTCGGCGACAGGCGATCGAAGTCGGCGTGGATGGCATCGAGATCCTGGCTTGACGTTCGCGCGCCGCCCGGCCGCACCATGATGATGGCCTTGGCGATCGACCAGTCCCAGCCCGCCGACTTACAGAGAATGAGGACCGGATCGGGCCGCTCCGCAGTCATCAGCCGATCCACCACTTCGATCGGTACCGCGCACAGCGACGCAAGGGCCGCGACGGTTTCGTCGTATTGGGTCTTCTGCGCGAAGTCGACGAGGATGGCCGCGTCGAGCTTGCCATCCTGGTATAGCGCCTCGACCCTGCGCTGCGCGTGCGAGTAGTCGCGCGCCGCAGCCGGCGCGACTTTCGCTGGCGCGCCGCGAGCCTCGGATGAGTTTTCGGGCGTGGCGGATGCGATGAGGCGCCGCTGCACCGCGTCCGTGGCGGTGAGCAGGAGATCGTGGAACAGCCGCGGCGGAATGTCCGGCCGCAGCAGGACCTTCTCGGCCAGCACGCCGTCCGTTTTCGCGCGCTCGACCAGGGTGCAAAAGCCCGCATCGGACAGACGCGCGCCGCGATTCTCGGCCGTGCGGCGCAGCACGTCCTGGTCGCCGCGGCACAGCAGCACGTCGGTCACCGGCTCCGCGATTCGGGCCCGAGCGGAGATAGCGAGCAGATGCGCTTGGCCCTTGCTCTCCGCGATGTCGACGAGATCAGCGTCGGACAGCCTCTCTGCCCGCTTGAGCACGGGACCAGCGACCGCGATATCGTCGTCCTGCGCGAGGCGGCGCACCGCTTCGACCGGCGCGTTGCCAAGGGGCGCGAGCCGCCGCGACAATTCGGTACGCGCCTTCGTCTCGATCTCGCCGATCAATCGGCTGAACACCAAGTCGAACAGCCGGACGTGATCGTCGTTGAAACGGCTCGCCCCGTCGAGAAAAAAGGTGGTCATGCGCTCGAGCGTCTTGACCCGCTTCGCGGGTGAGCCGCGCGCGATCAACGCGTCTAGTTCCGGAATGTGCGAGGCGTGCACGGACACTCTCAAGTCCCAAACGGATGACTCGGGAAAATTCACGATGGCGCGGCGCGCGACCTGGAAATGGGTAAGCTAGGGAAGAAATCTGAAGGAAGGGTTAGTTAACCGCGCCTTAGCGAGCGTCGGCGGCCCTTGCGCCGCCGCCGCAAATCGCTATATTTGATAGGTCCAGCTTTTGGATATCTCATAACGATCGGATGTGATCCGGTCGGTTTTTGAGAGTGGGTTCCTCCGGGACCCGCTCTTTTTTGTTACCGAAATCGGGCCTATGCACCCGGTCGAACCGGGATGGCCGTCTAACTGGAAGTTGCGAGGCCAAGCGAGGATGATGCCAGCGATCGGCACCCGTCAGGCCGAGTCGGAGCCGCGCCTTGTCGCCGAGCAGGGCGTCGCGGCGCGCGTGGCCGCCATTGCCGAGCCTGTCCTGGGCGGCATCGGCTATCGTCTCGTGCGGGTGAAGGTTTCGGGGCTCGACGGCTGCACGGTCCAGATCATGGCCGAACGGCCGGATGGGACGATGAGCGTCGAGGACTGCGAGGCGGTCTCGCGCGCGCTCTCGCCGGTGCTCGATGTCGCCGATCCGATCGATCGCGCCTACCGGCTCGAAGTGTCCTCGCCCGGCATGGACCGGCCGCTGGTGCGGCGCTCGGATTTCGAGCGCTTTGCCGGCCACCGCCTCAAGGTGGAAATGGCGGCGGCGATCGACGGCCGACGCCGATTTCACGGTCTGCTGCTCGGCGTGGATGGCGAGGCCGCGCGCATTCGCCGCGACGATGCCGCGCCCGGCGAAGCAACCGAGATTGTGCTGCCAATCGAGGAAATGGCCGAGGCCAGGCTCGTCGTCACCGATGCGCTGATTGCCGAATCGCTCAGGCGCGGCAAGGCGGCGCAACGCGAGGCACGCCGAGGGCGGGCGGAAGACGCAGGAGAGCAGGCTGCAAGCCATCCCCCATCCGCCATCCTCGCGCGCCCGTCGTCCGAAGCTCGACTCAAGCATGTCCAGCCCACGCCGCTCGATCACCGCGGCGGGGCTCAGAACGAAGGAGAATGACCGATGGCCGTCAGCGCCAACCGGCTCGAACTGTTGCAAATCGCCGACGCGGTCGCCCGCGAGAAGGCGATCGACCGCAACATCGTCATCGCCGCCATGGAGGATGCGATCCAGAAGGCGGCACGCTCCCGCTATGGCAGCGAGACCGAAGTCCGCGCCGAGATCAATCCAAAGACCGGCGAGATGCGACTGTCGCGTCTGCTCCTGGTGGTGGATCAGGTCGAAAACGACGCGACGCAGATCGCGCTCGAAGAGGCGAAAAAGCGCAACCCCGCCGCTCAGGTCGGCGACTACATCGCCGAGGCCTTGCCGCCGCTCGAATATGGCCGCATCGCCGCCCAATCGGCGAAGCAAGTGATCGTGCAGAAGGTGCGCGAG
>Ga0318534_10000591_pt1 | contig 12581 bp, 13 predicted proteins | sample GRESIP117b4f26_FD_202502 | JGI IMG/M metagenome (GOLD analysis project Ga0318534, IMG submission 202502) | Tropical soil microbial communities from Luquillo Experimental Forest, Puerto Rico - GRE.SIPMG.117b4f26 | ecosystem: Environmental > Terrestrial > Soil > Tropical forest > Bulk soil...
CAAGGTCGGGACCCTGATGGCGCCGATGCGGTCGGTGAGGTTGAGGCCCGAGATCGCCTGACAGCAGCCGATATAGCCGGCCGCCGGCGTCGAGCGGATCATCGTGCGGACCTTGTCGACGACCGGGCCGCCTTCGTCCTTGTACGGCGCGGTGAACCAGCGGGCGAGCGTCGGCTCCACGAGCGGTTCCATCCCCTTCGTCTCGGCGGCGTGGATGCGCTCGTCCCACAGGGGCTTGGCCTCGGGCGGGATGCGGCTCGAGGTGTCGCAGAGGGAGAGGCTCGCGAAGAGCTCCGGCGCCTTGAGCGCGAGCGTCTGGCCGATCATGCCGCCCATCGAGAGCCCCACCCAGTGCGTGCGCTGGATCCCGAGGGCACGCAGGAGCGCCTGCGCGTCGTCGGCGAGCAGGTCGAGCGAGTAACCGCCCTGGGGCGCGTCGGTCCCGCCGTGCCCGCGTGTGTCGTAAGCGAGCACGCGCCAGCGCGCGGTGAGCGCCTTCAGCTGGGGCTCCCACATCGCGAGGGTCGTTGCCAGGGAGTGGCTCAAGGTGACGACCGGCGCGTCGGCCGGGCCGTCGAGGGTGTAGTTCATCGAGATGCCGTTCGCCGAGATCTTCATCGCCTCATCCTCCCGATTGATTCATGAGCGGATCGAGCGTCCACTGGAGCGCATCGGCGGCGTGGCCATCGTTCGGCCGACCGCGCTTGCGGAGCTCGGCGATGACCTGTCGCCGAGCCTCCGCGGGCCGATTCTGCCCCAGCTTGAACTTCGCGCGCCAGCGGCTGATGTCGAGCCGCACCGCGGCGAGCTGAGTCATCGCGCCGCGATAGAGAGGACTTTCCGGGTCGAGAGACCGAAAGCCGCCTTCGGGCTGGTACCGGGCGAGGAGACGCTCCTGCTGGGCTGCGACCGCGGCCGGGTCCTCCACTACGGTCGCCTCGCACTCGAAGATCACGGTCCGGTGGTACGCGGTGGCCGCGCCGGCGTACTCGCGCGAGACCCAGTACGAAGGGATCACCGCGAGGATCTCGTCGACCTCCAGCACGCAGCGCGGCCGCGCCTTCAGATCCTTGATCTGCTCGTCGGATCTCACGAGGTGCAGGTCGAAGGTCTTTCCATCGTAGACGAACGGATAGAGGCCCACGTGGGGGATCGAGTCGTCCGCCACGGTGATCAGCCGGGCCAGCTCCTGCGACTGCACGAAGCGGTCGACCGCGTCGCGCGGAATGTCCGAGTAGTAATCGTGGAAGATCACGCGGCGATCCGGGACCGGCGCACCAGATCGCAGAAGTACTGGTGCACGGTCGTGGTCTCGGTGAGCTCGGGGTGAAACGTGGCGACCAGGACACGATCCTGCCGGGCCATCACCGGCTCGCCGCCGTGCTCGGCCAGTACCTGCACGTCCGGACCCACCCGCCGGATCCGGGGCGCCCTGATGAACACCATCTCCAGCCGCACCGGCTTCGTGTCGAGATGCGCCGTTCCGGCCGCCTCGAACGACTCGCGCTGGCGGCCGTAGGCGTTGCGCTCGACCGTGACGTCGATCAGCCCGAGCGAGAACTGTTTGGGGCTCTCGACCTCCCGCGCCAGGAGGATGAGCCCCGCACACGTTCCGAAGATCGGCTTGCCGGCGCTGTGGAACTTCTCGAGCGCCGGCACGAAGCCCCAGGCGTCCATGAGCTTGAGCAAGGTCGTGGACTCACCACCGGGCATGATGAGCCCATCGACCTGGTCGAGCTCGACCGGCTTGCGCACCTCGACCGCTTCGACCCCGCACTTCTGCAGCGCGCGGGCGTGGAGCGCGAAGTCGCCCTGGAGGGCGAGCACGCCGATCCGCAGGCCGGCGGCTCCCGATGTGTTCATAGACTCGCCTCGCCTACGGCTGCGGCTCGCCCTGCCACGACTCGCCTCGCCTGTGGCTCGTACTACCAGCCCCGGGTCTGGAGGAGGTCTTTTTCCGCCAGCTTCGAGGTCTCGATGCCGACCATCGCGTCGCCGAGGTCCTCGCTGACGCGCGCGAGCACGTCGGGATCCTTGAAGTGCGTGGTCGCCTGCACGATGGCCTTGGCGCGCTTGGCCGGGTCGCTCGACTTGAAGATGCCGGAGCCGACGAAGACGGCTTCCGCGCCGAGCTGCATCATGAGCGCGGCGTCGGCCGGCGTCGCGATGCCGCCGGCCGAGAAGTTCGGTACCGGGAGCTTGCCGGCCTTCGCGACCCAGCGCACGAGGTCGTAGGGCGCGCCGAGCGTCTTCGCCTCGGTCATCAGCTCCTCGGGGCCGAGCGTGGTCAGGCGCCGGATGCCGGAGATGACGGCGCGCATGTGGCGGACGGCTTCGACGATGTTGCCCGAGCCCGCCTCGCCCTTGGTGCGGATCATCGCCGCGCCCTCGCCGATGCGCCTGAGCGCCTCGCCGAGATCGCGGCAGCCGCACACGAACGGGATGCGGAACGCGAACTTGTCGATGTGGAAGTGCTCGTCGGCCGGCGTCAGCACCTCCGACTCGTCGATGTAGTCGACCGCCAGGGCTTCGAGGATCTGCGCCTCGACGAAGTGGCCGATCCGCGCCTTCGCCATGACCGGGATCGTCACGGCCTTCTGGATCTCCTGGATCTTCTTCACGGGCGACATCCGGGCGACGCCGCCGTCCCGGCGGATGTCGGAGGGCACGCGCTCGAGCGCCATGACGGACGCGGCGCCTGCGTCCTCGGCGATCTTCGCCTGCTCGGCGTTGGTGACGTCCATGATGACCCCGCCCTTGAGCATCTCGGCGAGACCGATGTGCTTGCGGTCAGCGATTCGCAGTCCGTTCAGCTCCGCCATGTCCTGTCTCCTTTTTCAGCGCGCCTCGGCCTGGGCGCACACGACCATGTGTTTCAGCGCGCCTCGGCCGGCGGCTCCCCAGCCCCGCGACGGCCTGCGGCGCGCACGGCCACGTTAGCTAGACGACGGGCACCGCCGCGCGCTCCACCCGTTCCCGGCCCCGAAGCCGGGCCCGCGCGGCCTTGATCGTTTCGGCGAGGCGCCGGATTCCCTCGTCGATCCGGCCGGCCGCCACCGACGAGAACGAGAGCCGCAGTGTACGCTGACCGCCGCCGTCCACGAAGAAGGGCGCGCCGGGCGTGAAGGCAACGCCGCGCTCGATCGCCTGCGGCAGGAGCGCTCGCGCGTCCATCCCGGACGGCAGGGTGACGAGCAGCGAGAACCCTCCCTGGGGCTCGGTCCACGTGACCTCGGACGGCATGCGGCGGCGCAGCGCCGTCAGCAGGAGCGAGCGGCGCCGCGCGTATTCCGCCGCGACGCGCGTGGCGTGGCGGTCGAGGAGCTTGCGCTCGCAGAACCGGTGGACCGCGGCCTGGATCAGGGCGCTCGTGTGCAGGTCGGCGAGCTGCTTGGCCGCCTGTAGCCGTTCGAGGATCGGCGGGGGTCCGACGAGCCAGCCCAGGCGCAGACCCGGGAACAGGATCTTCGAGAACGTGCCGATGTAGACGACGACGCCGCCCCGATCGACCGCCTTGAGCGGCAAGGCGGGCGCGTCGCCGTAGAAGAGGCTGCCGTCGAACCCGTCCTCGACGATCGGCACCTGGTGGCGCGCGGCCACGTCGAGCAGACGCCGCGCGGTCTCGGGCGCCACGGCCAATCCGGTGGGATTGTGCGCGCTCGGCTGGCAGTAGAAGAGCTTCGGGGTATGGCGCTCGAGCAGCCGCTCGAACACCTCGGCCCGCGGTCCCGTGGCGTCCCACGGCACGGTGAGCAGCTGTGCGCCGAACGACCGGAAGACCTGCATCGCGCGCGGGTAGGTCGGCTGCTCGATCGCGACGAAGTCGCCCGGATCGATCAGGGTGCGGGCGATCAGGTCGAAGCCTTGCTGAGAGCCGTTGACGATCAGGATCTCCTCGGGCCGCGCCTCGAGGCCGAACCGAAGCAGATACGTCGAGAGATAGCGCCGCAGCGGTGGATACCCGCCGGCCGGGTAGTACTGCAGGAGCGCCGGCCCCTCCTCCCGGATGACCTGGTTCAGGACGCGGCGGAAGGCGTCGGTCGGGAAGAGCCCGCTGTCCGGCATGCCGCCCGCGAACGAGACGACGGCGCCGCTCGACGGGATCGGTGTCACCGCGCGCGAGCGCTCGTCGTCGGCGCCGAGGATCTGCGCGCTGCGCGAGAAGAGGCCGGACCAGTCGAGCGCGACGGGCGCCGTGACGGACACCCCGACCGGCGCGGCCCCGCTCGCGGGCCGCTCCGCCACGAAGGTACCCTGCCCGACGTGCGCGCGGGCCCAGCCGGTCGCCACCAGCTCCTCGTACGCCAGCGCGACCGTGCCCCGGTTCACGCCGAGCTGCCGCGCGAGCTCGCGGGTGGCCGGCAGCTTCATGCCGGGCGTCAGCAGGCGCTCGTGGATGAGGCGCTCCAGGTGCGCCTGGATCTGGCGCGGCAGCGCCGTGGGCTTGTCGCGATCGAGTGGAATGTTCATGCTCCCGCTCGCCAAGCCATTTTGGCTCGATCCGAGTTTTGGTCAAGGGCCAATTGGCCTGATTGGGCCAGGCCATTTCCGGCGGCCGATTCCGGGCGCCGGCACGCCGGGTACAATACCGGGGGGCTCGCGGCGTCGCGCGATGCGGGACGTGGGGCCAGGGCCCCCGAAGGCGGAGCATGGCAGCGGGTGAGGCGCCGATCAAGCAGGCCGTGAAGTGGATGGACGAGCGGCTCCACGACAACCCCGGCGCGGACCGGGTGAAGCTGGTCGACGAGGCGTCGCGGCGCTTCGATCTGTCGCCGCTCGACGCCGACTTCCTCTTCCGTCACCTCGCCGAGCGGGCGCCGAAGCCGTGAGCGACAGCCAGGCACGGCGCGTCCAGGCGCAGTTCGGCGCGAACGCGGCCGCCTACCTGAGGAGCCCGCTCCACGCCGCGGGCGAGGATCTCGATCGGCTCCTGGCCTGGGGCGCGGCCCGGCGCGCCGATCGCGTGCTCGACGTCGCGACCGGCGGCGGCCACACCGCGCTCGCCTTCGCGTTCGTCGTGCGCCGGGTGGTCGCCTACGATCTGACCGAGCCGATGCTCGCGGCGGCACGCGCGCACGTCCGGGCGCATGGCGCCGCCACCGTCGAGTTCGTCGCCGGCGACGCGAGCGCCCTGCCCTTCCGCGACGAGTCCTTCGACATCGTCACCTGCCGGACCGCCGCGCATCACTTCGCCGACGTGGCCGGCGCCGTCCGGCAGATCCACCGGGTCCTGCGGCCTGGCGGCTCGCTCCTGCTCCAGGACATCCTGGGCCACGACGACGCCGACGCCGGCGCGTTCATCCTCGAGGTCGAGAAGCGTCGCGACCCGTCGCACGTGCGGAGCTACCGCGCGGTGGAGTGGAAGGCATTCTTGAGAGCGGCGGGCCTCACGGTCATGGAAGACTCGGTCATCTGGAAGCTGCGGGAGTGGAACGAGTGGACCGGCCGGATGCGCCTGACGCCCGAGGCGCGTCGTGACCTCGAGGATTTCGTGCGTCGCGCGCCGGAGACGTGCCGCGCCGCGTTCGACTTCCGGCTGACCCCGGACGCCGTCGTCTCCTTCAACGACCGGCAGATCCTGATTCGCGCCGATCGGGACTGACCTCGCGCCGTTCGCGGGGCGCGCCGGTCAGCGCCGATGCGGCTTCAGGCGGACGATCGTCGCGCCGGCGCCGCCGCGCTCGGGCGGCGCGTCGGCGTATCCGGCGACGAGCGGGTGGCGGGCGAGGACTCCCTGGACGAGCTTTCGCTGCACGCCGATCCCGCGGCCGTGGATCAGGCGCACCTCGACGAATCCCTTAGCCTGGGCCGCATCGAGATACTCCGCGACGACCGACGCCACGTCGCGCGGCGCGAAGGCGTGCAGGTCCAGCGCATCCTCGATCGGGATGCGGACCGGCTCGTCGGCTACAGCCGGGGCCCTCCGAGCACGTGCTCCTTCCAGTGGTCGAACGTCAGGAGATCCTCCCCCGACAGCTTGCACTGTCAGAAGGTGGCGGCCCGCTCGAAGAAGGTCACGTCCACCACGCCGACCTTCTCGGCCCGCGCGGCCTCGGCGACCTTCTCCGCCACCATCTGCCGCACGAACGGAATCGGGATCCGGCTCAGCCGATGCAGGACCTCGTCCGTGCAGCGGATCCGGGTGCCCGGCAGGACGGGACCCTCCGCGACGACCGCCTCGGCCTCGCGCTCCGGGTGCTCGCACGTCTCGGGCACGAGCTGCTGCAGTCGCAGCGACACATACTCGGTCACCCACGCCTGGATGCCGCGGCGCGCCTCGTCGACGCTCGGCGCCGCCCGATCGAGCTTGTCGTTGACGGTGGTCAGGAGCTGCTCCAGCCGGCCCAGCTTCGACTCGAGCGCGGCCAGGCGCGCCTCCACGTTCGCGTCGCTCATCGAATCCTCCGAGCGCCCCGCGCCGTTCACGCGGCCGTCGGGCGGCGAGCGTGCCAGTCGGTGATGCGCTGATAGGCGTCGACCGCCCGCAGCACGGTCGCCTCGTCGAACGGCCGCCCCACGACTTGCAAGCCGATCGGCAGGCCGCCGGCGGTGAAGCCGCACGGCGCGGCGCACGCGGGGTGGCCGGAGAAGTTGAACGGGCGCGTGCAGCGCAGCAGCGCCGCGCGCACGTCCGAGGGGCCGTCGCCGAGCGTCGTCTCGCGTTCGCCCAGCACGGGCGCCACGAGCGGCGTCGCCGGCGCCAGCAGCACGTCCCGCCGGGCGAGCGCCTCGTCGACCTCGCGGGTCAGGAGGGCACGGATCTGCTGACTGCGGACATAGTGGGCCCCGGTGACGAAGGCGCCCAGCCGGAGCCGCTCGCGCACGTCAGGCTGGTAATCCTGAGCGCGCGTGCGCATCCACGTCGCGTGATAGGCGAGTGCCTCCGACGCGACGATCACCGCCGAGGCGGTGGCCACGTGGGCCACGTGGGTGAGGCTCACCTCGTCGACGACGGCTCCGGCGCCCTCGAGCGCCTTCGCGGCGGACTCTACCGCGGCGCGCACGTCTGGTGTCGCCGCGTCGGTGAAGTGCGCACGGAGCAGCCCCACCCGCAGCCCCTTCACGTCGCCGGTGAGCGCCGCGCCGTAGTCGGGCACGGGCAACACGCTCGTCGTCGGGTCCGCCGGGTCGTAGCCCGCGATCGCGCCGAGCATCAGTGCGCAATCGCGCGCCGAGCGCGTCATCGGCCCCACGTGGTCCATCGACCACGCGAGCGGCAGCACGCCCGCACGGCTCACGCGGCCGTAGGTCGGCTTGAGCCCGGTGATGCCGCAGAGCGAGGCCGGGATGCGGATCGAGCCGCCGGTGTCGGAGCCGAGCGAGCCCGGTGCCAGACCGGCCGCGACCGCGGCGCCAGACCCGGAGGACGAGCCGCCGGCGACGCGGTGCGTGTCGGCGCTCCACGGATTGCGGGTGTCGCCGTAGTGCGCGTTGAGGCCCTCGGGCCCGTAGGCGAACTCGTGCATGTTGAGCTTGCCGAGCAGGACCGCGCCGGCCCGCGCCAGCCGCGCGACGACCGTGGCGTCGTCGGCCGGCACCGAGTCGGCCAGGATCTTCGAGCCGCCGGTCGTGCGGATGTTTTTCGTCGAATAAAGATCCTTCGGCGCCCACGGCACGCCGTGGAGCGGGCCGAGCGTCCGCCCCGCCACGAGATCGGCCTCGGCGGCCCGGGCCGACTCGAGCGCCGCGTCGGGGCAGATCGTGATGAACGCACGGAGCTTCGGATCGAGCGCGGCGATGCGGTCGAGATGGGTCTGGACGACCTCGACCGGCGAGACTTGCTTGGTCGCGATCATCCGGCCGAGGTCGGCCATCGATGCCCAGCAGAGATCGCTCACTCAGAGCACCCGGTACTGCGTGGTCGGCTCGACGGCGCCGAGCGGCAGCCGCTCCAGCTCGGCCAGCGACTCGACGAGCCGCTGGACCGCCGGACGGATCGCCTCGAGCTCGGCATCGGTCCAGGCGAACCCGGCGAGCGCCGCCGTGCGCCTCAGCGAGTCGGCGCTTATTTCCATGCGCGCGAGCATACCACTAGAATGTGAGGCCATGGCCGTCCCGCTGACGTTCGTCGCCGATCCGCGCGATCCCGCCGCGCGCCGTACCGTGGCCGCCGCGCCCGGCACGACGGTCCTCAAGGCGGCGCATGCGGCCGGCGTCGACATCACGGCCACGTGCGGCGGGCGCGGGCGGTGCACGTCGTGCCGGGTCAAGTTCCTCGCGGGCTTGCCGCCGCCGCCGACGATCATGGACGAGATCCAGCTCGGCGACGATCTCGTCCGCGACGGCTATCGCCTCGCCTGCCAGTGCCTCCTGCACGAGGCCGTCACCGTCCAGCCGGCGCCCCCGCTCGACGAGCGCTCGTTCCAGATCCTCGGCGCCGGGCCCGGCGTGCGTCAGCTCGGCCGGGTCACGCTCGACTCCGGGGTCGCCAAGCAGGTCGTCAAGGTCACCTTGCCGCGCGAGGAGCATCATCAGACCTCCGACCTCGAGCAGCTGCTCGAAGCGGTCGGCCTCACCACCGCCGACGTCGGCCCGGCCGTCGTGCAGGGGCTGCCCTCCGCGCTCCGCGACGACCCGGCGGGCGTGACCGTGACGACGTTCACACCCGGCGTCCCGTCGCACGAACGCCCGCGGATCCTCGCGGTGGAGCGCGGCGACACCGCCGTCATGAAGTTCGGCCTCGCGATCGACATCGGCACGACGAGCGTCGTCACCACCCTGGTCGAGCTCGAGTCGGGCGAGCAGCTCGCGTCGGTCTCGAGCCTGAATCCGCAGACCGTGTTCGGCGGCGATCTCATGTCGCGCATCGCCTTCGCGCAGTTCAATCCTGGCAATCTGCGCAAGCTCCACACCCGGATCGTCGGCCTCCTCAACCAGCACATCGAGCAGATCTGCCGCGAGTCGGGCGTGCTCGCGAAGTGGATCTACAAGGTGGTCGTCGTCGGTAACACGTGCATGCACCACATCCTGCTCGGGATCGACCCCTCGCACGTCGGGCTGGCTCCGTACGCGCCGGTGATGCGCCATGCCGTCACCCTTGCTGCCCGCGAGCTCTTCTTGAAGGTGGCGCCGGAGGCGCGCGTGTGCCTCCTGCCCCTGGTGGCCGGGTTCGTCGGGGCCGACGCCGTCGGCGTCGCGCTCGCGACGCGGATCTACGACAGCGCCGAGATTCGCGTTGCCGTCGATATCGGAACCAACGGCGAGGTGCTGCTCGGCTCGCGCGACCGGCTCTGGGCGTGCTCGGCGCCCGCCGGCCCGGCGCTCGAGGGCGGCCAGATCCGCCACGGCATGCGCGGCGCGCTCGGCGCCGTCGATCGCGTCACCGTCGACGACGACATCCACGTCCACACGATCGGCGAGGCCGACGCGCTCGGCATCTGCGGCTCCGGGATCATCGACCTGCTGGCGGGCCTGCTCGAGCGCGGCGTCATCGACTGGACGGGGTTGATCCAGGTCGAGGCGCGCGACTCGCTCCCGCCGAGGCTCGCCGAGCGGGTCGTGATGCGCGGCGAGGAGCGTCAGGTCGTCGTCCTCCGGCCCGGCGAGGCCGGCGCGCGGCAGGAGATCGTCCTGACCCAGGACGACGTGCGCCAGGTGCAGCTGGCCAAGGGCGCGATCGCTTCGGGCGTCATGATGCTCCAGCACGTGGCCGGCGTCCCGGCTGAGCGGATCGCGGAGCTGATGCTGGCCGGCGGGTTCGGCAACTACGTGTCGGTCGAGAGTGCCTTGCGGATCGGGCTGATTCCACCGCTCGCCCGCGAGCGGATCCGCTACGTCGGCAACGCCGCGTCGCTGGGCGCCCAGCTCTGTCTCGTGTCCGAGACCGAGCGCGTCCGTGCCGAGGCGGTGGCCGCGCGGATCGAGCACGTCTCGCTGGCCGCGCATCCCGCCTTCGAGGGGGTCTTCGTGGAGTGCATGAACTTCCCGCAAGCCCGATGATCGAGCGCGACGAGGTACGCGCGATCGCCGGGTCCGTGGCCGGCACCGAGGTCGGGGCGCTCAGCACCTCGCTCGACGCGCGCTGGATGATGGCGTACTCGGCCGCGCTCGGCGTGGACGATCCGCGGTACTACGACACGCTCGCCAAGGAAGGGCCGCTCGCCCACCCGCTCTTCCCGGTCTGCTACGAGTGGCTCGCGGTCCTCGCGCTGCGCGCCAAGGCCGTCCGGGAATCGTGGGCGCTGCTCGGCGTGCACTCGACGCACCACGTGATCATCCATCGGCCGCCCTCGGCGTCCGACCGGCTCCTGACCCGCGCGCAGATCATCGCGGTGCGGCCGAGCCGCGCCGGCACGCTCGTCGTCGCGCGCCTGTCGACGGTCGATCGCAACGGGCGGTCGGTGACGACGACCGACTACGGCTCGGTCTATCGCGGCGTCGCGACCGAGGGCGAAGCGCGCGTGCACATCGAGCCGCTCGCGCGGCCCTCTCCTGCCTCTTCCACCGAGACGCGCTGGAGCGCGCCCGTCTCCGTCGGCGCGCGCGCCGCTCACGTCTACTCGGAGTGTGCCCGCATCTGGAACCCGATTCACACCGACGTCGCCGTCGCCCGTTCGGCCGGGCTGGCGGCGCCGATCCTCCACGGCTCGGCGACCCTCGCCCTGGCGGTGTCACAGGTGATCCGCGAAGACCTCGACGGCGACCCGGCGCGCGTCAAGGAGATCGCTGTGCGCTTCACCGGGCTGGTCTACATGCCATCGACCCTCACGGTGCGCGGCCGCGGGCGCGCGGGCGATCTGCTCGCGTTCGACGCGATCGACGAGCGCGGTGAGTCGGTCCTGAGCGACGGAGTGCTCCGCGCATGAAGCAGATGAGTCGACGTGAACGGGTCCTGGCGGCGATCGATCGGCAGCCGGTCGATCGCGTGCCCTACGCCGTGTGGCGTCACTTTCCGAGCGTCGACCACTCGCCGGCCGGCCTGGCGCAGGCCACGCTCCGGTTCCACGAGCGCTACGGCTCGGACTTCCTCAAGATCACGCCGCGCGGCGCCTACGCCGTGGAAGCGTGGGGGTGCGTGGAGGGCGACGCCGTGCGTGAGGATGGCCATCGCCCGTGCGCCAGCTGCGCCGTGCGCGCGCCCGAGGACTGGAAGAAGATCCGCGCGCTCGATCCGGGCGCCGCGCCCGGCTACGCCGAGGAGATCGAGACGATCATCCGCCTCGGCTTCGATCGGCGAATCGGCGACGCCCCCGTGGTCCCGACGCTCTTCTCACCACTCTCGCTGGCGAAGAAGCTCTCGGGCGACCGCCTGCCGCGCGATCTGCGCGAGCATCCCGACGCGGTTACCGGCGCGCTCGAGGCCATCACCGAGACGCTCATCAAGTTCGCCGATCTGGCGCTCACCGAGGGCGTGTCGGGCATCTTCTACTCGATCCAGGCGGCCAGCCGGTCGGTCCACTCCGAGGAGGAGTATGCGCGGTTCGGCGAGCCCTACGATCGTCGGTTTCTCGAGTCGATCGAATCTCGCTCGAGCCTGACGATCATCCACTGCCACGGCAACGAGCTGATGTTCGACCGGCTGGCCACTCTGCCGGGCCATGCGTGGAACTGGGACGACCGCGCGACGCCGCCGTCCCTGCGGGACGCGCGCACGAAGGTGCCGGGAGCGGTGATCGGCGGCCTGAATCAGTGGAAGACCCTCCGGGACGGCACGGCCGAGCAGGCGGTGGGCGAAGCGCGCGACGCGATCGCTCAGACCGACGGTACCGGGCTCATCGTGGGTCCGGGCTGCGTGCTCCCGATGAACACGCCCGATCCGAACGTCGCCGCGGTGATCCAGGCGCTCGGCGGCCCGCTGAAGAAGGTTCCGGGAGTCACCGCCTAGAGCGCGTGCCGTTCTCGCCGTCCCCGGGCGTCAGCGGATGGCGAGCTCGGCCGGGTCGACCCCTCGCAACGCGTGGCGCCCCAGGAATCTCAGGAGACCGCGACTGTAGCGCGCCGTCGTCGCCGCCCCGCTGGCCAGCAAACCCACATGGCGCGCGACGTGCGAATCCAGCGCGCGCTTGAGCAGGCCCGATCCCGCCGCATTCCAGGTCCGGCCGGCCCGCATCAGCGCGGCGACGCGCCCGTCGTAGAAATAGGAGACCAGCTCCAGCCAGGCGGCGAGCATCGCGGACTGGACGCGCGCGTAGGCCGCCATCACCCGCTCGAGCTCGTCCGGCGACGGAATCTCGCGACGCGAGAGCCAGGGCGCCAGGCCGTCCGCCAGGAGCTCGGCCGAGCGAAGCGCGAGGAACACCCCGGGCGACAGCATGGGGTCGACGAAGCCGAACGCGTCGCCGGCCATGACCCAGCCGCGGCCGTAGCCCCGCTCGGAGATCAGCTGGTAGTTGAGGTAGGTCGCGACGTGTGTCACGCGCCGCGCTCCGCCGGCGATGGACGAGAGCGCGTCGTCCCCCGCGATCGCGCGCGCCAGCCGTTCCTCGGGAGCGCGCCCGAGACCGGCCGCGTCGTCCTGGCCGAGCACGATCCCGATCGAGAGCCGGTCCCGAAGCGGAATGCACCAGCTCCAGCCCGCTCGCCCGCGGTTGACGAGTACCTGCCCCGCCGTTTCGGGCCAGCGGAATCCCTCGAAGTGGGCG
>Ga0318534_10000602_pt1 | contig 12482 bp, 11 predicted proteins | sample GRESIP117b4f26_FD_202502 | JGI IMG/M metagenome (GOLD analysis project Ga0318534, IMG submission 202502) | Tropical soil microbial communities from Luquillo Experimental Forest, Puerto Rico - GRE.SIPMG.117b4f26 | ecosystem: Environmental > Terrestrial > Soil > Tropical forest > Bulk soil...
GGTCCTGACCGCCGCCCCGGTGCCGCCCTTGGGGGTGTACCCGTAAGCGCCGCCGTCATTGAAGGCCGGCCCGGCGATATCCAGGTGAACCCAGCGGACGCCATCCGGCACGAACTCCCGCAGGAACAGCCCGGCGACCAGCATGCCGCCGCTGCGGTCCGCGGCCACGTTGGCGATGTCCGCGATGTTCGACTCGAGCCCCTTGCGCAGGTCCTCGGGCAGCGGCATCGGCCACATCGCCTCGCCCGCCCGCCCGGCCGACTCGGCGACCTGCGCGGCCAGGGCATCGTCGCTGGCCATCACCCCGGCCGTCCGGTTGCCGAGTGCTACCGTGGCCGCTCCGGTCAAGGTGGCCACGTCGATGACCAGGGCAGGTGCGTCAGCTCCGGACCGGGCCAGCGCATCGGCCAGCACCAGCCGCCCCTCGGCGTCGGTGTTCAGCACCTCCACGGTCTTGCCGCCGTGGATAGTGATGACATCGGACGGCCGCTGGGCTCCGCCGCCGGGCATGTTCTCGGCCAGCGGCATGTAACCGACTACGTTGACCACCGGGCCGAGCGCGGCGATGGCCTGGAGCGCGCCCAGCACCGCCGCGGCGCCGCTCATATCGGCTTTCATGGTCTCCATGGCCTTCGACGGCTTCAGGGAGAGCCCGCCGGAGTCGAACGTGATCCCCTTGCCCGCGAAGACCACGGTGCTGGTCGCCTCCGGGTGGGTGTACTCGAGCCGGACCAGCCGCGGCGGATGAGCCGAGCCCATGCCCACCGCCAGGATCCCGCCGTATCCCTCCTTGGCCAGCTCATTCTCGTCCAGGACCTGTACCCCCAGGCCGCTCGCGTCGGCCGCTTGCTCGGCGGCCGCGGCCAGGTCAGCGGGCACCATGTCCGCTGGCGCGGTGTTGACCAGGTCACGGACCAGCGTCATCGCCCCGGCCAGGATCCTGGCCCGGCCGACGGCGGATTCGTGGCTGGTGTGCACGATCAACTCGGAGTCACCAGGCGTGCTGCCGGTCGTCCGGTACCGGCGGAACGCGTAACCGCCGAGCAGCGCTCCGAGCGCCACCGCCTCGGCCTCGTCCGGCTCCCCGGCCGGCAGGGCGACGGCGATCCGCCTGCCCCGGCCCGACGTGAGCTCACGGATCGCGGCCCCAGCCGCGCGCCGCAGCCGTTCCAGGTAAGCGTGACGCTCGGCCTGATCCTGGGCAGCGCTGGGCGCAGGACCCAGGCCCACGGCCACGATGACGCGCCCCGCTGAGGGGATCTTGGAAACTTCGTCGGGCTTGCCTGCCGCGCCGAGCGCGGTCAGGGCGGCCATGAGGTCGATGTCATCGACATCCAGGGCCGGGACCGGGCCGTCTGTGCCCTGGAAGACTCCGATCACGAGGGCGTCCGCATCGGTTACCGTCGGCGTTGACTGGCTGGTAAGCAGAGTGACCGTCATCCTGCTGATCGTAGGGCATGTGTTATGGTTCCAGCCCGTCCGGTGACCGTGACCCACTACCATCGGCAAACAGCCGGCTGCGCGGGCGAACAAAGTGTGCCTCCGGTTCGCCGGTAGAGTGTCCGTGCGCAGACCCTGAGCAAGCAAGCGGGGCGGAAAGGCGGGTCAGGCGTGGGAATGCCGCCTGCAACCGGGACGGCGGGTACCCGCACGGTCCCCGTGCGCCCGTCCGCCGCGGCAGCCTGGCCGCTGCGCCCGGGTGTGATCATCGCGGTGGCCGCACTGCTCGGACTCGGCCTGCGGGTCTTCCAGCTGACCCGGCCGGGCTACCTCACCGGGTTCACCCAGTACGACGACGGGGTGTACATCGGCAACGCGCTGCGCCTGGTCGACGGGGTGATCCCGTACCGGGACTTCGCCATGGTCCAGCCGCCCGGCTCGATGCTGCTGATGATCCCCGCGGCGCTCGTGGGCAAGGCGTTCGGCAGCATGTCGGCCCTGGCCGCCGCCCGGATCCTGACCGTGGGCGCCGAAACGGCGAACGTGGTGCTGGTCGGGCTGCTCGTCCGGCACCGGGGCCCGCTGGCCACAGCCGTGGCCAGCGGCGGGTACGCGGTCTACCCGGCCGCGCTGAACGCGTCGCAGTCCCTGTTCCTCGAACCGTGGCTGAATCTGTTCTGCCTGCTGGGAGCGGTGCTCCTGTTCGATGGCGACCAGATCACCGGGCTCAGCGATTCTGACGGGCGCAAGCGGCGCACCCACGGCGCGCTGTGGGCCGGCGTCTGCTTCGGCTTCGCCACCGCGGTCAAGATCTGGGCCGTGGTGCCGGCGCTGGTGGCCTGGGTGCTCTGCCTGACGGCGCTGCGGGGCCGCCGTCCCAGGCCAGCCCGTCCCAGGCCGGCACTGTCTTTCGCGGCCGGGTTCGCGGCCGGGCTGGTGGTGCCGTGCCTGCCCTTCGAGATCCTGGCCCCGAGCGGCTTCGGGCGGACCGTGTTCGTATCCGAGCTGGTCCAGGCGACGCACGGGCGGGTCGGGGCCAGCCCTCGGGTGGCCGACATCACCGGCATCATCGGGCTGTCCAGCGTGGGCGCGAACCCGCGCATCTGGCAGGGTGTCGCGGCGGCCGTCGTCTTGTTCCTGTTCGTGATCGCGGCATGGGTGCGGGCCCGGCGGGTCGGCTTCCCGATCACCACGCTGGACTGGTTCGCTCTGGTCACCACCATCGCGGTGATCGCGATGCTGTTCTCCCCGTCGGAATGGTACGTGCACTACGCGGCCTTCGCCGGGCCCTTCCTCGTCGTCCTGCTAGGCCTGTCCGCGGCCTGGCTTTTCACTCCGGCAGAGCCCCGGAGCGACAAGCCCCGGGAGGCGCGTCGCCCGATCCAGATGGTCACCGTGGCCGCGGCGTTCACGGCCCTCGCGATCGCCGCCATAGGGGCGGCCGACGGCTACACCGCGACCACGCTGTACCCGGCCAGGAGCCTGCAGGGCGCGAGTGCCCTCATCCCGCCCGGCGCCTGCGTGCTGACCGACGCGGCCTCGGCGACGATCGTGATCGACCGGTTCAGCGCCCGTTCACCCGGCTGCCCGGCGGTGGTCGACACCGTGGGCACGCTGATCGCCACCACACAGGGCAGGGATTTCGCGGCCGGCCCCGGGGTTCTGCAGGCCGACACCCAGGTCTGGCAGCAGGCATTCGAGCACGCCGACTACGTCTGGCTGATCGGCAGGAACGGCTACACCGGCGCGCGGATCGCCTGGACGCCCGCGCTGCACGCCTACTTCGCCGATCACTTCACGCTCATCGCCATGCCAAGTTCCTTGCGCGGCGCGGGGAACGTCCCGCGCGGCGGTCTTTACATCAGGAAGTCGTTGGCCACGGGCGCCGAGCCGTAGATGTGACATGTCTGTGACGTAGGGCGTTTTCCGGCCGGGGCGCAGCGAACCCCACTTTAGGCTGGCCACGCAATCAGGGCCGCCCAGCCGAGTGGAAGGTCGCCATGACCGTAGTCGGATACCTGCGGGAACGTCCGGCTCCTGTGCTGCCCGAAGTGAGCCGGAAGCGGACCGCGGGGACCGTCAGCGACCTAGCCCGCTGGGCCGCGCGGGCGCCCTGGTGCTGGCCTGCGCTGCTGACCCTGGTCCTGGGCTTCTACCAGGTCGGCCGGCCCGAGCTGTGGCGCGACGAACTGTCCAGCTGGTCGTTCGGGACGCGGCCGCTGTCGAGCCTGATCGCGACGGCACGCCACACCGGCGCCACCCAGCTGGCCTACTATCTCGTGCTGCACGTCTGGATCATGGCCTTCGGGGCCTCCGTAGACGCCATGCGCAGCCTGTCGGTGCTCGCCATGGCGGCCGCGGCGGCGTGCGTCGCCGCGGTCGGCCGTCGGCTGGCGGGCGACCGGGCCGGCCTGCTCTCCGGGCTGGTGTTCGCGCTGGTGCCGAGCGTGTCCCGGTTCGCCCAGGAGGTCCGGTTCTACTCCCTCGAAGTGCTGGTCGCCATGCTGGCCACGCTGCTGCTGCTGCGTGCCCTGGACCGGCTGTCGGCTCGGCGGTGGCTGGCTTACGCGGCGTGCGTGGCGCTGCTCGGCTATGTCGACCTGGTCGCCCTGTCGGTTATCGCGGGCCACGCCGCGGGGGTCGCGCTGCGCTGGTGGCAGGACCGGGACCACCGCCCGCTCTGGTTCGCGGGCGCCGTGGCGGCGGGCCTGGCCGCCTGCCTGCCGCTGGTCGTCCTCGGCTCCGCGCAGGCCGCCGACCAGGTGAAGTGGATTCCCAGGCCCGGGCTCGACCTGGCCGCCTTCTCCATGTTCGGGCGCAACCTGTTCTACTCGACCTCGGTCGCGACCGCGCTCATCGTGCTGGCCCTCCTGGCCTGGGCGGTCGCCTGGCAGCAGGCCGCGTTTATGACGGCCGTCGCCGTCCTGCCGGTGGCCGTGGTATGGCTGGCTTCCCAGGGCCAGTACTCGTACTTCTTTCCCCGGTACCTGCTGCTCACCGTCGGCGCCTGGGCCATCCTGGCCGGGATCGCGCTGAGCAGGCTCGACCTGAAGGTGGCCGTGGCCGGCCTGGCGGTCATCGCCATCCTCGGCGCGGGCGACCAGCAGGTCATCCGGGCGCCCGGCGCGCACGACTGGACCACCTACCCGGTCGGCCGGGGCGGCTCCTACCAGGGCTACGCGCAGGCGGCGCAGGTGGTCGCGCTGCAGGCTCGGCCCGGCGACGGCATCGTCTACCAGAGCCAGGCGGGCGCGCAGCGATGGCTGATGATCGGCTATGGCCTCCAGTACTACCTGGCCCGGGACCTGCCGCCCGGCACGCCGGCCCCGCGTCAGCTGTTCATCGCCGAGACCGGCGCGCAGGCCAGCGGCCTGTATCCCGTGCCCTGCCGGCATCCGGCTGGCTGCCTGGGCGCCGAACCGAGGATCTGGATCGTCGCCAGCGGCTCCCCGCGGAGCCCGTATTCGGCGCTGACCCGGGCCCAGGCGGCCCTGCTGAGGCAGCATTACCGGCTCAGCGTGGTCAGCCACGCGCCGAGCCTGACCGTGTTCCTGCTCGTCAGAACGTAATCGCCGCACGCACCACGGCCCGTTCGGCATAAATCTCTTAATGTTCGACCGGGGACAGGTGACAGCCGGCGGATCCATGCGCAGGCCGACGATCTCGCCTCGCGCGGCCCGCGGTTCGGCATAACCAAGGTTAGTAATATAAGCTAACGGCCGTTGCAATCACTAGGAGGTGCGGCGTGCGGGCGGTACCGGGCCGGCGGTCATCGGCTCTCCGCTTCCTCGGCGTACACTCGGGCGGCATAGGCTTCCAGCGACTGCTCGCACCCGTCCAGCGCTTTCTCGGCCGCCTGCCGGCCGTCCGCGTCGAAGGCGTCGCGCTCGCGCACCTTGGCGAACCAGTTGCGCAGCTTGACCAGGTCGACCTCGTTCTCCTCGAGTTCGGCATAGGTGAAGTGGTTGGCCGTGTACTCCTTCTGCACCTGGTGCAGGAAGTCCTCGCAGCGATCAACGATCTCCTCGTACTCATCGTTCCGGGCCGCCTGGAACGCGTTGCGCACGTCCGATTCGCCGGCCAGCACGTCGCACGACAGCAGGATCGCCGTCCCGGACATGTCGAGGATCTCTCTGCGGAGCTTGCGCAGGGCGCGTTCGGTGGTGGCGCTGGCCGGCAGCGCAGCGGCCGAGTTCTGCAGGTAGATGGCGCCCAGGCTCTTGATGCGGCGCCATACCGTGGAGCGCAGCCTGGTTGGCTCGGGCGGGACGCGGTAGATGAGTACCAGCCAGCCCGTGCTGCCCGCATTGTCCGAAGCTTTCTCGGCCGTATTGTCGGTCACCCGATCATTGTCCCCGACCTGGACTGGCCCCGTGCTATAGGAGGCCCTGTGCTTAAGGAGGCCTGGTGACTGCGCTTCCTCTCGTGCTGACCGTCTTCGTCGCCTGCGCGGTGGAGGCCATCGAGGCACTCACGATCGTGCTCGCGGCGGGCCTGACTCGGGAGTGGCGGTCTACTTTTCAGGGCCTGGCCGCGGCCCTGGTCGTGCTGGCCGCCATCGTGGCCGTGCTCGGGCCGACCATCACGCTGCTGCCGCTGACCGCGCTGCGGCTGGTGGTCGGTGCCCTGCTGGCCATCTTCGGGCTGCAGTGGCTGCGCAAGGCCATCCTGCGGGCCGCCGGATACAAGGCGCTGCACGACGAGGCCAGCGCCTACCTACGGGAAGTCGCCGCGGCGAAGGCCGCGCCCGAGGTCCGTAAGCGCGGGGTCAACGACTGGTACGCCTTCACCCTCTCGTTCAAGGGCGTGCTGCTCGAAGGGCTCGAGGTCGTGTTCATCGTGATCACGTTCGGGGCCAATCAGCACAATATCGGCGCCGCCGTGATCGGTGCCGCGGCCGCCGTGATCGTGGTCACCGTGACCGGAATCGTGGTCCGCGCGCCGTTGTCACGAGTGCCGGAGAACGCGTTGAAGTTCGCGGTCGGCATCATGCTGACCTCGTTCGGGACCTTCTGGGGGGCCGAGGGAGCCGGGGTGCAGTGGCCGGGCAACGACGCGGCGCTGCTGGTGCTGGTCCCGGTGGTGGCCGCAGTGTCGCTCGGCTACGCCGCCCGGCTGCGGCGTGCTCACCGGCTGAGCGCGGCGCCCGGCCAGCCCGCCGGAGCCACGGGCCCGGCCACGATGACGGAATCGGAGGAGGTGACGGGACGATGATCCGGGCGCTGAAGTCGTTCGGGGCGTTCTGGTACGACTTCGTGATCGGCGACGACTGGCAGGTCGCCGCCATCATGGTGGTCGCGCTGGCGGTCACCGCGCTGCTCGTGCACGCGGCCGGGGTCAACGCCTGGTGGCTGCTCCCGCTGGCCGCCTTCGCCGCGCTGGCCTGGTCGCTGCACCGCGCGACGAGCGGCAAGTCCTAGCTACATCCGCCGCCTGGTTCGGGAGCCAGTTCTCGCCCGCCCCGCTAGCTAGCACGACAGACGCCTGTCCGCCTGCGCGGCGGGTGAGCCGATCCCGAACGCGTTGATCTGGCCCTGGTCCTTCCCCGACACCGACTGCTCTATAAGCTTTGCCCATGGTCTACCCACGACAGGAACGCCAGGAATTCGACCGTGAGCTTGGGACTATAGAAGCCAAGGTCATCGACTTGTTCAACATGGTCGCTGAGGACTTGCCCAAGGCGACCGAGATCCTCCTGGGCGGCGCCAGCGAGGACGTGCGAGCGCTGGCCGATCGTGACCGCGTGATCGACGCCCTCTACCCGGAGATTGAGGACCTGGCCGACCGGGAGCTGCTGCTGCAGGCGCCGGTAGCGCAGGACCTGCGCCTGCTGATCTCGGTGCTGCGGGTCGTGCCCGAACTTGAGCGCTCCCACGACCTCGTCGTCGACATCGCCCGCCGCGCCAGCCACATCCTCAACGAGGACCTCACGCCGCGTACCCGGACGCTGGTCGAGGAGATGGGGAAACTGGCGGCCGACATGTGGCGCGAGGCAGTCGACTGCTGGTGCGAGCGCGACCGTTCCGCCGCTGCGGCGCTTGCTATACGCGATGAAGAGATGAACGACCTGTATGCCAGCTTGATCGCCGAGATCGCCTCCGGGCGCATGACTGTACCAGTGACGATGGAGATGACTCTGGTGGCGCGGTTCTACGAGCGGCTGGCGGACCACGCCTACAACATCGCTCGCCGGGTGGTCTATCTCGCAGGACACGGCTGACCTGCCGGGCTGCACGCTAGTCTCGCGCCACCAGGTCGTGGTCGAAGGCGAACACCACCGCGGCGGCGCGGTCCCGCAACTGCAGCTTGGTGAACACGTGGTTGATGTGCGTCTTGACCGTTCCCTCGCTGACGAACAGCTCGGCCGCGATCTCGCCGTTCGTCCTTCCCCGGCCGATAAGCGCCAGTACCTCACGCTCGCGGCTGGTCAGGGCGTCCAGGGTGGCCGGGCCTGCCTGGCCCGCGGAGCGAGCGGCGGGCGCCGCTGACCGGTAGATGGCCAGCACCCGGGCGGTGACCGCCGGGTCGAGCCAGGCGCCGCCCTCGGCCACCGCGCGCACCGCCCGCTGCAGGTCCTGCGCGGGCACGCCCTTGAGGACGAAGCCGGCCGCCCCGGCCCGCAGCATGCCGGCCAGCACCTCCTCGTCGTCGAACGTGGTGAGGGCCAGCACCGGCGGGCTGTCCTCCCGGCGGCGCAGCTCACGGGTGGCCTGCACGCCGTCCACGAACGGCATCCGCGCGTCCATCAGGACCACGTCCGGGGCCAGGGCCGCCGCCGCGGCGGACACCTCCCGGCCGTCGGCGCACTCGCCTACCACATCGAAGCCGAACGCCTCGCGCAGGATGCCGCGCAGCCCGGTTCGCACTAGCTCCTGGTCATCGACCAGCAGGACCCGGATCACGGCGCGGCCCGCAGCGAGGCGTCGAGGGGGAGCGTGGCCCGCACCAGCCAGCCGTGCCCGCCTGGACCCGCCTCGCAGGTGCCGCCAAGCGATTCAGCGCGCTCGCGCATGCTGACCACGCCGAGTCCGGTACCCGGCCTAGCCACGCTACCCGGCTCGGCCGGGCTATCCGCGATCAGCGTCACCCGCCCGGCGCCGACGGCCAGCCGCACCGTGGTCGGCGCGCCCGGCGCGTGCTTGGCCGCGTTGGTCAGCGCTTCCTGCGCGATGCGGTACACGGCCAGGCCGGTGGTGGCGGGCAGGCTGCCGGTGTCGCCTTCCACGGTCAGGGTGATATCGGCGCCCGCCGACCGGAACCGCTCGACCAGCGCGGGCAGCCCGTCCACGCCCGGCAGCGGCGCCATGACGCCGTCGGGACCAGCCGCGGCGTTCTCGTCCTCGCGGAGCATCCCGACGGTCATCCGGATCTGGGCCAGGCACTCCTGGCCCAGCCGCTCGGCCTCGGCCAGGGCGCGGGCGGCGTCGGCCGGGTCGTGCTCCACGGCCAGCCGCGCGCTCTGCACATGCAGCAAGGACACCACCAGCGTGTGACCGATGACGTCGTGCAGTTCGCGGGCGACGCGGTTTCGTTCCTCCGCGCGGGTCTTGGCGGCCAGGCCCGCCTGCGCCTCCCGCAGCTGGAAGACCAGGGCTCTTTCCCGCTTGACCAGCAGGCTGAACAGTACGGTGAAGGTCGTGCCACCCATCCACGCAGCCCAGCCCGGGTCGGGCCTGACCGCTAGCCATTCCACCACGAACAAGATCATCGCGCCGGCCCAGTAGGCCAGGCCTTCCCAGCGGCTTCCGGTCAGGGCGCACCAGCCGGCCAGCAGGCAAACCGCGAACCAGCCGATGTCGCTCGACATGCCGTTCGCGAGGACCACGATTCCCGCGGTCGCGATCGCGGCGTAGAGCAGCATCGGCCGCCACCTCAGCACGAGCAGCCCGGCCGCGCCGACCGCGACCAGGGCCGCGAGCGCGGCGGCGGGTGCGCTGGGTGTGGCGCGCACGGCTCCGACCGTGGTGATCGCGGCGAACGCGGCGAGCCCAATCCATCTCGCCCGGTCCGAGAGGTAGTCCGCGGATCCGGCCCGATCCAGATCGCCGCTCATGTCGCGGATTCTACGGCCGTCCGGGACCGGGCGGCCGTAGCGCAGGAGCGTACTTATCACGACGCGGGCTTGGGTCATAGCGCGGTGCGGCGGGCCGCGAGGACCAAGGCCGCCACGGTCAGCGCCGCGACCGCGATCAGCGAGCCGGTGGCGGTCCCGAGGCCTAGCCACGGCTCGCGCACCGCGTTGGTCAGCAGCGTCAGCGGCAGCGGGTCCGCGACCTTCCGGACCACCGAGCCCATCACGCGTGGCGGCGGGCCGCCCGCGCCGAGCAGGAACGACGGGAAGAAGATCAGCAGGCCGACGGCCTGGGCGGACCGTGCGGACGGCAGCAGGGAGCCGAGCAGCACGCCGATGCTCACGAAGGCGACGGCGCCCAGGGACAGCGCGACGGCCACTCGCCAGGCGTCGTGGACGGCCGGGATGCCGTACACCGGGGCGGCCACGGCCAGGAGCAGCGCGCAGGCCACTGCGGTGGTCATCAGCCCCACAATGAGCTGCGCGATCGCGAACGACCAGCGCGGGAAGCCGGCCGCGGCGAAGCGGCGCAGCACCCCGCGCTCTCGGTAGGAGGCCAGGTGCACCGGCAGCATCACCAGTCCGGTCGCCCCGATGACCACGGTGAGGTAGGACGCCACGTACCAGTGCGCGGGGTTGGTGTTGTCGAAACCCGGGTTCGGCCTGGTCCCGAACGCCCCGCCGATGATCAGCATGGTCACGATGGGGAACGCGAACACGAACGTCAGCACCAGCGGATCGCGTGCCATGAGTTTCAGTTCGGCCCGGACGAGCTTTCCGACTGCGGTATTCATCGCTGTGCTCCTATCAGGCTCATCTGCGCGACTGCGGGCGTATCTGTGGTCGGCCGCTCCTCGAGCAGGCCGAGCAGGGCGTCCTCCAGGCTGGGGACATGAACGCTCAGGTCGGCTGGCACCGACTCCCACCTCACCAGGACGGCGCCGACGTGCGCGATGACGCGCCGGTGACCGCGCACCGTGATCCGGGCGCCGTCCCGTCCCACTTCGCGCACGCCGTCAAGCCGGCGGACCTGGTCCAGCAACTGCGCGGGCAGGGCCGGCATGCTGAAACGGATCGTCGCCGTGCTGGCGTGGCGATCCACCAGGTCCGCCGGCGCCCCCGCGTCGAGCACGCGGCCTGCGCGCATCACGACGACCTGGGCGCAGAGCGCCTCGGCCTCGTCCATCTCGTGGGTCACCAGCAGCACCGTGGTGCCCTCGTCGTGCAGCTGGCGGACGGCGGCCCACACGTTGCGCCGCGCGGCCGGATCCAGGCCCTGGGTCAGCTCGTCGAGGATGACCAGCCGCGGCCGGTTGAGCAGGGCCAGCACCAGGAACAGCCGCTGCCGTTCCCCGCCGCTCAGCGAGCCGAACGCCGACCGCCGCCGCTCCGCGAGCCCGAAGCGCTCCAGCAGCTCGCCGCCGTCGCGGGCCTGCGCGGTGCTGAACAGCTCGACCGCCTCAGCCACCCGCAGCCGGTCCGGCAGCGCCGAGTCCTGGAGCTGGCTACCGATCAACGGCCGTAGCTCCTCGGCCTGCGTGACCGGGTCGTAGCCGAGCACCCGGAGCGTTCCGGCGTCCGGCCTGCGCAGCCCCTGAATGCATTCGACGGTCGTGGTCTTCCCGGCGCCGTTGGCGCCGATCAGCCCCACGATCTCTCCGGCGGGGACGTCGAGGTCCAGCCCGTCCACCACCACTCGGTTCCCGTACGCCTTGCGTAGACCTCGCACGGTCACTACCTGTGGCTTGTTCATCCGTCGATCGTGCCGATTCCCGGCCGCAGGCGCGTCAGCCCCCAGCTAGAACTCTGCCTCTACCCCAGGGTGGAGAAGCTCCTCGCGTGCCACCCCCGCATGGGTGAATGAAACCGGGTTTCACTCCGCTAGGGAAGCGTCCGGGTCCAGGAAGCGAGTAAGCAGTGGGGTTTCTGTGACGCCTGTGGCCCCTGACCCGGACACCCGATACCCGGCCGAGGCCGGCCGGTCCGCGATCAGCTCGGTCAGCGTGTCGTCGGTGAAGTGCGCCGCCGCCCCGTCGTCGCAGGCGATACCGTCGGCTAGCGTGCCGTCCGAGATCAGCCGGTGGTACAACGGCCGGCGGCCCGGCTCGGAGTCGTAGTGCGGGCAGTAGCTGCCGGGCAGCAGCCCAAGCCCGTCGGTAAAGGCCCGCAGGTCCCGCCCGAACGAATCCGTGGTTCCCCCCTCGAACCAGCAGATCCCCCCGGCGCTGGACCCGGCCAGCACGATGCCGGCCTGCCACGCCTTGCGCAGGATCACGTCGAGCCCGTGCACCCGCCACACGGCCAGCATGTTCGCCACGCTGCCGCCGCCGACGAAGATGAGGTCCTGGGACAGCAGCAGGTCTTCGGGGTCACGGACGTTCGGCATCGGGAACAGGGCCAGGTGGCTGACCCGGACCGGGTGCCCGGCCAGGCGGTCGTACATGGCCAGCGTCGGCCGCGCGTCGTCGCCGCCCGCCGTATTCAGCACGCATAGCCGGGGCTCGCGCTGCCCGGTCAGCCGGAGCGCGTTGGCCAGGTGCGCGGGCACCTGGCCCTCCGGCGCAAGCATGCCGCCGCCGATCGCGATGATGTGTCGTCGCCCGTCCGCTGCCATGCCAGGCACGCTAGCCCGGTTACAGTCTGCAAGCAAACTGGCGACGGCTTAGTGTCATTGAACACCGTAAGTAACCACCCGGCCGCAGCTTGGATAATTTATGCCGAACGAAGCGTGGTTCCTGCCCCGGGGAGCGGTGCCAGCCTCCCCGGGGCAGAGGGCGTCGATCAGACCCCGTACTGCAGGATCACGGCCGCGATGTTGCTGCCCGGGTTGGCGAAGGCGTGGGTTTCGCCGCCGCCGAGCAGGTCGGTAGTGCCGGGGATGAGCGCCACCGTGTCGACGCTGATCCGGTAGGGCCCGCCTGGCAGGCTGGCCGGGGTCAGCTGCCCGGCCGAGTAGTGCAGCATGTAGGCC
>Ga0318534_10000609_pt1 | contig 12442 bp, 6 predicted proteins | sample GRESIP117b4f26_FD_202502 | JGI IMG/M metagenome (GOLD analysis project Ga0318534, IMG submission 202502) | Tropical soil microbial communities from Luquillo Experimental Forest, Puerto Rico - GRE.SIPMG.117b4f26 | ecosystem: Environmental > Terrestrial > Soil > Tropical forest > Bulk soil...
CAGCATCGACTCGGCGGCGGCGCGGACCTGGGCCTCGCTGGGGCGGGTGTCCGAGCGCGCCAGCACGCGGCCCTCCGTGTCCTGCGTGTCGGTGACGACGCCGAAGCGCGCGGTCCCGAAGTAGGTTTTCCGCCCGCCCTGCCACACCAGCGCGCAGCGGGTGGCGGCGCCCAGCACCAGCACGAGCAGCCCGGAGGCGTTGGGGTCGAGCGTGCCCAAGTGGCCCACGGCCCGCATGCCGAGCCGCCGGCGCGCGCGCGCCACCACGTCGTGCGACGTCATCCCCGTGGGCTTGTCGATTGCGAGCAGGCCCGACCATGCCCGGGAGTCGCCCGCGCCCTCCGGCGCGGGTGCTCCCCCGGCCGGGCGCACGGCGCTCATTCGGGCTCCTCGTCCTCCACCGGCCGGCCGTCGTGCAGGCGCTTCAGCAGGTCCTCGACGCGCGCGCCGCGCTCCAGCGAATCGTCGTGCACGAAGCGCACCTCGGGCACCTCGCGCAGGCCCAGCCGGGGCCCGAGCTCGTGGCGCACGAATCCGGCCGCGTGCCCGAGCGCCTGCATCGTCGCCCCGCGCTCCTCGGGGCTGCCCATGATGCTCACGAACACGCGCGCGAACGAGAGGTCGTGCGTCACCTCCACGTCGGTGACGCTGACCATCGCCGACACGCGCGGGTCGCGCAGCTTCTGCTGCAGGATCTCGGCGACCTCGCGCCGCATCAGGTGGGCGACCTTCTCGGGACGGATTCTCACTGCAGTGTCTCCTGCCAGTCGAGCAGCTGGGCCTGCACGTAGCTCTCCACGATGTTCCGCGCGCTCTGCAGCAGTTCGCGCACGTGGCCGCCGTCCGAGGCCACGATCGCGAACCCGATCGCCGCGCGCTGCCACAGATCCTGGTACTCCACCTCCGCGACCGAGGCGTGCACGCGCTCGCGCAGGCGCTCCTTCATCGAGCGCACGACCTGGCGCTTGTCCTTGAGCGACTGCGCCGCTGGAAGGTGCACCTCGAAGCGGACGATGCCGACGACCATGGGACGGCCCCCGGTCAGAGCGTGCGCGCCAGCTCCTCGATCTTGAACGACTCGAGCCGGTCGCCTTCCTGGAGCTCGCTGTAGCCATCCAGCGTGATGCCGCACTCGAAGCCCTTCTCGACCTCGCGCACGTCGTCCTTGAAGCGCTTGAGTGCCGCGACCCGCCCGGTCCACAGCGTCTCGTCGCCGCGCACGAGCCGGATCTTCTCGGATCGCGCGATCTTGCCGGTCGAGACCATGCAGCCGGCCACGACCACGCCCTTCGAGAGCCGGAACACCTGGCGGATCTCGGCGGTGCCGAGCACGACCTCCTTGAGCTCGGGCTTGAGCATGCCCTCGAGCGCGAGCTTCACGTCTTCCTGAGCCTTGTAGATGATGTCGTAGAGCCGGATCTCGACCTTCTCGCGCTCGGCAAGCTCGCGCGCGCGCGCGTCCGGCCGCACGTGGAAGCCGACGATGATCGCGTCCGAGGCCGCGGCGAGCAGCACGTCGGACTCCGCGATCTGGCCCACGGCCGAGCGGATGACGCGCACCGCCACCTCGCTGGTCGAGAGCTTCTGCAGCGACTCGCTGAGCGCTTCCACCGAGCCGTCCACGTCGCCCTTGATGATCACCTTGAGCTCGTTCGGACCGCCTTCGCCGAGGCGGTCGTGGAACGTCGTGAGCGAGATCTTCGTGGCGGAGCGGAACTCGTGCTCGCGGTGCATCGCCGCGCGCTTGCTCGCCACCTCGCGCGCTTCGCGCTCCTCTTCCGGACTGACGAACAGGTCTCCGGCGCTCGGCGTGCCGCTCCAGCCCACGACCTCGACCGGCGTCGAGGGCGGCGCCCCCTTCACCGTGCGGCCGCGCTCGTCGTACATCGCGCGGACGCGCCCGTACACCTGCCCGGCCACGAACGGCTCGCCGACCCTGAGCGTTCCGGACTGGACGAGCACCGAGGCCACGACACCACGGCCCTGTTCGACGCGCGCCTCCAGCACCACGCCCTTCGCGCGGCGGTCGGGGTCGGCCTTGAGCTCGAGCAGCTCCGACGTGAGCAGGATCATCTCCAGCAGCTTGTCGATGTTCGTGCCCTTCTTCGCCGAGATCTCCACCGACACGTACTTGCCGCCGAACTGCTCCACGACGACGCCGTGGCCGGCGAGCTCGGTCTTGATGCGGTTCGGGTCGGCGGTCGGGAGGTCGACCTTGTTGATGGCGACGACGATCGGCACGTTCGCCGCCTTGGCGTGGTCGATGGCCTCGATCGTCTGCGGCATGACGCGGTCGTCCGCGGCCACCACGAGCACGACGATGTCGGTGACCTGCGCGCCGCGCGCGCGCATGGCGGTGAACGCCTCGTGGCCGGGCGTGTCGAGGAACGTGATGTGCTGGCCCGAGGCCAGCGTGACCTCGTACGCGCCGATGTGCTGGGTGATGCCGCCGGACTCGCCGGCCACCACGTTCGTGCGGCGAACGTAGTCGAGCAGCGACGTCTTGCCGTGGTCGACGTGGCCCATCACGGTGACGACCGGCGCGCGCGGGCGGAGCCTCTCCGCCGGCACGACCTCGGCCGCTTCGGCCGCCTCCTCCTCGAACTCGGAGACGAACTCCACCTCGAACCCGAACTCGTCGGCCACCGCGGCGATCGAATCCTTGTCGAGCCGCTTGTTGATCGTGGCCATGAGGCCCATGCGCATGCAGGCGGTGATCACCTCCTGCGGGCGCACCTCCATCATGTTCGCGAGCTCGGAGACGGTGATGAACTCCGGCGTCTTGAGGAGCTTCGCGGCCTCGATCGGCGCCCCGGTCTCGTCCTTCTCGCGGTGGTGCTTGCGCCGCGCCTGCGTGACGTCGAGACTCGCGAGCGTCTTGCGGACGCTCTCGGCCGCGAGCTTCTCGTCCACCTGCTTCTTCTTCTTGCGGTCGCGACGGCCGCGGCCGGGGCCCGCGGAAGGGCCTCCGAACGAGGGCCGCGGGCCGCCGCCGGGCGCGCCGAAGCCACCGTGCGTGGGCCGTCCACCGGGAGGACCGCTGAAGCCGCCGCCCGAAGGCCGTCCGCCGGGAGGACCGCCGAACCCGCCGCCCGAAGGCCGCCCGCTGGGAGGACCACCGAAACCGCCGCTCGAGGGTCGGCCGCCGGACCCGGCTCCGCCGGGTGCCCCACCCGGACGCCCGCCGCCCATGCCGGGCCGCGAGCCGGGAGCGCCGCCGGGTCGCGGGCCGCCTGGCGGTCCCTGGCGTGGCGGGCTCGGAGGCGCAGGCGCACGGCCGGGAATCGTCGGATTTGCGGGGCGGAACACCACCGCGGCGCCCGCGGTGGGCGGCACGGAGGCGTCGCGCGTCATGCGCGCCTGCTGCTGTGCGGCCTGCGCCGCCTGCGCAGCGGCAGCCTGCTGCGCGGCCGCGGCCTGCGCGCGCTGGCGCTCCTCGCGCGCGCGCTGCGCCTCCTGCTCCTGCTGGCGCACGACCACCTCGCGCGCCGCCGCCTTCTCCTTACCCAGCTCCGCCCGCACCTTCTCGACGATGTCGGGGCCGAGCGTGCTCATGTGGTTCTTCACCTCGACGCCGAGCTTCTTGGCGATCTGCTGGATCACCTCGCTCGACATGCCGAGCTCTTTTGCCACCTCGTAGATGCGCTGCTTCTTCCCCGCTGGCGGGCTAGGCATTCGGCTCTCCTTCCGTGGTGCCGGGCGCCCCCTCGGATGGGGCGTCGGCCGCGGGTGTGCCGGCCTCGGGCGCGGACGCGCCGGCATCGGCCTCCATCTCCGGTGTGAACGCCATCTCGCCAGCCTCGAGCTTCGCCGGCTCCGCGGGGTGCGCCGCGACGTACTCCTGCGCCGTGGCGAGCACCTTCTCGGCCGTCTTCTCGCCGATCCCTGGGATCTCTACCAGCTTCTCGAGCGGCGTCGCGACCAGCTCCTGCACCGTCTCGATGCCAGCGCTGATGAGCTTCTCGGTCGTGGCCTCGCCGAGGCCCAGCTGCTCGACCTCGACGCGGCTCGCGCGCTCGACCTCCTGGCGCTTCTTCTCGTCCGTCTTGGACACGAGGTCGATCTTCCAGCCCGTGAGCCGCGCGGCGAGCCGCGCGTTCTGCCCGCCCTTGCCGATCGCGAGCGAGAGCTGGTCGTCGGCCACCACGACGAGCATGCGCTTCTCCGCCTCGTTCACGCGCACGTCGCCCACCCGCGCCGGCGCCAGCGCGCGCGACACGAACACGGCGGGGTCCGCGGACCACGGCACGATGTCGATGCGCTCGCCGCCCAGCTCGCGGACGATGCTCTGCACGCGGGAGCCCTTCAGCCCCACGCACGAGCCCACCGCGTCCACGCGCGGATCGGTCGAAAACACGGAGATCTTCGAGCGCGCGCCGGCCTCCCGGGCCACGGCCTTCACCTCGACGATACCCTCCGCGATCTCCGGCACCTCGCTCTCGAACAGCCGGCGCAGGAAGTCGGGATGCGTGCGCGAAAGGATGACCTGCGGGCCCTTGGCGCTCCGGTCCACGTTCAGCACGACGGCGCGCACGTAGTCGTTCTGCCGGTGGTAGCTGCGCGGGATCTGCTCGCGCGCGGGCAGCAGCCCCTCCGAGAAATCGAGCTTCACGATGACGTTGCCGCGGTCCACCTGCTGCACGACCCCGCGGACGAGCGAGCCGGTCTTGTCGGAGTACTCCTTGAAGACCTTGTCCCGTTCCGCTTCGCGGACGCGCTGGATGAGCACCTGCTTCGCGGTCTGGATGGCGTTGCGGCCGAACTCGGCGATGCCGAGCGGGATGCGGATGACGTCGCCGACCTGGGCGTCGGGCTTGTGGGCGCGCGCGCGCTCCACGGTCCACTGGAACGCGGGGTCCTCGACGGTCTCGACCACGCTGTACCGCAGCGCGCACTCGAGCGTGCCCGTCTTGTCGTTGAAACGGACCTCGACGTCGGCCGTGGCGCCGTGCTTCTTGCGCACGGCGCTCGCCAGCCCGGCCTCGAGCGTCTCGACCAGCATCTGCCGGTCGACGCTCTTCTCGCGGGTGATCTGGCTCAGCGCGTCCAGGATCTCGTTGCTCATCGTCACACCCCCTACCGTTCCGCCCCTCGGCCTTCCGCTCCCCGACCTTCGCCGCTCCGGGCGGCCTTCCCGTGCGGTCGCGCCTTCGGCTGGCGCAGCCCCGCCCACGGATCGACCACCAGGCGGGCCGATTTCACCTCGGCCCACTCGAACCACTGCTCGTCACCTTCGTCGGTGCGCACCCCGGCACGCCCGCCGTCGGGGCCGAGCAGCACGCCTTCCCAGCGGCGCCGGCCGTCCCGCGCATCGTGCGTCTGGAGCTGGATCCTCTGTCCTGCGAAACGCCGTACGTGCTCCAGCGTCCGGATGGGACGCTCGAGCCCGGGCGAGCTCACCTCGAGGTGATAGCGGCCCGGAACGATCTGGTTCATGTCCATGGCGTCCGCGAGGCGCCTGCTGAACCTCGCGCAATCGTCCACGGTGACACCGCCCGGCTTGTCGAGAAAGACCCGGATCACCCGATGGTGACCGAGCGACGCCTGTTCGATGTCCACCAGCTCGTAGCCATGCTCCTCCGCAAGGGGTTCGGCGAGCTGGCGAACTTCTTCCCGGACTTCCACTTTGGCTCCCGCGCAGACAAAAAACGGAGTGGTCGCACCTGCCCCACTCCTGCGCGCAAGGTACTCCAACCGCCCCGCTCCGGCAAGCCCTGCAGCATACACCGTAACGAGTTGGCGTTACAGCGCCCCCGCCAACCGCCGCCGCCCATTGGTGGTGAAGGGGGTTGCGCAGTGGGTACGCGTAGTGGGTGCGTGCAGTGGGTTGCGATTCGTGACGTCTGAGGCCGTCCTCGAACGGATCCCCACCAGGGACCGGCCGGCTGAGTCGAACGATGCGCGCGTAGCCCGGCCTGCAACTCCGGACGAGCCAGTTTGGAACCCGCCGTTACGGCCTCGCGAGCGCGCTCTTGTACACGATCCACGATGCGACGCGCGAGACCTCGGCGAGGCTCTCGGCCGAGACCTGGTCCGGGAGATCGCGCGACGTGTGCCAGGCCGGGTAGTCGAAGTCGATGATATCGACCGCCGGCAGCCCAGCGTCGAGCAGCGGCACGTGGTCGTCGATCAGCGAGTACCGCACGCCGCGCTTGAAGTGCTTCGCGCCGGTCGCGGCCGACGCCTCGTGCACCAGCTCCACGAGGTTCGTCGCCCGCTGCGCGGAGTTGGCCTCGTCCCAGATCTCGAGATCCTTGTCCCCCACCATGTCGAACAGGAACGCCGCGACCGGCCGCGACGGATCGCCGTGCGGCGGCAGCCGTCTTGCGTAGCCGAGGCTGCCGCGGCCGTACTCGTCCGCCGCCGCCGGGCGGCCGAAGTCCTCGCCGTCCACGAACACCAGGTCCACGCCCACGGCCGGCGCGCGCGCGTGCATCAGCTCGGCGATCTCCAGCAGCACCGCCACGCCCGAGCCCGCGTCATTGGCGCCGGGACAGTACTGGCGCTGCTTCGCCGGATCGGGGTCCTCGTCGCACCACGGCCGCGTGTCGTAGTGCGCGAGCAGCGCGATCCGCCGGCCGGTCGCGGGGCCGAAGTGGCCGATCACGTTCGTGAGCGGCCACGGGGTGCCTGCCACCGTGTCGGCGAACGCCTGACGCTCGACGCGCCCACCCAGGCGTGTGAGCTCGCCGGCGATCCAGTCGCGCACGGCGGCGTTCCCGGGCGTGCCCGAGACGCGCGAGCCCGCCTGCACCTGGTGCTTGACGCGCTCGAGCGCGCGCGCGCCGTCCGGGCCGGCGGCATCGCTGCACGAGGCGGCGAGCACCAGCGGAGGCAGCAGCAGCGCCGGGAGCAGCCACGCGGCCCCGCGCATCTAGAAGCGGAACTGTCCGCGCATCTCCACGCGGATGCTGCGGCGGATGATGCCGCTCGTCTCGCGGAAGTGGCTGAAGCCCAGCGACAGGTCGCCGGTCACATTCGAGCTGAAGCCGTAGGAGCCGGTGCCGTTCACGGAGAGTTGGGTGCGGTCGACCGGGTTCGCGAGCTCGCTGAAGCCCAGCACCTTCACGCCGCCTTTCTGTCGCGAGTACACGGTCGTGAGCGACAGGCTCACGTTGGTCTTCACCGTCGTCGTCTTGCCGAGGATGTTCACCTTCTGGCCCTGCGAGTACGAGCGGGAGAGGCTGAGGTTGATGTCGGTCGTCTGGTCCACCGCCTGCGAGCTCCCGAGCTGGAACGACTCCTGCACCGACGAGCGGCGCTCGAGCCGGAAGTCGGCGTCCGTGCCGTTGCGCAGGCGCCCGCGGATCGAGAACAGCGGCCGGAAGTCGTCGCTGTGCGAGGTGCCGCTGATCACGGTGCGCGAGTTCTGGTAGTCGACCGAGTTGTTGCGCGCGTAGGCCGAGCGCAGCTGCGGACTGTCGAGGATCTTGGTGAGCCCGAGCAGGCTCGCCAGGTTCCCATACTGGACCTCGATGTCGGGGAAGCGCCAATCGCGGCTCCGGGTCTTGACCCCGTTCAGGTTGCTGGTGCGATCGCCGGCCGAGGCGCGGGCCAGCAGCGACGCCCCGAACGCGAGCGGGATCGTCGTGTGGGCGTTGCCGCGCCAGTCGATGCCGGAGGCCGAGACGTTGCCGGGCTGAGCGAACACCCGGCCTTGGTCGAACCCGGGGTTCTCGGCGAGCCCGACCAGGTAGAGCGGGCTCGCCGTGCCGGAGACGCTCGAGTAGCTCGAGGTGCGCCCGATGCGGCCGTCGGTGGAGATGGGCCCGAGCCGCGACAGCAGGTTGCGCAGCGGCCGGAACAGGCGGCGCGGAGGCTTTGACTTCTTCTGCGTCGTGTCCCCCGGCGTCGGAGGCCGCGCCGGGGAGGTCGAGCCGACCCCGGCCAGCCGGTCGAACGGCATGTCGAGGTTCACCGTGAGGTCGGTGCCGTTCCCGATCAGCCGGTTCCCCAGGTCGGCCGACTGGATGTCGTTCGTCTGGTTGTAGTTCGAGCTCCATCCGAACGACGGCTTGAACCATGACGGGCCCACCGCGACATGGGAGCCGAACGACTGCCGCCACCCCGTGAGGCGGCCGAAGTTGATGAAGCCGAGCTTCTCCAGATGAACGCCGCTGAGCGCGAGATTGCGCTGGCCCTCGACGTGGTACGTGAGCAGGTCCACGGGCCGGGCGTCGGCGCCGAAGTTCACGCCTGCCGCCCGGCCCTGCTGGTTGACCGAGGGCACGATGCTGTCGTTCACCGCCAGCCGCGTGTACGAGCTCGCCTCCGTCTGGCTGACGCCGTAGTTCCAGTAGAAGCGCTCGGGCAGCAGGAAGAGGCGCGCACGGGTGAGCGGCATCGGGATCGACGCGAGCGGGCGCAGCGCGACCTGGTAGCTCACGGCGGCCGACGTGCTCGTGCCGGTGCTGAACGACGTGCCGAAGCCGGTGGGCGCGTGGCCCTCGGTGGTGGTGCGGTTGATGTTCGCGGTGATGCCGCCCAGCGTGTAGCGCAGGAACGGATTCGAGCGGTCGCTCCACACGCGCGAATAGTTCGCCGACAGCGTGCGCGCGATGTTGCGTGTCTCGCTCGCGTTCGAGAGCTGGCCGGTGCGCACGATGTCGTCGCCCGCGCTGAACCGCGGCTGGGAGACGTTCTCGTTCTGCGTGTAGCTGATCGGCAGCTGGATACCCGTGCCCTCGAAGAAGCGCTCTGGCGAGAAGTGGGTGGCCACCGTGAGCGACGTGACCTTGCTGCCGCTGCCACGCGAGTCGCCCACCGAGAGGAAGTTGGCGTCGCGCGAGTTCCAGGCGACGTTGTAGTCGAACAGGTTCGCGACGCGGCCGTTGACGTACACGCGGTCCGCGACGCCAACGTCTCGCGCGACGTCCGTGGCGCGCAGCTCGTCGAACCACAGCTGTCCCGTGTATTTCCGCGTGGTGCTGTGGTTCACGACGCCGATGGAGATGCGCAGGAGCCGCGTGAAGCTGGGACGACCCTTCAGGATGAGGGAGTCCCCGTTGTCGAGCGCGGTGTGGTAGAGGATCGGGTCCAGCTGCGGAAAGCCGGGATCGAGCTTCGCCTGCGACAGCTTCGCCATCTCCGCGGCCACCTCTTCCCAGGCGATCCCATCGTTCGCCGTGTTCTGCGACACGCGGCGCTTGATCTCGTAGTAGCTCTGGCCCTGGTTGTCCGAGGCGAAGCGCACGAAGTAGAACAGCGAGTCATAGGACGGGAGGTACGCGAAGTCGGCCCCGGGGTCGCGGTGGCCGGGACCAGCGGGCGGGGCCTGTCCGACCGTCACGTAGTCGTCCTTCACGCCGAAGCCGGTGGCGAACCAGCGCAGCGTGCCGTAGCGGCTGTAGTCCTCGGGCAGCGAGAACGTGCGGAACGCCTCGAGCGTGTCGCCCGGGAACAGGCTCGCGAACTCGAGCGCGATCGACTGCTCACGCCGGACGAAGCTATCGGGCCCGTTGCGCGTCGTCCCGGGGTCGAACGGCGCAACGTACTCTGCGTTGTCCACCGAGTTGACCGCGTCCAGCGTCACCGTGGTCTGGAGCGAGTCCTGCCGCGGGGTGAGGCTCGTCGTCTGCCAGCGGCTGCCGACGATGTCCAGTCCGCCGATCATGAGCAGCGGGCGCTCGGCCACGTCATCCCCCTGGCCGAGTTCCGCTTCGGGGTACTGCATGCCGTCGATCCACATGCGCAGGTGCTGTGCGATCGTCAGGTCAGGCGTGCCGAAGCGGACGCGCAGGCTGTCGGAGATGGGGATGCGGTAGCGCCGCCAGCCGTTCTTCGTCGGGTCGATGCCGAGTGACGGCTCCTTCCCGTAGTCGCGCAGCACGTCGGCGGCGAGGTATGGGCTGTTCGGGTCCGCGAGGTCGATCGTGTACTCGAAGTAGGCCTCGGTGGTGTCGCGGATCCCGTTCAGGTTCAGGTCCTCGGTGTCCGGGATCGGGTAGGCGTCCTTGTTGCCCTCCGTGCCGTTCGTGTGGAGGTAGCGGCGTGGGTCCATGGCCGAGCTGAAGCTCTGGTCGAGACCGCGGTAGTCGTCACCCTCGGGATCGCTGTCCGAAGCGGTGGTCAGCTGCGCAGGCTCCAGCGTCCCCGCATGGACCTCGGCGATCTCCTCCGCGTCCATGATGCCGTCGAGCCCGGTGTCCTCGGAGTCGCCGCCGATCACGACGAGCTGGTTGTCGTGGTTGCGGTCCTCCGTGTCCAGCTTCTCGTTCGGCGGGCGGTTGGGCGCACGCATCTGGTCCTCGCTCACGCGCCCCAGGTCGAGATGGATCTTGACGCCCGAGCCGGGCGTGTTCTTGCCGCGCACGCGCGGGAACGGTGCGCCTGGCTGGTGATGGTCGTTCCAGTCGCTCACCCAGACCTCGATGAACTGCGAGCGCGAGAGGTCGATGCCGACCTGGTCGAGGCTGTACGTGAGCCCCGTCCACATCGTGTCCCCGGCCGCGGACACGAACCCAGGTGGCCGGGTCGGGATCGACACCGCGAGCACCGTGCGCAGGTTCTCCGAGCCCTGGCCCTGGGTGAGCTTCGGGCGGAGGTCCTTCTCCTTCACCAGCTCGTCGGTGTGCGAGCTCCCACTCGAGTTCACCGGCACGTACCAGTGGACCTCGGTGTACTTCTCGTTCGGGTCCGCCAGAAAGCTCTCCGTCCTCACGGCGTTGCCCAGCGAGATGGCCGTGGCCCGTTTCGGCACGCTCGACCACCGCCAGTGGTCCGGCGTCATCGCCAGCGACACGGCGTCGCGCACGCCCTCCATGTCGTCGATGTACACCTCGTTCTTCGTGTTCGGGTTCGGGAACGACATGCCGGCCTCGGCCTGGATGTTGAACTCCGACGGCGTCGTGGTGCGCACGCCCGGCAGGTGGTCGGCGAGGCGCGTGAGGAACGACGGCTTGAAGTGCCATTCGGTGTTGAGGTCGGTGATGAGCGTCTGCGACGGCTCCTCGCCGAGGCGCGGCCGGATGTCCTGCGCGCCCGTGCTCTGGTAGAGGAACGCGCCGCCGAAGCTCTTGTCGCGACCTTGCAGGCTGAACGCGCTGCCGATGAGTGTCTTGCTCGCCTGGGCGAACAGCGGCGCGTACGAATAGTCGATCGCGAGCTGGTCCGTGGGCCCGAGCTGGCGCTTGAGCGTGACGCGGCCGAGGTCGTAGTCGATCGTGTAGTCGCGGTCGCGCACCCAGCGCTCGCCGTTCACCACGACGGCCTCGGAATTGTCGAGGATGTTGCCGCGCCCGAGCGTGATGTCGCCGCTGCCGGAACGCGCCGCGGCGAACTCGGCGTTGAAGTAGAACTTCGCATTGAGCAGCTGCTGCGGGTTGTAGAGCTCATAGGCGCCGGGGTTCGGGGTGTTCACGGCGGTGCCCACGCCGTCCAAGCGCCCGCGACGGTTCAGGTGCCTGCTCAGGAACGCGTCGAAAAAGCGTGCGTTCGGCGGGTCCGAGCGCGGCGCGAACGGCAGCAGGTCGGGCAGGAACAGCGTGCCGTTGTCGTAGTCCACCCAGCTGCGCGTCTGCGTGTTGTAGCCGGTCGCGTCCACGACGCCGTCCTGACCGTACGCGGGCTGGTTCGTCGTCTCTTTCCACGTGTCGAGCCCCAGCATCTCAACGAACGGCACGCCGCCCAGGTCGACGATCGGCGGATCGTTCTGCCCGGACTGGACCTGGAGCTTGAACGACTTGGGATCGATCTGGAACCCGCCCAGGTTGTAGATGTTCTTGAGCTCCAACTCGCGCACGGGCGCGAACGCCGCGGTGGTGTCGAAGTTGATGCCGTCGGCCGACGTCTGGAGGTTGCGCGGCACGCGGAGGAGCTTCATGACGACCGCGCCCGCGTCGGGCCCCGTGTCGATCTTCCTGCCGCCGACCGTGATCTGCTGGCCCGCGTTCAGGCCGTTGATCGCCTTCGCGGTGTACGTCACCGCGAGTGTCTGGTTCTGGTTGTACGGGATCGGCGTCTTCAACCGGATGACCATGAACAGCGTGTCGTTGAACCTGTAGAGATTCTTCAGCACTTCGTACTGCTGGTCGGGCCCCGGGTTCAGCAGGTCGAAGTTGCCGCGCACGATCAGCGAATCCTGCGACGGCCTGAGCGGCAGGATCATGGCGTGGTCGGGGTCGATCACCGCGTATCCGCGCGTGAAGTCGTGATCGTTGCCCGAGTTCGCGTCGTCGAAATAGAGCCGGATGCTGGCCTCGTCGACGTTGTAGATCGTGCCGAAGTTGGGGTCGTAGAGAAAGAAGTACTGCCCCTTCACCCAGTCGAGGTCGGTGAACGGCGGCGGCTTGCTGACGGAGGAGCCGCCCGTGTACGTCGCCCGCTCGCTCCGGCCCTCCTGCTTGCTCGCGAGGCCGGTGAAGTCGAGCGCGCCGATGCGCGAGGAGAACTTGATGCCGAAGAGCCCCTCGTTCTTGCCGCTGTACGACACGTACTGCGTGCC
>Ga0318534_10000613_pt1 | contig 12407 bp, 10 predicted proteins | sample GRESIP117b4f26_FD_202502 | JGI IMG/M metagenome (GOLD analysis project Ga0318534, IMG submission 202502) | Tropical soil microbial communities from Luquillo Experimental Forest, Puerto Rico - GRE.SIPMG.117b4f26 | ecosystem: Environmental > Terrestrial > Soil > Tropical forest > Bulk soil...
CTAGTGCAGGAAAGCGCCATGCACGGCCGATTCTAAATGCACGTGACGGTCCTTCAAGCTCGCAACCAGGCCGCGTGCTGCGAGCTCGCGTCCGGACATGACGATGGTCACCGGAGCCTGCGTCGTCACCACCTGCGCCTCGGTGTCGAAAGCCAGATGCTCCGAGGTGATCTCCGTCGGCTCCTGCGTTCCGGGCAGGATGCCGTTGACGTGCACGTCACCGTCGAGTTGCACCAGGCTGCTCCCCTGCGCCACCTCGCCGCGCGCCGCGCGCGCGGTCCACTGGTTACCGCTCTCATCGCGGAACCCGAGCCGCACCTGCCTGAGCTCCACCAGGCCGCGGTTCGGCTGCTGCTGGATCTGCGCGGCATCGAGGGTATAGAGCGGCTGGCCGTCGGCACCGGTCTGCACCAGCCGGGCCTGCATGGCCGAGTAACCCGGATCGTGCAGCGGCTGACCGGTGCTGGCACGCGCCACGGACTCCGGTTGCGGCGCGGTCAGCAGCACCAGCCCGACGATGAGCGCGAGCAGCGCGAGCAGCGCAGCGAGACGGTAGATCATCGCGCGCGCGCCCGGCGCGCATTGAACGCGAGCAGGTGATCGCACACCTCGCGCACTGCGCCGCGGCCGCCCGGGAGCCGGGTGACGACGTCCGCGGCGCGGCGCGCGCTGCGATGAGCGTCGGCGACTGCAAAGGAGAGTGCGGCGGCGCGCATCAGCGGCACATCGGGAAGATCGTCGCCGACACAGGCGCAGGCGGCGGGCGTGAGCTTCAGCCGCGTGCACAGCCGGGTGAGCGCCGCCAGCTTGTCACCCACCCCCTGCAACACGTGACGCACACCGAGCTCACGGCAACGGGTCGCTACCATGCGCGAGCGACGTCCGGAGATCACCGCGACCTGCAGCCCCGCACGCTGCAGCTGCTTGAGCCCCACACCATCGCGCACGTCGAACACCTTCAGGGCTTCCCCGCGAGGACCGAAGTACAGCCGGCCATCGGTCAGTACGCCGTCGACGTCGAGCACCAGCAGGCGGATGGCCCCTGACATGTCAGACGACGCCGGCGCGCATCAGGTCGTGCACGTTGAGTGCGCCGATCAGCTTACCGTGCGCATCGGCCACGGGCAGCGCGGTGATGCGGTGCACCTCCATCAGGTGGGCGGCCGCCGCGGCGAGCTCGCGCGGGCCGATGCTCTTCGCCTGCGTGGTCATGACCGCGCTCATCACCGTCGCATGCACGTCGATCTGCTTATCGAGGGCGCGCCGCAGATCGCCGTCGGTGAATACGCCGAGTATGTGCTGCGCGCCATCCACCACCACCGTCATGCCGAGTCCCTTGCGCGACATCTCCAGGAGTCCCGCACTGAGCGGGGCGTCGGGCGCGATCCTCGGCAGGGCATCGCCGGTACGCATGAGGTCCTCGACATGCAGCAGCAGTCGCCGCCCGAGCGCGCCTCCCGGGTGCGAACGCGCGAAGTCCGCGCGCGTGAAGCCGCGTGCCTCGAGCACTGCCACCGCGAGCGCATCGCCCATGGCGAGCGCCGCGGTGGTGCTGGCGGTCGGCGCGAGATTGAGCGGGCAGGCCTCTTCGGGGACGCTGACATCGAGCGTCACATTGGCCGCGCGCCCCAGGGTCGAATCGCCGCGGCCGCACATGACGATAAGCGGCACGGCGAGACGCTTCAGGTGTGGCAGCAACAGCACCAGTTCCGGGGTCTCGCCGGAGTTGGAAAGCGCGAGCACCGCATCGAGCCGGGTAATCATGCCGAGATCGCCGTGGCCGGCTTCAGCAGGATGGAGGAAAAATGCCGGGGTGCCGGTACTCGCGAGCGTCGCCGCGATCTTGCCGGCAATGTGTCCCGACTTGCCCATGCCGGTCACTATCACGCGCCCGCGGCACTCGAGACAGATGCGGCACGCGGAAGCGAACTCCGGCCCGAGCCTCGGCGTAAGCGCTTCCACCGCGCGCGCTTCGATGCCTAGAGCACGGCGGGCGGAGGCAAGCAGTTGCTGATCGTCGGCCTGCGGCGCGGAGCTCGCGGGAGCGGCCGGGTGTGGATCCATGCGTGTCATTATAGGCGTGTGGGCGGTCAGCCCATGTAATATCGCGTCCATGGACCCCGAAGAAGTCGCACGTCTGATCCGTGCCGGGTTGCCGGGTGCGCAGGTGCAGGTGGAATCGGACGATCGCACCCACTTTACCGCGCGCATCGTCGCGCGCGAGTTTGCGCAGTTGCGCAGCCTCGCGCGCCACCAACTCGTGTACCGCGCGCTCGGGGAGCGCATGGGGCGGGAGATCCACGCCCTGTCGATCGAGGCGCTCACCCCGGAAGAGTCGGGGCAGCGCTGAGGTGGACAAGCTGCAAATCCAGGGAGGCGCGCCCCTCGAGGGCGAGGTGCGCATCTCCGGCGCCAAAAACGCCACCCTGCCGATACTCGCCGGCGCGCTGCTCGCGCAGGACCCGGTGGTGGTGGCGAACGTACCGCACCTGCGCGACGTCACGACCACGGTCGAGCTGCTCGGCCGCATGGGTGCGACCGTCACCATCGATGAGCGCATGCGCATCGAGGTCGATGCCTCCACGGTGCGCGAATGCTTCGCGCCGTACGAGCTGGTGAAGACGATGCGCGCTTCGATCCTGGTGTTAGGACCGCTCGTGGCCCGCTACGGGCACGCCGACGTGTCGCTGCCCGGCGGCTGCGCCATCGGCGCGCGGCCGGTCAACATTCACGTGGCGGGGCTGCAGGCCATGGGGGCGGACATCACCATCGAGGGTGGCTACATCCGCGCGCGCGCTGCGCGGCTCAGGGGCGCGCGCCTGGTGCTCGACACCGTCACCGTCACCGGCACGGAAAATCTGATGATGGCCGCGACGCTCGCCGAGGGCGAGACCGTAATCGAGAATGCGGCGCGCGAGCCAGAGGTGGTCGACCTGGCGAATTTCCTGATCGCGATGGGCGCCCGCATCCAGGGGGCAGGCACCGACAAGATCCTGGTGAGTGGTGTCGAGAAACTGCACGGCACGACCTACGAGGTACTGCCCGATCGCATTGAGAGCGGCACCTACCTCGTAGCCGGGGCCATCACCCGCGGCCACGTGCGCATCAAGAGCACCCGCCCCGATCACCTGGATGCGGTGCTCGGCAAGCTCCAGGAGGCGGGCGCGAAAATCGGCGTCGGCGACAGCTGGATCGAGGTGGACATGCGCGGCCGCACGCTGCGTGCCGTCGATGTCAGAACCGCACCTTACCCGGCGTTCCCGACCGACATGCAGGCGCAGTTCGCCGCGCTCAATACGGTCGCCAGCGGCGTTGGCACCATCACCGAGACCATCTTCGAGAATCGCTTCATGCACATGCTGGAGATGCGCCGCATGGGAGCGGAGATCCGGCTCGAGGGCAACACCGCGATCATCCACGGCGTGGAGAAGCTCACCGCAGCGCCGGTGATGGCCACCGATCTGCGCGCCTCGGCGAGCCTGGTACTCGCCGGCCTGATCGCCGAGGGTCGCACCGAGGTCGAGCGCATCTACCACATCGATCGCGGTTACGAGGCCATCGAGGAGAAGCTCGCGCAGCTCGGAGCCCAGATCCGGCGCGTTCCGGTTGGATTGGCTGAAACCGCAGCCAGGGGTTTCGGCGGACATAGCTAAGGAGTTGCAGCAATGCGCATAGGCATGATCGGACTCGGCCGCATGGGCGCCAACATGGTACGGCGCCTGCAACAGGGCGGACACCAGTGCGTGGCCTACGATCGCGGCCCCGATAGCGTCAAGGCGGTCGCGGCCTACGGTGCGCGCGGGGCCGGCAGCCCCGCGGAGCTGGTGGGCGCGCTCAGCCCGCCGCGGGCGGTGTGGATCATGGTGCCGGCGGCGGTGGTCGATGAGGTGATCGGTGAGCTCGAGCCATTGCTTGCCCCGGGCGATGTGCTCATCGATGGCGGCAATTCCAACTATCGCGACGATATCCGCCGGGCCCAGAGACTCAGCAGCAAGGGAATACATTACCTCGATGTCGGCACGAGCGGTGGGGTGCTCGGCTTCGAGCAGGGCTATTGCCTGATGATCGGTGGCCGGCCCGAGGCCGTGGCGCTCATCGAGCCAGCCCTGGCGACGCTCTCCCCGGGGGGGGAGCAAGCGGCGGCCGCGGCGGGCGGCAGAGTGAGTGCCGGCGGGGCAGCGAGCCTTGCCGCAGCCAGCATGGGGTATCTGCACTGCGGTCCCTCCGGGGCCGGTCACTTCGTCAAAATGGTCCACAACGGCATCGAGTACGGACTGATGGCCGCCTACGCCGAAGGGTTGAATCTGCTGGCGCATGCCGATGCCGGGCGCAGCGTTGCCGCGGCAGATGCCGAGACCGCGCCGCTTGCCGATCCGCAGTTCTACCAGTACCAGCTCGATCTGGCGGCGATAGCGGAAGTCTGGCGTCACGGAAGTATCATCGCGTCAAGGCTGCTCGACCTCAGCGCCGCGGCGCTCGCCCGCGACGGCAAGCTCGCGGGTTTTGCCGGACACGTGGCTGACTCCGGTGAAGGACGCTGGACGGTCGAGGCCGCGATCGAGGTGGGAGTTCCTGCGCCGGTGCTGAGCGCCGCGCTGTATGCGCGCTTCGAGTCACGCGGGCAGGCCGAGTTCGCCAACAAGCTCCTCTCGGCGATGCGGCTCGGATTCGGCGGCCACATCGAGCGCAGCGGTTGACAAGGAGGCCGCATGGAACGTCGTGACTGTGATGCCATCGTGCTGTTCGGGGCGACCGGGGACCTTTGCTATCGCAAGATCTTTCCCGCGCTCTACCAGCTGGTGCGGCGCGGGCTGCTCAGCATCCCGGTGATCGGCGTCGCGCGCCAGGGGGTCGATGTCAAGTGGCTCGTTGGGCGCGTACGCGACAGCCTCAAGGAATTCGTCAAGGACGTGGACGAGGCCGTGGTGGATCGACTCACCGGCCTGCTGCGCTACGTGGACGGCGACTACAACGATCGCAACACCTTCCTCGCGCTGCGCAAGGCGCTCGCCGACGCTCAGCGGCCGTTGCACTACCTCGCCATTCCGCCGAGCATGTTCGCCACGGTGGCCCAGCACCTGAGCGGCATGGGTAACGCCGCTGGCGCGCGCATCGTGGTGGAGAAGCCCTTCGGGCGTGATCTGGAGTCCGCGCGCGCGCTCAACCGCACGCTGCACGCCCATTTCCCCGAGACCAGCATCTTTCGCATCGACCACTACCTCGGCAAGGAGGCGGTGCAGAACCTGCTGTACTTCCGCTTTGCCAACTCCTTCCTCGAGCCGGTGTGGAACCGCAACTTCGTCGCCAGCGTGCAGATCACCATGGCGGAGACCCTCGGGGTCGCTGGCCGCGGCCGCTTCTACGAGGAGGCCGGCGCGATCCGCGACGTCATGCAGAACCATCTGATGGAGATTCTTGCCCTGTTGACCCTGGAGCCGCCGGTCAACACCGAGGGTGAGTCGTTACGTGACGAGAAGGTGAAAGTGTTGCGCGCGGTTCGCCCGCTCACCCAGGCGCAGGTCGTGCGTGGGCAGTACCGGGGCTATCGCCAGGAGCCGGGTGTGGCAAAGGACTCGCAAGTCGAGACCTACGCAGCGCTGGCGCTCAACATCGAATCCTGGCGCTGGAGCGGCGTGCCGTTCTATCTGCGCGCCGGCAAGCGGCTGCCGGTGACCGCTACCGAGGTGGTGGTGGATCTGCGGCCGCCGCCGGCCAACGTGTTCGGTGACCTCGGCCCCGAGCAGCCCAATCACCTGCGCTTCCGGGTCGGGCCGGACGTCGCGATCGCGCTCGGGGCACACACCAAGAAGGCAGGTCCGGTGATGACCGGGCGCGACGTGGAGCTGTTCGTCGCGCAACAGCAGGGCGCTGACATGGACGCCTACGAAGTGCTGATCAGCGCCGCGCTGATCGGCGATACCACGCATTTCGCCCGTGAGGACGAGGTCGAGGCCGCGTGGGCGATCGTCGATCCGGTGCTGCAGGGCGGAGCGGCGCCGCTCGAGTACCTGCCGGGAAGCTGGGGGCCGCCGCAGGCCGAGAATCTGCTCAAAGGCTCCTGCGGCTGGCACAATCCCGGGGCTCAGCCACAGGACTGGACGCGTTCCTGCGGGCGCACCGTGCCTGACTGAGCACACCATAACGCGACCCTGGGGGAGACTCACGTGCCGGAAATTCGAACCGCGGCCGGCGGCCGTGGCGCCGCGCGCACAGCCGCGGCGCTCATGTTGTCGTGGCTGGTTACGGGCGCCGCCGCGCCCGCGAACGCGCAGGAGGTGAGCGATCGGCGGCTCGATCGCGTGCTCACGCAGACCCCGCTCATCGATGGGCACAACGACCTGCCGTGGGAGATCCGCGAGCGCTTCGGCGGTGATCTCGCGAAAGTCGATCTCAGTGCCAATACCGCAGCGCTGCCTGCGCCATCGGGGTCGCTGCCGATGATGACCGACATTCCGCGGCTGCGCCGCGGCCGTGTCGGCGCACAGTTCTGGTCGGTGTTCATTCCGGTGGAGATGAAGGGGCCGCAGGCGGTGCAGGCGACCCTCGAGCAGATCGACCTCGTCAAGGCCATGTGTGCGCGCTATCCACGCGATCTCGCCATGGCCTACAGCGCCGCCGACATCCGCCGCCTGCACAAGGCGGGACAGATCGCCTCACTGGTCGGAGTCGAAGGGGGTCACCAGATCAACGACTCGCTCCCGGTGCTGCGCGCCTACTACGACGCCGGCGCGCGCTACCTGACCCTGACTCATTCCTCCAACACCGCGTGGGCGGACTCGGCAACCGACATGCCGGTGCATCACGGCCTCACCGCCTTCGGCAAGGAGGTCGTGCGCGAGATGAACCGGCTCGGCATGCTGGTCGATCTCGCGCACGTGTCGGAGGAGACCATGCGCGCCGCGCTCGCGGTAACGCAGGCGCCGGTGATCTTTTCCCATTCCTCGGCACGCGCGCTGGTTGATCACCCGCGCGATGTGCCCGATGAGGTGCTGCGCCTCGTGGCTGCGAACGGCGGTATCGTCATGGTCAACTTCGCCCCGCCCTATGTCTCGGATGCGCGGCGACGCTGGGAGGCGGAGCGCGTCGCCGAGGAGGCGCGCAACAACAGCCCGCCCTTTGGCGGCCTGTACATCGGTCAGCCGGACCGCGCGGCCGCGGCGCTCAAAGCGTGGGACGCGGCGCACCCGAAACCGCCGGTCACAGTGGCTGACGTGGCCGATCACATCGAGCACATCCGCAAGGTGGCGGGCGTCGACCACGCAGGCCTCGGCTCTGACTTCGACGGCATTCCCGAGACCCCGGACGGTCTGGAAAGCGTCGAACGCTTCCCGGCGCTGCTGCAGGAGCTCGAGCGCCGCGGCTGGAGCGATGCCGAGCTCGCCAAGGTCGCCGGTGACAACCTGCTGCGTGTGCTCTCGCAGGCGGAGATCGTAAGCACCCGGCTGCGGAGCGAGCGGCCGCCTTCGAGCGCCACTCTTGCCGGGCTCGATGGTGCCAACGCTGCCGCGGCGCCGGCGAAGTGAGGACGTGCGGTTCCCTTGGCGTCAGTCACGCTCCTGAGCTTGATGCGGGGTAGTGCGCGATCAGCTCCCCGAGCACCTCCTGCAGCGGCCCGAGCCATGGTTGGTAGTGACGCCAGTGATCGACGCTCTCGTTGTATATCGGCCGGCGCACCTGCTCCAGGCTGAGCGTCTGCGCGATGCGACCGCTCTCGTAGAAGCGCAGGCACTGTTCCTCGAACGGCAGCCCGCAGTAGTCGAGCAGCCGGCGCAGCTCGCCCTCGGGATTGGCGATGAGCTGCTCGTAGTACACCCGATGCACCCTGCCTGGGAGCGTGGCGTCGAAATGCTCGGTGAGGGACGCGTAGTCGCGGTAGAACCGTCCGAGCTCGGCGAGGTCATAGGTGAACTTCTGCCCGCGGAAGAACAGTTGCTTGTAGCAGGAGAGGCCGCAGGCAAGCGGATGTCGTCGCGCGTCGATGATCGAGGCGCGTGGAAATAGCAGATGGATGAAGCCAAGGTAACACCAGTTGCCGAGCAGCTTGTCGACGAAGCGCGGCCGGGCAAGCGGGCGCTTCCCCTGTACGCGCCCGAGGTAAGTCATCGCGAGCATCTCGATCTCCTCGCGCCCGAGCGCACCGAGACGCTCGAGAAAGGTCGATGAGGTCGGCTCGGCGACGCCGGAGATCAGCCCGAACGCTGTCGCCGGGAGATCGAGCAACTCGCCCGTGCCTTCCACCTTTGAGTGGCTGGCGAGCATCTGCTCGAGCAGCGTTGATCCGCAGCGCGGCACGCCGATGATAAAGATGGGGTCCGGACGCGGGCTTCCCCAATCCGAGCGCTCCGCGAAAAATGAGCGACGGTAGAAACTGCGCGAGCGCTGCACCTCGGCTGTCATGATCTCCGGGTCATAGAAGAACGTGGCGCGCTTGAGGCGGTTGCCGCGCTCGTAGTGCTCGAACGAAGCGGCGAACTCACCGGCATCCTCGAGTCCCTTGCCGAGCGCGAACTCGAGCTGGATGCGGTCCTCGCCGCCCAACCCCGGTAGCGCGAGCTGCTCCTGCATTGTCGCGAGATCGGCGCGTTCGAAGCGGAATGTGTTCAGGTTCGCGAGGCTCGTGAAAGCGATCCCTGAAGCCGGGCGCAGCTCGAGTGCGCGGCGGTACATGGCGATCGCCCGAGACTGTTCGCCGATCTCACGCAGCAGGTCGCCGTACACGAGCCACCCCTGCTCCTCGCCGGGATGGCTCGCCACGACCTCCCCGATGAGCGCCACGGCTTCGTCGCTACGGCCGATGAAGCTTAGCCCCTGCGCCTTGAGGCTCAGGTAGTCGAAATTTCGCGGGTCGCAGGCGAGCAGCCGCTCGAGGTGCGGCAGCATCTCCGCGATCTGCTGATTGCGGGTGAGCAGGCACGCCAGGTCGTAGCGTGCCGCGGCATAGCCCGGCGCGAGCGCGAGGCATTCCGTCAAACGCCGTTCTGCCTCGGCGTCGTCCTCGAGCTGCGTCGCAGCATTGGCTAGCAGGCGCAGCGCCACCACATCGCGCGGTTGTTGCTGCAGATGTTGCCGCAGCAGCGCCATGGCAGCCTGCGGACGCTTGGCTCTGAAAGCGGCGCTCACTTCCTCCAGCCAGGGGGGCACGGGAGAAAGCCGCAAGTAGCGGCCGTAGGCGCGATCCCCCGCCACCGTGTCGCCCGCGGCATGGAGCTGGGTTGCGAGCCCGAGCCAGCCGTCGGGCAATCGGGGGGCAAGTTCCGACACACGACGGAAGGCCGCCAGGGCTTCAGCGTTTCGTTCGGTGGCCATGTATGCGCGCGCGAGCTCGAGCTGCAGAAACGGTGAGTCGCGCCGCGCCTCCAGGAGCGACTCGAGCACGTTGACAGCGGACGCGGGGTCCCCGAGCTTGCGGCACGCGGTCGCGAGCAGCAGGCTCGCGGTGGTGTGCTCGGGTGAGGCCGTGAGGATATCGCTCGCCCGTGCCGCGGCCGCGGCAGGGTTCGACTCGAGCAGCAGCGAGGCACGCATGAGCTCGAGGTCAGCGGAGTCAGAGGTTGACAAGGGTCTAGTGGCTCCTGCTCCCTGCCATGGCCGAGAGCTCTGCCGCAACGCGGTCGAACACGTCCGGCCAGTCCCCTGAAGTGCGCTGGCGGAACAGTCGCATCGTCGGGTACCAGGGGCTGTCATCGCGATCGATGAGCCAGCGCCAGTCGGGAACCGCCTGCAGTAACACCCACACCCGTACCCCGAGGGCGCCAGCGAGATGGGCGAGCGCGGTATCGGCGGTGATGACGAGGTCGAGTCCCTCGAGGATCGCGGCTGTCTCCCCGGCGATCTCTTCCGCCCCCATGTAGGCGGGATCGGTGAGCTGTGCGATGGCATCACCGAACTCGACCTGCGCGCGCTGCTCGGAGCCGGCGCCCTTCTGCAGGGACACGAGACTCAGCCCGGGGATTCGGTCGAGGGGTGCCGCCGCGGCCAGCGGAAACGAGCGCGCCTCGAGCGCTGCGAGCTTCTCTGCCTCGGGGTTTCCCTGCCAGTTGATTCCGACCCTGAGTCCCGGCAACTCCTCAAGGCGTGTGGCCCACGCCCGGGCCGCCGCCGCATCCCCATGCAGGTAGGGCACGCGAGCTGGGATCGTCCCGAGCTCGGTACCGAGGGCGAGCGGCAGGCTGCTGAGTGGAGTGTGGAGGTCGAATTGCGGCAGCGGCTCGCCGCGTCCGATGAGCGTGCCGCGCATGGCGAGCGAGCCCAGCAGGCGCTTCAGCACCGGCTGAACTTCCAAAATCACCGCGGCGCCCATTTCCTCGAGTTGCGGAATGTAGCGACAGAACTGCAGCGTGTCGCCGAGCCCCTGCTCTGCATAGACGAGCAGCGTCCGGCCCTCGAGCGGCTCACCCCCCATCCAGCGCGGAGGTTCGAAGTTGCGAACCATCCGCCGGCCGGGCTCGAGTTGGAGCCGCGCTTCATAGAGCGGCCAGCCCTCGCGCAGCTCTCCCATGCCGAGCTTGACGAGCGCCTTGCACCACGTGGCCGTCGGATCGTTGGGTCGAAGTGCGAGCGCACGGTCGAGACTGGAAAGCGACTCACGGTATCGCCCGAGGCCGCGCAGAGCGATGCCGGCGTTGGTGTGCGGCTCGGCGTAATCAGGCTTCGAAGCGATCGCGCTGGCGAAATCTGCGAGCGCATCCTCGGGCCGGAACAGGCGTAGCAGCACCGCGCCGCGGTTGTTGACTGCCTCGTGCGAGCGCGGGTCGGCAGCCAGCGCCGCATCGAAGCTCGCCAGCGCCTCCTCGGAGCGGTCGAGGCGCGCGAGCGCGACGCCGCGCTCGAGATGAGCGGTGAACGCCTGCGGGGCGAGCTCACGGGCGCGGTCGATGCTTGCCAGTGCCTCCTCGGACTCGCCGAGCTCGAGGCAGGTCTTGCCTCGCCACAGATGCGCGACGGCCGCAGCCGGGTCGAGTGCGAGGGCACGCTCGAAGCTCTCACGCGCTTCGGCCGTGCGGCCGAGGCTCACCAGGGCCAAGCCGCGGTTGTGCTGCGCCGTTGAATCGTCGGGTGCAAGCGTGAGGGCGCGGTCGATGCTCGCGAGCGCTTCAACGGGACGGCCGAGCGCAAGCAGCTCGTTGCCGCGATTGCCGTGCAGTGCCGGGTGGTTCGGCTGCAGGGCGAGCGCGCACTCGATGTTGGCGAGCGCCTCGCGATGCCTGCCCGCGGCCGACTCCAGGATCCCCAGGTTGTGATGCGCCTCGGCGTTGCGTGGATTCAGTGCGATAGCGCGCTGGAAGCAGGCGCGCGCTTCTTCCGCGCGGGAGGCGCGCTCGAGCGCAACGCCCAGTCCGTTGTGCGCCTGATCGTCGCTGGGAGCGAGCCGGACCGCCTCGGTGAGACTCGCCAACGCCAGCTCCGGCTTGCCGAGATGCATGAGCGCGGCGCCGCGGCCACGATGCGCGGCCGCGAGACCGGGTTGCAGCCTGAGTGCACGCTCGTAACAGGCGACCGCTTCCGCGTGGCTTCCGGCCTGACTCAGCACACTGCCGAGGTTCGCCTGCATGGCGGCGTTGGCGGGCTGCAGCCGCGCCGCCGCGCTGAGCAGCTGCAGCGCCTGCGGGGCATCGCCGAGCGTGGCTACAGTAATGCCGAGATAGTGGAGCGCATCCGCGTTATCGGGCTGACGCGCCAGCACCTCGCGGTACAACGCCGCGGCTTCGGCGAGCCGACCCTGCCTGTGCAGCGCACGGGCCTGGGAGAACGCGCCGCTAGCTGCCATGGGGATGCTTTGCGCCCGCGACTGCGGGGTAGCGTTCCACGAGATCGCGCAGCTCTTCCTTCAAGGGCCCGAGCCAGGGCTCGTAGTTGCGCCACTGATCGACACTCTCGGAGTAAAGCGGCTGGCGCACCTGCTCCGAGGAGATGGTGTTGACGATGCGGGGATTCTCGTAGAAACGCAGGCACTGCGCCTCGTAGGGCAGCGCACAGTAAACGAGCAGCCGGCGCAGCTCGCCTTCCGGGTCGGCAATCATGTGCTCGTAGTACACGCGATGCACGCGGCGGGGCAGCACGGCATCGAAGTGCTCCATGAGCGAGGCGTAATCCCGGTAGAACGTACCCAGCTCCTTCAGATCGTAGCTGTAGAGATGCCCGCGGGCGAAGTGCTGCTTGTAGCACGAGAACCCGCTCCCGAGCGGATGCCGCCGCGCGTCGATGATCGCGGCGCGCGGGAACATCAGCTGGATCAGGCCCACGTGGCTGAAGTTGCCGAGCATCTTGTCGACGAAGCGTGCTTTGCCGAGGGGGCGGTACCTCTGCGTTTGTGTGAGGTAGCGCTCCGCGAGGTCCGCGATCTGACCGCGGTCGACGCTGCTCAAGACCTCCGGATACTCCGCGCCGCCTGGGGCGCGGGACAGCTC
>Ga0318534_10000618_pt1 | contig 12377 bp, 12 predicted proteins | sample GRESIP117b4f26_FD_202502 | JGI IMG/M metagenome (GOLD analysis project Ga0318534, IMG submission 202502) | Tropical soil microbial communities from Luquillo Experimental Forest, Puerto Rico - GRE.SIPMG.117b4f26 | ecosystem: Environmental > Terrestrial > Soil > Tropical forest > Bulk soil...
TTCACCACGCGCTGCTTTTGCGCGGGCGCAAGACTCGGGAAGCAAACGGTTGCAAGAGCAAGCGCGAGGAAAGCTTGGCTCGCCAATAAAGTGAATCGAGCTGCGCGCCCCGCCTGGCGCTGGTTGCCCCGTTGCGAGGCACCGACCGGAGCTGGTGCGGGTATCGTCACGTCTCGGTTGGCAGGCCTGCGGCTTTCCACGCCAGCAGACCGCCGGCGAGATGGGAGCCGTAAGGGTAACCCCGCTCCTGCGCCGCGGCCGACGCGGTGACGGAGCGCCGCCCGGAGCGGCAAGCGAACACCACGTCGCGCCCAGTGGGGTCCGGGATGGCAGCCGGATCAAACGTGGACAGCGGAACCAGAACGGCCTCCGGGAAGCGTTCGACAGCCGTCTCGTTGGGTTCGCGCACGTCGACGAGAATGACACGCCCTTCCCGCAGGCCTTGGGCGACTTCCTGTGGCGTCAGATCGCGCACCTGAGGATGTTGATCGGCCATCTTGCTCTCCCGCGCGCTCGCACAGACCTAAATTACGTTCTCCCGGCCCAGAGGTGAAGGGCTTACACGGTCACTTGTGTGCCGACCTCGACAACGCGATCGGTGGGTATTTGGAAATAATCGGTCGCATCGTTGGCCGAATGCGCGAGCGTGATGAACAGGCGATCCTGCCAGCGCGGCATTCCGGAATGCGTTGCTGGCCGCAGTGATCGGCGCGACAGAAAGAACGACGTCGACATGATATCGAACTGCCAGCCGAGTTTACGTGCGATTGCAAGCGCCCGCGGGATATTGGGCGTTTCCATATAGCCGAAGCGCAACAACACCCGCAGGAAAGTCGAGCCGACCGGCTCAATGCGCACGCGCTTGTCGCCGTCGACCCGCGGCGTGTGAGTGGTCTCGACGCTGAGAATGACATTCTTCTCGTGCAGCACCTTGTAGTGCTTGAGACTATGCAGCAGCGCCGTCGGCGCGCTTTTCGGATCGCTGGTCAGGAATACGGCCGTGCCCGGCACACGCTGTGGCGGCTTCTTCTCAAGAATGCGCACCAGATCGTCGAGGGGCGTTTCCAACCGTCGGGTCTTGGCGAAGAGGATTCTGCTGCCGCGGCGCCACGTATACATCAGCAGCATCACCAATCCGCCAATCGCCAACGGGACCCAGCCGCCTTCCACGACTTTCAGCAAGTTGGCGCTCAAGAAGGTCAGGTCAATCAATAGGAACGGCACCATCAACGCCGCGGCAGCATAGGGCGACCAGCGCCACATCCGCCAGATCACGATGAAAGCCATCATGCAGGTGACAACCATGGTGCCGGTGACGGCGATGCCGTAGGCCGACGCCATCGCAGTCGATGAGCGGAACACCGCAACCAACAGCAAGACTCCAAGTAGAAGGAGCCCGTTGACGCGCGGCATGTAAATCTGGCCGGCCTGCTGGGCCGAGGTGTGGCGAACTTCAAGCCGCGGTAACAGGCCAAGCTGGATCGCCTGGCTGGTAAGCGAATAGGCCCCGGTGATCACGGCCTGGCTGGCGATGACAGTGGCTATGGTCGCCACAATCACCATCGGGATCAGGGCCCAATCCGGGTAGAGCAAAAAGAACGGATTTTCGAGCGCCTTCGGATTGTCATAGACCAGCGCACCCTGGCCCAAATAATTCAAAGCCAGCGACGGCAAAACCACACAGAGCCAAGCGATCTGAATTGGACCGCGGCCAAAGTGCCCGAGATCGGCATAGAGCGCTTCGGCGCCGGTCACGGCTAGAAATACTGCGCCGAGCGTATAAAGGCCGATCATGCCGTGATGCAGCAGGAAATCGATTCCGTACAAAGGATTGAGCGCCCACAAGATGCCGGGATCGGCCGCAACCCACAGGACGCCCGGGATTGCGATCACTACGAACCAGACCATCATGATCGGCCCGAACAGCGCCGCCACCTTCGCCGTGCCGCGCGACTGTCCTGCGAAAAGAATGACCAAAATCACGACGGTAAGCGGCACGACATATTCATGAAATGCCGGCGTCGCGACATCGAGGCCCTCGATCGCGGAGAGGACCGACAAGGCTGGCGTAATGACGGCATCGCCGTAGAAAAGGCCGGCGCTAGCGATTCCCAGAAGAGCGACAACGCCGACCACTCTGCCGACGCGTCCGACCGCGCGCGAGGCAAGCGCCATGAGCGTCAAGGTGCCGCCCTCGCCATTGTTGTCGGCGCGCAGCAGGATGACGACGTATTTCAACGTAACGACGACGATCAGCGCCCACAGGATCAGCGAGATCACGCCGATAACCGCGGCCCGGGTAACGCCATGGCCAGAGCCGGTCGCCGCTTCGAGCGCGACACGCACGGCGTATAGCGGGCTCGTGCCGATATCGCCGTAAACCACCCCGATACTGCCGAAGGCCAGGCCCCAGAGGCCGGAATGCGTTCGCGCTTCGTGGGTGCCGTTCCCCGGCATCTCGCTTCCGGCGGCGGAAGCGCTCAAGCTATCGGTCATGGATTATGAACGGGACGTCCTCGTCCCTGCTCCGGGTCGGACTGCCCAACGGCAGCCGCGCGCCTATACACCCATAAAACCGCCGTGTCATGAGTGAGCAAACCATCCCATGCCGCTTCGCCGGTCGGCCGCCCCGCGCAGCGAAGATAGGAGCCGCACGGTAAGCCAACCAGCAGCCACAGGCCGCGGAAGCAGCGCCAAAACGGTCCCGAAAGGGCCAAAACAACGCTCCATACTACAGTCGGATGCGCCTCGTGACCCGTGGCTAAAAAAACAGCAAGATAGCAAACGGCTGCGGCGGCGTTTGGGCCTAAGGAGAAAACAGGATGCGTGAAGTCGGTCATTTCATCGGCGGCAAGGCAGTAATGGGCACATCGGGCCGCTTCGGCGATGTCTTTAACCCCGACACCGGCGATGTTCAGGCCCGGGTCGCGCTCGCGAGCCGGACCGAGGTCGGGCAAGCGATCGGCAACGCCGAGGCTGCCTTCCCGGCCTGGTCGGCCACCAATCCGCAGCGCCGCGCCCGCGTGATGTTCAAGTTCTTGGAGCTTATTCAAGTGGAATACGACAACCTCGCGCGCCTACTCTCGTCCGAGCACGGCAAAACATTTGCTGATTCAAAAGGCGATATTCAACGCGGACTCGAGGTCGTGGAGTTCGCCTGCGGCATTCCCCAGCTCATGAAGGGGGAATTCAGCGAGGGCGCCGGCCCCGGCATCGATCTGTTTTCCATGCGCCAACCGCTTGGCGTGGTCGCCGGCATCACCCCATTCAATTTTCCGGCGATGATCCCACTGTGGAAGTGCGCGCCCGCAATCGCCTGCGGCAACACCTTCATCCTCAAGCCGTCAGAGCGCGATCCGTCGGTTCCGATGCGCATTGCCGAACTGTTCATCAAAGCGGGGCTGCCGGAGGGTGTCCTCAACGTTGTCAACGGCGATAAGGAGGCTGTTGATGCACTGCTGACTGATCACCGCGTCAAGGCCATCGGCTTTGTCGGTTCGTCCGCCATCGCGGAATATATCTACACAACCGGCACGGCGCACGGCAAACGCGTGCAGTGCTTCGGCGGCGCCAAGAACCACATGATCGTCATGCCCGATGCCGACATGGATCAGGCCGTCGATGCGCTGATTGGTGCCGGCTACGGTTCGGCCGGCGAGCGCTGTATGGCTGTCTCGGTCGCAGTGCCGGTCGGCAAGAAAACTGCCGACACGCTGGTGCAAAAGCTCATCCCACGGGTCGAAGGATTGAAGATTGGACCCGCCAGCGACCCGCAGGTCGACTATGGACCAATGGTCACCCGCGAGCTCCTTAAAAAAGTGAAGGGCTACATCGATGACGGCATCAAAGAAGGCGCCAAGCTCGTCGTCGATGGACGTAATTTCAAACTGCAAGGTTACGAGAACGGCAATTTCATCGGCGGCTGTCTTTTCGACGACGTCAAGCCGCACATGCGGATCTATAAAGAGGAGATTTTTGGACCGGTGCTTTCGGTGGTGCGCGCCAAAGACTATGCGGAGGCCCTACGCCTTCCGTCCGAGCACGAATATGGCAACGGCGTCGCCATTTTCACGCGCGATGGCGACACCGCTCGTGATTTCGCGAGTCGCGTACAAGTCGGCATGGTCGGGATCAATTTCGCGATTCCCGTGCCATTGTCCTATTACTCTTTCGGCGGCTGGAAGCGCTCAGGCTTCGGCGACCTCAATCAGCACGGACCGGACTCCGTGCGCTTCTACACCAAGACAAAGACGGTGACTGCGCGCTGGCCCTCAGGCACCAAAGAGGGCGCAGAATTCGCTATTCCGACGATGCGATAGGAGTTTGGTTTCCGCCAGCTGAGCGAACAGGAACGGGCCAAGTTTGAGGCTGCTTACTGGCCGCTTGGCGTGTCGCCCGCATCCGGCTTGCCGGCATCGGATGAAGCCGGCTTTGCTGCCTCGGCCGGGGTTGATCGTGACGCGAGGCGCCGGCCGAGATAGCGGGGCACGACGATGCGCTCGCCTTCGCTCAAGGCCGCCCCCTCCGACTTCCTGTTAAGCTGCGCCAGCGCCCAAGCCGGCACGTGGTAAGTCGATGCGAGCGATTGCAAGGTGTCACCGGCGTGAGCCGAGACAGCGACGCCGGAGTCCCAAAGCTCGATCGGTCCGCTAGCAGCAAAGACGATGCGTAGCGGGACGGCTTCACCCTCACCGCCCGCACCCATCGACCTTACCTTTGCAGCCAGCAGCTCTTGAATGCGGCCGAACTTGTCCAGATTGACATGGATGATTTCGCTGCGGTCCTTCAAGTTGTAGCTGGCGTAGTGTCCGTGAAAGCCAGAGCCCGGGGCGAGATCGCCGCCGCCCAGAATATTGGATGACTGATACAGGTTGATGTAGCGGTGGACGTTGGCCGGGATGCTGCCCGCGCCGCGATTGGGATCGTAGGTGATGAGCAGGCTCACCGGCACATGCGCCGCCCCAAGCGCCATAGCGAACTGCACGGCGGAATCGCCGCCGATGGAGTGACCGACGGCCGCGATCGGCTTGGGATCACGGCGGTAGTCGGCGATCGCTTGATCGGCAACGCTGCGCCAGCTCGAGTGAGCGTTAGTGCTTGCCGCAACACCGCTTCGATTGATGCGCTCCGCCAGTTCGTCCATCCCCCAATCGATTGCGGCAATCAGGCCATAGAACAAATAGGCCCGCCCGCGTACGCGGTCGGACGAGGTCGATTGCTGGGCTTGGCTTGTCGTAACCAGACATGCTGCGATCAACACGGTCGTTAAGGCAACACGTATTTGCTTGGACTGAACCATGGGTTTGCCGAGTTCGATGAATGAAGCTATCGCCTGATGCCATCGATCAGGCGTTCACGAGGCATGTGCAGAGCGGAGTTCCCCTGACCCACCTAGGCCGGTAAGTTTGCCCGAACGTGGAGCCAAATGCCACCGATACTGGGAGAAATTGTGACCCGCCGAGTGTCGGTCGTAAAACCTACTTATCCCAGCCCGCGGTACGAGGCACAATTGCCAGTCTGAGCACATGAAATTCATCAAGAGATTAGCGACAGGCCAGATCGCACTTTGGTGCGTTTTCTGGCTGATCGGAACTCCGCTCACCCTGCTTTGGTATTTAGGCGGTGTATGCACAGCCGTGGGCTGCGGCATTGGGGATACGACGGTTGCCGCGATCTTGCTGGCCTTATTCGCACTGTCGAGCATCGCCATACCGTTTGTTTCGCTCGGACTCTGGCGAAGTGCATCGAAATACCCGCGGCAGACATGGCCACAAACGCTTCTCGCGATTGGCGCTAAATTGTGTGCAGTCGTATCGGGCTTGCTGGCGGTGATCGGCCTCGCGGTTCTCCTCTACATTGGCTTTTACATTTTCATAAATCCCCTCCTCGATCATGCCTGATCTCAGTTATCTAAGCTCTCGTATTGCGGGGACCGCAGCCATGGCGCGCATTGATTTTGTCGCCTCCTTGCGAAAAGCTCTCCAATCCTAATAATCAAGTCGGTAGGCAATAGTTGAGGAGCTGCGATAATGTCACGCCTAAGCATGGTTTTGGCGCTCGTCGGCATCGGTCTGACGTTCTCGGCTTGCGGCTACAACACGATCCCGACACTTCAGGAACAAGCAAAAGCACGCTGGTCAGACGTACAAAACCAGTATCAACGACGCGCCGATCTGATCCCCAACCTCGTTGCCACCGTTCAGGGCTATGCCGCGCAGGAAAAGAACGTTTTGGCGGCCGTAGTCGAAGCCCGCGCCAAAGCGACTCAGATTCACGTCAACGCCTCTGATCTCACCGATCCGGATAAACTCAAGGCGTTCCAGGAAGCTCAGGCGCAATTAACCGGTGCGCTCGGCCGTCTACTGGCCGTTTCTGAGAACTATCCAGATCTTAAGTCCAATGCCAACTTCCTGGCGCTGCAATCGCAGCTCGAGGGTACCGAGAATCGAATCTCGGTAGCGCGGCGCGACTATATCGATGCGGTGCGCGCCTATAACACCGCCTTGCGCACCTTCCCCACGGTGCTTTGGGCCAAGACGGCATTTTCCGGCGAAAAGCCGATGGCGGAATTCACAGCAAATGAGGGGGCGGAAAAGCCGCCGCAGGTGAAGTTCTAGAGTCTACTCCAGTGAGACTCGCCAGTTTATCGCTCGCTGGTTCTCTCGTTCTTGCAGCAGTCGTTGCCTTCGCGCTTGACTACCCAGCGTTGAGCGGCCGCGTGGTCGACCAGGCCAATGTCATGGCCGCGCAAAGTCGCGGCGAACTGGAAACAAAACTCAAAGACCTTGAGGATAAATCGGGCATTCAGCTCGTTGTCGCCACGGTGAAATCGCTGCAAGGCACGGACGTGGAGACATATGCGAATGGACTCTTCCGAGCCTGGAAGCTTGGCCAGGCGCAGAAGAACAATGGAGTTCTGCTCCTTGTGGCACCGGCAGAGCATAAGGTGCGAATTGAAGTCGGTTACGGCCTCGAAGGCACCCTGACCGACGCATTGTCCTCTGTCATCATCGCCGGCGCCATCATACCGCGTTTCAAGGCAGGAGATTTTCCTGGCGGAATCGAACGCGGCGTCGACGGCATTATCAACGTGCTTAGCGGTGACAGCGCCGGCTGGCAACCAAAAGTCAATGTCAGACGGGAAGACGCATCAGCGGATTTCGACAAATTGTTCCCGATCCTGTTCTTCTTATTGGTACTCTTTATCTGTTGGTACCTTGTTCGCAATGCTGGACCACCGGGAGGCGCAGCAACCGGCAGACGGCGCGGCGGTCCGATCTTTATTCCCTACGGTGGACCGAGCTGGGGCTCGGGATGGGGCGGCGGCGGAATGGGAGGCGGTTTCGGCGGCGGCTTTGGCGGCGGAGGCGGGTCGTCAGGAGGCGGCGGCGCGTCGGGGAGCTGGTGATGAAATGTACGCAGGAGGATCACGATGCCGTTGCTGCCGCGATCCACAGTGCGGAACGCCGCACCAGCGGCCAGCTCGTATGCGTCTTTGCACGCGCCTCCTCGGCTTATGCCCACATCCCGATTTTGTGGGCGAGTGTTATTCCTGTCGCAACTGGCCGTCTTCCTCATTGCGGCGCTCGCGGTTTCCTGGATGCCCTTGTGGCTTCTGCTTGTGCCGAAGCCAGTGCAACGCGCTAGCGCTCATCGCGCTGCGCTTGAGCAATTTGTGCGATCAGGTACACGCAATCGTACCGGCGTATTGATTTTCGTCTCATTGGCAGAGCATTACGTACGCATCGTCGCCGACGAAGCCATTGCGCAGAAGGTGCACGGCTCGGAGTGGCAGGCCGCCGTCGATGCTCTGACAGCGCACATGCGTATTGGCCGCATCGCCGCAGGTCTGATTGCAGCAATCGAGCGATGCGGCGCGGTGCTGGCAGAGCATGCTCCACCGGACGGGTCGGGCGATGAGCTGCCGAACCGCCTATACGTGATTTAGCCTGAGCCGAACCTGCGAAGCATCGGCGTCGTTTCAGATGATTGCATGGCGTACTTTCGCCGAGATCCATTCGCTAATGACGACTGTCGCGAGAATGATCAGCAGTATCAGTGATACGCGCGTCCACGCCAGCGTGGTGATGGCGGCATTGAGCGGCAGGCCTATGCCGCCAGCGCCGACCAGGCCCAGCACCGTCGACTCGCGGATATTGATATCCAAGCGGAACACCGAAATGCCCGCGAAGGCTGGCAGGACCTGCGGAACGATTCCGTAAGTCGCAACTTGCGCACGGCTCGCGCCGGTAGCGCGGATCGCTTCCACTTGCCGCTCGTTTATTTCTTCGATCGCTTCATAGAGCAGCTTGGCACAGAAGCCGACCGAGCGCAGCGCGATCGCCAGGATACCGGCGAGCACGCCCGGCCCAATGATCGTGACCAGCATCAGCGCCCAGATCAGTGCATTGATCGAGCGCGACGAAACAATGATGAACAAGGCAACCGGCCGGACCGCTGCGACACTCGGCGTTGTGTTGCGCGCCGCGCAATAAGCCACGGGAACCGCCAGCATGGAAATTGATGTCCAAACGGTAGAGCGCAAGACCAATCATGCGCGGCATGACCTGAGGCTGCACGCCATAATTGATCCATTGCAGCCATCCTGCACCGGTCGCGCGCACCGCTTCGGCCGATGCTGGATCGATATCCTCAATGTCCTCGGCGAGAAGCTTGCCGTAAAAACCGATGGTCGCGAGCGACAAGGTAACAAGGCCGGCGAAGGGACCGAATCCGAACAACTTGACGAAGAAGATCGCCAAGATGATTTCCTGGAAACTGCGCGACAGGGCAAGGATGCCCCGACAGACATAGTAGACTGGCCGCGGCGCTATGTTCCTTGCGGCGCCAAGTCCGATCGGGATCGATGCTGCGATACCGATCACAGTCGCGGCCACCGTGATGCAGAGGCTTTCGACGATCCCCTCACTGACGTCGCTCCAGCGGCTGGTGAAATTAGGCGGGAAGAACGCGGCAAAGAAGCGCGCACCACGCGGCAGACCCTCCCAGACACGCGTCCAATTCACCTCCGTCGTGCCGAGAGCCAGCGCGAAGTAGATAAAGACACCGAGGCCCAGCGCCCAGCGCAGCCAGGCGGGCTGGATAAGAGGCGGTTTTTTCCAACGGCGAGTGGCGACGCTGGCGACCGTCATGGGCGAATCACGTCAGTCTCGCCATGCGATCGCGGTGCGGCTGGTTGCTGTCTGGTGGAAAAATCTTGATTGGTGGTTCGGCTGCCCCATCAGCATCTGCGTCAACCTTGCGGATCGTCGCCGACCAATCTTCCTCGCCGTAAATTCTGGTCAGAACCTCCGCAGTGAGACCCGTTGGCGGACCGTCGTACACGATCTCACCGAGTTGCGGGCCGACCACACGTTCGGCGAACATCTGCGCCAGTACGACATCATGGATGTTGATGATGGCCGAAAGCTTGCGCTCGCCGCAGAGTTCCTTGATGAGCCGCATGATCTGTCTTGAGGTCTTTGGGTCGAGCGAAGCGGTCGGCTCGTCAACCAGCAGCAAATCAGGGTTTTGGATCAACGCCCGGCAAATGCCGACACGTTGGCGTTGGCCGCCCGATAATTGGTCGGCGCGCTTGTCGGCCACCTGATCCAGACCGACGTGTCTCAAGAGCCGAAACGCTTCGTCGATATCGGATTGGGGAAATTTTCGCATGAAGCTCTTCCAGAAGCCGACATAGCCCAGTCTTCCGCTCAGCACGTTCTCCATTACCGTAAGCCGCTCCACCAACGCGTATTCCTGAAAAATCATTCCCATGCGCCGGCGCGCCCGCGCCAGCTCGTGGCGGCGCAGCGCGGTAATTTTGATATCGTTGAGCGCGATCGTGCCGCTTGTCGGCTCCACCAGCCGATTGACACAACGGATCACAGTTGATTTGCCCGCGCCCGACGGACCGATCAGGGCCATGACTTCGCCCTCCGGCACGTCAAGGTCGATGCCTTTGAGCGCAAGATCGCCGGCGCGGTAGCGCTTCGCCAGGTCCCTGATGCGCAGCATTTGCCGCGTCCCTCACCAATGGCAAACAGCTTATTTGCAGGTGTACTTCACCCCGTTCGCCGCATCAATTTTGCGAATGATGCTCCAGTCCTTCTGGTAATTGATCGGGACGAACCGGTCCTCGTTCTTGAATTCCGCCTTCAATGCTGATCCGTCCCACTGGAACGTGAAGAATGACTGTTTGATCTTCTCGACCAACGTGGGATCAAGATTATAGACATACCCATAACCTGTAGTCGGAAAGGTTTCCGACTTGTAGATCGACCTGATTTTGGTGCGATCGACGACGTTGCGGTCAAACATGCGAAACATCACTTCGTTGGCGATTGCTGCCGCGTCATAGTCTTTGTTGGCAACTCCGATGACCGAGTTGTCATGTTTGCCGGAGAACGCGGCAGTGAAGTCACGGCCGGCTTCCAGGTTGAAATCAGCTTTTAAGATCGCCGACGGCGCCTTGTATCCTGAATTAGACGTTGGCTCGGTGAAGGCGACCTTTTTGCCCTTGAGATCGGCTGGAGTTTTGATCGCGCTGTCGGCCGGCACGATGATTTCCATCTCGTAGCCGAATTGACCCTTATTGTTTCCCATGATGGCAAATGGCACGAAACCGGCGCAGTTGACCGCAATAGGATTGGACCCCGTGTTAAATCCTGCGACATGCAGACGGTCGGAGCGCATCGCTTCGATCTCGGCCGCGTTCGACTGAACCGGGAAGAACACGACCTTCTTGCCGGTCGTCTGTTCCATGTACTTGATGAAGCCTTCCCACGCCTTGGCGCAAACCGCAGGGTCTTCCACCGGGGTATAGGCAAAGACGAGAGTGGACGGATTCACCAGTTGCTTCGGATCGGTCGGTGCATCGGCAACGAGATCGCCGTCGCGATCGCAATAGGCCTTATCGAGATCGCCGCGCGGGCAGCCTGCGCGCGAACGGTCTCGGCTAAACCAGCCATCGAGATAAAACCGGCGACAACGCTCGAGATGAAAAAGGCGTGCCGTGCCATGATGCCCCCTTCTGGTCCCAGCCCTGGACGTCGGCGGGGACCTCTCATTTACAAATGCCAGTTTATACGACGCCGGGAGCAAGAGAAATTAGGTGCTCGCCCCCATAATGACTTGCTATCGGCGCAATACGCCACCAAGCGCACCGCGCACGACCGCCTTGCTGATGGTGCTGGCCGTTTTACTTCCGGTCGATTTCGCCAGTTTGGCCGCGACCTGAGTTGCTACGCCAGCGGCAACGGCACGGGCGACATTGCGCGCCACGCTCTGCGAAGCTGTGAGCGGCGTACCGCGCGGCCGGCCAATGCCGAATACGCCACGGAATTTCTCGCCGATTCTGTGAAAGATCCCGCCGCCCTGCGCCGGCGCTGTCCCGCCAGGCCCACAGCCGCGCGACGTACTCGCTCCAGGGGCCGCATCGGCTGGCGGCGCACTGGCGCCAGCGAGACGCCGATGCAATATTTCGAATGCCGAAATGGGGTCGACGGCAGTATCGTATTTGCCCTTGAAGGGACTTTTCGCGATCACCGCCTTGCGTTCATCCGGCGTGATCGCGCCGATCCGCGCCGACGGCGGCCGCACCATCGCACGCTCGACTATCGACGGCGTGCCGTCGCTTTCGAGAAACGAAACCAGCGCCTCGCCCTTGCCCAATTGCATGATGACTTGCGCGGTATTTAGCTTGGGATTGGGTCGGAATGTCTCGGCCGCCGCACGGACTGCTTTCTGGTCGTTTGGCGTAAACGCGCGCAATGCATGCTGCACGCGATTGCCCAATTGCGCCAAGATTTTGTCCGGCACGTCGACCGGATTCTGGGTGACAAAATAAACGCCAACTCCTTTAGACCTAATCAAGCGCACCACTTGCTCTACTCTATCGAGCAGCTCCTTGGGCGCTTCGTTGAAAAGAAGATGCGCCTCGTCGAAAAAGAACACGAGCTTGGGCTTTGGCGGATCGCCCACTTCCGGAAGCTTTTCGAATAATTCGGACAACAGCCACAGCAGGAACGTTGCGTAGAGCCGCGGACTAGACATCAATTTATCGGCGGCGAGCACATTGATCGTGCCCCGACCGTTCGGCGCAGTCCTCATCAGATCGTCGATCGCCAGCGCCGGCTCGCCGAAAAAATTCGTGCCTCCCTGGTTTTCCAATACGAGGAGCTGCCGTGCGACGGTGCCCACTGCACTTGAGGCGATGTTGCCGTACCTGCCGCTGATCTCCTTTGCATTCTTCGCCAAGTGGTTCAGCAGCTCCCGTAGATCCTTGAGATCGACCAGTCCCTGGCCGTCTGTCTCTTTAATTTCGGGATCATCATCGGCGAAGCGGAAGGCGATATTGATGATGCCCTCCTGAACAT
>Ga0318534_10000619_pt1 | contig 12368 bp, 15 predicted proteins | sample GRESIP117b4f26_FD_202502 | JGI IMG/M metagenome (GOLD analysis project Ga0318534, IMG submission 202502) | Tropical soil microbial communities from Luquillo Experimental Forest, Puerto Rico - GRE.SIPMG.117b4f26 | ecosystem: Environmental > Terrestrial > Soil > Tropical forest > Bulk soil...
GGTGTCGGCCCATGCATTTTCCAAGTCGGCTGAAGCGGCGATCACCGCCGCGGGCGGTAGCGTCGAGCGGGTGCCGTTGCCGTACGCCCACGGTCGTCCCCCTGCCTCGGGCAATGCCCTGATGAACCGCTAGTGCCGCGAGTGTCCGCGCCAGCGCCGCACTGAGAGGACAGGGCATGCTCTCGCGGCTCGCCAACATCTTCAGGGTCCCCGACCTCCGCAACAAGGTCGTCTTCACGCTCGCGATCATCGGGCTGTACCAGATCGGCGCCAACGTCCCCGTGCCCGGGGTCAACTGGGCGCGCCTGCAGAGCCTCGAGTCATCGGCGTCGGCCTCGGGAGTGCTCGGCTTCTTGAACCTCTTCAGCGGCGGCGCGCTGGTGCGCCTCGCGGTGTTCGGCCTGGGCGTCATGCCCTACATCACTAGCTCCATCATCATCCAGCTGCTCTCCACCGTGATCCCCAAGCTCGAAGAGTGGCGCGACCAGGGCGCCGTCGGGCAGAAGAAGATCACCCAGACGACGCGCTACCTCACCGTGGCGCTGGCGGTCATGCAGTCGGCCGGGCTGGTGTACGCCTTCCACGGGCACGACGCCGCGCTCCTGGGTACGAGCGTCGACCTGATCCCGACCTTCAGCTGGCCGCTGGCCCTCTTCATGGTGCTCATCCTCACCGCCGGCACGGCCACGGTCATGTGGCTGGCCGAGCTGATCACCCAGCGCGGCATCGGCCAGGGCATGTCGATCCTGATCTTCGCCAACGTCGTGGCAGCCATCCCGACCGGCTTCAAGGCCATCTACGAGGAGGGGGGCAAGACCAAAGCGGGGATCATCGTCGTGGTCTCGCTGATCTTGCTCGTGGTGATCGTGTTCATGGACCAGGGGCAACGTCGCATCCCGGTCACCTTCGCCCGTCGCGTCGTCGGCCGCCGCATGTACGGCGGCTCGAGCACCTACATCCCGCTGAAGGTCAACCAGTCCGGCGTGATCCCGATCATCTTCGCCAGCTCGGTGCTCTACATCCCCGTCCTCTTGTCCAACGTCGTCCCCTGGACGTGGTTCCAGAACTTCGTGCGAACCAGCCTGAACCCGACGAGCTTCTTCTACATCGGCTCCTACTTCTTGCTGATCGTGCTGTTCACGTTCTTCTACGTCTACGTCGCCTTCGACCCGCACCAGCAGGCCGACCTCATCCGCAAACAGGGTGGGTTCGTGCCCGGCATCCGGCCCGGGCCCCCCACCGAGCGGTACTTCGCGCACATCCTCAGCCGCATCACCGTCGTCGGCGCCCTCTTCCTCGGCTCCGTCGCCGTGGTGCCCTCGCTGCTCATGGCCCTCTGGCACCTCAACCGGTTCCCCTTCTACGGGACGACCCTGCTGATCTCGGTGGGCGTCGCGCTCGAGACGATGCGCCAGATCGACAGCCAGCTGATGATGCGGAACTACGAGGGATTCCTCAAGTAGGCCCGTGATCCCCGGGGTCAGGCTCGTGGTCCTCGGCAAACAGGGGGCCGGCAAGGGGACGCAGTGCGTCCGCCTGTCGCATCACTACGTCGTCCCGCACGTGTCGACGGGCGACATGCTGCGCAGCGAGGTCAAGTCCCGCTCGTCCATGGGTGTGCGCGCCGCCAAGCTGATGGAGCAGGGCGAGCTGATCCCCGACGACCTCGTCATGGAGCTTGTGGGCCTGCGGCTCTCGGAGCGCGACACCAAGGGCCGGGGCTTCGTCCTCGACGGGTGCCCGCGCACCACGGGCCAGGCCGAGCAGCTCGAGCAGGTGGTGATCCCCTTCGGGCTCGACATGGTGGTCGACCTCCAGGTGCCGACCCCCCTGGTGATGAAGCGCCTGGCCTCGCGCCGGGTCTGCGTCGACTGCGGGGCCAACTACTCGACGGCCGCCCCGCCGTTGGTCAACTGGACCTGCGACGTCTGCGGCGGCGAGGTGGTGCAGCGCGAAGACGACACGGAAGAGGCCATCGAGCGCCGGCTCAACCTCTACGAGGAGGAGACGGCGCCGCTGATCGACTGGTACAAGAAGCGCAACCTCCTCGTCGAGATCAACGGCACCGGGTCGCCCGACGCGGTCACCCGGCGCGTGGTCGGCGCCATCGACCTCATGCGGCACCGTCTGCAGCGGGAGGGCGACGAGCGATGAGGCGCAACGAGGCCGAGCTGGCCAAGATGCGCAAGGCCGGCAAGGTCGTCGCCGAGATGCACGAGGCGACCCGCGCCGCGGCCCGGCCGGGTGTGACGACGGCCGAGCTGGACCAGGTCGCCCGCGGGGTCCTCGACCGTCGGGGCGCCACGTCGAACTTCCTCGGCTACCACGGGTTCCCGGCGGTGATCTGCACCTCGCCCAACTCCATGATTGTGCACGGCATCCCCGGCCCCTACGTCCTCGAAGAGGGGGACATCCTCTCCATCGACTGCGGGGCCATCATTGAGGGCTACCACGGCGACGCCGCCTTCACCATGGGCATCGGGACCATCTCCAAGGAGGCCCAGAAGCTCCTTGAGGTCACCGAGCGCAGCCTGTGGGCGGGGATCGACCAGCTTGTCAAGGGCAACGCGCTGCACGAGGTGGGCCGGGCGGTCCAGCTGGTGGCGGAGGGCGCGGGCTTCAGCGTCGTGCGCGAGTACGTCGGCCACGCCATCGGCACCGCCATGCACGAGCAACCTCAGGTGCCCAACTACTGGCCGGGCAGCAGGGGCCCCACGCTCAAGACGGGCAACGTCTTCGCCATCGAGCCCATGGTCAACGTGGGCTCGGCCGAGACGATCCTCCTCGACGACGGCTGGAGCGTGGTCACCGCCGACGGCAGCCTCTCGGCGCATTTCGAGCACACCATTGCGGTCACCGAGAACGGCCCCGAGGTCTTCACGCACACCTGAGTACGCCTCGCCCCGGAATTCCCTGGTCACGGGATAGCTTTCCGGTCCTGGCCGCCGCGCCGGTGCACCCCGGCGGCCGTCCGGTGGGCGGCGCGGGGCCGCCAGCAGGGAGAACGGGCGCTCGGGGTGGAAATCGCCGCAGGATGCGATAAAATGCTTCGCTGCTCCGGGCCAGGTCTGCCCCTCGCGGGACGGGCTGCTCGGACATCACGCCCGATCCCGCCCCGTTCCGGCCTCGCGCCACCGGTGCGTGCTCGGGCCGTAGACCAGAACGACCAGGAGAGAGTGACCTGCCCAAGCCCAAGGAAGACGCCATCGTGCTCGAAGGAACGGTGGTGGAGCCATTGCCCAACGCCATGTTCCGAGTCGAGCTCGAGAACGGGCACAAGGTGCTGGCGCACAGCTCCGGGAAGATGCGGATGCACCGGATCCGGATCTTGCCGGGCGACAAGGTGCAGGTGGAGATCACTCCGTACGACCTCAACCGGGGTCGGATCACCTATCGGTACAAGTAGGACGGGGAGTCAAGTGAAGGTTCGGCCGAGCGTGAAGCCGATCTGCGAGAAGTGCAAGGTCATCCGGCGCCGCGGTGTCGTCCGGGTGATCTGCGACAACCCGCGCCACAAGCAGCGGCAGGGTTAGGAAGGAGCGAAGCATGGCCCGTATCAGCGGCGTCGACATCCCGCGCGAGAAGCGGCTCGAGATCGCGCTCACGTACATCTACGGCATCGGCCCGAGCCTCTCGAAGCAGATTACGGACGCGGTGGACATCAGCCCGTCCACGCGCGTGCGGGACCTGACCGACGAGGAGGTAGCCAAGCTCCGCTCCTACATCGACACCAGCTTCCGGGTCGAGGGTGACCTGCGCCGCGACGTCTCCCAGGACATCAAGCGCAAGCAGGAGATCAACTGCTACCAGGGCATCCGGCACCGCAAGGGCCTGCCGGTCCACGGGCAGCGCACACACACGAACGCCCGCACCCGCAAGGGTCCCAAGAAGACGGTGGCCGGGAAGAAGAAGGTGAAGAAGTAGATGCCCAAGCAGACGAAGCCCGGCCAGCGGCGCCCCCGCCGCAAGGAGCGCAAGAACGTCGCCTACGGCGTCGCCCACATCAAGAGCTCGTTCAACAACACGATCGTCTCCATCGCCGACCCCGAGGGCAACGTGCTCGCCTGGGCCTCCGCCGGCAACGTCGGCTTCAAGGGCTCGCGCAAGTCGACGCCGTTCGCGGCGCAGCTGGCCGCCGAGGCCTGCGCCCGGCGGGCCATGGAGCACGGCGTGCGCAAGGTCGACGTGCTCGTGCGGGGCCCCGGCTCGGGCCGTGAGACCGCCATCCGCTCGCTGGCGGCTGTCGGCATCGAGGTGGTCGGCATCAAGGACGTCACCCCCATCCCCCACAACGGCTGCCGCCCCAAGAAGCGGCGCCGCGTCTAGGTCATCCAGGAAAGCTCAGGAAGAGGAACCCCGTTTCATGGCTCGATACACCGGTCCCGTCTGCCGCCTCTGCCGGCGCGAGCGGACCAAGCTGTTCTTGAAGGGTGAGCGCTGCTACTCGCTCAAGTGTCCCGTCTCCGAGGCGGTGACCGACCGGCACAGCCGCGCCTACCCGCCGGGCGAGCACGGCCGTGACCGCATGCGCCAGGGCTCGGAGTACCTGGCCCAGTTGCGCGAAAAGCAGAAGGCGCGCCGGATCTACGGGATCCTGGAGAAGCAGTTCCGCAACATGTACGAGGAGGCCAGCCGCCAACCCGGCATCACCGGCGAGAACCTGCTGCGCAACCTCGAGCTGCGCCTCGACAACGTCGTCTTCCGCGCCGGATGGGGGGCCAGCCGCAGCCAGGCCCGCCAGTTCGTGCGCCACGGCCACGTCCAGGTCAACGGCCGGCGCGTCACCATCCCGAGCTACCGGGTGCGCACGGGCGACAAGGTCACCCTGCGCGAGTCCACCCGGGGCAACTTCCAGGTGCGGCGCAACATGGACACGCTCGAGCGCCAGACCCCGGCCTGGCTGGCGCCGGGCGACTCGGGCTTCTCGGTCGACGTGTTGAACCCGCCGCTGCGTGAGCACATCGACGAGCCGGTCCAAGAGCAGCTCATCGTCGAGCTCTACTCGAAGTAGCCAACGACACGAACCGTACGAACCGCCCGAACCCCGATACCGATCGCCACGACCCCCCGAGCAACAGGAGCACCGCCATGCTGATCTTCCAACGGCCGACCGTCGAGGTCCTCGACGAGGAGCAGAACAACCGCCAGCGCTTCGCCGTCGGCCCCCTCGACCCGGGCTTCGGCACGACCCTGGGCAACTCGCTGCGTCGCACTCTCTTGTCCTCCATCCCCGGCGGCGCCGTGACCCAGCTGCGCTTCGACGAGGCGCTGCACGAGTTCACCACCCTGCCGGGTGTCAAGGAGGACGTGACCGACATCATCTTGAACCTCAAGGACCTGCTGGTGCGCGTGAATTCCGACGAGCCGGTGACGCTGCGCCTCGACGTGCGTGGCCCGGCCGACGCCACCGCGAACGACCTGCAGCTCACCCCCGACGTCGAGGTGCTCAACCCCGACCTGCACATCGCGTCGATCAACGCCAAGGGTCGCTTGGCCGTCGACGTGACCGTCGAGCGCGGGCGGGGCTACGCGTCGGCCGACAAGAACAAGCGCTCCACGACCATCGGCGTCATCCCGATCGACTCGATCTTCTCGCCGGTGCACCGCGTCACCTTCGACATCGAGCCGGTGCGCGTCGAGCAGTCGACCAACTATGACCGGCTGGTGCTCGACATCGAGACCGACGGGACGATCTCGCCCCGTGAGGCGCTGGCCTCGGCGGGCGCCACGCTGCGCAACCTGGTCTCCCTCGTGGCCGACCTCGAGGACGCGCCGCAGGGACTCGAAGCGGGCGACGTCACCTCCGCGACGACCGGATCGCCCGACCTCGACCTGCGCATCGAGGAGCTCGACCTCTCCGAGCGCCCGCGCAACTGCCTCAAGCGCGCCCAGATCAACACGATCGGCGAGCTGGTCGAGCGCACGATGGAGGACCTGCTCGCCATCACCAACTTCGGGCAGAAGTCGGCCGACGAGGTTGTGCAGCGCCTCGACGAGCGCGGCCTCTCGTTGCGCACGAGGGACTGAGCGACCATGCAGGCAACCCCCAAGCGCGGGCGCCGGCTGGGCGGCTCGTCCGCGCATCAAAAGGCCATGGTGGGCAACCTGGTCGCCTCGCTCATCGCCGCCGAGTCCATCGTGACGACGGAGGCCAAGGCGAAGGCGCTCCGCCCCGTCGCCGAGAAGTGCGTCACCGCGGCGCGCAAGGGCGGCGTGGCGAACCACCGCAACGTGGTCGCCCTGATCCGGGACAAGGACATGGCGCACAAGCTCTTCGAGGAGATCGGCCCCCGCTACGCGGACCGGCCCGGCGGCTACACCCGCATCCTCAAGCTGGGTCCGCGCCCCGGTGACAACGCGCCCATGGCGCGGATCGAGTTCGTCTAGGAGTGCACGACCCCGCCGGCGCCGGGCCCGACACGGGCCTGCAGCGCTGGAGGCTCCTCATCGCGTACGACGGCGCGGCCTTCCGGGGTTTCGCCGCGCAGCCCGAGGTCCCGACGGTGGCCGGCGCATTGCGCCAGGCCTTGGAGCGCACGGCCCGCCTGTCCGATCCGCCCCTCATCACCTGCGCGGGGCGCACCGACGCCGGAGTGCACGCGCGCGGGCAGGTCGTCCACGTCGACCTCCCGCCGATCCCCTACGACGCCGAGGGACTCGCCCGCGCGCTCAATCGCCAGCTGGCGCCCGAGGTCGTCGTCCGGCGGGCCGAGCCGGTCGGGCCCGACTTCGACGCCCGGCGCTCGGCCACGGGGCGGGCGTACCGCTACCTGGTCTGGAACGCGCCGGCGCCGGACCCGCTGCTGGCACCGCTGTCGTGGCACGTGAACGACCCGCTCGACCTCGGTTCCATGCGCACCGCCTCCGACGTGCTGCTCGGGAGCCACGACTTCCGCTCGTTCTGCCGCCGGCCGCCGGGGACCGACGCGTCCGAGCCCATCGTGCGCCGGGTCACCCGGGCCACCTGGAGCGTGGACCCCGACCGCGAGGCGCAGGACGCCGGGCAGGGCCGGCTGCTGCGCTTCGTCATTGCGGCGAGCTCGTTCTGCCACCAGATGGTCCGTTCCCTCGTGGCCGCGCTGGTCGAGGTCGGCCGGGGACGCGGGCACGCCGCCGGACTCCTCGAGCGCCTGCGGGCGGCCAGCCGGACGGGCCTGCCCGAGCCGGCGCCGGCCGAGGGGTTGTGCCTGGTGTCGGTGGCCTACGGCGCGGGCGTCTCAGACTGAGCGCAGCGCCTCGGCCGGGCTGAGCCGCGAGGCCCGCCAGGCCGGATAGAGGCCGCCGACCGCGCCGACGGCCAGGGCCACGCCGACCGCACCGGCGAGCGCCGCCAGCGGGACGGTCGTGCTCCAGTGCCGGAGCGAGGCATAGATCACCACGGCGAGCGCGCCGAACACGGCCCCGGCGACTCCGCCCAACAGCGACAGGGTCGCCGCCTCACCGAGGAACTGCACGCCGATGTGCACGCGCCGGGCACCCATGGCGCGGCGCAGGCCGATCTCGCCGCGTCGTTCGAGCACGCCGATCACCATGACGTTCGCGATGCCGATGCCGCCGACGAGCAGTGCGATGGCGCCGAGCGACAGGAACAGGCTCTGGAAGGCGGTCGACGCGTCCGCCCGCGCCGCGAGCGCGTCGGAGGGATTGGCGACGGACACGTTCTGGGGCGCCGAGGGGTCGGCCGTCGCCGCGAGGACCGACGTCACCGCGGCGACGCTGGTCGGGTCGGCGCGGACGTAGACCTCGGTCGGCGGCGCCTCCCGGTGGAGCAACTGATGGGCGGCCGGGAAGCCCACGATCGCCGACAGGTCGAGTTCGGGCGCCAGGGGCACGGGCTCCAAGATGCCGACCACGTCGAACCACTGGTTCCCGAGCCACACACTGACCTCGCCGTCGGCCTTGTCGACACCCAGCGCCGCCGCGGCGTCATGGCCCAGCACCACGGCGGGCATTTGGGCGGTGGCGGCGTTGAGGAACCGACCCGACCACAGGTGGCCCTCCACGGCGGAGAGCAGGCCGAGGTCGGCGGCCTTGACCGTGATGCCCTGGCTGTTGACCGACGGGATGCGCTGGTTGCGGTACACCTGGACCTCGAGGTCTGCCGTCGCGGCGTCGGAGGTGACGGGACCGATCCGCGCGATCATGGCCGGCGCGCCGGGCGGCAGGCTGGTGGTCCCCCCCGTGAAGGCGCTGGGCGAGACGGTCAAGAGGTTCGTCCCGAGCGCATCGATCTGGGCGATGAGTTGGGCCTGGCTGGACGCGGAGATCCCGAGCACGGCGACGAGCGTCGCCACGCCGATGGCGACGCCGGTGGCCGAGAGCGCGGCACGCACGGGCCGCCCGCGCAAGCCCAGCAGCGCCAGCGGCCCGACGTCGGCCGCCCGCACACGCGAGCCCACCCTCACCGCCGTTCGTCCCTCTCGATGCGCCCGTCGCGCAACACGACCGAGCGCGGCGTTCGCCGGGCCAGCTCGTCGTTGTGGGTGACGAGGAGGATCGTCGTCCCCCCCTCGTGCAGCCGGTGGAGGAGCGCGAAGATCTCGGCTCCGGTGACCGAGTCCAGGTTGCCGGTCGGCTCGTCGGCCAATATGAGTGCCGGCTCGCCCACGATGGCGCGGGCGATGGCGACGCGCTGGCACTCGCCGCCGGACAGCTCATCGGGGCGGTGGGTGCGCCGGTGGGCGAGGCCGACGGCCGCCACGGCGTGGGCGGCGTGCTCGAGTCGCTCGGTCGGCGGGACACCGCGATAGAGCAGACCGTCGGCCACGTTCTGCAGGACCGAGCGGGTCGCCAAGAGGTGGAACTGCTGGAAGACGAAGCCGAGCTCGCGGCACCGCACGCCGGAGAGCTCGGCGTCGGACAGGTCCTCGGTGGACTTCCCGGCCACCTCGACCGTGCCCGCCGACGGCCGTTCGAGCGTCCCGGCCACCGCGAGCAGCGTCGACTTGCCGGACCCCGACGGGCCGGTGACGGCCACGAACTCGCCCGGCTCGACCGTCAAGGAGACGTCGGCGAGCGCCAGGACGGGCGGCGTGGCGGCGTGTTCCTTCGTCACGCCGCGCAGCGCGAGCGCGTTCACCCGGCCACCACGACGCGGGTCCCGGCCGTGATGCCGTCGCCGGTGACCTGCACGTTGCCGCCGGCGAAGACTCCCGTGTGCACGCCGACGAGGACGTGGTGCCCCGAGTGCTCGACGACCTCGACGCCGTACCCCCCTTCGGCAAGGGCCAGCAACGCCGCCACCGGGACGGCGAGCACGTGGTGGACGCTCTGCACGGTCAGCGAGACCTGCACGGCTTCGCCCTGGGCGGCGCCCGTGGCGGCGGGGTCGTCGGGCGTGACGGTCAGGACGGTGGCAGCCGTCGACGAGGACGAACCCGAACCTGAACCCGAACCCGAACCCGAACCCGAACCCGAACCTGAACCCGAACCCGAGCCCGAGCCCGAGCCCGACGGGGGCGGCGGACCCGCGGCGGTGACCACGCCGGACGTGGTCGAGCCGGCGGGCAGGACGATGGACACCGACTGTCCGATCGCGACGGGCGGGTCGTCCGGCGTGAGCGGCACGGAGACGGCCCGCGTCGTGGTGGTCACCGTGTAGGGCGTGTCGCCCGGGTTGGCCGGCTGGCCGGGGGACACCGACGCCGCCGCGAGGCGGACCGCCGCGGGGACGAACGCCACCTCACCGAAGCCGATGGACCCGCTGGGGGCTTCACCGAGCGCGACCTGCAGCCGATCGACGGCCGCCATCGCCGCCGCGTCGTAGTGCGGCCCGGCCACGGCCAACAACCCGTGGGCGTCGCCCAGCGCGATGAGGTTCGTCTCGAGCTCGGTCACGTCGGGACCGTCGGGCATGCCGGGCGAAAACGGTCGCCAAGCGGGCACGGGGCCGGCCAGCAGCACGACCGGCGTGTTGTTCACCCGGTCGAGGACCTGACCGGGCTGCACGACGGTGCCCGGTGCGAGCACGCTGGTGTAGGTCCCGCTCAGTTCGTTCACGACGGGAGCACTCGGCGTGTAGCCGAGCGTGCCCTCCGCGAGCACGGTCGACGAGAGGTCGGTGCGCTCGACGACGGCCGTGCTCATCGGCGGGGGGTTGGGCGCCGCCGGCGCCGGCGTGCCACGGACGGCCACGGCCACCACGGCTCCGCACAGCGCCGCCGCCAGCAGCGCCACGGCGAGCTTCGTCGAGCCGCGCCACCTCGAGCGTCTCGAGGGTGTCCTCGTCTCGTCGGTGCCGGCGTTCACGGGCCGGTCCCGTCGTCGTGCACGCCCGCCGGCAACAGGTGGCGGCAGGCCGCGTCGGCCGAGCGGAACTGCGGCGAGTATCGGCCGAAGTCGCTCGTGATGCCGGGGACGTTGCCCAGATTGAGCTGGCCCTGTGGTCCGGGGTCGAGCATCGGGATGTCGTGGGCCCGCATGCACTGGGCGTACTGGACGAGATGCGGCCGCCACTGGGCGAGTTCACGGCTCGCGCCGGCCTGCTTCGCCGCCACCATCTTGGCGATGAAGTGGTTGCACGCTGCCAGTGCCGCGTGGTTGGCCGCCGTCGGTGGCGGCATCTCGACCGTCAGCCCGCTGTGGCCGGGTCGTTGGAACGGATCGGGCTCGTTCACCCCATGGGCGCGCAGGCAGTGGGCGAAGTGGACCGCATCGCGGTCCCACTGCGACTCCGTCGGCATCGCCGTGCTCGACGACGAACTGTGGCTGCCGGTGAGGCTGGCCACCGGGCGGCCGCCGCCACCCGACGTACATGCGGCCAGAGCCAGCCCCAACGCGCCGGCGAGCAGCCCCCCCGCCGTGCGCCCGGCCCTCCGCCGGACCGTGTTGTCGTTCGACATGTCCATCCGTCCTCCCGCACCGGCCCGGTGCCGGCACCGGAGTCCTACGCCGGCGACCATCACAGCGACGTCACGGCCCCCGGGGCCGCGTGGCGGCTCTCGAGAAGGGAATCTGGCGGTCCGCGTCGGCGTCGGCCCGGCGCAGTGTGACCCCCGTGTGATCCGGGCTGCGGCAGGATGGTCCGGTGAGAGTGCTGGTCGTGGAGGACCAGGTCGAGCTGGCCGACGACATCGGCGAAGGCCTGCGCGACCGCGGCTTCGGCGCCGACGTCACCTACGACGGGGCGTCGGGCATTGAGAAGGCGATGCTCTACGACTACGACGTCGTCGTTCTCGACCGCGACCTGCCGCACGTCCACGGCGACGCGGTCTGTGCCGCACTGGTGGGGTCCGAGCGCCGGTCGCGCATCTTGATGCTCACCGCCGCCACCGCCGTGGACGACCGGGTGCACGGGCTGAACCTGGGGGCGGACGACTATCTCACCAAGCCCTTCGCCTTCGAGGAGCTGGTGGCGCGCATCTACGCCCTGGCTCGCCGCGCCCCGTCGGCGCCGCCGGTGCTGCGCCGCGGCGACCTCGTGGTGGACCGGGCCCGACGCAGGGTGAGCCGCGGCGGGCGGCCCGTGTCGCTGACGCGCAAGGAGCTCGGGGTGCTCGAGGAGCTCCTCGCCGCCGACGGTGCGGTCGTGAGCGCCGAGGAGCTGCTCGAGCGCGTCTGGGACGAGCACGCCGACCCGTTCAGCCGGACGGTGACGGTCACCATCGGCCGGCTGCGCGCCAAGCTCGGCTCCCCCGATCTCATCGAGACGGTCGTCGGCTCGGGCTACCGGATCACATGACCGAGCCCGCGTCCCGGTCGCGGCGGCGCTGGTGGCCGCGCGGCATCCGCACCCGGCTGACCCTCATCTACACGTCGTTGTTCCTCGCCGGCGGCGCGTTGCTCCTCGGGCTCACCTTCGGGCTGGTGGCGCACAGCCTCAGCTCCGCGCCGGGGAACCCCCGGGTACAGCCGACCCCGGCGCTCCTCAAGGAATGCAAGCAGGAGGCGACGGCGCACACGACCACGTCCGGGAAGGCCGGCGGGCCCAAGGCGAGCCACGTCCCCTCGGTCAACGAGAAGTGCAAGCTGGCCTTCCTGGCCGGTGCCGAGGCGGCCGCGAGCGACCAACGCGCCCACACGCTGCACGAGTTGGAGGTGTGGTCGATCGTCGGACTGGCCGGGCTGGCCGTCGTCTCGGCCGGTCTGGGTTGGCTCCTGGCGGGCCGGGTGCTGCGACCGGTGCGCGAGATCACCGGGGCGGCGCGCCGCGCGTCGGAGCGGCATCTCGGCGAGCGCATCAACCTCAGCGGCCCGGAAGACGAGCTGAAGGAGCTGGCCGACACGTTCGACGACATGCTGGACCGGCTCGACCTCGCCTTCGCCGCCCAACGGCAGTTCGTCGCCAACGCGTCGCACGAATTGCGGACGCCGCTCACCTCCATGCGCACCGCCATCGACGTGATCCTGGCCAAGCCCAACCGCACCAC
>Ga0318534_10000620_pt1 | contig 12345 bp, 10 predicted proteins | sample GRESIP117b4f26_FD_202502 | JGI IMG/M metagenome (GOLD analysis project Ga0318534, IMG submission 202502) | Tropical soil microbial communities from Luquillo Experimental Forest, Puerto Rico - GRE.SIPMG.117b4f26 | ecosystem: Environmental > Terrestrial > Soil > Tropical forest > Bulk soil...
CCCCGTTCTCGACAAGGACCGCGGCGCCGTCACGAACCGGCCCGCCGGTGCCGTCGAACAGCCGGGCGCCGGTCAGCCATAGCCGTCCCTCACCCAGCGCGGGGGCAGCGGTCAGCGCCGGAAACCGGTGCGGCATGCTGGACCCCTTCCTGCACGCGCTCGAGGGCCATGACCACCGTGGATCCCGGCTCGAGGGTGTCGCAGATATGCGGACGTCGCCAGGATAGGCGATACGGTGCTCGGGCCCCAGCTCGACGGCTCCTCGCCGTGGCCGGGCTGTGGCGTGTCAGGCAGGTTGCATGCGCAGGCGGTCGACAAAAGCTGCCAGGTCAGCAGCCACCCGTTCGGGCTGCTCCCACAAGACCAGATGCCCGGTGTCCGGGTCTTCGCGGGCCAGCACCTGGTCGCGGGCGCCGTACACGATGAGGGCAGGCGCGGTGATCGTGGCCGTGTCGGTGGCGGGCGCGCACTGACCAGCCCGGCGAGCGTTTCCCGCCACACGTGCGCCGGCATGCGGGCACCGTCGCGGACCCGCCCCTCCAGATACCATTGGGGCACGGGGTGGACCCGGGGAAACCAGGCCAAGAACGTGCGCACCCAGGCGGCCTCTACCGGATCGGTCAGCCGGTCGACCTCGCCGGCGAAAGACGGCCGGCCCCGCAGGCTGCGCGGCGATCCGACCAAGACCAGGCCGGCCACCCGATGCGGGCAGGTAACCGCCACCTGCTGCGCGACGTACCCGCCGCTGGAGGACCCCAACAGCACGGCGGAGCCGACGCCAGCCACATCCATCAACGCGGTGACATCGGCAGCGACCTGCGCCAGCGAGTATCCCGCCGCGGGCTTATCCGCGTCACCGTGACCGCGCAGATCCATCGCCACGGCACGGATCGTGCCCGGCAACAGCGGCAGCAGCCGGTCAAACGAACGCCACGACTCACCCCAGGCGTGCAGCAGCACGACCGGCGTCGCGGCGGCCGGGCCGGCGCGAACATACGGAACGCTCACCCCAGTCGCCAGCCGAACCCGGCGAACACGCGGCCGCTGGCGCATCCGTCCACGCTAGCCCCCGGCCACGCAGGCCACCGGATCGCGGGGGTGGACGGACGTGGCCGGGCTCAGGGATGTTCGCCGGTCTGGCGTTGCGCGTCAGCCAGGACGCGTCCTACCTGACGGCCAAAGCGGACATCGCAGGGGTGAGCGGTCTGCCCCGATCGGATGTTGGCCGCCAGCTCGGTGAGGGCGGTCCGCAGCGGCGTCACCGGCTGGTCGGTCTCGACCGGAGCCGCTGACCGGCCGGCCTCTCCCCAAAGAAACAGGTCGGCGAACTCTGCGCTCTGGGGCGCGTTCAGGGTCACCGTCACCGTGCTGGTCGCCCCCGGCTCGTGGGCCAGGATCAGATGTGTGACGTCGGCGGGGCCTGCCCGTGCGGTCACCGACCGCACCGGGCCGAGGCTGGCCCACAGCAGCGAGATCAAGTGCGGGGCGAGGTCCCACAGCCCGCCCTTCTCCCGGCGCCAGGGGGTGTTGAACGGGTTACCCGCCCGCAGGGCGGATCCCAGCCACACCGCACATCCCCCGGCCCATCCACCAGTGGCCGTGACCTCGGACAGCCAGGACCGCGCGTCGGCCTGGAACCGGGCGGTGAAGAACACAACGGACGCAACCCCGGCCCGCTCCACCGCCTCGACCAGAGCATCCGCATCTGCCGTGGAGATCGCAAGGGGCTTTTCGAGCAGCAGGTGCCTGCCCGCCCTGGCCGCGCGAATGGCGATCGGGGCCTGCACATCCGGTGGTACCGCGAAGGCGACCGCATCGACGTTCGCCACGAACTCGGAGACGTCGTGGTACGGCGTGGCGTGATAGCGGTCGGCCAAATCCGCCGCGGCGCCGGAGTTACGGCCCCAGACCGCCGCGAAATCGATGCCATCTGTGGAGGCAAGCGCGGGCGCGTGCGTGATCTGCGCCCAGTGCCCGGTACCAACCAGGCCGAATCTCAACGCCCCGGTCATCCGGTGCCCCTCGGTCCGCTGCTGGGCTGGTTACTGTAGCAGCATCCTCATCAAGGACTGAACATTGCGGAGGCGGCCATGGCCGATGCGGTCCTCACCCCGCCGCTACCTGCCGATGTTGGCCAGGCGATCCGCGCGGTCAAGACCCAGCTGCGCAGGCGGATCGGGGACGTCGCGACCGTCTTCGCCGAGGCGGAGGAGGCGGTGCGGGCCGAAGCCACCGCGGTGGCCGCCGACCGGGAGGCCGGACGGCCGGTCTGGCCAGTGGTCCAGTTCCGCGACATCGCGGCCGAAACCGTGCCAGCCGCGGCGGTCGAGGCGATCCGCCGCCGCGGCTGCGTCGTGGTCCAGGACACGTTCTCCCGGCAGCGCGCCGAGGGCTGGGATTCCGAACTTGCCAGTTACGCCGAACGGAACCGCTTTGCGGAAACATATCGCGCCATCGACGACGGAGTCTTCGGCGGCCTGGCCGCGGGCAAGCCATCGATCTATCCCATCTACTGGTCCAAGCCGCAGATAGAGGCACGCCAAGACGACAACATGGTCGCGGTCCGCAAGTTCCTGAACTCGTTCTGGAAGCACCAGTCCCAGGGGCGGATCTGGTTCGACCCGGACCGGGACACCGCCTACCCCGACCGGGTCCGCCGCCGGCCTCCGGGCGCGAACTCGGCCGGACTGTCCCCGCACACCGACTCCGGCTCAATCGAGCGCTGGCTGCTGCCGGCCTACCAGCAGGTCTTCCGGCATGTCTACGCGGGCGACTGGGCCAGGTACGACCCCTGGGACGGAGCGTTCCGCAACGAAGTGCACGAATTCCCCTCCACCGTCATGTGCTCCGCGTTCCGCACCTTCCAGGGCTGGACCGCGCTCTCGGACATGCGGCCGGACCAGGGCGTCCTGCACGCTGTGCCGATCCCCGCCGCGATGGGCTACATCCTGCTGCGCGCCCTGCAAGCCGACGTCGCCGACGATGACCTGTGCGGCGCGGTCAACGGCCAATCCCTGCCCATCACCGACCGGTATCACCCCGTGCTGCTCCCCGCGCTGACCCCCATCCCGGCGGTGCAACCCGGCGACACCGTGTGGTGGCACGCCGACGTGATCCACTCAGTCGGCGCGGTCAGCGGCCAGAACGGATGGGGCAACGTCATGTACATCCCAGCCGCGCCTTACTGCGACAAGAACGCCGCCTACGCCCGAGCGTGCGGTCAGGCCTTCCTCACCGGCGCCAGCCCGGCCGACTTCGCCGCGGAGGACTACGAAACCACCTGGGCCGGGCGCGCCACCCCCGCCGACCTCAACGACGCCGGGCGTAAGCAACTCGGCCTGCAACCCTGGTGACCGGCCCGGTAGACCTGTCAATGCGGTCCCGCACCTCCCCGTGACCATGAGAACCACTGCTAGCTGGCGATATGTGGCCACGTTCAGGGGGCTTAGCGTTCTGCGACCCAGTAGCCTGCCGGTCAGTGCCAAGGCCGATGCGGCGAGTACGGCTGAGTCCCCGGCTAGCCCCGGGAGGAAAGAGGATGGCAATGCGGAAGTATCTCGTTTTGTCGGTGCTCGGCGTGTGCCTGCTGGTGCTCGCCCCGACGGCGGCCGCGTTTGCCGGCAGCGGCACAACGCCGTCGAGCCCGACGCCGACACCGACGGCGACACCGACGGCGACCCCGATGCCGACCCCGACGCCGACCCCGACGCCGACGCAGACGCCGACCATTTACGCTGGCAAGAACTCCCAAGGCCTCAAACTCCGGTTCGCCGTGGTCCGCACCGCGAGCGGCCCGAAGTTCGACCCGATCTTCACCATCATGACCGTCCGCTGCCCGGTCACCGGCGACGTGATCACAATTGGTTTCGGCTTCTCGGGGTTCCGGATTCCCATCAAGAACGGGAAGTTCAGCTTTGTGCTGAACGACATCTCCGATCGGTTCCTCTGGAACGGGACGGTCACGTCCACGAAAGCATCCGGGCCGGAGTCCTTCGCCATGCCCGCGTTCGACCATGAGGGCGGCCTCCAGAACTGCGCTACGGGCCCGCTCTCCTGGACGGCTCAGGCTGTTACTGCGGGATCCTCGGCCGCCGCCGCTCCGAGCGCCGCTTACGTCATCAAGGTCACCAAGGCGTCCGACGGATCGGTGCACTTCGCAGATGCCCACTGATGGTGACTCGCCCGAGTTGCCGGGTCTTGCTCGCCGACTTTGGGGTCAGCGCGGAGGGTCACGAGCCTGCGCCGCGCCATCCGATCATCGGCCGCGCGGGGCCCGGCCGGCCTGACGATGACCCTCCGTTATCGATCGACGCAGATGCGATTCCAGAGGCGCGCGGGCGTCGTAAACATACCTGTTACGGGCAGAGCATGGCCGCATCTGCGTTAGAGTTCAACGGTGGCGGCCTTCCGGGTCGGGGAAGTGACAGCCTTTCGCGGTCAGCGCCGGCGACGTGCGGCGCTGACCGGTGGCGAACAGGCCGAAACGGTCACCGATCTGTCCGGCCGGCCGCCGCGATGCCAGGGCAGCCGAACCGGCCGTACGGGGACAGGCCGGTGCGGCTGCCCTGGCCTTGATCCCAGGACTTCGGGCCGCAGGCTGGCGACATCAACCGGCCCGGCCCGATTCGGGTGCGCCGCCGCCGGCCCAGCCACCGCGTGAATTACGGCCGGGAAATATCGGGGGAGCCCAGCCCAGCGAGTCGCCGCTGGCGATAGCGGCGCCGCACGCCCCGGCCATGTCCAGGTCCGGCACCAGCGCGAAGGTGGCCCGTGGGCGCTGCTCGTCGCGCAGGTCGGTGTGCTCGCGGACGGTGGCCAGGAACCAGTCGCGGAAGTCCGGCGCGGCCTCGACCACTCCCCCGCCGAGGAAATAGGCGTCCGGATCGGTGACGTTCGCCGCGATGGTGAACAGCCTGCCGAGCGCGATCGCCTGCTGCCGGAAGATCTCCAGCGCCATCGCGTCCCCGGCGGCGGCATGGCCCCGCACCAGATAAGCCGCCTTGCGTGCCGAGCCGACGGCGTGCAGGTCGTGTTCGGGGAAGCGGGTCAGCCAGTACGGCAGCAGGTTCTTCTCTATGCCGGTCAGCGACGCGACGCTCTCGCCGTCCGCGGGCAGGCCGCAGTTGCACGCCGGTACCGGCTGCCCCGGCGCAAGCAGCCCGTCCATCGGGATCTGGATGTGCCCGAACTCGCCGGCCATCCCGGCGGCGCCGCGCACCACTCGCCCGCTTTCGATAACGCCACCGCCGAGCCCGGTCCCCACGATCAGAGCCACCGAGGAGCGGCGGGCCGCTTCCGGCCCGAAGTGAACGTGGTGGGCGTACAGCGAGGCGGCATTCGCGTCGTTGGTGTAGATGACCGGCAGGCCGAGCCGGGCCTCCAGGGCGCCGCGCACGTCGAAGCCGCGCCAGACCGGATCCACGAAGTTCACCGCGCCGCGCGTCGAGATCACCCCGTCGGCGCTGGCGGGACCAGGAGTGTCCAAGCCCACCGCTTGCACCGCCGCCCGTTGCACCCCCGTCAAGTCGAGCACGCCGGTGAACGCGTCGTTGAGTGCCTCGATGGCTACCGCCGGGCCTTCCCCGACCCGGCTGGGCGTCTCCACCAGCCGGTCGACCAGGAACCGCCCGGTGCGGTCGAGTACGGTCGCGTTGATGGCTGTCCCGCCGTTGTCGAGGCCCACCACGACCTCCCGCCCCTGACCTGTCATCCGGCTCCTTTCCGCCACACCGGCACGGACTCGCCGCTGGCCGCGGCCACCCCCCGGCCGCGTTCCACAAACCATGACAGTACGGACGGTTCCGGGCGGCAATGTTCCGTTCTTATTAACGCGTCTCAGGCCACCGCGAGAAGCAGCGCCCGCGCGCCAGCCAGTGGTCCGGCCGAACGACGGCGCCCCGCGAGCGGGCGCCGGGCGGACGGGTCACGCGATGGGCGCGAACCGGATCTCGTGGCTGTCACCATCCGCGGCGAACCGAAGCAGTCGCAGCGCCTCGTCGCCGATGGCGTCCCGGCCCCGCGGCGACACCGGGCCGAACAGTTCCACCGTCAGCACCGCGGTCCGGCGGGACCGGGTGAGCCGCCACATGCCGCCGACGAACCCGTCGAGGAGCACCGTCCCGGGGAAGATGCCGTTGCGGCTATACAGCCGAAGCCGGTTGCCGTCGCTGACCACGCGGGCACGGTCGGCGTGCGACAGGATCAGGTTGTCGAACTCCGCGACCAGGCGCACGGGTGCCGGGGTGTCCGGGGCGGGGCGTGGCGCCTCCGGCAGGTCGAACAACTCCCTCCCCCGCTCGTCGCGGAAGGCCCGCAGGCCGGGCCGGAGCCGGTCCACCACCTCACCCAGGCGGGTCAGGCCAGACCAGGCCTGCACGTCGGCGACCGTGGCCGGCCCGAACGCCGCGAGGTAGCGGGTAATGAGAACGTCCGGCGACGGGCTGGGGTCCATCCGGCGGCCGAGCCAGGCTTCCGCCGAAGTGTGCCGCGCCTGGCCGGCGGCGCCCCAGACGGCACGGGGCGGCACCTGGACCAGCGGGACCAGCGCGCGGATGCCCTGGGCGAGCGCGGTGGGGGCGTGGCCGGGCCAGCCCGGCGACAGCAAGCCGCCCAGCTCGCTGAACGTCCGAGGCTCGGCGTCCACGAGGGCGCGGCCCGCCGCGGCGAGGGCGCCCGCGTCCAGGCCGGCGAGCTGCTTGCCGAAGATCGCGGGTAGCGAACGGTCCAGCACCGGCTGGACCAGCGGGCGAAACGCCAGGCAGTCACGGGCGGAGACGAGGTGGATGGTGCTGCGCATCAGGGCGATCCGCACCACCTGCCGGCTGACCAGCAGCTCGGCGAGGTCGGCGGGCTGGAAGCCGGCCAGCCGGGACCACAGCCCGAAGTAGGGCGGGAATGGCGCCTGCGCCTGCAGGCCGGCCAGGTGTTCGACCATCCCGATCACGGCCTCGGCGCGGCGCGGGCCGGCCGGCAGCGGGGCCGGGCAAAGCAACATCTGCCGGGCGAGCAAGGCCCGGTTGAGGGCCCGCGGATCCAGCGTGTCGGTGGGCATCGGCGTTCCTGTGGCGTTGAAGAGACCAGGCTATGCCGGCCCCGCGGTGTGCCGGGAACGGCCCGGGCGTGGCGGCCTGCCGCACCCGGAATCCTCGTTAGAGTGACCGGGTGGCCTCCCCCGGCGCCGGATCCAGCGTGACTGACCCCGCGGCGGTGCTGCGCCGGGTTTTCGGCTACGACACGTTCCGGGACGGCCAGCGGGAGATCATCGATCACCTGGTCAGCGGGCATGACGCGCTGGTGCTGATGCCGACCGGCGGTGGCAAGTCGTTGTGCTACCAGATCCCGGCGCTGGCCAGGGACGGAACCGGGGTGGTCGTCTCCCCCCTCATCTCGCTCATGCAAGATCAGGTGGACGCGCTGCGGAGTCTCGGCGTCCGGGCCGGCTTCCTCAACTCCACGCAGGACCTCGGCGCCCGCCGCCTGGTCGAGGACGCTTTCCTGGCGGGCGAGCTTGACCTGCTGTACGTGGCACCGGAACGGCTGTGCGGCGAACCGGCGCTGCGGCTGCTGGAGCGAGGGCGCATCTCGCTGTTCGCGATCGACGAGGCGCACTGCGTGTCCCAGTGGGGGCACGACTTCCGGCCCGACTACCTTGGCCTCGCCGTGCTGCGCGAGCGGTTCCCTGGGGTCCCGCTGGTCGCGCTGACCGCCACCGCGACCAAGGCCACCCGCGCCGAGATAGTCTCCCGGCTGCACCTGACCCAGGCCCGACAGTTCGTCGCCAGTTTCGACCGGCCCAACATCCAGTACCGGATCGCGCCGAAGAACGACCCCCGGCGCCAGCTGCTCGAACTGCTGCGCACCGAGCACGCCGGGGACTCCGGCATCGTCTACTGCCTGGCCCGCGCCTCGGTGGAGCAGGCCGCCGAGTTCCTCGCGCAGAACGGGCTCGTCGCGCTCCCCTACCACGCCGGGCTCGACGCGCGCACCCGCGGCGAGAACCAGGCACGGTTCCTCCGTGAGGACGGCGTCGTCATGGTCGCCACGATCGCCTTCGGCATGGGCATCGACAAGCCGGACGTGCGGTTCGTCGCCCATCTCGACCTGCCCAAGTCGGTGGAGGGCTACTACCAGGAAACCGGGCGCGCGGGCCGCGACGGCCTGCCGTCCACGGCCTGGCTGAGCTACGGCCTGCAGGATGTCGTCCAGCAGCGCAAGCTGATCGACGCCTCGGGCGGCGATGAGGCGCACCGGCGGCGCCAGAGCCAGCACCTCGATGCCATGCTGGCGCTCTGCGAGACGGTGGGATGCCGTCGCGTGCAACTGCTCGGCTACTTCGGCGAACAGGGCGAGCCGTGCGGCAACTGCGACACCTGCCTGGCGCCGCCGGAAGCGTGGGACGGCACGATCGCCGCGCAGAAGCTGCTGTCCGCGGTGTACCGGCTGCGCAGCGAGCGGCGCCAGCGGTTCGGCGCCGGTCACGTCATCGACATCCTGCTGGGCAAGCAGACCCCGAAGGTCACCCAGCACGGCCATGAGACCCTGACGGTGTTCGGCATCGGCACCGATCTGCGGGACGCCGACTGGCGCGGCATCGTCCGGCAGTTGCTCGCCCAGGACCTGCTGGCGGTGGAGGGTGACTACGGCACGCTGGCGCTCACCGACGGCAGCGCGCAGGTGCTCCGCAAGCAACGGCCGGTTATGCTGCGCCGCGAGCCGGAACGGCCCGCCAGGGCGCCGCGGACACGCAAGGCCGAGCCCGCGGCCAGCCTGCCGGCGGACGCCGCGGCGGCCTTCGAGCGGCTCCGCGCGTGGCGCGCGGCCGCCGCCAAGGAGCAGGGCGTCCCCGCCTATGTGATCTTCCATGACGCGACCCTCCGGGAGGTCGCCACGACCTCGCCGTCGTCGCTGGCCGAGCTGGGCAAGGTCAGCGGCATCGGGGAGACCAAGCTGGCCCGGTACGGCCAGCAGCTCCTGGACGCGCTGTAGCTCTGGCGCCGGTCGGTGATCACCGCACTCCCCCGCGCCCCGCGATGCCGCGAGAGGCCCGTCCGGTTGTCCGGCGGCCAGCATGATCGGTCATCGTTCGCCAAAGAATTGTTAATAGGGTTACCGCAGATTAATCCACTCCCGGTATCGTCCGCTGCGCCAGGTTCACCCTCTCTGACCTGCGGTCACGCTTCCCGCACGGTGAAGTAGCCAGTCGTTGCTAAGATGCATTCGGGCTTGCTGGCGGCCGCCCCAATTGGGCGGGCGGGGGAAAATAACCGCCAATATTCACTATCGACCGGAGGTGACCCGGTGGCCGGACCGTCGCGGTCCGCTCCCTTCCCACGGGACGTGGTGGTGATCGGCGGGTGCGGGCACGTGGGCCTGCCGCTGGCCATCGCCTTCGCCTCCCGGGGCCTGCAGGTGGGCATCTTCGATATCAGCGAGTCAGCGGTCGCGTGCGTGAACTCGGCCAAGATGCCCTTCGCCGAGCCGGGCGCCACGCCCGCGCTGGAGTCCGCGATAGCCGCCGGCTGCCTCGTGGCCTCGACGGATCCCGCGATCGTGGGCACCGGCGAGCATGTGATCGTGGTCATCGGCACGCCGGTGGGCGAGAACCTCGAACCGGACCAGACCGCCATCCCGAACGCCATGCAAGACTGCGCGCCGCACTTCGTCTCCGGCCAGATCCTGATCCTGCGCAGCACCGTGTACCCCGGCGTGACGGCCCGGGTGGAGAAGATGGTGGCCGGGCTCGGCGTGGACATGGACGTGGCGTTCTGCCCGGAGCGCATCGCCGAGGGCAAGGCGATGACCGAACTGTTTGAACTCCCGCAGATCGTGTCCAGCCGCACCGCGCGCGGCCTGGACCGGGCCAGCGCCTTGTTCCGCGCGCTGACGCCGACGCTGGTGCCGATGACGCCGGAAGAGGCCGAACTGGCGAAGCTGTTCACCAATACCTGGCGGTACATCAAGTTCGCGATATCCAACCAGCTCTACATGATGGCTAATGACCGCGGCCTGGATTTCGAGCGTATCCGCCAAGGGCTCGCGCTTGATTACCCGCGGGCCGCCGACCTGCCCAGTGCGGGTTTCGCGGCCGGCCCATGCTTGTTCAAGGACACAATGCAGCTGGCCGCGTTCAACAACAACAATTTCGCGCTGGGCCACACGGCGATGGCCATTAACGAGGGATTGCCGCTGTACCTGGTGGCCCGCCTGGAACAGCGTTTCGACCTGAGTTCGATGACCGTGGGAATCCTGGGGATGGCGTTCAAGGGCGGGTCCGACGACATCCGGTCCAGCCTGTCCTACAAGCTCAAGCGGCTCTTGGCGTTCAAGGCGGACCGGGTCCTGTGCACCGATCCCTACGTCACGACCGACCCGGACTTGACTCCGCTGGCCGCGGTGCTGGCCCAGGCGGACCTGATGATCATCGCGGCCCCGCACCCCGAGTACGCCGGCCTCCAGACCGGCAAGCCGGTCGCCGACATCTGGAACGTGCTCGGGAAGGGGGTCGTTGTGTGACTGTGGGCGAGCCCCGGGTTTCGATCATCATCCCCGCGTACAACGAGGGCAAGCACATCGTCCCGGTCCTGGACCGCCTGTTCGAATCGGTCCACCTGTCCTGTGAGGTGCTGGTAGTCGTCGACGACGAGGGCGATTCCACTGTGCCCGTGGTCCGTGACTACGCCCAGGCCGAGCCGAGGCTGCGGTGCCTGATCAACACCTACGGGCCCGGCCCAGCGAACGCGATCCGCTACGGCATGGCGGCGGCCGTGGCCAAGGTCGCGGTGGTGACGATGGCCGACGGCTGCGACGACTCCAGGCAGATCGATGACCTGGCCAGGCTGGTGGAGCGCGGCGTAGCCGTGGCCGCCGCGTCCCGGTACATGGCCGGCGGGCAGCAGGTAGGCGGGCCGCTGGTCAAGGGCATGCTGTCGCGCGCCGCGGGCCGTTCCCTGCGGTTGTTCGCCCGGCTCGGCACCCGGGACGCGACGAACTCGTTCAAGGCGTACTCGACCAGCTTCGTCCGCGAGGTGGGCATCGACTCACGCGACGGCTTCGAGATCGGGATCGAGCTGACCGCCAAGGCGAAGCGGCTGCGGCTGCCCGTCGCCGAGATCCCGACGATCTGGCTCGACCGGCCGGCCGGGGTGTCGAACTTCAAGGTCGCCGAGTGGATTCCCAAGTACCTCCGCTGGTACCGCTTCGCGTTCGGCGGCCGCCTGACCGCGGAGCAGATCAGGGCCCGCGGCTCGGAGAAGGGCAGATGATTTGGGTGGGGCGGGGTGATGGAGTAGCAGAGAGGGTTCTGGTCAGCGGCTCGGCCGGGTTCATCGGCGGGTATGTCGTCGGGGAACTCCTCAACCGCGGCTACGAGGTCGTCGGCCTGGACAACTTCTCCAAGTACGGCCAGGTGGCCAAGTCCTACGATGACCACCCTCACTACCGGCTGGTCGAGGGCGACGCCAGGGACGTCGGGCTGCTCATCGGGCTGCTGGCCGGCTGTGACCACTTCATCGCCGGCGCCGCGATGATCGGCGGCATCTCCTACTTCCACGCCTACGCCTACGACCTGCTGGCCACCAACGAGCGGATCATCGCGGCCTCCTGCGACGCGGCCATCAAAGCCCTCGGCGAGGGCCGGCTCCGCAAGGTCACCTACCTGTCGTCCTCGATGGTGTTCGAGAGCGCGGATCAGTGGCCGTCCTACGAGGGCCAGCAGCGGGAGATCCCGCCGCCGGTGTCCTCCTACGGCTTCCAGAAGCTGGCCGTCGAGTACTTCGCGCAGGCCGCGTGGGATCAGTACCGGCTGCCGTTCACGATCGTGCGGCCGTTCAACTGCGTGGGGATCGGCGAGAGCCGGGCGCTGGGCGACGAGCAGATCATGTCGGGGAACATCCGCCTGGCGATGAGCCACGTGGTACCGGACCTGGTGCAGAAGGTGCTCAAAGGCCAGGACCCGCTGCGCATCCTGGGTTCCGGCGAGCAGGTCCGGCACTACACCTACGGCGGGGACCTGGCCGCGGGCATCGTGACCGCGATGGAGCACCCGGACGCGGCGGGCGAGGACTTCAACCTTTCCACCGGGGAGAGCACTACGGTGCTGCGGCTCGCGGAGCTGATCTGGCGCAAGATCAAGGGCCCGGGCGTGCCGCTGCGCATCGTCCACGACGAGCCGTTCGCCCACGACGTGCAGCGGCGGGTGCCGTCCACGGAGAAGGCCAAGCGGGTGCTCGGCTTCGAGGCGGCGACCTCGCTGGACCAGATGCTGGATGAGGTGATCCCGTGGATCGCCCGGGCGGTGGAGACCGGCACGATATGACCGGGCCCCTGGCACGGGGCCGGCCGGCTACC
>Ga0318534_10000628_pt1 | contig 12301 bp, 11 predicted proteins | sample GRESIP117b4f26_FD_202502 | JGI IMG/M metagenome (GOLD analysis project Ga0318534, IMG submission 202502) | Tropical soil microbial communities from Luquillo Experimental Forest, Puerto Rico - GRE.SIPMG.117b4f26 | ecosystem: Environmental > Terrestrial > Soil > Tropical forest > Bulk soil...
CAGTTCGGCGCGGCCGCCACCTTCAGCGCCGGTCCCGCGGACGACAATCTCTGGCTCGCGGAGATCCACATGCCGCTGCTGCGCGATGGACCCGGTGCGCCGGGTGGGGAGCCGCTGTTCCCCGAAGGTGATCGGCGCCCGTGATGGATGTGGTGATCGTCGATGATGAGCCGGCGGCGCGGCGTACGGTGCGCGAGTGTTGTGAGCGCGAGCCGGACCTGCGCGTCATCGGGGAGTTCGGCGAGCCGCGCGCGGCGCTCGAGGCGATCCGCAGCCAGCGCCCGCACGTGGTGTTCCTCGACATCCAGATGGATTCCATGTCCGGCATGGCGCTCGCCCGCGCCCTCGACCCCGAGCACCTGCCGCTCATCGTGTTCGTCACCGCCTACGATCACTACGCGCTCGAAGCCTTCGAGGTGAGCGCGGTCGACTATCTCCTCAAGCCGTTCGATGACGCGCGCTTCCGCGAAACCATGGTGCGCGTGCGCCGCCGGCACCAGACCGAGGGCAGCTTTGACCGCCAGGGTGCCCTGGCAGCGCTCCTCGAGCAGCTCGAGCGCGGTGCCCGCCTGCAGGCGGACGCCCAGCCGCGCGTGCTCGCCGAGGCGGGGAGCCGCATGCACATGCTGGATGTGTCGCAGGTCGAGGTGGTGGAGGCGGACCGCAACTACGTGCGCCTCACGATCGGCCGCGAGATCTTCCACGCCCGCAGCACGCTGCAGCAGGCGGAGAAGTCCTTTCAGACCCAACCGATGCTGCGCATCAGCCGCTCCTGCCTCGTCAACATGAGCCACGTCAAGGAGATCAGCCGCACCCCGCGCGGTGACTTCATCCTGGTGGTGGCTGGCGGCACCACGGTGACGAGCAGCGAGGGCTATCGCGAACCCGTGCGCCATTATCTCGAGCGGTTGAAACTCGCTCCGGCCTGAGACGAGCTGCGGTAAAGTCCCGCGCGGGCCCAACGCACGGGAACTCGCCCTTGACCGCACCGGTATCGCAGCGCCCGGCGCTCATCGCGCTCGGCGTGCTGACCACGATCAATCTGCTGAACTACCTCGACCGCTATCTCGTGCCGCCGCTAGTGCCGGAGCTCGAGCGGGCGCTCGGGATCTCGCACGCGCAGTCCGGCTGGCTGTGGCCAGCCTTCATGGTGGTGTACATGATCGCGGCGCCCGTGTTCGGCGCCTGGGGCGATCGCGGATCGCGCACGCGTCCGATCGCGATCGGAGTGGCGCTCTGGAGTATCGCGACGGTGCTGTCGGGGCTCGCGCGCAGCTACCCGCAGCTGTTCGCCTCGCGCGCGCTCGTCGGTATCGGCGAGGCCGCGTACGCCGCAATCGCGCCGGCGCTGCTCGCGGATTACTTCCGGGCAAATATCCGCGGCCGCGTCTACGCCGTACTCAACATGGCGCTGCCGGTCGGTGCCGCGCTTGGCTACGTGTTGGGCGGCCTGATCGGTCACCACTCCGGCTGGCGCGCAGCGTTCTTCCTGTGCGGGGCGCCGGGCATGCTGCTGGCGGCGGCAGTGTTGGCGCTGCCTGATCCCCCGCGGGGCGCCCAGGACGCGGCCGCGAGCGCGCCACCCCGCGGCGATCACGAAGGTAGCGGTGGCATCGCCGCCGCGGTGACGGTCTACCGGAGCCTGCTGGGCCGCGCACCCTACCAGCTGCTGGTGCTCGGGTTTGCGGCCTACACCTTTGGTCTCGGTGGTCTCGGGTTCTGGATGCCGACCTTTCTGCAGGAGGTGCGCGGCCTTTCACCCGATGCCGCCACGACCGGTTTCGGCAGCATCGTCATCGTGACCGGGTTCCTCGGCACGGCCGCCGGCGGCTGGCTCGGCGACTATTTCCTGAAGCGCTCACCTCAGGGGTACCTGTGGTTCTCGGCGGTGACGACGCTCGCCGCCGCCCCGGTGGCGTTGCTCGCGCTCACCTCGCCGGCGCCGCGGATCTACTTCCCGGCGATCGTCGTTGCGCAATTGCTGTGTTTCCTGTCGACCGGACCGATCAACGCGGCGATCGCCAACATGGTGTCGCCGTTCGAGCGCGCCTCGGCCATGGCGCTCAGCATTTTTGCCATTCATCTGCTGGGAGATGTGCCATCGCCGCCGCTCATCGGGCACCTGGCGGTGACCGGATCGCTGGCGCGCGCGGTGCTGGTGGTGCCGGTGGCACTCGCGATCGGCGGAGTGATCTGGCTGTTCGCGGCGCGAGCCGATGGACGGGTGTCGCAGCCGGTACCGGCGTGATTGCCACGGCGCGTCCCTTCGATGCATCGCTCGCCCCGACGGCACGGCCGCTGGCGACGCTGGCGAGAGAACAGGTCGAAGCGCGCCTGCGTGCCGCGCTCGCGGCGGGGGAGGGGCCCGCCGGGGCACACTGCATCCACGAGCTGTGGATGCGGGGTGAGTTCGCGGTCAACATCGAGTCGGCACTCGCAGCCTTGTGGCGCAGCGCCGCGAGCTCCATCCCCGAATGGCTGCCGATGCGCTACATCGACTGGTTGCCGACTCTTTACGAGGTGACGCGCGGCTTCCGTGCCGCGCGCCGCGGCCGCTACAACCTCTACCTTGTGCTGCTCGATTTCGCCGATCGCAACCGCGGCCCCCACGGCGTGTACGTCGGTATGAGTCACTACACGCCGGCTCAGCGTTTCGATCAGCACAAGGCCGGCGTGCACGCCGCGGGCAGCGTGCTTCGACGCGGCATCGAGGTGCTGACAGGGCCGACGCTGCATCTGCAGCGCATTGCGCGGCCCGAAGCGCTGCGCATCGAGGCGCAGCTCGCCGATGCGCTGCGTGATGCGGGACTGCTGGTGGAGGGCGGCCACTAGCGAGCGCGCGTCGCTTCCGGGCAATTGATCACTGTCGGGATTCAACGACGTCAGACAGACCCGGTCGGAAGCCGCCGACGCCGCGCCGCGGCTTGGACCTGATATCGGACGGACCGTTGCTTGCCTCACCATGTGCGACGTATGCGGCGACAAACGGAAACCGATATGTCGGCACACGTGCGGATTCCACAGGCGGGGCGCGTCCCGATCCACAGCCGCGCCCACGCGACTGTCGCTCTGGCGACGCGTCATCTCGTGACGCTCACGGTGGCGTTCCTTGCCGCGGCGCTGTTGCTCCTCTCACGCCCCGCCAACGGCGCCGACGTGGCGTTGTCCGTCACCATCGCTCCGCCGCCGCTGCCGGTCTACGAGCAACCGCCGCTGCCTTCTCCCGGCTATATGTGGGTGCCGGGATATTGGAGCTACGGCCCTGACGGCTACTTCTGGGTGCCCGGCACCTGGGTACTGCCGCCTGATCCGGATCTGGTGTGGACGCCGGGTTACTGGGGATTTTCCGATGCCGCCTATGTCTGGTACCCGGGCTACTGGGGACCGCAGATCGGTTTCTACGGGGGCATCGTCTACGGCTTCGGCTACTTTGGACGCGGCTATGACGGTGGCTACTGGCGGGACCACCAGTTCTATTACAACCGTGCCGTGAACAACATCGGCAACACCAACGTCACCAACGTCTACAGCAAGACGGTGGTCAACAACACCACCGTGACCAACATCAGCTACAACGGCGGACCGGGTGGCGTCAGCGCGCGGCCCACACCCCAGGAGCAGGCTGCAGGGCGCCAGCCACGTCACGCGGCGACCAACGATCAGGCCGCGCACGTGGCGCGCGCGAGAACCCAGCACGAGCTTCTGGCTGCGGTGAACCAGGGTCACCCGCCGATTGCCGCAACGCCCAAACCCGACACGTTCCCGGGGCCTGGCGTCCCGCCACCGCCGCCTGAGCGGCGCGCTCCGGCGGAGCACCTGACACCCGCCGCTCCGGCGGAGCGAACGACTCCCGAACGTCCGCCCGCTCACCAGTCTCCTCCGGCCGAAAAGTCGCCGCCACGGCAACGCCAGCCCGATCAACCCGGGGAACCGCCGCGGCCGTGAGCCACGACGGCAGTTCTATGATGCCGGGGGATGCGTGACGAAGGCCCGCTCGATCACGTAGTCGCCCACCTCACCCGTGTGCGGTGAGATGTCAAACCCGCGCGAGTCGAGCAGCGCACGGACATCGGTGAGGAGCGCCGGACTTCCGCACACCATCAGGCGATCGACTGCCGGATCGAGCGCGGGCAGCTGGAGCTGCTGCTGCAGACGGCCGGACTCGAGGAGCACCGTCAGGCGTCCACGGTTGAGGTGCGGCTCGCGCGTCACGGTCGGGTGGTAGCGCAAGGCACCACGCACCAACTCGCCGAGCAGCTCGTGCTTTCGGAGCGCCGCGATCCGTTGTCGGACCACTTCGGTCTCCCGCGCCCAGCGCACGCCATGGATGAAGATCACCTCGGCGAAGCGCGCGTATAGCTCCGGATCCTGGATGATGCTGAGGAAGGGTGCAGCGCCGGTGCCGGTGCAGAGAAGATACAGCCGGGTCCCGGGCCGCAGATCGGCGAGCAGCAGCGAGCCGGTCGGCTTGCGGCTTACCAGGATTTCATCCCCACGCTGGACGTGCTGCAGGCGCGAGGTGAGGGGCCCGTCGGGAACCTTGATGCTGAGGAACTCCAGGTGGTCAGCGTGATTCGCACTGGCGATGCTGTAGGCGCGCAGCAACGGCCGCTCGAGCATCAGTCCGACCATCACGAACTGGCCGTTCTCGAACCGCAGCCCGCGATCGCGGGTCGTGCTGAAAGTGAATTGGGTATCGGTCCAGTGCTGGACCGCGAGCACGCGTTCCGTGCCGATGATCGCCATGCCTTGCCGCCTGCAAAAAACTCCGCGCTATGGTAGCCAGTCCCGGACCCGCGCCCGGATCTTTCGCGTCATGGACTCATAAGCGCGCGTTATGACCTCGAGCGGCTGCTGGCAACGCGGGTTCCCTCCACGGTACGGCGGGCGCTAGACTGGCCGAGGGAGGGGGGCAGCACACATGAGTCGAAGGACGGCAACGCCGGCTGTGGGCGCGCTATGTGCTGCGCTGCTCGGTGCCATGCCGGCGACACTCCCGGCCGCCCGGCCGCCCCCGGCACTCGTGCTCCCGGCCGGAGCGCGTGTCGGAGTCGTGAACCTGCTCGATCCCGAGGTGACGCACTTTCACGCCTCGCGCCAGATCGAGAACAGTTTCCTCAAGACCTACACGGTGAACTGGTCCGTCAGTGCGATGTTGCTTGCCGCAGTGAAGGACCGTCTGGGTCAGCTGGGCCTGACCGCAGTGCCCGTCGCGGCCGGCGACGCCTTGCGCCGTGCGCGCGAGAGCTGCTTTCTCGATGCGGCGCTCACCAAGGGTCTGTCGAAGGAGTGTGGGCAACTGTACGTGCAGCTGGCTGCGGCTCAGGACCTGCAGGCCATCATTGCGCTCGGCCCGGGACGCAACGACTCGGCGCACGCCGGTGCCACGCGTCACAAGGATTTGCCGGAGTACCTGCGGGGGTGGTCCTTCGTGACGGGCGGCGCGGATCCGCTTCCGGCGCTGCTGGATCAGACCGAGCTGCTGCTGGTGGGCGTCACCGCCTCGAAGGCGGAGCTCATCGGCCGCGCCTGGGGCGGTGGTGGCAAGAACTGGACCGGATACCAGGCACCCCCCGACCTCAAGGCATTCTCCGAGCAACAGCTCGATCAGCTGCAGCCCCTCTACGGTGCCATGCTGAAGCAGCAGGCCGACGCTGCTCTAGCGCCGCTGCAGCTCGCGCACTGACCTGCCGCTGCCCAAGTGGCGCTAGGCGGCGTGGCGGATTGCCCAGGCGCAGACGATCACGCCGATCAGTCCTAATCCGAGATACAGCCCCGCGAACAGCCTCTCGCGCCGCTCGAGCGCAGCCTCGGTGAGTGGCGCGATCAGGAACGGCTCGCCGTTGGTCGGCTCGGAGATGACGCTCTCGCGCGTGATCGAGGACTGGAGAGTCTGGCTCTGCGCCTCGCGGGCCGCCGCCTGCCGCGCCGCCTGCCATTCGGCGTCATTCAGCTTACCGTCATGATCGAGATCGAAGCGCGCGAGCAGTCCCTGCTGGTCCTGCTTCCACTCGTGCAGCTTCGCCGTGATGGCGGCGTTCACGTCCCCGACCTCGGAATGCGAGCGGAGTTCGCCCATGACACAGACGCGCGCTCCGACTCCGAGCAGCCGCTCCGTGTAGCGCCAGCTGCCGATGCCGAGACGCTGGAACAGCGAACTCTCCTCGGGGGGGCCGGTCATGGGCCAGGAGGTCGCCCCGTACCAGACATTGCGCACCGTCGGGGTGATCTCGGCCTGTACCGGACCGACGAGGCAGCGGGCATCGTCGTCATCGACCAGTGCGAAAGGCTCGACGCTGCTGCCGCTGTCGGTCGTGCGCCAGCGGCGATTGCCGCGGGAATCGCGCTCCTCGTGCGCAATCTCGTACGACCACCACACGCAGGGTCGCGCACTGAGGGGCGCGGCGGCCGGTGCGGGGCCCGCCGGCTGCGTGCGTGCCTTGAGCTTCACGTACCCCTGAGCGGCGGAGCGGATGCGCACTTCGGGAGTATCGGCGACCAGACGATCGCGCTTCAGGCGCACCAGGAACCGCCACAGCGCCAGCAGCGCCAGCGCCGCCGTCGCGACTGCGATGAGCGCATAGGGCGGCGGCTGACCGGGGTGCACGGGTGGTCTAGCCGGAGAACGCCGCCTTCAGATCGACGTCCGCCTTCTGATCGGCCTCGAAGTGCAACAGCTGCGCCGGTGGGAAATCGCCCAGGCCCGCGATCAGCACGTCCGGGAAGGTCGCGATGCGGACGTTGTTGATGTTGGCGGCTTCGTTATAGACCTCGCGCCGGTCGGCGATCGCAGTCTCGAGGCCGCTGATGCGGTCCTGCAGATGCCGGAACGGCTCGCTCGCCTTCAGCTGCGGATAGTTCTCGGCGACGGCGTAGAGCCCGGTGAGACCGCTGCGCAGATCGCGCTCGGCGGCGCCGAGTGAGCTCATGTTACCGGAGCTGCGTGCCGCATCCACGCCGGCGCGCGCGCGCATCACGCGCTCGAGCGTGGCGGCTTCGTACTGCATGTACTGCTTGCAGACCTCGACCAGCTTCGGCAGCTCATCGTGGCGCTGCACCAGCAGCACGTCGATATTCGACCAGGCGAGCTTGACGGCGGCGCGCACCCGCACCAGCCCGTTGTAGACGCCGATCAGATAGCCCGCGAGGGCGAGCACCAGAAAAAGGAAAATCAGGATGCCCAACATGACGCGACTCCAACATGGGCGCGATGCCCGCGCCAAAGCATAGGCTATGTCGGGGCCGCCCGGCTCACTTCAACCGTGCATTCGGAGACCCGCATCACGTCCTGGCGAGCCGGCGCCCGCGACCTGCGCGGCAGTTCGCGCTCGCCCGGTTGGCCACCCCGGCTATGGGCCGGTCAGCCGCAGCGCCAGGTCGATGCCGGCGATCTCGTAGCCTTTGCGGAAGTCGCGGATGTGTCGTGCCATCCAGTCGCGCGCGGCGCCCTCATCGCGCGCCTCGAGCGCCTCCAGCAGCCGGCGCTGCGCGACGGCGATGCGCGTGCGGGCCTGCGGCACCTTGTCGATCATGATCCGGAGCGAGGGCTCGAGCAGCTGCAGCAGCGGCTCCTGCGCAAGCCCCAGCACCGGGTTGTGCGCCGCGCGCGCGATGCAGCGGAACACTTCGGCGGTGCGGTGCACCGTGTCCGCGGTGTCCGCTGCCGCCTCACCGAAGGCGCGAATAGCGGAAGTGAGCGCCTCGAGATCCGCGGCGGTACGGGCCCGCGCGGCGGCCTGCGCGAGTGGTGGCTCGAGCAGGTTGAGGGCCTCCCACAGGTGTTGCACCGTGACATCGTGCAGCAGCAGGGCGTGGCTCACGCCCTGGGCGACGGCGGCGTGCTGCGGGCGGCTCACCGACATGAGCTTCGAGCCCGGGCGGCGCTGCAGGAGTCCCCGGCTCTCGAGCTCGCGCAGCGCCTCGCGCACTGTCGAGCGGTTGACGCCCAACTGCCGCGCAAGCTCAGTCTCCGGCGGCAGCCGCTCACCCTCGCGCAACGAGCGGCTCAGGATGCGTTTGCCGATCGCCGCCGCCACCTTGCGGTAAGCGGGCTCGATCAGCAGCTTCGGGAATGCCACGCTCATGCGGCGGCCTCGAACAGCTCACGCCCGATCAGCATGCGGCGTATCTCCTGCGTGCCGGCGCCGATCTCGTAGAGCTTGGCATCGCGCAGCAGCCGGCCGGCGGCGTAGTCGTTGATATAGCCGTTGCCGCCCAGCGCCTGGATCGCCTCCAGCGCGGCGTGCGTGGCCCGCTCCGCGGCGAACAGGATGCAGCTCGCGGCATCGCGCCGGCGCGCGGTGCGCATGTCGCAGGCGCGCGCCACGGCATAGACGTACGCACGCGAGGCATTCAGCGCCGCGTACATGTCGGCGATCTTGCCCTGCATCAGCTCGAAGGTGCCGATCGGCTGGCCGAACTGCCGTCGCTCGCGCACGTACGGCAGTACCAGATCGAGCGCTGCCGCCATGAGTCCGAGCGAGCCACCCGCGAGCACCACGCGCTCGTAGTCGAGCCCGCTCATGAGCACCCGCACGCCGCCGTTCTCGTGGCCGAGCAGATTTTCCACCGGCACCAGGCAGTCATCGAACAGCAGCTCACAGGTGCCCGAGCCCCGCATGCCGAGCTTGTCGAGCTTCTGCGCGGTGCCAAAGCCCGGGGTGCCGCGCTCGACGATGAAGGCGCTGATGCCGCGCGCACCGGCGGCGGGATCCGTCTTGGCATACACCACCAGCACATCCGCATCCGGCCCGTTGGTGATCCACATCTTGCGGCCATTCAGCAGGTAGCCGTCGGCGTGTTTCACGGCGCGCAGCTGCATCGACACCACATCCGAGCCCGAGCCGGGCTCGGACATGGCGAGCGCGCCGACGTGCTCGCCGCTGACGAGCTTCGGCAGGTACCGGGCGCACTGCGCTTCGGTGGCATTCAGGCGCAGCTGATTGACGCACAGGTTCGAGTGGGCGCCGTAGGAGAGCCCGACCGAGCCCGAGGCGCGCGAGATCTCCTCCATGACGATGACGTGCGCGAGGTAGCCGAGGCCGGCGCCGCCGAAGCGCTCGGGCACGGTGATGCCGAGCAGCCCCTGGCTGCCCAACGCCGGCCACAGGTCGCGCGGGAATTCGTTGCTGCGATCGATCTCCGCCGCGCGCGGCGCGATCTGCTCGACCGCGAAGCGCCGCACCTCCTGACGGATCTGCTCGAGCTCCTCGGGCAATCCGAAATCGCAGTCGATGGTGTCGAGTGGGGTCATGAGCTTGCCTTCCCTGCGGGCATGATCGTATGATTGTCCGACAAACCGGCAACCTTGGCAAGCCGCCCATGCCCCGTCTCACCACCCGGGTCGACCTGCATTCCGAGGAGTACCGCGACAACGAGCGCGCCATGCGCTCGCTCGTCGACGGACTGCACGCCGAAGTCGCGCGCCTCGCCCGTGGCGGCGCGCGCGCCGCGATGGACAAGCACAGGGCGGCGGGCAAGCTGCCGGCGCGCGAGCGCATCCGCGTGCTGCTCGACAGCGGCAGCCCGTTCCTCGAGTTCTCGCAACTCGCGGCCCACGGCATGTACGGCGGCGATATCGCCTGCGCCGGCATCATCACCGGCATCGGCCGGGTCGCGGGGCGCGAGTGCGTGATCGTCGCGAACGACCCGACGGTCAAGGGCGGCACCTACTATCCCATCACGGTGAAGAAGCACTTGCGGGCCCAGGAGATCGCGCGCGACAACCGCCTGCCATGCGTCTATCTCGTGGAAAGCGGCGGAGCATTCCTGCCGGCGCAGGATGAGGTATTCCCCGACCGCGACAACTTCGGCCGCATCTTCTACAACCAGGCGACACTCTCCGCGCTCGGCGTGGCGCAGATCTCCGTGGTGCACGGCTCCTGTACCGCAGGCGGCGCGTACGTGCCGGCGATGTCGGACGAGAACGTCATCGTCCGCACTCAGGGGCGCGTGTTCCTCGGCGGGCCGCCACTCGTCAAGGCGGCGACCGGTGAGGACATCGATGCCGAGTCACTCGGTGGCGCCGACGTGCACTGCCGGGAGTCGGGTGTTTGCGACCATTACGCCGAGAACGACACCCACGCGCTCGCGATCGCGCGGCGCATCGTCGCGCGGCTGAAGCCCGCCGCGCCCACCGCACCCCTGCACTTGCCGCAGGAGCCGCGCCACGCTGTTGAGGAGCTCTATGGCGTCCTGCCCTCGAACCTGCGCAAGCCCTACGACGTGCGCGAAGTGATCGCGCGGCTGGTGGACGCCTCCGAGCTCGATGAGTTCAAGCAGCTCTACGGCACCACCCTGGTGTGCGGCTTTGCGCACCTCGGCGGCTACCCGCTCGGCATACTTGCCAACAATGGTGTGCTGTTCTCCGAAAGCGCGCTCAAGGGCACGCACTTCATCGAGCTGTGCGCGCGCGAGCAGATCCCGCTGCTGTTCCTGCAGAACATCACCGGTTTCATGGTCGGGCGGCGCGCGGAAGCCGGCGGCATCGCCAAGGACGGTGCGAAACTCGTGACCGCCGTGGCGTGCGCCGCAGTGCCGAAGCTCACCGTCATCATCGGCGGCAGCTATGGTGCGGGCAACTATGCGATGTGCGGCCGCGCCTACGGGCCGCGCTTCCTCTTTCAGTGGCCGAATGCGCGCATCTCGGTCATGGGCGGAGAGCAGGCGGCGAGTGTGCTCGCGACGGTCAAGCGCGAGCAGCTGAAGGCCAAGGGAAACGACTGGCCCGAGGCGGAGGAGGAGGCCTTCAAGGAGCCGATCCGCGAGCAGTACGAGCGCCAGGGGCACCCGTATTATTCCTCGGCGCGGCTGTGGGACGACGGGGTCATCGACCCGGCCGACACCCGCCGCGTGCTGTCACTCGCGCTCGCGGTGGTGCGCAACGCGCCGCAGGAGCCGACACGCTTTGGCGTGTTCCGCATGTAGCCAGGACACGCGCGTGATCAAGAGTCTGCTGGTCGCCAACCGCGGCGAGATCGCCTGCCGTATCTTCCGCACCGCACGGCGCATGAACATCCGCACCGTGGCGGTCTACTCGGATGCCGATGCCGGCGCGCGGCACGTACGCGAGGCCGATGAGGCGTGGCGCCTGGGTCCCGCCGCCGCGCGCGACAGCTATCTCAACATCGCCGCACTTCTCGAGGCGGCACGCGCGAGCGCTGCCGGGGCGATCCACCCCGGCTACGGGTTCCTCGCCGAGAACGCCCAGTTCGCCGAAGCCTGCCTCGCTGCCGGGTTGACCTACGTCGGGCCGCCGCCGGCGGCGATCCGCGCCATGGGCTCGAAGATCCTCGCCAAGACGCGCATGCGTGCGGCCGGGGTGCCCGTGCTGCCCGGCTACGCGGGCGAGCAGCAGGAGCTCGCGCAGCTCGAGCACCACGCGCAAAGCCTCGGGCTTCCGCTGATCATCAAGCCGGCGGCCGGGGGCGGGGGCAAGGGCATGCAGATCGTGCGCCAGAGCGCGGAGCTCCGCGGCGCGCTCGCCGCCGCACGCCGCCTGGCCGAGAGCGCCTTCGGTGACGGCGCGCTGCTCATCGAGCGGTATCTCCCGGCGCCGCGCCATCTCGAGGTGCAGGTGTTCGCCGACACGCACGGTAACTTCCTGCACCTCGGTGACCGCGACTGCTCGATCCAGCGCCGCCACCAGAAGCTCATCGAGGAGGCGCCGGCGCCGGCGGTGCCAGCGGAAGTGCGCGAGCGGCTGCGCGCTGCCGCGCTGGTCGTGGCGCGCGAGATCGGCTACGTGAGCGCCGGCACCGTCGAGTTCCTTTTCGACGGGCGCGAGTTCTATTTCATGGAGATGAACACCCGCCTCCAGGTCGAGCACACGGTCACCGAGGCGGTCACCGGGCTCGATCTCGTCGAGTGGCAACTGCGCGTCGCGGCGGGCGAGCGCTTGCCCCTCGCGCAGCAGGAGGTGCGTCTCACGGGTCACGCGATCGAGGCGCGCGTCAATGCCGAGGACCCGGCACGCGGCTTTCTGCCGAGTGCCGGGCGCCTGGCGCTCCTCGAGTGGCCGGTCAGGGAGTCGGTGCGCGTCGATGCCGGATTCGGCACTGGCGATACGGTGCCCGACAACTACGACTCACTCCTCGGCAAGGTGATCGCCTGGGCACCCAGCCGCGATCAGGCCGCGGCGAGCCTCGCGTCGGCCCTGACGCACACCCACTGTGCCGGTATTGCCAGCAACGAGCACTGGCTGGCGCGCATCCTGCGCGCGCCGGTTTTTCTCGAGGTGCGGCACAACATTGCGTTGCTCGATGAGCACCTCGGCGATTTTGCCGCGCCGCAAGCCGTGTCC
>Ga0318534_10000629_pt1 | contig 12298 bp, 11 predicted proteins | sample GRESIP117b4f26_FD_202502 | JGI IMG/M metagenome (GOLD analysis project Ga0318534, IMG submission 202502) | Tropical soil microbial communities from Luquillo Experimental Forest, Puerto Rico - GRE.SIPMG.117b4f26 | ecosystem: Environmental > Terrestrial > Soil > Tropical forest > Bulk soil...
CAGCATCTCCTCCCCGGACGTCACGCCGGTCATGATCTCGCCCCAGTCGGCGGCCAGCTTGTCCAGGTCCAGCTCGACCGGTATCTCCCGGGACTGCAGGGCCGGCTGGGTCTGCCGGGCGAACAGCTCGTCCAGGGACAGGTCGCTGCCCACCTGCGCCGCGACCGTGGCACCGGCCGACGTGCCGATGATCACATCCGCCCCGGTTACGTCCTGCCCGGCCACGGCGAGCCCGGTCAGCAGCCCGGTGATCCACGCGATGCCCGCGACGCCCCCGCCGCCGAGAACCAGGGCCTGATCTCCCTGCACTGGACTCTCCCTTCTCCCGGTACGGCCGCATGTTACGCTCCCGATAATTAGAACGTGTTCTATTAGGGGGCGCGCGATGGTTGCCTCGATCAAGCCGCATCGCGACGAGATCGGCCTGGCCGACCGGCTGATGCTGATCGACGGGCAGTGGGTGGCCGCCACCGGCGGCGAGACCTGGAATCACCGCCACCCCGCGACCGGGGAAGACGTGGCCTCGTTCCCGGTCGCCGCGCCCGGCGACGTGGACCTCGCGGTTCGCGCGGCGCGCCGGGCCTTCGATGACGGGCCGTGGCCGCGGGCCCGGGCGAGTGAGCGGATCCGGGTGCTGCGCCGGATCGCCGACCTGGTCCGGGAGCACGGCGACGAGCTACTGAAGCTACAGGCGCTCGACAACAGCGTGCCGCTGAGCTTCGGCACGGTCTACGCGACCTCGGCCGCCTTCGTGGCCGACGTGTTCGACCACCACGCGGGCTGGGTGGACAAGCTGGCCGGCGAGACGCTGCCGCCCTACCAGGGCGGCGACCACATGGTCTTCACGCTGCGCGAGCCGGTCGGGGTGGTCGGCGCGGTGGTCCCGTGGAACGCGCCGCTGCTGCTGTCCGCGCAGAAGCTGGCCCCGGCCCTGGCGGCCGGGTGCACCGTGGTGCTCAAGCCGTCGGAGTACGCCACGTTCGCCGTGCTCCGCCTGGCCGGGTTGATGGAGGAAGCCGGGCTTCCGCCCGGGGTACTCAACGTCGTCACCGGCCCGGGTGACCCGACCGGCGACGCGCTGATCCACCACCCGATGGTCAGCAAGCTGTCGTTCACCGGCAGCCGGGCCGTGGGCCGCAAGATCGTCGAGGCGTCCGCGGACGGGTTCAAGCGGGTCAGCCTGGAGATGGGGGGCAAGAGCCCGGCGCTGGTGTTCGCCGACGCGGACGTGGGCTCGGCCGCGGCGATCACGATGGGCACGGTCACCCTCGGCTTGTCCGGGCAGGTCTGCCTGGCCCAGACCCGGGCGCTGGTGCAGCGGGACGCGGCCGAGGAGTTCCTGTCGATGGCCGAGATGATCGGCGGGATGGTCAGCTACGGCAACCCGTTCGACCCGGCGGTCACATCATCGCCGCTGATCAACGCCCGGCAGATGGACCGGGTGCTCGGGCTGATCGCCCGGGGGCAGGCCGAGGGCGCCCGGCTGGTGTGCGGCGGCACCCGCGGCGAGGGTGACCTGGCCGCGGGCAACTTCGTCGTGCCGACGCTGTTTACCGACGTGTCCAACGACATGAGCATCGCCCGGGAGGAGATCTTCGGCCCGGTGCTGTCGGTGATCCCGTTCAGCGACGAGGACGAGGCGGTGCGGATCGCCAACGACACCGAGTACGGGCTCGCGGCCACGGTCTGGACCGGCGACATCAAGCGCGCGATGCGGATGACCAGGGCCATCCGGGCCGGCACGGTCGGCATCAACGGCTACCAGCTTGAGCCGCACGCGGCCTTCGGCGGGTACCGCCAGTCCGGCCTCGGCCGCGAGGGCGGCCGCCCGGCCATCGAGTCCTACACCGAGCTTAAGACCGTCCTGCTGCCGACCACCGACGAGATGATGTAGCGCGCGGCTGGATACTGTCGGAGGTCCGATCCACGTCCACCACGGGACCACGGAAGCGGCAGGCGTCCCCGCCTGCTTGCCCCGATGGCGATGGGCAGGCAGGCGGGGACGGTCAGTGATCAGCCGACCGGGAGGTGCGCCTCGAACGGCTGCGGGATGCCGAGCCTGCCATCGCTCCAGACGATGTACAGGGTGTGGCCCACGTACGGCGGGGAGCCGGTCGCAGCGACCGCGGCGTCGGTGTAGTCCCCGAAGTTCGGGGTGGCGAACGATGAGTTGGCGATCCAGTTCGACAGCGCGTTGGTGATCTGGACGTTGGCCGGCGTGACCGAGGCCCGCGGGCTGACGTTCAGGGCGGCCACCACCCCGGTGTCCACGGTGGTCACCGACGCCCGCGAGTACCATGACACGTCGAGCAGCCCGCTGGCGGTGGCCGTGCGCAGCGCCGACAGGAAGGTGAGCCCGCCGCCGTGCGGCCGGTCGAGCACCAGCGGCCGGGCCTGGACCGGGTGCAGCGCCAGGAGGCCGAAACTCTGCAACAGGATGTCGCCGTAGGTATGGCGCCGGGCGTCGTTCCACACCATGCTCACCGTCTGGTACCGGTCGCTGACCGCCACCCGCGGGAAGTCCTGGAGGGGGAACCGGTTATAGCCCGGCACGGATACCACCTGCATCGACACCACCGGCACCGCCGCCGTCCGGCTCGGGTGGAAGCACGGTGAGGTGGCCGTCAGCGTGAGGCACCGTGGCGGCACCTTGGCGAGCACGTTCTCCACCGGTGTGCTGGCGGTCTCGCACGGCGGGAACCCGAGGCTGGTGCCCCAGTTGTACTCGTAAGCCACGTAGACGCTCCCGGCGGCCACGTCGACGGCCGGATAGGAGCCCTCGTTCTCGCAGCCGTGCGGATCCGCCCTCGCCACCTTGAAGTACGGCCTGCCCTGCCGCAGGGTCGCGGACACCGGCTTGAGCGGGGTGCCTTTCTCGCACACCGGTGCGGCCGGCGTGCCGCCCGCGGGCCCGCGGCCACCCGTGGCGCTGCCGAGGTCGCAGGCGGACATCACCTCCGGGTCGATGCCGTTGCCGGCGATCAGGAACTCGCTGTAGGTCACGTACAGCCGGCCCCGGGCCGGGTCGATGGCCAGGAAGTCCTTGTCGAGGAAACTGCAGAACTCGGGCGTGTTGGCGTTGGGGATCAGGCACTGGGTGCTGGTGCCCGCGATGACGGGCCGCCCGCAGGCCAGCCTGGCCGCGGTGCCGGAACCGATCACCTGGCACGCGTCGAACGCGACCTTGCTCGGCCCGAGTCCGGTCAGCGAGTTGTTGTACAGGCTGGAAATGTAGAAGTAGTCGTGCCCGCCCACCCGGTAGGCCGCCACGCTCGGGTCGCCGCCGTAGGTGTAGTTGTGGCAGTTGGGGTTGCGCAGCCCGCCGAGATCCCGGAAGGACCTGCCGCCGTTGACCGAGAATCCGAGCCCGGTGAGTTCCTCCTTGAACGAGGGCGCCCCGCACGTCGAGAAGAAGCCGGTGGCGTCGTTCCACGCCTCGACGACGTACTGGCCCACGGCTCCGACCGAGACCTCCGACTGCCCCGGGGCCCTGACCCCGGCCGGGGTCACGTCCTCGGCCGGGGTCGCCGCGTCCACGTTGGCCGGGGCTCGTCCGGCGAAGACCTGGGCCGGGCGGGCCGTTGATCCCTGTTGTAGCTGGGCGCCGAAGCAGTACATGTACGCCCCGGACGAAGCCAGGATCCGCTTAGCCGCCAGCCGCTGGCAGAACGGCGTGTTCTTCGCAGCCGCCGTGGCGCGGGCACCCGCGCCCGCGACCTGCCCGGCGGCGTGGGGCCGGGCCGGTGCCGCGCGGGCCGCCAGGGCCGCCGGCGCGACGCCGCCCACCCAGAGGGCGATCGCCGAGCCCGCCGTCAACGTGAGTAGCAACCTTCTGTGACCCACCTGGCCTCCTTCCGTCGGCCCGCCGTGCCGACGGAAGGATGCGGCCTTTTTTAATAAAGAAGGGCGCTATTATCCGTATATCGGCACATTTACCTTCTGGCCCTGCATGGGCACTATGCAGTCACCTGAGGTGGGTACGGGGTTTACCGAAACGGCAATCTTTAGCTAAACGAGAGCTGAAAATTACTTAAGCAAAACGTGACTGCGGCAGCAGCTTGGCGTGGTCCCAGGAGATGACGCGGGTGGGCTGCACGACGTAGCCGAGGCGCTTGCGCGCGGTGTGCTCGACGTACTCGTCCGGCGGGGGGACGTCGGTTCCGGCCATGACGCCGGCGATGCGCTGGCCGATCTGGAGGACCTCGGCCGGGTCCTCCACGGGCTGGACCACGCCCTGTACCTGGACCCCGCGCAGGTCGAAGTACTCGTGGCCGGTCTCCACCAAGCAGGTGATCCGCGGGTCGCGCGCCAGGTTGAGCGCCTTCTGCGAGGCACGGTAGGTCCAGAACGCGATCCGCCCGTCCAGCATCACGTAGTACATCGTGACCAGGTGCGGGGTCCCGTCCCGGTTGATCGTGGCCAGCTGCAGCTTGCGGGACCGGGCCAGGAACGCGGCCACCTCGTCCGCGCTCATCGCGACCTTGTCGCGCTGCTTCATGACCCGGCTCCGGTCCGTTGTGGCCCCTTATTCCCGCGGGTCTGCGGGAAGCCGATGGTCTGGTCGGCCAGGGCCAGCGTGTCCTCGCACGCGAACCCCGCGGAGGGCGGGTCCTGCGGGCTGTTCTCGGACATCGGCCCCAGGGCGCGCTGCACGGCTTCGAGCGACCACATGCCGTCGGCGGAGCCGTGCTCGCGCGCGGTGAACACGGCCCGGATCCGTGGCGGCTCCATCACCGCGGCGATCCCGCCGTGCACCACGAACACCTGGCCGTTGATCCCGGCCGCGGCCGGGCTGGCCAGGTAGGCCACCAGCGGCGCGACGTGCTCGGGGGCCAGCGGATCCACCGCCGCGTCGGGCGGCGGGCCCATCAGGTCCGCGGTCATGTCGGTGCGCGCGCGGGGGCAGATGGCGTTGGCGCGCACGCCGTAGCGGGCGCAGCTGCGCGCGGTGACCACGGTGAGCGCGGTGATCCCGGCCTTGGCCGCGGCATAGTTGGGCTGCCCGGCCGAGCCGAGCAGGAACGCCTCCGACGAGGTGTTCACGATCCTGGCGTAGGCCGGGGCGCCGGCCCGCTTGCTGGCGTCGCGCCAGTACCCCGTGGCGTGCCGGGTGGTCACGAAGTGGCCGCGCAGGTGCACCCGCAGCACCAGGTCCCACTCCTCGGCGGACATTGTGAAGATCATCCGGTCCCGGAGCACCCCGGCGTTGTTGACCAGGATGTCCAGGCCGCCGAAGGAGGCGAGGGCGCTGGCGACCAGGCCCTCGCCGGTGGACCAGTCCCCGACGTCGCCCGCGCAGACCACCGCCTGGCCGCCGGCCGCGATGATCTCGTCGGCGGTATCGTGCACCGCGGGCCCGGGCAGGTCGTTGAGCACCAGCCGGGCCCCGGCCCCGGCCAGCGCGATGGCCTCGGCCCGGCCCAGCCCCTGGCCTGCGCCGGTCACGATCGCGGTCCTGCCGTCCAGGGTCACGCCGTCGGCCATGGTACGAACGCTCCTTACTAATAGCCGGGACCGCTCAGGATCCCGCCGTCGGCGACGAACTCGCTGCCGGTCGAGTAGGACGATTCGTCGGAGGCGAGGAAGGCCACCAGCCGGGAGATCTCCACCGGCTCGGCGAACCGGGCGATGGGCAGCGACCGGAGGAAGGCGTCACCGTCGACGTGGTCGAAGGTCGCGGCCTGCCCGAGGGTCATCCTGGTCAGCACGCCGCCGGGATGCACCGAGTTGACCCGGATGCCGAACGGGCCGAGTTCCTGCGCGGCGGCCTTGGTCATGCCGCGCACCGCGAACTTGCTGGCGCTGTAGGCCGACAGCCCGGCCGCCCCGGTGAACCCCTCGATCGAGGAGATGTTGACGATCGACCCGCCGCCCGCGGCCTTCATCGGCTCGATCACCGCCTTCATGCCCAGCCAGCAGCCGACGGCGTTCACCTCGAGGATCTGCCGGAAGTCGTCGAGCGGCATCTCGGCGATGCTGGCGAACTTCAGCACGCCGGCGTTGTTGACCAGCACGTCGAGCCGGCCGAAGGCCTCGGCCGCCAGCGCCACCGCCGCCGCCCAGTCCGCTTCCGAGGTCACGTCGAGGTGCACGTACCGGCAGGAGCCGGCGCCGAGCGCGTCGGCCACGTACTGGCCCCGGTCGTCGAGTATGTCCCCGGAAACGACGCGCGCGCCCTCGGCCACGAAGTGCCGCACGTGCGACTTGCCCATCCCCCGGGCGCCCCCCGTGATCAGGGCCACCTTGCCGTCGAGCCTGCCCATCCCTGTCCGCGCCCTTCTGGCGTCGGCGCGGAAGACGCCCGCCCGCCGGGTGCCTTGCGGAACCGAACTGAAACCTGTTCTACTTTAGTACCATTCACCGCTCGGCGAAGTGCCTACCTGCATAGGGGTACATCGAACATGATCAGTACGCGCGCCGCGCTGCTCTACGGACCCGGCGAGGACTACAAGATCGATACGGTCGAGGTCGATGAGCCGGGGCCCGGTGAGGTGCTGGTTGAGATCCGGGCCTGCGGGCTGTGCCATTCCGATGAGCACGTGCGGACCGGTGACCTGCCGTTGCCGCACTACCCGGTCATCTGCGGCCACGAGGGTGCCGGCGAGGTCTCGCAGGTTGGCGAGGGAGTGACCTCCGTCGCGCCCGGAGACCACGTCGCGCTGGCGTTCATCCCGTCCTGCGGCTCCTGCGCTTCGTGCCGCGCCGGCCAGGCGTTCCTGTGCGACATGGGCATGAAGCTCTTCGATACCGGGATGATCACTGACGGCCGCATCGCGCACCGGATCGGAGGTGAGCCGGTGGCGCGGTTCTCGCAGCTCGGGGCGTTCTCGGAGCGGCAGCTGCTGGCGGAGTCCTCGGTCGTCAAGGTGGACCCGGACATCCCGTGGCCGGCGGTCGCCCTGGTCTCCTGCGGAGTGGCCACCGGGTTCGGCTCGGCGGTGGGCCGCGCGGGGATCCGTCCCGGTGACACCGTGGCCGTTCTCGGCATCGGCGGGGTTGGCATCAACGCGGTGCAGGGAGCGCGGGTGGCCGGGGCGCGGCGGATCATCGCCGTCGACCCGGTGGAGTTCAAGCGCGAGCAGGCGCTGCGCTTCGGCGCCACCCACGCCTACCCGTCGCTGGACGAGGCCATCGCCGGGGTCGGCCAGCTGACGTGGGGGGCGATGTGCGACTCGGTCATCTGCACGTTCGGTGTCATGCGCGGGGAACTGCTGGAGCCTGCGCTCACGCTGACGGCCAAGGGCGGCACGTGCGTGGTCACCTCGGTCGCGCCGATCGCGCAGGCCCAGGCCGATGTCAACCTGTTCCTGCTGGCCATGATGAACAAGGAGATCAAAGGCTGCCTGTACGGGTCGGAAAGCCCGCGGACCCAGATTCCCCGGCTGCTGGACCTTTACCGCGACGGCGTCCTGAAGCTGGATGAGCTGGTCACCGAGACGTACCGGCTCGATCAGGTCAACCAGGGGTACGCGGATGTCGGGGCCGGGCGGATCCTGCGCGGGGTCATCACGTTCTGACCGCGCGGCCTGCCGATGGGTCGCGGCCGGGCCGCCTGACCGGGCGGCGCACGGCCAGCCGCGTCATCCGGCCCGGCTGAGCTGGCGCACGAGCTTGGCCAGGCCGCCGGCGTCGGTGCCCGGCGGCGGGACGATCGCGATGACCGGCGTGTCCAGGCCGCTGGCCTGGTACTCCGCCACCCGTTCCCGGCAGGCTTCCGGCGCGCCGTGCACGATGAGGTCATCGACCAGCTGGTCGCCGACCTTTTCCAGGGCGCCCTTGCGGTCGCCCGCGGCCCACGCCTCCTGCATCGGGCGCATGATCTCACCCCGGCCCAGCCAGGCGTGGAACGCGGCGTAGGCGGGCACGGTCATGTAGGCCGCGATCATCCGCCTGCCGATGGCGCGGGCCAGCCGGGCATCGGGCGTGGGGCAGACGAAGATCCTGGCGACCAGCTCGCAGCCGGGCCCGGCCACGGCGCGCACCTTCGGCACGTCACCGGGAGCCAGCCAGTTCGTGATGGCCGCGTCGGCCTGCGTGGCGGCGAGCCGGATCATCTGCGGCCGCAGCGCGGCGAGGGCCAGCGCGGGCGGGGTGGCGGGCGGCGAGTCGAGGCGGAAGCCGTTCACCCGGAACGTCGGGTAGTCCTCGCTGACCTTCCCCCCGGCCAGGGCCTGGCGCAGGAACCGCAGCATGTCACGGGCCCGCTGGTAGGGCCGGTCCAGCTTGGCCGCGTTCCACTGCTCGACCACGACCGGGGACGAGGTGCCGATGCCGAACACGAAACGGCCCGGCGCGAGGCCGGCCAGCGTGGCGCCGCTCATCGCCATCAGGCCGGGCCCGCGGGTGTAGATGGGGACGATCGCGGTGCCGAGCCGCAGCTCGCTGGCCCACTGCGCGGCCAGCGCCAGCGGCGTGAACGCGTCGCTGCCGTTGACCTCGGCGGACCAGGCGTCGGTGTAGCCGAGCGCGGGCAGCCCGGCGACGATCTCGCGCTGCTCGGCCAGGGCCATCCCCGGCAGCGGGAGCGTGATTCCCCATCGCGGCGTCGGTTTCACGAGGCATCCTTTCCGTCTGGCCAGCCATGATCGCTACAGAGTGAACTCTTTCATCCTCCTCCCGGGCGGCCCGCAGGCCCTGGGCCCGAGGTCGATGGGTGAAAAGTTCCATCCCGCTCGGCCGGCCGTGCGGCAGCGGGCCCCCCGCGCCGCCTCATCGTGACAGGATGCGGGCATGACTGCTCAGCCTCCAGATGAGCCGTTCGGATCACTGTTCGATGATCCCGAGCTTGAGGCCGTGTTCGCCAGGGCATCGCCCGCGGACACCCTCGCCGCCGTGCTCACCGAGGCGCGGGCGGTGCTGACCGAGGTCGACAGCCCGCTCGACGCCGAGCTGTGGGGCTCGGACATCCTGGCCGCGTTCGGATCCGAACCCGGGCAGGCGGACGAGATCGTCTCGGCCGCCGAGCGGTCGGGCACCCCCGAGGCGCTGGCCACCCTGCGGGTGCTCGGCGCGGTCGGCTCCGGATCCCTGCGGGACACGGCTTCCGCCGCCGCCGACCGGCTGGCGGCCACGGGGATCAGCGAGCCGGACTGGGCCGGGTCCATCGGCAAGCCGGTCCCGGGCGAGTGCTGGTCTTACGGCGACTCGGCCGGCCAGCAGGAGGCGGTGACCGCGAGTTTCTGGTACGCCGAGCTGGGGCACGTGGTGTCGGTGCTGCTCGACCGGACCCAGGGCGGCGGCATCAAGAACGTCTGGGTCGGCGAGGCGGGCGACGTGCTCGAGCGGACCAGGGAGATGGCGGAGCTGGACCCGAAGATGATCTTCGAGATGATCACCCAGGCCGACGCGGGAGTCCGGATGAACCGGGCCATCGCCGCGGGGGAGTGCCCGCAGCGGCCGGAAGAGATCAGCAGCGTCGCGTCGAGACGGGCCATCCTGCGGGCGCGGGCCGCCCGGCTGAAGCCCTGAGCCGGCTGGATCACCGCGGTGCCTCCGCAGATGCGGCCGCTGGCCGCGGGCCGCTCCGCCGACGTTTATGACCTCGGCGGCGGGCGGATCCTGCGCCGGTACCACGACCGCGCCCGGTCGGCCGCAGGGGAGGCCGAGGTCATCTCATGGGCCGGCACCCACGGCGTTCCCGTGCCCGAGGTATTCGACGTGGCCGGGCCCGACATCGTGATGGAGAAGGTGGACGGGCCGACCATGCTGGCCGACCTGGCCCGCCGCCCGTGGCGGCTGTTTAGCCACGCCGCCCTCCTGGCTCGCCTGCATCAGCAGGTCCACGCGGTGCCCGGCCTGAGCAGGCTCTGCGCGCCGTTCGGCGACGGCGAGGCCCTGCTGCACCTGGACCTGCACCCGGAGAACGTCCTGCTGTCGTCGCAGGGACCGGTGCTGATCGACTGGGAGGGAGCAGGCCGCGGACCGGCCGAGGCCGATCTGGCCTACTGCTGGGTGGTCGTGGCCCTGTCCACGGTGCCCGGCTCGGCCTGGCAGCGGCTCGTCGGCCGGTCCGGCCAGCGGCTGTTCGCCGACGCCGTCCTGAGGCATTCCGGCCTGACCGTGGACGCCGGCTGGCTGGCCCGGGCCGGCCGATACCGGCTGCACGACCCGAACCTGCAGCCCGAAGAGGCGGACCGGATCCGCCGCATGCTGGCCAAGCGCGACGGGCCCGGCGACAGCCTCAGGGAAGGCCGATGAAGTCGGCCATCTGCTCGACCGCGTAGCCGAAGAAGGCGTCCGCGGGGTCGGCGCTGCCGACGAACTGGCCGAAGAGCTCAAAGCTGATCATGCCGAACAGCTGTGTCCAGGCGATCAGCAGGCGGGCGATCACGGCTCCGGGCACTCCCGGGGCGATCGCGTCGGCCACGACGGCGGCCTGCTCCGCGAGCTCCGGCGGGAGCGGCGTCAGCGGCGCGGCGCCCCCGCCCGCTACACGAGCCTCGCGCCAGGCGTCGGCCACCAGCCCCCCGGCGACGCGCGCGATCCGGGCCGCCGGCACGACGGTGGCCTGCGGCGCCTGGTACCCGGGCACGGGCGAACCGTAGATCAGCGCGTACTCGTGCGGATGCGCGAGCGCCCAGTTCCTGACCGCGTGGCAGGTGGCGGCCCAGCGGCCGCGGATGTCCGCGGCCGGCCGCCCGGCGTCGGCGGCCTCGGCGGCGTCTCCGAGCGCGTCGTAGGCGTCGATGATCAGCGCGGTCAGCAGCTCGTCCCGGCTGGGGAAGTAACGGTAGAGCGCCGAGGAGACCATGCCGAGCTCGCGCGCCACCGCGCGCAGCGACAGTCCCTGGGCGCCGTGCGCGGCCAGCTGGCGGCGGGCCTCCTGCTTGATCTCCCGGGTGAGCTCGGCCCGGGCCCGCTCCCGGGCTGTCCGGCTGGCGCTCGTCGTCGCGGTCATGGCGCCCAGTGTGCCATATTTGAGAGCATCGATCAATAAAGAGAGCAGTGCTCTTGACAGTTCTGACCTGGCCGTGCACACTGCTCTATATAGAGAGCACTGCTCACCAGCAGAGGAGAACCCGATGTCCGAGAGTCCTTCGCACCGATACGTGATGCCGACGACGCCGATGGGCCGCCGGATCGGCCGCCTGTCCAACGAGATCGTGGCCACGCTGACCCGGCACGGGATCAGCCTGCGAGGCAGCCGGGTGCTGTCCGTGCGCGGCCGCACGAGCGGCGAGTGGCGCAGTACGCCGGTGAACCCGCTCACGTACGAGGGTCACCGGTATCTGGTCTCGCCGCGCGGCCAGACGCAATGGGTGCGCAACATGCGCGTGGCGGGTGGCGGCGAGCTGCGGCTCGGCCGGCATGTGGAGGAGTTCACCGCCACGGAGCTGCCCGACGAGCAGAAGCCGGAGCTGTTGCGCGCGTACCTGAAGCACTGGAAGTTCGAGGTCGGGATGTTCTTCGACGGCGTCGGCCCGGATGCCCCGGACGCCAAGCTGCTGGAGATCGCCCCCGGCTACCCGGTGTTCCAGATCAGCGCGCCCTCGCGGTGACCCGCCTACGCCGTCAGCGCCAGCGTGGCGCCGGCGGCGTCGGTCAGCCGGTGGTATCCCGCGCTCCCCGGGAAGCTGGCCCGGGAGCCGCGCACCCGGGCCAGCGGCCCGTCCGGGCCGACCAGGATCGTGCCATCCGCCCCGGCCGCGACGAGCTCGCCGTCCACGCGGAGCAGGACCGGCCCGTCCCGGCCCGCGGAAACCGCCGTCCGTCCCCGGCGCAGCCCGTCCAGGACCGCGCCAGGGCCGTCGCCTTCGCACTCGACCCAGGTGGTCGGCGATCCAGGCGGGGCGTCATCACCTGGCCGGTGCCAGTCGCTGCCGCCGACCGGGATGGCTGCGGGGTCCCAGGCCAGCCACCAGGCGAGCGGCGTCGTCCAGTGCGGGTCCATCCAGCTCCAGTGCCAGATCTCGGCCAGGGGAGGGCGCCGGGCCATCGGGATGGTCCAGCTCAGGTGCCCGCCGATCGGGTGGTTGACGGACAGCAGCCCGCCCCGGTGCTCGGTGGCCTCCAGCCAGGAGTCGGCAGGCTCGCGGAAGTCGATCCAGCCCACGTCGCCGAGCGCGCCCGCGTGGCCGCCCGGTACCGTGACCTCCTGGCCGGGCAGCAAGACGATCCCGTGCGCCGCGGCGGCGGCCGGCAGCTCCGCGTGATGACTGATCGTGTTGTGATCGGTGATCGCCAGAAAGTCGAGGCCCTGCCCGACCGCGAACCTGGCCAGCTCCGGAACGGTCATGACGCCGTCCGAGTGCACGGTGTGCGTGTGCAGGTCACCCGCCAGCCAGCGCCGGCCGGGGCC
>Ga0318534_10000641_pt1 | contig 12241 bp, 9 predicted proteins | sample GRESIP117b4f26_FD_202502 | JGI IMG/M metagenome (GOLD analysis project Ga0318534, IMG submission 202502) | Tropical soil microbial communities from Luquillo Experimental Forest, Puerto Rico - GRE.SIPMG.117b4f26 | ecosystem: Environmental > Terrestrial > Soil > Tropical forest > Bulk soil...
ACCGATGAGCTCCAGGCTTGATGGCTGATCGAGAATGATGGTTCCTTTGATCGAGCCAAGATCATGCCGGTTGCCGCTGCCAACGGCGCGAGCCGCGACCTCGATGACGAATTCAAGGGCATCAGTTTCGATCGCGTCGGACCGGTCCACCCGCAAGGTCATCCGGACCGCGGTCATTATCGCGCCAGCCTCGCCCACGCTATGTATCAACGCATGCCTGCTCGGCCTCTGCTTTAGCGGGAGGTTGTCATGAACCGTTGCCATGCCCTTGGCCATTTCGCCGTTATCCTGGCCGGGCTGGCAGGCGCCGTCCTGGTCTTCGCCGCCGCCGTGCCCGCCGCGCTCGCCTCCGCCTCGCCCAGGCGGGCCGGGCTGCTGTCGTGGGCGGACCCGCCGCTGCCGCCCGGCTGGAACAAGCACCCGCGGCTGCCGGATCCGGCACGGGTCCACGCTGCCCTGGCCGGCGGCATCCCCCGCTGGCAGCTCACCCTGATGGCGGTCACGATTGTGCTGCTTGCTGCCACCGTGGTGGCGATCGCCTACCCCGGTCCGGGCCGCACCGCCGCGGATGAGCGTAAGTATCGCCTCAACGATGACCGCATCCGGCGCCGCGCCGATCCGCAGGGGCAGCCCGCCGCGCTGGCGAGGTCGACTCCGGCCGGCCAAGACCACTGAACCGGTCCCGCCTGGTAAGGAACACATCATGCCGCGCCGTGCGCACCGGTCCCTAAGGATCTCTGACCCCAAAGCCCGCAGGTGTTGCCGTCGGCCGGTTGTACAGGTGCCGGCGCTCAAGACCCCAAGCGCGAGCGGGCTGTATACCCACTTGACATCGCAGTTTGCTGGACGTGTAGTGACACTAACGTAGCGAAATGGCTCGCGCACACGTAGCCGCCTGGCCCACGGCCAGCGCGAGCCTTGGCCCTGGGGGACAATGCAGTTCGAAGCGAAGGTCCTGGTACCCTCGCCGTGCGATCTGGATGCGGTCAGCGGCGTGTTTGAGGACGTGGCCAGCGGCACGACGACGCTCCTTGCCGCGCCCGCGGGGTATGTGCTCACCGAGGAACTGGCGTCGGCGTTCACCCGGCTGAACCGGCATCCGCTATGGCTGCGGGTGGGGCAGGAGGATCGCGACCCCGCAACGTTCCTGCTGTCTGTTGTCACCGCGGCCCGGCGCGTTCACGCTGACGCGGGCCAGGCCACCCTCAGGCTGATGACCGAGCAGCCGGGACCCGTGTTCGGCTGGCCGCCGCTGTTCGTGCAGCTAGCCCAGGACCTGCGGTTTTACCTGGCCACCGGCGGGGCCCTCGTGCTCGAGGACGTGCACAACACGGTCAGCTATCCCACGCTCGCCATGCTGGGCCGCCATCTCCTGCCCGAGCTTGACGGCGTCGCGCCCTGCGTGCTGGTCGCGCAATCCAGCCCCTCGCCCGGGGTCCTCAATGGATGTGTGCGCCACGCCACCAGCGAGTTCCGGCTCACCGCACCCACCGTCAAGGAACTGCTCGAAAACTGGGCCCCGGAACTAGCCCCCCGTGCCCTTGACCGGGCGGTGGCCCTCGTCGGCGGGCGGGCAGCGGTCCTTGCCGGTCTGCGCGATCTGAATGACACGTCCGGCGGGGGCCTGGAGCCACTGCTCGGCCATATCGCGAGCGTCAAGGATCTCGTGGCCCGGATCGCGGAAACACTGCTGGCCGATGTCGATGGCAGGGCACGGTGCGCGCTTGGCCTGGCGACGCGGATCGAATACGCGCACCCGGCGATGATCTCGGCCGTCTTCGGCGAAAGCCAGCTACCGGCCGGTCCGTGGATCCAGCCCCTGGAGGATGGCTGGGTGCGCATCCGCCCATGCTGGCGGCAACCACTGGGGAACGTGCTGGGCAAGCGCGCCATGCCAGACTGCGGCACCCTGCACCAGTCGGCGGATTGGCTGCTTGAGGTCGGTGCCTGCGAACAGGCCATCTCGCTCTATCTGGAAATCAGTGATCTTGATTGTGCGGCCCGGGTTATCAGGAACCGGGCCAGCACGCTGATGGACCATGGCCAGTGGGCAACGCTCGAGGCCTGGCTGACCCGGTTGCCTGAAGACACATTCGCCGCATACCCGGACCTGAGCTGCGACCGCGCCGACATCGCCGCGGCCAAGGGCGACGCCAAGACGGCGCACCGGTGGTATGGCCTCGCGGCCTCGCAATACGTCAAGCGCAATGACGCCGAGGGCGCGTGCCGCAGCATGCTCGCGGACAGCGCGGTCGCCGCCGAGGCGGGCGACCTCGCGAGCGCCATGTCGCGCGCGAACGCCGCGAGCTCGCTGGCGGACGCCGCTAGCTTGACCGCAACCCAGATGTGGGCCACGTGGCAGCAGGGCCGGGTCGCCCTCGCGGCCGGCGACTGTGACGCTGCTCTCGCGTCCTTCTCCCGCGCCGCCTCCTCCGCCGCCCTTATCCACGACGGAGCGGCGGCGGCCCCGGTCACGACCACCGGCGATCTCGCGGCGCGCGTGGAGGAACTGCGCCGACAGGCCGAAGCGCACCGCGAGCGCCAGGCCGCGCTCAAGCAGGCCCAGCATGACGCGCTTCACCAGTTGCTGGTCACGGCCAAGAGCCCCACCGTGCCCAGCAACGAGGTTTTCGGAAGCTACGGGTGGTCGCGAGCGCCCGCGCCGTTGAAGCTTCCCGGCCTTACCGAACCTGGCGCACCCGCGCCGAACACGCGTGCCCGGCCGTTCACCTTGTTGCGCAGCGTGCTGATGCCGCACCGGACGGCACGCTCGCCGGGGCGGCACAGGATGTCTCGCTCACCAGGGCGGGAGTACCCATTGGACCAGGGTGACCATGATTCAGGTGTGTCCACCCAGCCGTCCGGTGCCTTGTTTGCCGTGCGGGCCCCTGAGAGAACACCGGAGGTCGCTGCCGGGCCGCCGGGCCCGGCAGCCACACGGGCCCGGATCGGCACGGGCAGCCGGGCGCACTCGCCGCCCGAACTCGCGGTCCATCTGCTCGGGCCGATGTGTGCCGCCGTCGGTGGCGTGGCGGTGCAGGACTGGCCAAGTGCGCGCTGCCGCTCGCTCTTCGGATACCTGCTGACCCACCGGGAGCCCGGGCCGCCGCCCCGCGAGGTGCTGATGGAGGTTTTCTGGCCCGGCTCCACGCCGGATGCCTCGAGGAACAGCCTGAACGTCGCCATCCACGGGCTGCGGCGGACGCTGCGGAGCATCACCGACGTGCCGATAGTCGTACACGCGGGTGGCGCTTACCTGATCAACCGCGATCTGCGGCTGTGGCTGGATGTCGGGGAGTTCGACAGCCATGTGGAGTCCGGCCGCCGGTCCGGCGAAGCGGGCGACCTCGACGAGGCGATACGCTATTACGAGTTCGCGGCGAGCCTTTACCGCGGCGATTTCATGGCCGACGACCCGTATGAGGACTGGGCCGCACTGACCCGCGAACGCTTGCGGCTGACCCATCTCGACGCCCTCGGCCGCCTGAGCAAGCTGTACTTCAACGTAGGCCACTACACGGTCTGTGCCAGCCTGTGCCTGCGCATCATCGAACGAGATCCCTGCCGGGAGGACGCGCACCGCAGGCTGATGCGCTGTTACAGCAGGCAGGGCCTGCCGCATCTCGCCCTGATGCAGTACCGCATGTGCGTGCAGGCCCTTACCGACGAGCTTGGCGTGGAAGCCGACCCCGCCACGACCGAGTTGTACCAGCACATCCGCAGCCATGAGCGTGTGTGAGCGCCGGCGCGCACGAGGAGGTCGCCGTGTCTGGAAACCTGGGCCAACGCGATGATGTGAACGGCACCGACGAGCCCGCTGACGTCCCGGCGGGTCCTGACGCCGCGGCGGGCACTGAGGCCGTGACAGGCCCCGACGCGCCGGCGGGCCCGGACGCCCCGGCGGGCCCTGACGTGCCGGCGGCCGAGGCCCAGCGCGCGCGTCCCGGGTCGTTCGCGGTTCTCTCGGTCGAGCGAACTCCGCTCCGCGCAGCAGAGCCATTCACCTTGACGATGGCCATCGAACTTCCCGAGCCAGCGCGCCACGCCGACCGGCTTGCCTACAGCGCCGTCGTCGTGGCGATGCCGCTGACCGGTGGCCAGAAACGGACGGTCGCCAAGTCAGACGGGGTGCTCGCCACCACATCGCCGACGATCAGCATCGCCGCAGCGGGCCTGTCTCCCGGGCCCTACCGGCTCGACGGCGCGGTCAGCGTGCGTGAGCCCGGCGCGAACCGCCCGGTGGACCTGGCCGGGATGGCCGAAGGGCTGCTCGTGCAGGTGCTCCCCGGCTAGATCCGTTACGCGGAAGCGTCGTCCCAGTCGATTCCGTTGGCCTGGAGCCACTGCCGTTCGGCCTCCGGCACCTCGCCCGTCGCCGCCTCGCCTGCTGGCGCCTCGCCTGCTGGCGCCTCGCCTGCTGGCGCCGGGGCGACGGCAACCTGGCCGATCCGCAGCCCGCCCTTCCCACCGACGTGGATAGCGGCCTCGTCGCCGTGCTCCAGAATGAGCTTCTCGTAGTTGGGTGGCCATCGCAGCAGCATGCGGCGGCCGCAGGTGGGACAGACCCATTCCTCGGCACCGGATTCCCCGTTGCCTGTGAGGATCATCTCGTGTCTTGCTGGCACCGTGCTTACCTTCTTGCTGTCCGGGGCGCTTCCCCGGGCGCCGGCACCTCGGGTACGCCAGTCGGCTGTTGGGCGTCCTGGCTACCCACGTCTACTGGATACATTCCCTTTTAACCGCAGGTCTGTATACATTTTCGCTGGCCAGCCAGCCTACTGCCGAGGCCGACTGGGATCTGGCAAACACGGCGGGTGTGCGCTCCCCGGTTTAATTCACTCAGCGTGACCGTTAGTCGGTCCCACAGAGCGCGATCAGCGCTGCTCCCTAGCCCAGGGCGCTAGGCGGGCCGACCTCGAAAGTGAAACACTGCGCGGTCGCGCTGCGGACGTGCCGGCGGCGCCGATCGGGCCGGGCGGCGTTTCGAGCTGAGCCGAGGCCAGCCCGGCCGGCCGGTCAGGTGCCGCGGGGGCAGGGGAAGAACATCTTGCCGTTCAGGTCCACGTCGAACTTGACCGCGGAGAATCCGCCGGGCGGCGCGTAGACGATCCGGCAGAACGTGGCGAAGCGCCGTTTGGGCGGGCACGACTGTCCCGGGTTGCATACGTAGCCGTCCGCGCCGTACTCGGCCTCGCCGACCCACTTGCCCGTGGGCTGCGCCTTGGTGCGGTCGGTGCTGAAGGCATCCCAGCCGCACGGTGTCCTGCCGGAAAGCCCGGTGCAGGTGATCCCGTACTGGCTGTTGCCGCGCCACTGGGAGGCGAAGCACTGGTGATAGACGTAGCACTCCTCGACGACCGCGCCGTCGGTGTAGCGGCGCCCCCACCAGGACAGCAGCGGCGAGTTCTTCCACAGGCCGGTCATCCCGTAGCGGTGGATCTCGTTGAACGCGTAGGCGAGATAGTTCTGCGCGTCTCCCGGTGTGAGATGGAAGCCCGTGGTGTACGGCGGGTCGAAGCTGTCGATGTCGTCCAGTTCGACCGCGTCGAAACCCTTCGCCGCGCACATCCGGATCCGCTCGTCCAGCATCGGCTTGAGCGCGTCGAGCTGGCGGAAGTCCACCCACCGTTCCTGCGGGTAGCCGTAGTACACGTTGCCGAGCGTGGCAGCGGGGAAGTACCGCCCCGGTGTCCCGTCCGGCCGGTAGTCCTCCCAGGCCAGGTCGAGGTAGCAGACGGCCTTCGGATGCGCCAGCGTGGCTGCCTGCCATCCGGTGTGCAGCGTGCGCACCTGCGCGGGGGTGGTCAGGAAGCCGTCGATGTCGTAGATGTCCACCGCGTGCGCCCCGGTCCGCTGCAGCGGCGTCACCCGGCCGATCTGCCAGTCCCAGCGCATCGGGTGCCCGGTCGCGTCCAGGTGCGGCGGGTACCAGCAGTGCCGGCCTGGGGCCGCCTGGCAGGGCAGCGATGCGGGCATCGGCACCACCCGCCAGGTGAACCGCGCGGTGGTCGCGCCGGCCTTGTCTGTGGTGCGCACCGCGACCCGGTGCCTGCCGGTGTGCAGCTTGCCGGTGTAGAAGACCCGGCTGGCGGGCATCGGCCGCCAGCGCCCATGGTCTACCCGGTACCGCTGGGCGGCCGGACCGTCGGCGGCGCTGTGGTGCGGCGCGGCCACGCTGAAGAACTCCTCCGCCGACGCGGTGCGCCGCTCCGGCGTCCCGTTCACGAACTCGCTCACCGGAGGCCGCCCGGCCCGGTAGGCGCGCACGGCCCGGCCGGCGGTGGTACTCACCGAGACGCTTTTCACGCTGAACGAAAATGTCGCGGGATCGGTCTCCACGACCTCGGAGGCGGTCTCGGTGACCTTCAGGAACCGGCTGGTATCGGCGTGCCCTGCTACGTACCGGCTGGCCGCGAAGGGGGCAGCCGTCGTGTCCGCGCCCGTGCGGCATTTACCCGTGGCGGTGCAGGCCTCCCAGTAGTAGCCGACCTCAAAGGAAAGCAGGCGGTCCCCCGATGGCAGCCGCCCCGGTCGCCAGGACAGGCCCGCCGCCCGCACAGTCCCGCCGTCGCGCAGCGAACCGGTGATCCGCAGCGTGCCGCTGTGACCTGGCGGTGCTAGCCCGGGGGAGCGACCATTCGGACCCGCCTCGCTGGCTCGGGTGGGCGTGGTTCCGGCACTCGCCGGCGAACCTGCGCTCAGCAGGGCCATGGCGAGCGCGGCCGCGGTGGTGAGGGTGAGTGTGGCGCGGGTGAGGCGCATCGGGTTCCCTTCCTGGGCGGCAGGGGAGGGGCATTCAGCGGGCGAGGCCGGGTGGCAGCAGTGCCTTGTGCGCGTCGAGCAGGTCGTCGCACATCTCGATGATCTGCGAGGTGGTCAGCGTGGCGGCCGCGTTCGGATCCAGCAGTGCCGCCTGGTATACGTGCTGGACATTGCCGTCCAGCGCCGCGCGCACGGTCAGCTCGACAACGTTGAGGAAGGTCCGGTTCAGCGCGGCAAGCTGCGGCGGGAGCGCGCCGACCGGCTGGGGCACGGCGCCGCCCGCGCCCACCCGGCAGGGCACCTCGACGCAGCACTGCTGCGGCAGGCTGGTGATCAGATCGCCATTGCGGACGTTGACATACAACTCGCGTTCGGTGCCGGTCTCCAGGGAATGGATGAACTCCGAGGCCAGCTCGCTGGTGGGCTCGAGGTCCAGCGGGGTGCCCGCGTCCAGCTGGCGGGCCAGGTCCTCCAGCTCGCGCAGGTTCTCCTCCGACCTGGCCAGGTAGTCGCCGACGAAGATGCGGAACCGCTCGACCTGATCGTCGTGGCGCATGAACCACGGCACGTACTCGGCGGAGTGCTCGCTGGACTCGGTGGGGAAGTAGCCGAACCGGCGGAAGATCTCGACCCGCACCCGCCGCTGCAACTCGGGCGAGGCGTCGATGATCTCGCGCAGCCGCGGGTACAGGGACCTGCCCTGGTGCTCGAAGCGCAGCACGAACGCCTGGTGGTTGAAGCCCGCGGTGACGAAGTCCACCTCGGCCGGGTCCAGCCCGGCCAGTCCGGCGAGGAACGCGTGCGTGTCCCTGACCGAATGGCACAGCCCGAACACGTTGCTGAACGGGGTGCCCTCGTATACGGCCCAGGGGAGCATGGCCATGGGGTTGGTGTAGTTCAGCAGGTAGGCGTCCGGGCACATCCGGTGCATGTCCCCGGCCAGCCCGGTCACCACGGGGATCGTACGCAGCCCGCGGAAGATCCCGCCGATGCCGAGGGTGTCGCCGATCGTCTGGCGTACCCCGTAGCGCGCCGGGATGTCGAAGTCCAGCCGGGTCGCGTCGTACCCGCCGACCTGGATCTCGTTGATGACGTAGCGGGCGCCGTCGAGCGCCGCCTGCCGGTCGGCGCAGGCGGTCACGGTCGCGGCCGACCCGCTCTGCGCCACGATCCGGGTGGCCAGGGCGTGGGCGTGGGCCAGTCGCTCGGTATTGATATCGTGCAGTGCCAGATCCAGCCCGCCGGCCAGTTCCGGGAAACCGCACAGGTCGGTCACTACGTTACGGGTGAACTCCACACTGCCAGCGCCGATGAACGCGACTTTGACCACCCCGGCAGTGTCGCATTCCATGCAGCTTCGAGCAAGACTGCGCATACAGAACCTCTGAATAGTCCCGAAAGGGTTGACATCGGGCCTTGATCGCGCGCGATGATGTCTGAAACATCCGCCCTTCGTGCAAGAGTCGTCGGGTGCGGTCCGGATCCGGGGCGGGAACGAGGACGTCATGAGAACTCACTGGCTTAGCCTGGCCGCCGCGTCCTGTGTCGTCGCCCTGGGCCTTGCGGCGTGCGGATCCGACGCGAGCAACGGCGGATCCGGCGGCGGGACCTCCATCTCGATCTGGGAGGGGTGGACCGGGGCCGAGGCCAAAACGTTCGCGCACCTGGTCAGCGTGTACCAGAAGCAGAACCCGGGCACCACGATCAGCAGCCTGTTCGTCAACAACGACAACACGCTGCAGAAGGTGCTCACCGCGGTGCGCGGCGGCAGCCCGCCGGACATCGCCTACCTGTACGGCTCCTGGGCGCCGAACGTGGCGCAGATCCCGCAGGTGGTGAACCTCACCAAGGTGGTGCAGCGGCCCGGGGTGAACTGGAACGACTTCTGGGTCGGCGAGCGTGACGTGGCGACCGTCAACGGCAGGGTCATCGGCATCCCGGCGCTGGTGGACAACCTCGCCGTGGTCTACAACAAGACGCTGTTCGCCCAGGCGCACCTCCCGGTGCCGACCGCGAGCTGGACCTGGCAGCAGTTCGTCTCCGACGCCGCCAAGCTCACCAACCCGGCGAAGAAGCAGTTCGGCACCGCGTATGTGACGCCGGGCAGCGAGGACACCGTGTGGCATTGGGAGGTGCTGCTGTGGGAGGCCGGCGGCCAGATACTCAAGCCGGGTAACAAGCAGGCCGCGTTCGACTCGCCCGCCGGCCTGATGGCCCTGAACACGATTCGGCAGATGGCGGTCGCCGACCACTCGATGTACCTGGACCCGACCGACTCTGCCTACGCCAACCTGTTCAACTCGGGCAAGCTCGGCATGCTGGTGACCGGGCCGTGGGACCTGTCCGGGTTCCCCAACGTGCAGTACGGCGTGCAGATCATGCCGTCATTCCCCGGTACGACCGGCGGCCACCAGACCATCTCCGGCCCGGACAACTGGGTGATCTTCAACAACGGCGCCGCCCACACCGCGGCGGCGGAGAAGTTCCTGCTCTGGCTGACCGCCCCGGCACAGGTGAAGTACTGGTCGCTGCACACCGGGGATCTGCCGACCCGGCACTCGGTGACCACACAAGGGTTCCTGTCGGCGATGAACAAGGCACTGCCCGGCGTGGACACGTTCGTCACCAACCTGGGCAACGTCCACCAGGCGCGGCCGCAGACCGCCACCTACCCGAAGGTCTCCCAGATACTCGGCACCATGATCGTGTCGGTGCTGCTCGGCAAGAGCCAGCCACAGGCCGCGCTTACCAGCGCGGCGCAGCAGGTCAACCAGGCGCTCGCCAGCTCGAACGGCTGACGTGGCAGCGCCCTCTGTCCTGCTCCGGCGCAGGCGCACCGCGGAGCCCGGCCGCGGGCGCCCGGCGCCGGCCGGGGCCGGGCGGCGGCGCCCGAGCAGGTCGGAGCAGCTCACCGGGTGGGGCTTCGTCACGCCCGGGGTTGCGATCATCCTGCTGTTCGGCGCGGTGCCGATCGTCTGGTCGGCGGTGATGTCCTTCCAGCGCAACAACCTGCTGACCGGCAACACCCCGTTCGTGGGGCTGCGCAACTACCGGCTCATGCTGCACGACCCGGTGGTGGCCCAGGCGGTCGAGCACACGTTCGTCTACACCGCGCTGTTCGTGCCCGGCACGATGATCGTCGGCCTGTTCCTCGCGGTGGCCATGAACCGGAAGATCAGGTTCATCTCGGTGTACCGCACCGCCGCCTACGCCACCATGGCCATCTCGACGATCAGCGAGGCGATCGTCTTCATCTGGCTGTTCGACCCGTCCTACGGGGTGATCAACTACTTCCTCAGCCTGCTGGGCATTCCGCAGCAGCAGTTCCTGAACGACCCGTCGCAGGCGCTGTATGTGATCGTGGCCATGACGATCTGGGGCTGGACCGGGTTCTCCGTGGTCATCTACCTCGCCGCGCTGCAGGGCGTGCCGCAGATGCTGGTGGACGCGGCGGCCGTGGACGGGGCCAGCAAGTGGACCACGTTCCGCCGGGTCACCCTGCCGCTGCTCAGCCCGGCCTCGCTGTTCCTGGCGGTATGGCTGACGATCAACGCGCTGCAACTGTTCGACGAGGTGTACCTGAGCACCCAGGGCGGGCCGCTGAACGCCACCACCGTCCTCGTGTACTACCTCTACGACCAAGCCTTCCAGAACTTCAACTTCGGCTACGCCTCCGCCATCGCCTACTTCCTGTTCCTGATCATCCTCGTGGTCACCGCGATCCAGTTCCGCGTCGGCCGCCGGTTCACCCACTACAGGTCCTGACATGGCCGCATCCGCTCCAGCGATACCCCGGCGCCGGTTCCGGCTGCCGTTCAGCCCGTGGCACCTGGTGCTGGTGCCCGCCACCCTGGCGCTGATCTTCCCGTTCGTGTGGCTGGTGGTGACCTCGGTGGAGACGCCCGCCGAGGCGCTGCACTTCCCGCCGGTGCTCATCCCGCGCGAACTCCACCTCGAGAACTACCCGAATGCGCTGGCGGCCGCCCCGTTCGGCCGGTTCTTCCTCAACAGCGCGGTCGTCGCGGTGACGACCGTGCTGTGCAACCTGGTGTTCTGCTCGCTGGCCGGATACGCGTTCGCCCGGCTGCGGTTCCTCGGCCGTGGCCTGCTGTTCGCGGTGATCATGACCACGCTCATGGTGCCGTTCCAGGTGACGATGATCCCGCAGTTCATCATCACCAAGTGGCTCGGCGTCCACGTGCTCGCGCAGGTCGGGATCAACCATCTCGGCGCGCTCATCCTGCCCAACGCGGCGACCGCGTTCGGCATCTTCTTCCTCCGCCAGTTCTTCAAGACGCTGCCGGTCGAGTACGAGGAGTCGGCCCGGGTGGACGGCGCGAGCAGGCTCAAGGTGCTGTGGCGCATCGTGCTGCCGCTGTCGGCGCCCGCGCTGGCCACGCTCGCCGCGCTGACGTTCCTGGACTCGTGGAACAACTTCCTGTGGCCACTGATCGCCGTCACCTCGACCAACCAGATGACGCTGCCGCTCGGGCTGGCCACGTTCCAGGGCGGCCATCAGACCGAGTGGACACTGCTGATGGCGGGCAACGTGATGAGCCTGGCCCCGATGCTGCTGATCTTCTTCGTGGCCCAGCGGTACTTCGTCCGCTCGATCGCCGCGACCGGGCTCGCCGGGACATGAGGAGGGGTGACGTGGGCGACGACGACACAAGGCAGGGCGGCGCGCCGGCCGGGGACGGTGTGAGCGCGACCGGCAGCATCGACGCCGAGGTGGCCTCGCAGCCGGCCTGCTGGCTGCGGGTGGCCGGGCTGGCGCTGAGCGCCGGGCACCTGCTGCCGGCGCCGGGGGAACGGGTCGCGGTGACCGGGTGCGGCACGTCGTGGTTCATCGCGCAGTCCTACGCCGCGCTGCGCGAGGCGTCCGGGCAGGGCGAGACCGACGCGTTCGCCGCCTCGGAGATGCCGGTGCGGCGGCCCTACGACCGTGTCGTGGTGCTGTCGCGGTCCGGCACCACCACCGAGATACTGCAGCTGCTCGACCGGCTGAACGGCGCCGTGCCCACCGTGGCGATCACCGCCGGCGCGCAGACCCCGGTCGCCGAGGCGGCCGCCGCCACCATCGCGCTTGACTTCGCCGACGAGATGTCGGTGGTGCAGACCCGGTTCGCCACCACGGAACTGGCGCTGCTGCGGGCCCACCTGGGCTATGACATGACCCCCGTGGCCGCGGCGGCGGAGACGGCCCTCGCCGAGCCGCTGCCCGCAGCGCTGACCGGAGCCAGGCAGTTCACCTTCCTCGGCACCGGCTGGACCTGCGGGCTGGCCAACGAGGCAGCGCTCAAGCTGCGCGAGGCCGCCGGGATGTGGACCGAGGCCTACCCGGCCATGGAGTACCGGCACGGCCCGATCTCGGTCACCGGGCCGGGCAGCGTGGTCTGGCTGCTGGGCCCGGCACCGGACGGGCTGCCCGCCGAAGTGGCCGCGGCCGGTGGCCTGGCCTGGCAGAGCGGCCGGGATC
>Ga0318534_10000643_pt1 | contig 12237 bp, 11 predicted proteins | sample GRESIP117b4f26_FD_202502 | JGI IMG/M metagenome (GOLD analysis project Ga0318534, IMG submission 202502) | Tropical soil microbial communities from Luquillo Experimental Forest, Puerto Rico - GRE.SIPMG.117b4f26 | ecosystem: Environmental > Terrestrial > Soil > Tropical forest > Bulk soil...
GGGTGCCGGCGTGCGGCTGCGGCCAGTCGCTGCCCGGGGTGCGGGGCGAGCCCCCGGGTGATCGCCCCGGACGCGACCGTGAGCATGTTCGCCAGGACCAGCGGCTTGGCCCGCTCGGCCTCGACCACCACGCTGATCGCCGCGGCTACCTCGCCGAACTGGTCATACACCGGCACCGCCACCACCAGGTCCGGAAGCGTGATCCGTCCCCGGGCGACCGCGAAGCCGACCTGCCGGACCTGGGCCAGCTCGCGGAGCAGCTGGCCGCGGTCGGTGACGGTCAGCGGCGTGAAGCGCTCCAGGGGGCCCCGCAGCACCTGGTCCTGCAGCTCCCGGTCGGCATAAGCGAGCAGGACCAGGCCGGTGCCGGTGGCGTGCATCGGCCAGCGGTCGCCCATCCGGCCGTTGGTCGGATGCGTGGCGCAGGCCGTGATCGTCTCGACGTACACGACCTGGATCCCGTCACGCACGCCCAGGTGCACGTTGGCGCGGGTGCGGTGGTGCAGTTCGTCCAGGTAGGGGAACGCGGCCTCGCGCAGGCCCAGGCCGCGAGGGGACAGGGCGGCCAGCTCGAGCAGCCGCAGCCCGATGGAGTAACGGCCGCTCGGGCCGCGTTCCAGCGCGCCCCAGTTCGCGAGCTCGCACACCAGCCGGTGCGCGGTGGACAGGCTCAGCCCGGCCCGTCGTGCGATCTCGCTCAGCGACAGCGACCGCTGCTGCGGGCCGAAGGCGTCGAGCACCGCCAGGAGCCGTCCGGCTGCGTTCGTCCGGGCGGCTCCGGCGCTCGCGTCCTTAGGGACATCCAGGGATTCCGGCATGCTCAAACCCCTTGTCGACCGTGCCGCGCGAGTAGCGAGCTGAATGACACGCAGGGTGCTCCTGGGGGACAGCCGGGTGCACGAGCGGTTAGATCATGCTTACACGCGGGGGTGGGTCCGGCAAGAAATATCAGGAAACGATATGGACACAGCGGAAATACAGCCGCAACCCGCCCGGCCTGCGGCAACGCACTCAAGTCGTGCGGATGCGAAACCCGCCGCGGGCGCGGGACCGCGGCCCCGCCGGACCGGCCTCTTTTCCTTTCGCCCGATGGAAGCGCCATGGACTCCGACTAGGCGCGTCCTCGAAGCTGGCGCTGTTTATTGGTGAGGCCGGCTCACCGCATCAGGGACTGCCGGGGCCTGCGTTGCCCGGCGAACCGGGGCAGCGCAGTGTCCTCAGCCGTCGACGCCTATCCATAGCAGGAGCATTCATAGCAGGAGCGTCGCCGTGAGACCCATGACGAACCACAGACGTAGGTTTATCCAGTCTGCCCCGGCCATTCTTGCGACGGCCGCGGCCCTCGCGCTGGCAGGCTGCGGATCATCGAGTTCTTCCGCGCCCTCCGGGGCAGCGGCATCGGGGGCGCCGCGCCACGGCGGGACGCTGACCGTGCTGGAGGGCGCCAGCTTCGCCGGGGCCTGGCCGGGTCTCGACCCCGCCACGGACACGGACGGGGCGGCGAACCAGAGCTATATGAACTCCATCTTCGGTCAGCTGTTCGAGCTGAGTACCGGGGGAAAGATAGTCCCCGACCTGGCCACGGGTTACTCCTTCACCAACGGCGGCAAGACGATTGTCGTCACCCTCCGCAAGGGCGTGACATTCTCCGACGGGACCCCGTTCAACGCGACCGCCGTCGTGTGGAACTGGAACCGCGACCTAGCGGGTACCTGCACCTGCAAGCCGGTCTTCCTGGCCAAGCCGGTGATCACCCAGACGGGGACCTACACCGTCTCGCTCACGCTGCCGTACGTCAACGCGCCATTCATCAACGGCATCTTTGACAACATTTTCAACTGGATCGCCTCGCCGACCGCCGTCCAGAAGATGGGTGAAAAGGCGTTCGCGCTCAAGCCGGTCGGTGCCGGGCCGTTCGTCGTCGTCAGCGACACCCCGAGCTCGCAGCTGGTGCTGGCGAGGAACCCGCACTACTGGGAGACGGGCAAGCCCTACCTCGACAAGCTGATCTTCAAGCCCGTTGCGGCCGACGAGCCCGCGTACGAGGCGATGCTGGCCGGCTCCGGCCAGGTCTACGAGGGCATGTCCACGCCTCAGCTGGTCAAGACGTTCCAGTCGCACTTCACGGTGACCGCTGAGCCGTCGACGTCGCCCTACGACATTCAGCTGAACACCAAGGCCGCGCCGTTCAACAACATCAAGGCGCGGGAGGCGGTCTACTACGCCACCAACGCCGCGCAGATCGACGCGAAGCTGTTCAACAACACCTACCCGGTGACCGAATCGTTCACCGCCAAGGCCGGCCTGTTCTACGAGCCGATCGTGCCGGGGTACCTCGGCTACAACCTGGCCAAGGCCAAGGCGCTGGTCCAGCAGGTGGGCGGCATGAACATCACCCTGTACACCATCACCAGCCCGGTCGCCGAGGCGCTGGACGAGGCGCTGCAGACGCAGTGGCAGGCGGCGGGGATGCACGTCACCCTGAAGACGTTCGACCTGACCGGGCTGATCGCCGTCTTCCAGTCACACAAGTGGCAGTCGTTCCTGCAGACAGCCGGGGCGTATGACCCCGGCACCGGCGTCGGGGTGGCCTTCCGGTTCGCGTCGTACTCCCCGTTCACGGGCGTGTGGGATCCGAAGGTCGACGGCATGATCAACGCCGCGGCCTCGACCATCGACAGCACGCAACGGACGAAGGACTACGCGGACCTGAACGCCTACATCGCCAAGATGGCGTACGGGCCGTTCCTGTTCCCCATCGCCGGGTACAACATCGCCGCCAAGGGGGTGTTCGGGCCAGGGCTCACCACCGCGATCCCCACCATCGTGGTCCTACCGGGAATCCTCTGGCAGGACGTCTACACGACCAACGGATGAGGCGCAGACTGCAATCACCATGAGCACCTCGGTCACCGCAGGAGAGCCAGGGACCTCCAGCGCCGAGCCGAGTCGGCCGGGCGGCGGCGCAGCAGCGGGCCGCCGCCTGGCCGGCTCGCCGGCCCTGAGGGTGATCGGCCGGCGGCTGCTCATCACCATACCCGTGCTGTGGGGCGTGACGTTCCTGACGTTCCTCGTCCTGAACGCCCTGCCCGGCGACGCCGCGACGGCGCTGCTCGGGGCGAACGCCACGCCGGCCGAGATCCGGGCCGAAACCATCAAGCTGCATCTCAACGAGTCCATCTGGGTCCGCTACTGGGACTGGCTCGTCGGCCTGCTGCACGGCAACCTGGGCACGTCCCTGTACTACAACCAGCCCGTCACGTCGATCCTGGGGCAGCGCATCCCGGTCACTCTGGAACTGGTGGTGTACGCGCTGGTCATCACGTTCGTGATCTCGGTCCCGCTGGCCATCCTGTCGGCCCGCAAGCCGCGCGGCGCCGTCGACCGGACCAGCATGGTCTTCAGCATGGCCAGCCTGTCGGTCGCGCCCTACGTGCTGGCCCTGCTGCTCATCCTGGTCTTCGCGGTCAACCTGCAGTGGTTCCCCGCGCTCGCGTCGGGAACCGGAGGGGACATCAGGGACCTGACGCTGCCCGCGATCACCCTCGCCATCCCGCTGATCGGCTTCTACGTCAGGTTCCTGCGCGCCGACCTGCTCGAGCAGATGTCCGAGGAGTACACCGTGACGGCGCTGGCCAAGGGGCTGTCCCGGTGGAAGGTCCTGAGCCGGCACGCGCTGCGAAACTCTTTTATCGGGCTGATCACGGTCATCGGGCTCAACCTGGCCACGCTCATCGGGGCCACCGTGATCGTGGAACAGATCTTCGGGTTGTCCGGCATCGGGTACGAGCTGCTCCGGGCCATCAACAACCGGGACGTCCCGCTCGTCGAGGGCATCGTGCTGGTCTTCGCCACCATTGTCGTCCTGGCCAACCTCGCCACCGACCTGACCTACGACGCGCTCGACCCAAGGATCCGTCATGGCCGTTCCCGTAGCTGACGCGCTGTCGCCCGCGCCTCCCGCCGGTGACGTCGCGGCGCCCGGACGGCGGTCCCGGACGCGCGGCCTGCTGCGCACGCCCGAGATCACGATCCCCGCCGCGGTGCTGCTCCTGCTGCTCTTCTTCTGCTTCGTCTGGCCGCACATCTACCCGGTGCCGCCGCCGACCGGCGGGTCGATCCTCGACTCCGGCCTACCGATGTGGTCCCCCGGGCACATCTTCGGCACCGACAACGTCGGCAACGACATCATGTCCCGGATCCTCTACGGCGGCCAGGTGTCCTTCGAGGTGGCCGCCGCGGTTCAGGCCATCGGCCTGGTCATCGGAGGAGCCCTGGGCGTGATCGCCGGCTACTTCGGCGGGCCGGTGGACTCGGTGCTGATGCGGGTGCTCGACGTGTTCATCGCGTTTCCCTCGCTGGTGCTCATCCTGGCCATCGTCGACAGCCTCGGGCAGAGCGAGCTGAACGTCATCTACGCGCTCGCCGCGTTCAGCATCCCTGCCTTCGCGCGCGTCTCGAGGGCCGCGACCCTGCGGCTGCGCGACCAGCCGTTCGTGGTCGCGGCCCGGCTCTCCAGCGTGAAGTCCTGGCGGATCATCTCCGGTCACCTCGTGCCGAACATGATGCCCCAGCTGCTGACCTTCAGCCTGCTCGGCGCCGCCGTGGTGATCATCCTGGAGGGAGCGCTCGACTTCCTGGGCTACGGCATCCCCGACCCGGCTCCGAGCTGGGGCAAGATGATCGCGAACGGGCAAACCATGCTGTCGGTCCGTCCGAGCCTCGTCATTGTGCCGAGCATCTTCCTATTCGTGACCGTCATCTGCCTGAACCTGCTGGGCGACGGCCTGCGGGCCCGCTGGGAGGTGCGCTGATGGCCGGTCCGCTCGGGCAGCGGGTCGGCCGGCGGGCCGCGCCGTCGGCGGGCGCGTCGAGCGCGGAGCGCCACGAGCCCGTATCCCCCGGCTCCGGTCCGGACGCCGCGCCCCTGCTCGAGGTTTCCGACCTGCGCGTGCGCTTCCGCTCCCGCGACGGCATGGTGGTGAACGCCGTGCAGGGAATCAGCTTCACCGTCGAGCCCGGGCAGACGCTGGCCATCATCGGCGAGTCCGGCTCGGGGAAGACGGTCAGCGCGTACGCGCTGATGGGCCTGCTGCCGCGCACCGCCCAGGTTTCCGGCTCGATCCGGTTCCGGGGCGTCGAGATCGTCGCACTCGGCGAGAAGGCGCTGCAGGACCATCGCGGTCGTAACGTCGCGATGGTGTTCCAGAACCCGGAACGGTCCCTGAACCCGACAATGCAGATCGGCGACCAGATCACCGAGGCGGTCCGGCAGCATCTCCCGCTCGGCCGACGGCAGGCCGCCGACCGCGCCGTCGAGCTGCTCCGGATGGTGCGCATACCGGCGCCCGAGCGGCGCTGCCACGAGTATCCGCACCAGCTCTCGGGCGGCATGCGCCAGCGCGTGGTCATCGCCATCGCCCTGGCCTGCGAGCCGCAGTTGCTGATCGCGGACGAGGCGACGACCGCGCTCGACGTCACGACCCAGGCGCAGATCATGGAACTGCTGCTCGACCTGCAGCGGGAACTCGGCACCGCGCTGCTGATGATCAGTCACGACCTCGCCCTGGCCGCGTCCTACGCCGAGGAGGTCCTGGTGATGTACGCCGGCCAGGTGGTCGAGCGGGCCTCGGCCACGGATCTGTTCGCCAGGGTCCGGATGCCTTACACCCGGGCCCTGATCGATGCCGTCCCGCGGGCCGACCAGGAGTCGCACGTGCTGCTCCCGGTGATCGGCGGGCGGCCCCCCGACCTGTCCGCGGTCATGCCCGGATGCTCGTTCGCGCCGCGCTGTCCCGACGCACAGCAGGACTGCCGGCAAAGCGCTCCCCCGCTCGAGGAGCACGAGATCGGCCACTGGTGGGCGTGCTGGCATCCGTGCGGAACGGAGCGCCCCGCTGATGCCTGAGGTGACTCCCGAGGCGACCCCGCTGACCGCGGCGGCCGGGACCGGCCCGGCCCTGGCGGCCGGTGGCGACCTGCTGCTCGACGTCCGCCATCTGGTGCAGGAGTTCGTGCTGCGTGACTACGGCGGGGCCAAGGGCGGAGTGCTCCAGGCCGTATCCGACGTCTCGTTCGAGCTGCGCGCCGGAGAGACCCTCGGCATCGTGGGCGAGACCGGGTCCGGGAAGTCGACGCTGGCCCGGTCGGTCATCCAGGCCCCGCCCCCGAAACAAGGCGCGGTGATCTTCCAGGGGCAGGACCTGGTGGGCCTCTCGCCCCGGGCCATGAAGCCGGTGCGCCGCGAACTGCAGATGGTGTTCCAGGACCCGTTCACGTCGCTGGACCCGAAATGGACCGTGTCACGGATCGTCGGCGAGCCGCTGACCGCCTACGGGCTCGGCTCCCGCCGCGAGCGCCGCGAACGGGTGAACTCCCTGCTTGAGCTGGTGGGGCTCGATCCCGCCGACTACGGACGCCGGCAGCCCCGCGAGCTTTCCGGGGGGCAGGCCCAGCGAGTGGCGATCGCCCGGGCGCTGGTACTCGAGCCCAAGCTGATCCTGTGCGATGAGCCGGTCTCATCTCTCGACGTGCTGGTGCAGGCCCAGGTGCTCAACCTGCTCGAGAAGCTGCGCAGCGAGCTGGGTCTTTCTTACCTGTTCATCGCGCACGACCTGGCGCTGGTCAAGCAGGTCAGCGACCGGGTCGCGGTCATGTACCTCGGCAAGCTGTGCGAGATCGGCCCGGTCCGGGACATCTACCGCCAGCCGCTGCACCCCTACACGCTGGCCCTGCTGACCTCGATACCGAGCGCGGGCCCCTCGGCCAGGAAGCGGGAAGCCCGCACCGTGATCCGCGGAGAGCTGCCCTCGCCGCTGGACCCGCCCAGTAGCTGCCGGTTCCGCACCCGCTGCCCCCGGGCTCAGGAGCGGTGCGCGGCCGAGGCGCCGCAACTGCGCGCTGTCGGCAGCGAGGGGCACCTCGTGGCCTGCCATTTCCCGCTTTCCGGCCGTGAGGGGACGTCGGCCGGATCAGGGACTTCGGCCGACACCGGGGCTCAGGGCGAGCCCGCCGCCATCAAACGTTGAAGCCGAGCGCGCGGAGCTGCTCGCGGCCGTCCTCGGTGATCTTGTCGGGCCCCCACGGCGGCATCCAGACCCAGTTGATCCGGAAGTCGGCCACCAGCCCGTCGAGCGCCGACTGGGCCTGGTCTTCGATCACGTCGGTGAGCGGGCACGCCGCGCTGGTCAGCGTCATGTCGATGGTGGCGATGCGATCCTCAGAGACGGTCACCCCGTAGACCAGGCCGAGGTCGACGACGTTCACGCCGAGCTCGGGGTCGACGACGTCCCGGAGCGCCTCCAGCACGTCCTCGGTGTCCGGGGTGAGCTCGCCGGTCAGCCCGGACGCGTTGTCGGTCGTCATGTCTGCTCCCCGCTTGATCGTAGGGTTGCTGACCCGTCCAGGGCCTGCGTGGTCGCGTCCTTCCAGGCCATCCAGCCGAGCAGGGCGCACTTGATCCGCGCCGGGTACTTGGCCACGCCCTCGAACGCGACCGCGTCGCCGAGCAGGTCTTCATCTGGCTCGGCCGCGCCCCGGGACTGCATCAGCTCGAGGAATGCCCCGCTGATGTCCATCGCCTCGCGCACGGTCTTGCCGATCACGGCCTCGGTCATCACCGACGCGCTCGCCTGGCTGATCGAGCAGCCGAGCGCGTCGTACGACACGTCCGCCACCGCGACCTCGCCGCCCGCGTCCTTGAGTGCCACCCGCAGCGTGACCTCGTCGCCGCAGAGCGGGTTGACGTGGTGCACCTGGGCGTCGAAGGGCTCCCGCAGGCCCTTGTTGTGCGGGCGGCGGTAGTGATCCAGGATGATTTCCCGGTACATCGACTCGACTTCCATGACACCGCCTTCAACGCGCCGCCGGCGGGGGGGTGTTCCCGCCGGTACCGCTCATCAGCTGAAGAACCGCTGCGCCTGCCGCACGCCCTCGGCCAGCGCGTCTACCTCGTCGTGGGTGTTGTACACGTAGAACGTCGCCCGGGTGCTGGCCTGCACGCCGAGCGCCCGGTGCAGCGGCCAGGCGCAGTGATGGTTGGCCCGTACCGCGATGCCGAGCTCGTCGAGGACCTGGCCTACGTCGTGCGGGTGAACCTCGTCGATCGTGAACGACACCGCGCCGCCGCGGTCCTCGGTGGTCAGCGGCCCGAGGATGCGCACGCCGGGGATCTCCCCCAGCGCGCCGAGCGCGTGCGCGGTCAGCGCCTCTTCGTGCGCAGCCACGTTCTCCATGCCGAGCGCGTCGAGATAGTCGCAGGCCGCGGCCAGGCCGACCGCCTGGGCCGCCGGGGGAACCCCGGCCTCGAACCGCTCGGGCGGCGGCAGGAAGGTCGAGCCCTCCATCCTGACCACTTCGATCATCGACCCGCCGGAGATGAACGGCGGCATGGCCTCGAGCAGCTCACGCCGCCCCCACAGCACCCCGATCCCGGACGGGCCGAGCATCTTGTGCGCGGAGAACGCGAGGAAGTCCGCGCCCAGGGTCGTCACGTCGACCGGCCGGTGCGGCACCGACTGGGCGCCGTCGGCCACCACCAGGGCCCCGCGGGCATGCGCCAGGGCGGCGATCTCGCCGACTGGCGGGATCGTGCCGGTGACGTTGGACTGGTGCGTGACGGCTACGAGCCTGGTCCGATCGGTGACCAGGTCGCCGGCGTTGGACAGGTCCAGGCGGCCCTCGGGAGTGACGCCGAACCAGCGCAGCGTGGCGCCGGTCCGCTGGCACAACTGCTGCCACGGGACCAGGTTGGCGTGGTGCTCCATCTCGGTGACCAGCACCTCGTCACCGGGGCCGACCCGGAACCGCTGCGCCTGCGGCCCAGCGGTGGCCGCGTTGCTCATCGCGTACGCCACCAGGTTCAGCGCCTCGGTCGCGCTCTTGGTGAACACGATCTCGCCGGGATCCGCGCCGATGAAGGCCGCGACCCGCGCCCTGGCCCCCTCGTAGGCGTCGGTGGCCTCCTCGCCGAGCAGGTGCGCCCCGCGATGCGCGGCCGAGTTGTGGACGGCGTAGAAATCACGCTCGGCGTCGAGGACCTGGCGCGGCTTGTGCGAGGTGGCGCCGGAGTCCAGGTAGACCAGCGGCTTCCCGCCGCGCACGGTCCGGCCGAGGATCGGGAAGTCGGCCCGGATCGCGGCCACGTCGAACGGGCGTGCGGTCCCGTTGGCCGCTGCGGCCTGTCTGGTCGTCGTGGAAGAGGTCATGAGACTGCGCCCGCGGTGAGGAACCTCTCGTAGCCTTCCCGCTCCAGCCGCTCGGCCAGCTCGGCGCCGCCCTCCTCGACGATCCGGCCGCCGACGAACACGTGCACGAAATCGGGGTGCACGTACTGCAGGATCCGGTTGTAGTGGGTGATCAGTAGCACGCCATGCTCGGGCTCCTGGCGGAACGTGTTGATTCCCGCGGCGACCACCTTGAGCGCGTCGACGTCCAGCCCGGAGTCGGTCTCGTCCAGGATCGCGATCTTCGGGTTCAGCAGCTGCATCTGCAGGATCTCGTGCCGCTTCTTCTCTCCGCCGGAGAAGCCCTCGTTCAGGTTCCGCTCGGCGAAGCCCGGGTCGATCGACAAGGCGTCCATGCTCGCCCGCAGTTCCTTGACGAACGTGCGTAGCTTGGGCGCCTCGCCGCGCACCGCGGTGACCGCCGTGCGCAGGAAGTTCGACACCGAGACGCCGGGCACCTCTACCGGGTACTGCATGGCGAGGAACAGGCCGGCCCTGGCCCGGGCGTCCACGCTCATGGCCAGCACGTCCTCGCCGTCCAGGGTGACCGACCCCTGGGTCACCCGGTACTTGGGATGGCCGGCGATCGCGTAGGCCATGGTGGACTTGCCGGAGCCGTTCGGCCCCATGATCGCGTGAGTCTCCCCGGCCGAGACGGTCAGGTCCACGCCGCGCAGGATCTCCCGGCTGGCGCCGGACGCCTCCTCCACGCTGACGTGCAGGTCGCGGATCTCAAGTGTGGACATCATCTCTCCTGGCCGGGCAGGGACACGTACACGTCGCCGCCCTCGGTCTTCACTGGGTAGGTAGGCACCGGCCGGGTGGCCGGCGGTCCGGTGGGCTTGCCGGTGCGCAGGTCGAAGCAGGACCCGTGCAGCCAGCACTCCACCGTGTGGTCGTAGATCTCGCCCTCGGACAGCGGGACCTCCTCGTGCGAGCACACGTCGTGCAGCGCGAAGATCTCCCCCTCGGCGCGGATGATCGCGACCGGCGTGTCCTGCACCTCCACGCCCAGCGCTCCTTCCTCGGGAACGTCGGCGAGGGCGCAGGCCCGCACGTAGCGGATCGGTTCGGTCATGGGGCACGCTCCAGCGACCGGGCCAGTTCGGCGTCGATCGCGCTCGTCACCCGGTCCCGCACCTCGGGCACCTCGATCTGGTCGATCAGCTGCCCGAAGAACCCCTTGATCACCAGCCGCCGCGCTTCGGCGTACGGGATCCCGCGGGCCATCAGGTAGAACAGGTGGTGGTCCTCCAGCCGCCCGCTGGCGCTGGCGTGGCCCGCCCCGACCACCTCGCCGGTGAGGATCTCCAGGTTCGGCACCGAGTCGACCCGGGTGCCGTCGGTGAGCACCAGGTTCCGGTTGTACTCGTAGGTGTCGGTGCCGGTCGCCGCGGCCCGGATGATCACGTCGCCGATCCACACGGCGTGCGCGTCCTCGCCCTGCAGCGCGCCCTTGTAGCTGACCCGGCTGCGGCAGTTGCGCTCGGCGTGATCCACGAACAGCCGGTGCTCCAGGTGCTGGCCGGCGTCGGCGAAGTACAGTCCGCGCAGCTCCGCGTCACCGCCCGGCCCCGCGTACCGCACCGATGGCGCCAGTCGCACCACGCTCCCGCCCAGCGTCACCGCCGTATGCGTCAGCCTCGCGTCCTTCCCGAGCTGCGCATGGTGATGCGACAGGTGCACCGCATCCTCTGCCCAGTCCTGCAGACTGATCACAGACAGTGCGGCGCCATCCCCCACGACCAGCTCAACGTTGTCGGCATAGGTGGCCGACCCGCTGTACTCGAGCACCACCAAGCCCCGCGCGTTCGGCTTCACGTCGATGACGATGTGGCCGAAGGAAGCCCCCGCGGCATCGTCCCCGTGGACGGTGATCCAGGTGGGCACCGTCCGTTGTGACTGCTCATCCACAGTGATGACGGTGGCCTGGTCAAACGAGGCGAACGCCCGCGCGCTCACCCGGTCGGCGGGCACGTAGGCGATGCCCAGCCGAGGGTCGCCGTGTTGCGCAAGCTCAACGGCGACCCCGGCTGCGGCATCGACTGCGACCGCAACCTTGCCCGGGGCCAGATCACCGTCGCCGTGCAACCCCCGCAACCGCCGCAACGGCGTAAACCGCCATTCTTCTTCACGCCCGGTCGGCACGGGAAAGTCCGCCGGGTCGTAAGACTGCTGCTCGTGCAGCCTGGAGACCGGGGCGCCGGATTCGACCGCCCCTTGCAGAGCCGACGACATCAGCCGACCGCTCCTTCCATCTGCAGTTCGATCAGCCGGTTCAGCTCGAGCGCGTACTCCATCGGAAGCTCACGCGCGATCGGCTCTACGAAACCGCGGACGATCGTGGCCATCGCCTCGTCCTCGGTCATGCCGCGGCTCATCAGGTAGAACAGCTGGTCCTCGGAGATCTTCGACACGGTCGCCTCGTGGCCCATCTCCACGTCGTCCTCGCGGACGTCCACGTACGGGTAGGTGTCGGAGCGGCTGACCGTGTCCACGAGCAGCGCGTCGCACTTCACGGTGGACTTGGAGTGGGCCGCGCCCTCCTGCACCTGGACCAGGCCCCGGTAGGAGGTCCGGCCGCCCGCCCGGGCCACCGACTTGGACACGATCTGGGACGAGGTGTTCGGCGCGCAGTGCACCATCTTGGCGCCGGCGTCCTGGTGCTGGCCGGTGCCGGCGAAGGCCACCGACAGGGTCTCGCCCCTGGCGTGCTCGCCCATCAGGTACACCGACGGGTACTTCATCGTTACCTTGGAGCCGATGTTCCCGTCGATCCACTCCATGGTCGCGCCCTCCTGCGCCACCGCTCGCTTGGTGACCAGGTTGTACACGTTGTTCGACCAGTTCTGGATCGTGGTGTAGCGGCAGCGGCCGCCCTTCTTGACGATGATCTCCACCACCGCGGAGTGCAGCGAGTCGGACGAGTAGATCGGCGCGGTGCAGCCCTCCACGTAGTGCACGTAGGCGTCCTCGTCCACGATGATCAGGGTGCGCTCGAACTGGCCCATGT
>Ga0318534_10000652_pt1 | contig 12171 bp, 7 predicted proteins | sample GRESIP117b4f26_FD_202502 | JGI IMG/M metagenome (GOLD analysis project Ga0318534, IMG submission 202502) | Tropical soil microbial communities from Luquillo Experimental Forest, Puerto Rico - GRE.SIPMG.117b4f26 | ecosystem: Environmental > Terrestrial > Soil > Tropical forest > Bulk soil...
ACGCCCGCCTGCTGGCCACGCTCGCCGCGCTGTCGTCGCAGTACTCGTTCAGCGTGACCGCCTTCGGCCATGCCTCTCCGGGCGTGGCCGTGCTGTACCGGGGAGTGACCATATCCGGTGCGAGCAAGAACCTCACCGCGGCCCTGACACTGGTGAAAGCACAGGTCCCGCCGTACCTGCCAGCCCAGGCCGGGCTCGTGCCGCCAGCCGGGCTGAGCATCGAGTTCGCCGCGCCAAGCCCGCTGGGGCTGCTGACGGCGGTCCTCGACCGGGCCACCCGCTAAGACGACTTGGGCGCCTGAGGCGTTTGCGGGACCTTGGGGCCGACGCCGAAAAAGGACTCGGTGAACTCCTGGCTGGCGTTCAGGTGCGCCGGGGTGTCGGCCATCAGCACCTGACCGCCGCCCAGCACGTAGGTGTAGTCGGAGATGGCCAGCACCGCCCGGGCCCGCTGCTCGACGATGAGCACCGCGGCGCCGACTTCGGCCAGCGTCCGCACGTGGCCGGTGAGCAGCTCGGTGGCCACCTGCGGGGCCAGGTTGGCGGTCGGTTCGTCCAGCAGGAACACAGCGGGTTCGAGCATCAGCACTCGGCCCATGGCCAGCATCTTGCGTTCGCCGCCGCTGAGCCGGCCCGCCCGCCGGGTCAGCATGTTCCCCAGCCGGGGGAAGATGCCGACCACGCGCTCGACCCGCTCGGCAACCGTGCGGCCAGCCAGCAGGTAGCCGCCCATCTCGAGGTTTTCCCGGACGGTGAGCGGCGCGAAGACGTCATCGACCTGCGGCACGTACCCCACACCGGCCCGGGCGACCTCCTCGGGCGGCAGGCCGGTGATGTCACGGTCGCCGACGCGGACCCGGCCCGCGGACGGCCGGATCACGCCGCACAGGGCCTTCAGCAGCGTGGATTTGCCTGATCCGTTCGGTCCGACGACGGATGCGACGGCTCCCGGGGAGACCTGAACCGAGACGCCGTGGATGATGTCGCCTGCGCCGTACCCGGCCCGGACGTCCTCGGCCAGCAGGGCTGGCCCCTCTCTTCCGGGGGGACCCATCCCCCCGGACCCCCCTTGATGCTCAGCCGACAAGGTACGCCTCCACCACCTCGGTGCGGGCCCGCAGGTCCGTCATCGTGCCGGTCGCGAGCACGGCACCCTCGGCCATCATGATCACCGGGTCGCAGAACTCGTCCATGATGGCCAGCTCGTGCTCCACCATGAGGATGGTCATACCCTCAGCGCATAGGTCAAGCAGCTGGGCGCCGATCTGGCGGGCGAGCCGCGGATGCACCCCGGCCATGGGCTCGTCCAGCAGCAGCATGGTCGGCTCGGTCATCAGCGCGCGCATGATCTCGGTCAGCCGGCGCTGGCCGCCGCTCAGGTCGCCGCCGTAGGTGTCCGCATAGCCGGACAGACCGAACCTTTCCAGCAGCACCCGGGCACGGGCGATGGCCGCGTCCTCGTCGCGGCGCCAGTACCGGCGGCCACGCAGCGAGCCCGCGAGCGAGTCACCCCGGTTGCCGGGTACCGCGCTGAGCAGGTTCTCCATGACGGTCAGCCGTTTGAACTCACTGGCCAGCTGGAACGTCCGCACCAGCCCGAGCCGGGCCCGGCGGTAGGCGGGCACGTGGGTGACGTCGTTGCCCTGGTAGATGACCTGGCCGGAGGTGACCGGGATGGTGCCGGCCAGCATGCCGAGCAGTGTCGACTTGCCCGCGCCGTTGGGACCGATCAGGCCGGTGAGGGTGCCGCGCCGCACCTCGATCGATACCGCGGCCACCGCGTGCACTCCGCCGAAGTCGCGGGTCAGGTCCACGGTGCGCAGCACGACAGGATCGTTCCGGGCGGCGGCAGCCGGCGACCCGGCGAACGGAGCAGGCTGCATGGAGGTCCGGGCGGCGGGACCGTCCGGGCTCGCGGCCATAGCCCCACGGGAGGCTCGGAGCGGGCCAGGAAGGGATACCACGTCTTCGTTCGGAATATTGTTTGTAGCTCCGATGATGCGTCGGCGCTCGGGCAGAATCCCCTGTGGCCGGAACCAGAGGAAGATCACCACCAACAGGCCGATCGCGACCCACTGCAGGTCGTCGACGAAGCCGGGCGGGCCGAACGCGGGCAGGTACCTGGTGGCCTCCTCGAAGCCCACCGGGACCAGGATGGCGCCGAGGATGGCGCCGCGGTGGTTGCCAGCGCCGCCGATGATCACGGCGGCGAACAGCACGATGGTTTCGGCGTAGCCCCACGCGCCAGGCGACCAGGTGGTGATGTACCCGACCAGGACGCCGCCGCTCAGCCCGGCCAGCGCGCCGCCGAGCACCAGCACGGAGGTGCGCTGGGCGAACAGGCTCTTGCCGAGGGAGTCGGCCACGATGTCGTTGTCGCGCATGGCCCGCAGCGAGCGCCCGTACGGCGACTCGGTCACCCGCTGCACCAGCCAGAACGCCCCCGCCGCCAATAGCAGCGCGGCCACCGCGTAGGCCCACTGGTAGCCCGCGCCCTGCGGATTGTACTTCCCCTGCAGCGGCGCGGGGACCAGGGACAGGCCCGCGGAGCCGTTGAGGAACGGCCGGTAGTTCGTCACCAGCAGGTTGATCATGACCGCGGTGACCAGGAGCCCGACCGCCGCGAAGTCGCCGCGCAGCCGCCGGCCGACCAGGAACGTGAACGGCAGCGCGATCAGCGCGCCGACGATGGCGGCGCCGATCCACGGCACCGGGAACGGCAGGTTCCACCCGCCGATGTAGGACTGGAATCCGCCGTTGGCGGAGGCGGCGGGCAGAGACAGGATGGCCGCGGTGTAGGCGCCCGCCGCCTGGAAGATGATGAAGCCGAAGTTCGTCAACCCGGCCACACCGAACTGCTGGCTCAGGCCGAGGCACGCGATGATGTCGACGCCGGCGTAGATCAGCAGGTTGAGCAGGTAGTACAGCTGCGCGGTGGTCATGACACCGCCGTCCCCAGCAGGCCACTGGGGCGCACCGCTAGCATGATCAGCAAGACCGCGAAGGCGATGACGTCCTTGTACGACGGGGTGATGTAGGCCGCGCTGATCTCGGTGGCGAGCCCGATGATCAGCGCGCCGAGCATGGCACCGTAGGCCGACCCCGGGCCACCGAGGAACACCGCGGCCAGGATCACGACCAGGAACAGGTCCGCGCTGGTCGCGCCGAAGCTGCCGTTGTTGATCGCGAACACGGTGCCGGCGATGCCGCACAGGGCGCCGGTGACGGCCCAGGTGACGGTGACGATCCGGCCTGTCCTGATGCCGCAGTTGCGGGCCAGCGAGCGGTTGGCTGACGTGGCGCGCATGGCCTTGCCGAGCTTGGTGTAGCGGAGCAGGCCGTGCACGGCCGCCATCACCACCACGGCCAGGCCGATGATCACGAACTGGACCGCGGTGAGCACCAGGCCGCCCGCCCTGACCGTCGGGCCCTGGCTCATCGTGTACGACACGCTGGTGCCGCCCACGATGGCCTGCAGGCCGAACTCGATGATGAGCGTCATCCCGAGCGACACGATCACCAGCGTGATCCGCGACCGTGCGGCATCACCGATGCGGCGCTGGAACGGCGTGTAGATGCCCTGGTTGAGCAGGACCGACCCGACCGCGCCAGCCGCGGCGGCGGCCAGCAGCCCTATCCACACGTTGACGCCGGCCTGGTTCAGCGCGTAGGCGACGAACGCCGAGGCGATCATCACCGCGCCGTAGGCCAGGTTCAGCACGTCGGTCACGGCGAACTGCATCGTGAACCCCACCGCCGCGATGGCCAGGACCGCGGCGGTCACCAGGCCGAAGCCGAGCGACGCCAGGAACAAGCTCATTCTGCGCGTTCCTTACGACAGCGCTCGCAGTTGGGTGGCGGTGATGTTGCCGGTCACCTGGACGGCGCCAGTGGTGTTGTAGGCATCGATCTGGAAGATGCCGGTGGAGTCGTGGAACGAGTCGAAGCTGGTCGGCCCGCCCGGCCCCTCGTACCGGATGGCCTTGCCCGCCTTAAGCGCGGCGAGACCCTGGGCGAAGGAGTACACCACCACCGCGCCCGGCGTGCCGTCGCCGATCTTCTCGATGTACGGCGCGTACACGCTCGGCTCCGTGGACTTGGCCTCGACCATGGCCAGCGCGGCCAGGTTGATCCCGTCGTACAGGTGGACCGCGCCCGGCGCGGTCAGGTAGGTGGAGAAGTCGCCGGTGCTGCCGACCTTGCCCTGCTCGGACATGATCGCGGTCTGGAACGGGGCGTAGGCCGGCCCGCTGGTCTCGGTGACCAGGTTGTCGGCGTGGAAGCTGGTGGCCAGCGTGGACGCGCCGACCGCGGCGGCCACCGACTTGTACCAGTCCGGGGAGATGTCCGCCGAGGTCCCGATGACGGGGATCATCTTGCCCCCGTTGAGCTGCTTGACCTCGGACAGGAACGTCGCGTCGGTCGGGCCCAGCGCCTCGGTGAAGATCACATCGGGATGCGCGGTGACGATCTTGTCGGCCTCGGTGCGGAAGCTCGACGCGTTCAGGTCCAGCGTCTCGTTGGCGGCCAGCGTCATCCCGGCCTTGCTGATCGCGCTGACCGCGGGCTGGATGAAGGTCTGCGACCCGATGTCGTTACCGAACGCCAGCGCGATCTTGTGGTACCCGAGCTGCTGCGCGATCGCGACCATCGCGTAGGACTCTTCCAGGTCCGGCGGGACCAGCCGGTAGAAGTACGGGAAGTGCACCGAGTCGAACTCGGACTGGCCGGTCATGCAGAACGCCACCATCTTGTGCCCGTTGATGATCGGGACCACGCTGGCCGCCTCGTCGGAGGTGCACCCGATGACCAGCCCGAGGTTGGGGGTGGTGGCGAACATCTGCGTGGTGGCGGGCACGGCGTCGGCCGGGTCGCCCCGGGTGTCCACGCCCTTACAGGTGAACTTGTGGCCAAGTACGCCGCCGGCGTTGTTGATGGCCGCAGTGGTGCCGTCGCAGGAGACCAGGTAGGTCGGGCCGAGCGCGGCGTCCGGGCCGCTGAACGGGGCCAGGTCGGCGACGACGACTGAGCCTTGCGAGCCGGCCGAGGCGGCGGCGGCGGCGCTGGTGCTACTGGAACTGCTGCTGCTGCAAGCGGCCAGCCCAGCGGTGGCCAGGACAGCGGCGCACAGGGCGACGGCGTGCCGGGCCTGCCCGGGTCTGAGCCCGTGTCTTTCTGCTCCTGATGTTCTCCAGGTGGTCAACGTGATCGTCCCCTCTGCGGGTTCCAGTTGTGCCAGAGTGCGGCCGACCAGGGAGTACGGTGGACTCTCGGCTACAGGCCGCCGGGAGAGGCGCCTGGCCGCCATCGCCAGCCGGAGCGGTCACCGTCCTCGGCGACCACGCGGTTGCGGATGGTGCCAATGCCCTCGATCGTGATCTCGACAATGTCGTCCGGCTGGAGCCAGACGGGGGGGTTGCGGGCGAAGCCGACGCCGCCGGGTGTGCCGGTGGCGATGACCTCGCCGGGCCGCAAGGTGGTGAAGGAGGAGAAGAACTCCACCGTGCTCGGCACGTCCAGCAGCATCTGTGAGGTGCGTGCGGACTGCATGATCAGGCCGTTGAGTTCGGTGGTGAGGGCCAGGTCGGAGACGTCCACTTCGTCCGGGGTGACGACCTCCGGGCCGATGGGCATGGTGCCGTCGAAGTTCTTCCCCGGTGTCCACTGGGTGCCGGCCCGCTGCCAGTCCCGCACCGACGCGTCGTTCAGCACGGTGAACCCGGCGATCGCGTCGATCGCCTTGCTGGCCGGGATGTAGCGCCCGCCCGCCCCGATCACGATGCCGAGCTCGCCTTCGTAGTCGAACGACTCGGAAAGCGCCGGCTTGACCAGGTCGGCGTACGGGCCGATGAGGGTCTGGTGGCCGCGGACGAAGGTGTCCGGCCAAGTCGGGACGGCTCGGCCGCCCTCGAGCGCGTGATCGGCGTAGTTCAGGCCGAGACAGAGGATCCGCTCCGGCGCGGGCACCGCCGGGCCGAACTCCCACGGCGCGTACTCGCTGCCTCCCCGGCGCTGCAGGGCGCGGGCGGCGTCCATCGCGGCCGGGCCGGCCGCGATGAAGGACTCGAACCGCGCGAACCGGTCCTCACCGGTCGCCTCGCCGATATCGACGTACCCGCCGTCGTCCGTCCGCACGTGCAGGCGTGATCCGCTGGTGGTGTTCAAGGTGGCGAGTCTCACGAGCCAGGTCTCCTTGTTGCCTCGTCCTCGTCCCGGTTCGGCTCCGACCCTGGCCTCGCCGCGCCCGGCGCCCGGCGTGAGTGGCCGGGCGGTTGGGGGTGGGTCTGGACCATTTTGGTTCTAATGTACGGATTGGTTCATTTCGGCTGATCCGCTGATCATAGGCGTTCTCGCGACGGCAGGTCAATGAGTGACATCGCGGCCAAATGATGCGACAATCTACTCGCACAGGGCAATTGGTTGGATTGGTTTGATACATGAGATGAGCATGACCGGCGACAACTCCGCGCTGCGGCGCAGGGCGCTCGCGGCATTGATCCTGGCGGAGTCGCAGCCTGACGGCGGGCACCGCGGCACGCGCCTGCCCACCGAGCGGCAGCTCGCCCTGGACCTGGGGGTCTCCCGGTCTGCTATCCGGCACGCCATGGCCCTGCTCCAGGCCGAGGGGCACGTGTCACGCGAGGTGGGCCGGGGCACATTCCTGCGCGACGCTGCGGACGAAGCTCCGCCGGCCGCGTCGAACGCTCCGGACGCTCCGATCGCTCCGGAAGCTCCGGACGAGGAGGCTCTGGCGCCGCCCGAGACGTCCGCGGTAGGGGCTTCAGGGGCGGACGACTACTCGCCGGCCGACGTGATGACGGTCCGCCGGCTGTTCGAGCCGACCGCCATGTCCCTGGTCGTGGCCTGGGCGACGGCCCGTGACTTCGAGGAGATGGACCGCTGCCTGCGCGGCGGCGAGCGGGCCTCCGATCACGACGAGTTCGAGGTCTGGGATGCCGCCCTGCACCGGTCGATCATCGTGGCAACGCGCAGCCCGCTGCTCATCCGGCTGTACGCCGAGATCGAGCGGGCCCGGCACGGCCGGGTGTGGGGCGACCTGAAGCGGCGCAGCGCCACCGCCGCCCGGCGGGACGAGTACCGGCGGGACCACGAGGAGATCGTGGCCGCGCTGCGGCTGCGGGACGCGGATCAGGCCACAGCGGCGATGCGCACGCACCTGGCCCGGGTGTCGCGGCACCTGCTGGGCACGGAATTACCCCTGCTGAGTGACGGACAAGGTGTTCCCGTCCGGATCGGTGAACCAGGCCACCTGCGCGCCGGACGGGGCCGTCCAGATGCCTTGCTCGTCTTGGCTCAGGCCCGGGTAGCGAACGAAGGTAACCCCGCGCGCGGCGAGATCCCGCACCGCGGCCACGATGTCGGTGACGCGCCAGCCGAGCACGGTGTAGCCGCCGCGGACGACCTCGCGCACGGCTGTCACGCGCAGCGTGGTGCCGTGAGCGTCCAGCACGCAGGCGAAATCGTCCTGCTCGAGGACCGGCAGGCCGAGCGCCTGCTCGTAAAATGCCCGCGCCCGGCGCAGGTCGGTGGCGGCCACGAAGGCCACCAGGTCACTCGACTCCAGCATGGCGTGTCCTCAGGTCAACGGCTGCGGCCGCTCTGATCCTAGCGGCGCGGGGTACCCGGGCGCCGGTCCGGAACGTCCTATCGCCGTTACGCGGCGTTTCTCCCGGCTCGAGCGGTATCCGATGGTTAGCATGACTGCCGGTAAGGGCCTGCATCGACAGCTATCCGGCGGGACGGGACACGACCACGAATTCGCCCAGACGCGCGCCCGGGCTGGATGGAGTGCGGGCGCTGGCCGTGCTGGCCGTCATGGGCTTCCACGAGGGCGTATCGGAACTGTCCGGCGGTTTCCTCGGCGTGGACGTGTTCTTCGTGCTCAGCGGGTTCCTGATCACGGATCTGCTGGTCAGCCACTACGACCGGCGGGGCCGGCTGGACCTGAAGGACTTCTGGTCCCGGCGGGCCAGGCGCCTGCTGCCGGCGCTGGCCCTGATGCTGATCGTGGTCACCGCGGTGGCGACGGTGATCGAGCCGGCCCAGGGCAACTCGCTGCGGCTGGCACTGCTGGCCGCGGTCACGTACACCAGCAACTGGTACCAGATCCTGCATCACGTCTCGTACTTTGCCTCGCTCGGGCTGTTCACCGCCCCGCCGCCGCTGGACCATCTGTGGTCGCTGGCCATCGAGGAACAGTTCTACCTGATCTGGCCCCTCATCCTGTGGTTGATCATTTTCAGGCTGAACGGACGGCGGGCCCGCGTCACGGCCACGTTGATCCTGGCCGCGTTGTCGGCGCTGGCCATGGCGCTCGAATACTCGCCGGGTGACCCGTCGCTGGTCTACTACGGCACCGACACACACGCGTCCGCGCTGCTGATCGGCGCGGCGGTGGCCCTAGCCCTGCCGCTGGCGACCGTGGCGTCGTTGCCAGCCACGCAGGTTCGGCGGCTGGACGCCGCGGGCGTGGTCGGGCTCGTCCTGCTGGCCTGGGCGGCCGGGCATTTCTCCGGTGCCGACCCGGCCGTCTACCCGGTCGGCCTTATCCTGGCCGCGGTAGGCGCCGCGGGCTTGGTCGTGGCCGCGGCGGGCACCGGCGTGATCGCCGCGATGACCGGCCTGCCCCCGCTGCGCTGGCTGGGGATCCGGTCCTACGGAATCTACCTGTGGCACTGGCCGGTGATCGCGCTGGCCGGCGCGATCATCGGTGCCAGGGCCAACTCGGCCTGGATGTGGTTCATCGAGGCCGCCGTGTCGATCGGCCTGGCCTGCGTGTCGTGGCAGTTCGTCGAGACGCCGATCCTGCGGGACGGGTTCCTGGCCACCTGTGCCCGGTGGCGCGTTCGGGTAGACGAGGGCCTGCGGCCGGTGACGGCGCGCCGGCCGGTCGTGCCAATGGTGGTGGCGGCGTCCGCGCTGGCCGCCGTCGCGGTGGCCGGCTACGGCGTCGCCCGTTCACCCGGATCGGCGGCCCCGGCCGGACTGCTGCGGCAGGTGGCCGAGGGCCAGCGGATCAGCGCCGCGTCGCAGGCTCAGTCCACATCCGGCGCGCAGGCTCAGTCCACATTCGGGGCCCAGCCCAACTCTGGGGCCACGTCACAGGCCACGTCGCCGACGGGCCTCACACCGACCGTCGTGCGGCCGTCTGCCTCGTCCCCCTCGTCCGGATCGCCCTCGCCGACGTCGGCGTGCCCGAGCGCCGCGCGGCTGCCGAAGGTATCCGGCCGGCAGGTCACCGCCATCGGGGACTCGGTCATGGTCGCCTCGGCGGCAGCGCTGGACGCGGCGCTACCGGGCATCTACATCGACGCGGAGGTCGGCCGCGCGATGGTAAACGGGCTGGCGGTGATCCAGAGCCTGGCCGCCCGCGGCGAACTCCGCCACTACGTGGTGGTCGGCCTGGGCACCAACGGCCCGGTCAGCGCCGCGCAGATCCGGCAGCTGCGCCGCCTGATCGGACCGAACCGCGGTCTCATCCTCATCAACACGTTCGGGCCGATGCCGTGGGAGTCCTCGGTCAACGGGGTGCTGGACGCGGCCGCCCGGCAGATGACCCACGTGAGCTTGGCTGACTGGCACGCGGCGATCGCCGGTCATAACGGCCTGCTGTGGCCGGACGGCATCCATCCGCAGCCCTCGGGCGCCCGCGTCTACGTGCGGGTAGTGCTCGCCGCGATCCAGGCCGTGCTGCCGCACGCCCCGCCGCCGGCGTGCTACCAGGCGGTCAGCGGACCCCGGTAACGCCTGGCCCGCGCCTGGCGCTAGCGCGGCTGTACCACGTCCCCGGGCCGGGCTATGGTGGCCGCTGTGGAGCGGTCTACGGCGGCCGAGGCGACGGGTGGTCTGCACGGCTTCCCCGCTGCGCTGACCAGCTTCGTAGGCCGGGCCCAGGTGGTTGACGACGTCGCCGCCCGGCTCGGTCAGTACCGGCTGGTGACGGTGACCGGGCCGGGGGGCGCCGGGAAGACGCGGCTGGCCGGCGAGGTGGCCCAGCAGGTGGCCGACCGATTCGCGGACGGGGTGTGGCTGGCGGAGCTGGCCGTAGTGCAGGACCCGGCGCAGGTGGCCGCCGTGGTGGGGACGGCACTGGGGATCCGTGACCTGCCCTCGGTGGCGGCCGCCGACGCGCTGGCCCGCGCACTGGCCCGGCGGCAGCTGCTGCTGGTCCTGGACAACTGCGAGCACGTGATCGGCGCGGCAGCGGAACTGTGCGGCAGGCTCCTGCTCGGCGCCGATGACGTGCGAGTGCTAGCCACCAGCCGGGAGCCGCTACGGATCGCCGGGGAAGCGCGGCACCGGCTGGGGCCGCTGACCCTGCCCGATCCCGCTGACCGGGCGGGCGCCGCGCGATGCGAGGCGGTGACGCTGTTCGCGGACCGGGCCCGGCGGGTGGAACCCGGCTTCGCCCTCGACGAGAAGACCGCGGCCACGGTGGCCGGGCTGGTGGCGCGGCTGGACGGAATGCCGCTGGCGATCGAGCTGGCGGCGGCCCGGGTGGATGCGCTGGGCGTGGCGCAACTGCTCGACCGGATCGACGACCGGTTCGAGCTGCTGGTGGACGGCGACCGGCTGGCCGAGCAGCGGCAGCGGTCGCTGGCCGCCGCGGTGCAGTGGAGCTATCAGCTGCTCGATGACGCCGAGCGGCGGGTGTTCCGCGCGGTCTCGGTGTTCCCGGGGCCCTTCACCCTGGACGGGGCCGAGGCGGTGGCCGGGCCGGGCGCCGGGCGAGTCGTGCCGCGGCTGGTGGACTGCTCGCTGCTGGTGCCGCCACGGGCCGGGCCGGACGGCCGGACCCGGTACGCGATGCTGGAGACACTGCGGGCCTACGGCGTCGCGCTGCTGGCCGAGGACGGCGAGGATGGCCAGGTCACAGCAGCGATGGTCGAGTACGCGGCCGACATGGCCGAGGAGACCTCCGCCGGGCTGTACACGCGCACCGCTGAGGCGGCCAGCCTGCGGCGGCTAGACGCCGAGGACGTCAACCTGCGCCACGCGCTGGCCTGGGCCATGGAGCACGACCCCGGCACGGCGCTGCGGCTCGCGCTCAGCCAGGCTCCCATGTGGTCGATCCGGGGCCGCCTGATCAGCCAGCTGCCGCTGCTAACCACGGCCGCCGGGTACGCCGACGTCGGTAGCGACGAGTGGTGCGGCGCGCACATGCTGCTCGGCCAGGCCGCCAGCTCAGTCTCCGATCCGATGGCGGCCCTGGAGCACTTCACCGCGGTCCTGGTCGCCGTCGAGGAACCCGGCCGACCCGAATCGTGGCCAGGGTCCGGGCCGGTCATCCGGACGCTGTGTCTGGGCGGCAGGTCGACCGCGCTGGCTCAGGCGGGCCGGCTGGCCGAGGCGGCCGACGATGCCCGCCAGGCGCTGGCCGTGGCCCGGGAGATCGGCTCCCCGAGCCTGGAAGCGGTGGGTCTGGCCTGCCTGGCCGTGGCCGACTGGCAGGCCGGCGACCGGGACGGCGCGCTCCGGCTCGTACGTCAGGCGCAGGCCATCCCGGACGAGCTCGCCGGCGGTCTGGACCGTGGCCTGAGCCAGTTCCTGACGATGGCCCTGATCGAGGCCGACGATCTGGCCGGCGCCGAGGCGGTCTGCGCGGCCGGCCTGGCCTCGTGCCGGGAGCTGGGCGACCTGACGAACCTGGCTGGCGCCCTGTGGAACAAGACGATCCTGGACCTGCGGACCGGACGCGTAGACGACGCCACGGCGCATCTACGTGAGCAGATCCAGATCGCCACCCGGACCGGGCTACGGCCGGTCCTGCTCGGCAGCCTGGATTGCTGCGGCTACCTGTGCTTGGCCACCGGGCGCCCGGCCGAGGCGGTCACGGCGTGGGCAGCGATGTCCGCGCTGGCCGGCCCGTGGCCGCCCAGGCACGCCGACCTGAATCCGGCCCGCCGGGACAAGTCGCGGCGGGAGGCCCGCGAGCTGCTCGGCCCGGCCGGGGCCCGGGCGGCCGAGGAGCGTGGCGCGGCCATGAGCCTGCCCACCGCCACCGAATACGCCCTCCTGCTCGCCGCGGAGCCGCTGTCGCCCTCCGCGGCGGCGCCCGAGCCGCTGGCGGACGGGACCGCGGGACTGGCCAGGCTCAGCCCCCGCGAACGCGAACTGGTCACCTTGGTGGCGCAGGGCCGCACCGACGCG
>Ga0318534_10000653_pt1 | contig 12167 bp, 7 predicted proteins | sample GRESIP117b4f26_FD_202502 | JGI IMG/M metagenome (GOLD analysis project Ga0318534, IMG submission 202502) | Tropical soil microbial communities from Luquillo Experimental Forest, Puerto Rico - GRE.SIPMG.117b4f26 | ecosystem: Environmental > Terrestrial > Soil > Tropical forest > Bulk soil...
CCGCAGTGGCGATCGTGCCAACCACCGCTTTGTCGATCAAGAGTCGTCGTCGCAAGGAGCGAGCGCGCTTCCGGAGCTCTCGCACCGCGTCGATCGGCCGCGCACAAGAAAGGGTCAAATGAGCTCACAGCTAGCGCCGCTCCTCGAGTCGCTCCGCGCTCGTCATCTCAGGATCGGCCTCGTCGGCTGCAAGAGCAGTCGCGCCGCCGAGGTCGCCGACGCCATCGTGTCGCTTCCCAGGGCGACAGTCGAGGTGTTCGGTCTCTCGGACGTGATGCGAGGCGACCTGCCGGACGCCGTCCGCGTCGCGAGCGATGCGAGTGACGACATCGAGGCCTCGGCCGCGGCAGTCGCCGCATGGCAGAGCGACTCGGTCGACGTCCTGCTGAAGCTCGACGTATCGACCAAGGTCCTAATGCGCGCAATGCTCGAGGCGCGCGCCGGAGGCTGGTTTACCCACGTGGCGCTCATCCTCGACGAAGGGCGGGGCAGCCGGTTCCTGCTCTCCGACTCCGGCCTCAATCGCCAGCCGACCACAGCCGACATCGTGCGTATCGTTGAGCGGATGGCGATCGTCGCTCGCGCGCTCGGCAATCCCGACCCGAGAATTGCGCTGCTCTCGTATCGCGAAGACCCTGACCCGCTATTCCCGCTCTTCGACGAGACGCTTGAGCAGCGCGCGGACGAGCTAGCGACCCTTCCCGCGACGCTCGTCGGTCCCACTTCTTTCGACATCGCCGTCGACGCGACCGCCGCAGGCGCGAAGGGTCTCGCCGGCGGTGGCGTCTGCGATGGGATCGTCTCGCCCGACATCATCGCCGCCAACGCGCTGTACAAGGCCCACATGCTGCGCCCGGACTGCGTCGTCGCCGGCATCGTCGTGGACGAGATGGGCCGCACGCTCGCGGTTCCGAGCAGGGCGGCGAGCCTCGACGCCCGACTTGCCTCGGTCGCTCTCGCGGCTACCGTCACCAACCACCAGCAGGAGCCGGTCCAGCTCGCTTAGCCCTTGTCGAGAATGGCGCGCTGTCGGTGCCGACCGCTAGTCGTCGGTTCCGGTGCTGAACCCGAGGCACGGGGAGTCGAAGGAGTTCAGCCGCGCGCCGCGATGCAGGCGGCCGCGTGGGTGGGCCGGTTCAGGCGCTGAATGATCTGGGCGACTCAGGAGCCCTGCCCATCATTTTGATGTCCAAATGCGCAGATCGCGTTACGATCGCCGCGTCGATCAGCTCAATCGAGGAGAGCGATCGGTTTGGAGCCCGCCGCAGCACAATCCGCAGTCGACCCCCGGCTGGAGTCCGTATCGCCGGCGAGCGGCGACCTGGGCGCGTTTCCCCCGATCGCCGATTACGGATTCTTGTCGGATTGCGAAGTGACCGCGCTGATCGCATCGACGGGCAGCGTCGAGTGGATGTGCGTCCCGCGCATGGACAGCCCGAGCGTGTTCGGGGCGACGCTCGACCGTGACGCAGGCCATTTCCGCCTGGGCCCAGCCGGCGTCCGCGTTCCCGCCTCGCGCGCGTACCTCCCGGGCACGATGGTCCTCGAGACAACTTGGGACGCGCCTGGAGGCTGGCTGGTGGTCCAGGACGCCCTTCTACTGGGTCCGTGGAGGCACGATCAGGAGCGTTCGCACACCCATCGCCGCGCCGCTGCCGACTATGACGCCGAGCACGTCCTGCTGCGGATCATCCATTGCGTCAGCGGAGAGGTTCAGGTGGCGCTTGAGTGCCAGCCGATGTTCGACTATGGCCGGACGCCGGCCAGGTGGTCTTTTGCTGGGTCGGACTATTACCACGGGATCGCGGATGTCGGCGACGGCAAGACTCAGCTGCGGTTGACGACCGACCTTCGCTTGGGGTTCGAGGGAGGCAGAGCGATAGCGCGCCATCTCATGAAAGAGGGAGAAGAGGTCTTCTGCGCTCTGTCATGGGGCAGCCACGAGCCGCCCCAGACCATCGACGAGGCTCGCTCACGCCTTCGCTGGACGGCGAACCATTGGCGTCACTGGCTCGACCGCGGACGGTTTCCCGATCATCCGTGGCGCAGCCATCTTCAACGTAGCGCTCTCACGCTCAAGAGTCTCACTTATGCACCGACCGGCGCGCTCCTGGCTGCCGCCACCACGTCGCTCCCCGAGGAGATCGGAGGAGAGCGAAACTGGGATTACCGCTACACCTGGATCCGCGACTCAACGCTCATGCTCTGGGCCCTCTACTCGCTTGGGTATGACTGGGAGGCCAACGACTTCTTCTACTTCATGGCAGACCTCGCGGAACGTGACGACGAGCTCCAGATTATGTACGCGCTCGACGGTGAGCGCGAGATTCCCGAGCAGGAGCTTCACCACCTCTCGGGATACGCGGGGTCTCGTCCAGTGCGGATCGGCAACGCCGCGTCCGAGCAGCGGCAGCATGACGTCTGGGGCGCCTTGCTGAGCTCGATCCATCTGCACTACGAGTCCCGCGATGCGCTCGACGAGCGCACGTGGGGGATCGTCCGCGGACAGGTAGAGTCGACAATCCACCACTGGCGCGAGCCCGACCACGGCGTGTGGGAGGTGCGAGGTGAGCCGAGGCACTTCACTTCCTCCAAGGTCATGTGCTGGGTCGCCTGCGACCGAGGCGCCCGCCTCGCGCGCTTGCGCGAAGAGCACGAGTTCGCGGCCCGATGGCAATCGGTGGCAGACGAGATCCACTCCGAAATCTGCGAGCGTGCGATCGACCAGCGAGGAGTGTTTACGCAGCACTACGACACCATGGCGCTGGACTCGTCACTTCTGTCGATGCCCTTGCTTGGATTCCTGCCCGGAAGCGACGAGCGGATCCGAAACACCGTGCTTGCGATCGCACGCGAGCTGACTGAGGGAGGATTGGTTCTGCGCTACAGCGTCAAGGACACGGATGATGGCCTTCGCGGGCAGGAGGGAACATTTGTGATCTGCTCGTTCCTGCTCGTCTCCGCCCTCGTCGAGATCGGCGAACTGAAGTCGGCCCGGGAGTTGTGCGAGCGCTTGATCGGGCACGCCAGCCCACTCGGGCTCTATGCCGAGGAGCTCGATCCGAGCAACGGACGCCACCTTGGTAACTATCCCCAAGCGTTTACGCACCTCGCGCTCATCTCCGCGTTGATGAGCGTGATCCGGGCAGAGAACAAGCCTTCGCGTCGCCGCGGGATGCTGTCATTTGCCGGAAGCTGAGTATTCATGGGCGCGACTAGCGCTTGCGCCAGAAGATGTCGATTGCGGCGATCATGACGTCCGTTTTTTGGCTGCGCTGGCCCGTTGGGGGTGACTCATCGGTGCGTGAGGGGCAATGGTGATGCCTGCGCAGCTGAGATAGATCATCGGATGAGCGCGTCCGGGGAGTGGGCGAAGCCGTGACGGGTCTGCGCGGCGATTCCCTTCAGCGTTAGGGGTTCCCTCTCTCGTCACCCGCGGCGTGATGGATGGTCTCGATCGCGCGTAGCTCGCTGGCCGGTGATGCGGTGCGGCTGGCGTGACAAGCGAGTGTCAGCCCGCCGCGCACTTCGCGCCCGCCCTTGCCGCCACGTAGACGCGCCGCGTTCGCGGAACATCGGTCCTCGGAACTTCGTGCGGGGGCTCGCGACGGAGTCGCCGTCTCGGCGGTTGGGCGGCGGTGTCCGCGGGACCCGTTTGCGTACGTGGGCGCGATCCCGGAAGGCGCGATCCGGAGGTCGCAGCAGGCGAGTGCGATGCCAACAACGCACAATCGCCACGAGATAGCGCGCCCGGCTACGGTGTAGCCGATGACATCGGCGCCCGAGGTCTTTCACTGGCACAACGACGGAATCCGCCTGACCGGCGAGCGCTGGCGCGGCCACCCCGGCGAGGACATCGTCGTCCTTCTGCACGGCGGTGGCCAGACCCGTCACTCGTGGAAGAGCACGGCCCTCCGGTTGGCCCGGGACGGGCGGACAGCACTTGTCCTCGACGCCCGCGGCCACGGCGACAGCGACTGGGACCCAGGCAAGGACTACACCCTGGACGCCTTCGTCTCCGACCTCGTCGCCCTCGTCGACATGCTCGATGGGCCGCCGGTGCTCGTCGGCGCTTCCCTCGGCGGGATCACCTCACTGGTCGCCGCGGGGGAGTATCCGGGCCTGGCCCGCGGGCTCGTCCTCGTCGACATCGTCGTCCGCCCCGAGGCGGCCGGCGTGGCGCGGATAGCCAGCTTCATGCACGCCCATCACGATGGCTTCGCCAGCCTCGAGGACGTAGCTGAAGCGATCGCCGCGTACAACCCGGCCCGCAAACGACCCAGCAACCTGGATGGACTACGCAAGAACGTCCGGCTGCATGACGACGGCCGCTGGTACTGGCACTGGGATCCAACCTTCATGCAGATCGACAAGGAGCCCGTGCGCGACGCCGACCCTGACCGCCGGGCCAAGGCTGCCGCGCGGATCGACGTTCCCACCCTAATCGTGCGCGGCCGCCACTCAGACGTCGTCAGCGACGCTGGAATGGCTGAGATGAAGCGCCTCATCCCCCATGCTGCCACGGTCGACGTCGATGCCGCTGGCCACATGGTTGCCGGCGACGATAACGACGTATTCACGGCCAGTCTCGAGCAATTCCTCGTATCTGTCGACAGCCACCCCGCTGCCATCTGAACGTCGCTTCCGCGCGGCCACTCCAAGTTGGTCGAGTCTCGGATCGCCCGCGGCAAGCACCTGCAGGATCCGACATGGTGGGTGCCGCGGGCTCCCGTAGCGCAGACGACTAGTGGTGGCGGCTCCTCAGCAAGTGCGCGCCGGGTGGCTGCGCCCTGGCGCCGTCGGCCTACTGCACGGCGATCAGGCGCCGAAGTCGACGGCGTCGGGATCTTTGGCTTAAGCTCGGGCGCGCTCATACAATCGGCTCAGCGTCCGGCGAGGGCGGCTGTCAGCGGATGGATCTTCGTCAACTCCAATACCTGGTAGCGGTGTCCGAGACCGGCGCGGTTAGGGCTGCAGCTCGGAGGCTGTACATCGCCCAGCCGTCAGTCTCAGCCGCGCTGCGCGACCTTGAGAGCGAGCTGGGCGTGATGCTGATGCGGCGGACCACGCGGGGAGTCGAGATGACGCCTGCCGGGGAAGAGCTCGTTTCTCAGGCGCACGAGCTGATCGCAGGCTTCGCACGCGCCCGGGAGGCAGTTCAGCGAATCGGTCTGGAGGACGCCGTCATGCGGATTGGCCTCGTGACGGGGATCGTCAGCGCCGGGGAATTGCTTCCGCCGATCCTCGCTGCGTTTAGCGACGAGCGCCCGGATCTGAGGCTGGAGCTTACAGACGTGTCTTTCGCTGACCAGGTCACGCCGCTGCTCGACGAGGTGGTGGACGTGACGATCGTACGCGGGCCGTTGACCTGCGCTCCCCTCGCGAACCATGACCTGACGGTGGTGCCCATCGCTGAGGAGCCTCGGGTTTTGCTGGTCGGCGCATCCCACCGGCTGGCAGACGCGGCCTACGTTCCCGCGGAGGACGTTCTTGATCTGCCGATGCTGCCACTCGCGGCGCCCGATAGCTGGTCGGCGTTCTGGCAGCTTGACGATCTCAGGGACGGCTCCCTCGTAAACAGAAGGGTGAGACCTGTATCGACAATCGCAGACGTGCAGATCGCCGTGGCGATGAGCGGCGTGGTGATCAGCACTCCCGGCTCGGTCGTACGGCTTCAGCCGAATCCGCTCGTTCATGCGGTTCCGATCAAAGGGGCACCTCGATCGGTGATCGGTGTGGCTTGGCGTCGCCGGGATACCCGCCGGCGGGTGCGGCAGTTCGTCGCGACTGCCCAGCGCGCGGCCGAGGAGCACCTGCACTTGATGCCCGACGCCGTTCTCCCGACCTGAGGTTCTCTCGGCCGATAGCGAGGACCTATCGCGCGATAGTCATCTCGGGGCTAGCGCTCGTTCGCCCCGGAGCCTACGATCGATCGAGATCGCTGAGGACCGAACTCGGTCCTCGCGTCGAGGCCCTGCACCTGGAATTGATCGACGCGCCAACCTCCAAGTTGAACCTGGTGAACGGCTTCGACTCGCTGACGGTTCGCCTCACGGGGCTCTGAGGGCAACGCGAGATGGGCGCGTCTGCTGTACCAGCCGGCGAGATCCGGCACATCGTGATCATCGGCGCCGGGCACGGGGGCGGCACCGCCGCCGCCATGCTGCGCCAGCAGGGATTCGAAGGCGACGTAAGCATCTTCGGCTCAGAACCGATCGGCCCTTACCATCGGCCCCCTCTCTCCAAGAGCTTGTTAAAGGGCGAGCTCGAGCAGCCGCTGCTGCCCAGAGACTTCTACCGTGAACAGCGGATCGATCTACGCGTCAGCACCCGCGTCGCGGCGATCGATCGCGAGACCCGGGCGGTGCGGCTCCTGGGAGGTGAGACGGTCCCGTTCGACATCCTGATCCTGGCGACCGGAGCAAAGGCGCGCCGGCTGACGATCCCTGGAATCGACCTCGAGCGCGTCTACGAGCTCCGGACGATCACCCACGCGCGGATCCTGCACGACGTCCTTACGCCGGGAAGCCGCCTCGTTATCGTCGGTGGAGGCTGGATCGGCCTGGAAGTAGCGGCCTCGGCCCGCGCGGCAGGCATCGATGTGACGGTGCTCGAGCGCGAGGAGCGACTGTTGGCGCGCGTCGCAAGCCCGGAGCTGTCGCGTTTTCTGACCGAGTATCACCGCGAGCGCGGCACAAAGATCCTGACGTCCGCCCATGTCAGCAAGCTCCGCGCGGGCGCCCGGAGCATGGTCGGGTCGGTGGTCCTTGATGACGGGCGTGAGATCAGAGCCGAACGCGTCCTGGTCGGGGTCGGGGCGGTCGCCGAGGATGGGCTTGCAAGCCAAGCCGGTCTGCCGTGTCAGGACGGAGTGATTGTCGACGCGGAGGCCCGGACGGCAGACCCGCGGATCTACGCGGTCGGCGACATGACGCGGCGCCCAGTGCCCTTCTACGACGGGATGTTCCGGCTGGAGAGCATCCCGAGCGCGATCGAGCAAGCACGCCAGGCAGTCGCCTCGATTCTCCGACAGCCGGCGCCTGCGCCAGAGGTCCCGTGGTTCTGGTCAGACCAATTTGACCTGAAACTTCAGATCGCCGGCGTGCTGATCGATGCAGACACCTCGGTCGTCCGCGGGAATGCCGCCAGCGGCCGCTTCGCCGTTTTCCACCTCAAGGGCAACCGCCTGGTCGCGATGGAGGGTGTCAACGTGCCAGCGGAGTTCATGGCCGCTAAAGGTTTCCTCCGCGACGAGATGCTCCTCGATCCTGACCGGCTGGCCGACGTCGCCGTCCCGCTGCCCGAGTCGGACAGCACGGTGGTGCCCGCGGAGCCGGAACCCGACGCGGAGCCGGCCGGTGCCGTCGGGCCGGGGGTGCCCGGTCCTGGCGGGAAGCCCGGCGAGCCGCGTGCCAGCTATGTCCAGGCCGACGGGAAGGTCGTCTCCGTCCAAGTCCCGGTAGGCATGACGGTGATGGAGGGTGCAGTGCGTAACAACCTGCCGGGTATCGTCGCGGAGTGTGGCGGCACCTGCTCGTGCGGCACGTGTCATGTCTACGTCGACGAGGAGTGGGTACACCTTCTAGCCGAGCCGGAGTTCGAGGAGGAAGAGCTGCTCGAGTTCATCGAGGGCGGCCAGGCCAACTCGCGACTCAGCTGCCAGATCCTGATGAGCGATGACCTCGACGGTCTGGTAGTGCGGATCCCCGCAGGCGCGAGCTCATGAACGGCTACTCGACGCATCCAGTCGATGATCCGGACCCCGGCGCGCAGCTCATCTCGATGATGCTCCGTTGGAAGCTCCCGCCGGAGTTTCTGGCCCATCGGCGGGCGACGCGCGAGCGGGGATCCAGGCTAGATGACGGTGGTCGGCGAAGCCGACCGTGAAAGGAGAACACGATGGCAACGCAGGTTTCAGAGCTGACGGTACCCGAGGAGATCGCGCGCGCTGTGATGCTCCCCGCGTCATACGCGGATCTGGACGGCACGGTATACCCGGCGTGGCGCTGGCTCCGAGAGAACCTTCCCCTCGGACTGGCCGAGCTTGAAGGCTACGACCAGATCTGGCTCGTGGCAAAGCACGCCACGAACCAGCACGTCCTTCGTAACGCGGACCTGTTTCACAACGCGGGCGTGAACATCATGCTCCAGCCACAGGCGGGCGACGCCTATCTGCGCGGCATCCTCGGCGGCACAACGCACGTTCTCAACAACCTTTCCTACATGGAGCCGCCCGACCACACGAACTACCGCAGGGCGCAGGCGCCTCGGTTCTTGCCAACGGAGGTTCGAAAGTTCGAGCCGCGTTTCCGGGAGATCGCCAAGCAGGCCGTCGATCGGTTCCTCGCGCAGGGCGACGGTGAGGTCGACGCGGTCGCGACGCTCTCGGCGCGCTACCCGCTCAACGCGGTGCTAGAGATGCTGGGCGTGCCTGCCGAGGACTACGAGCTGATGCTCAAGATCACTCAGGACACCTTCGGGGGCGATGACCCTGACTGGAAGCGCGACGACGTCCCGGCGACGCCGGAGGCGGCGGCTAAGCAATGGCAGATGGCGGTGGCCGCCGCGAGGTCGTATTTCGAGGCGATACGCGAGGATCGTCTGGCCAAACCACGCGATGACCTGGCGACCGCGATCATGACCTCGCGGCTCGACAACGACGAGCAGATGCCGGCGCATATTCAAGTCGATATGGCCCTGTCGATCGCCATCGCGGGGCACGACACGACCAACTCGGCCATCAGCGCCGGAATCGAGGGTCTCGCCCGATTCCCCGACCAGCTCACCCTGGCCCAGGAGAACCCGAAACTCATTCCTGGCCTCGCCGAAGAGTCGCTGCGCTGGGCCACGCCGGCCAAGCATTTCACGCGCGACTGTACTGCCGACACCGAGGTTGACGGAGTGCCGGTCAAATCGGGGGACCGCCTGATGTGTGCGTTCGTCTCGGCCAACTTCGACGAAGACGTGTTCCCCGACCCGCACCGGTTCGACATCACCCGTCGACCCAACCCCCACATGGCGTTCAGCTTCGGACCGCACGTCTGCCTGGGCCAGCATATCGCCAAGATCGAGATGCGAGCGCTGTTCGAGGAGCTGATTCCGCGCCTCGGGTCGCTCGAGCTGGCGGGCCCACCAGTGCTCAAGCAGTCGAACTTCGTCAGCGGCTTCAAACGGCTACCGGTCCGCTTCACGACGGCCTGAGGACGCGGTATTTAACCGGCGGGTCGGGCTCACCATCAAGTTAAGTAACAACGCGCGAACGCCTGTGGCATCTCGTGCCGAACGAGGAGTGGCGATGGGACGGTTGGATGGCAAGGTTGTAGTGATCTCCGGTGCAGCGCGGGGTCAGGGTCGTGCACATGCGGTAACGCTGGCGCGAGAGGGTGCTTCGATCGTGGCGTTCGATATCTGCGAAAGGCTGCAGCACCCACTGACCCCGGGAGCGACCGAACAACAGCTGAATGAGACGATGCGACTTGTCGAGGAGCAGGACCGGCGCTGTCTGATCCAGAAAGCCGATGCCCGCGACCTCACCGCGATGACCGCCTTGGCGGACCGCACCATCGACGAGTTCGGGCACGTGGACGCCCTTGTCGTGAACCACGGAATGTGGACGGTCGACAAGAACTCCTGGGCTCTCGAGGAAGACACCTGGAACGAGAACATCGACGTCTTGCTTACCGGAGCCTGGAAGGTGTGCAAGGCCTTCATCCCGAGGATCATCGACGGTGGCAAAGGTGGTTCGATCGTCCTCACGTCCTCATCGAACGGAGTCACGCCGCAGCCAGGCGCAATCGCGTACTGCGCCGCCAAGGCCGGCGTCATCATGATGATGAAGGTACTCGCCAAAGAGCTCGGCCCGGACGCCATCAGAGTGAACACGGTCAATCCAGGAGGGGTCGCTACCCCGATGCTGCTTGAGGGTGGCACGGTGGAGCGCGCCCTCGAGCTACACCCGGAATACATAGGTCGCAACCGTATGGCGCTACCCGAGGAATGGCTGCCACCTGAGAGCATCGCCGACGCGGTCCTCTGGCTCGTCTCGGACGAGGCCAGGTATGTCACCGGAACCTCGGTCACAGTCGACGCGGGCTGGAATAACTACTAGCCGCCCGCCGGCGCGATGGGCACGATGTCTTGATCGACAACGGTCCGCACTCGACCCGGGACTGCCCTATCGTGGTAGGCGTCCACGGTCCATGCTCAGGTGTACGCCGCGAGCACCCGGGCAGCCCGATCCGCCGCCGCTGACCAGGACGATCGCGCTGATGCCTCTATGCGTACAGCGCCTCGATCGTCTCGGCGTATTTCTTCACAATCACTCGTCGCTTGAGTTTCATCGTCGGCGTGAGCTCGTCTCCACCCGGAGCCCAGAACCCGGGCAGCACCGCATAGGCCTTTATCTGCTCTACCCGCGCAAGCCGCTCGTTGCCACTCTGTACTGCTGCGGCGATTGCCTCCTGCACGTACGTGGCGTGCGGTAGCTCGCGGGGCTCGGTGGGCAGCGCATGCTGGTCTCTCGCGCGCGACACAGCGTCCTCGTCGAGCACGATCAGCGCCGTCACGTAGTTGCGCGCCTCACCGATCGCAACCACCTGGGCAATCAGCGGCGAGGCCTCCCCGATCGCGCCCTCGATGCGAGCCGGGGACATGTTCTTCCCGGCGCTGTTGATGATGATCTCCTTCTTGCGATCGACGATCGTCAGGTAACCATCCTCGTCTGCCACCGCGATGTCGCCCGAGTGCAGCCAGCCGTCGGCGTCGATCGCCTCGGCCGTGCGCGTGGGGTCGTCGCGGTAGCGCTTTGTCACGTTCGGCCCGCGCACCAGGATCTCCCCGTCGTCGGCGAGTCGGATCTCCACTCCCGGTATCGCGACACCGACCGTGCCGAGCTTGATCCGGTCCGGCGGGTTCGACGTGCTTAGGACGCACTCCGACATCCCCCACAGCTCGGCGACTCGAATGCCGATCGCATGGAAGAACTCGAGAACGGTGTAGGGCGACGGCGCCGCGGCGACGCCTGCCCACTCGAGCTGATCGAGGCCGAGTTGCTCGCGCACGCCGCCCAGCAGCCGCTCGTGCTCGTCGCTGAGCACCGGTGCGGCCTCTGCGGCCTGCTCGCCGCGCACTCGTGCGAGCCCGGCCTGAAGCGCCGCGGGCAGCCCACCCGACGCATCGGACTCGATCAACGCCGTCGCTCCCGCGCAGAGCTTTTCGTAGATCCGCGGAACCCCGAAGAACCGAGTGGGTCGCGTTCCGACTATCGCTGCGGCGAGTTGCTTTGGGTCGGCACAGGCCGTGATCGAGTATCCGAAAGTCAGAGAGGAGTAATGGCTTACGTACCGCTCGGCGATGTGGGCCATCGGAAGGTAGGAGACGACGCGACCGTTCGGGGAGACCGGGGCAAGCCGTTGAAGGCAATTCAGTCCGAACAGCAGTCCGCCGTGCGTGTGCTCGACTCCCTTTGGATCCCCCGTGGTTCCGGAGGTGTAGACGAGCGTGGCGACATGATCCGGGCCGACTCGGCGCCAGGCGGCGTCGAAGTCGAAGTCCGAATCGCCGATCGCTTCCAGCCCCGCGAGCGTCAACTCCGGACCATCTCCCTCCACCACCACGAGGTGCTCGAGCGCCGGATGCAATACCTGTGTGGCCCGCGATCGTTCTAGGTAGCCGGGCTCGGTCACCAGAACGCGCGCCCCCGAGTTCCGGAGCAGAGGAACGATCTGCTCCGGCGGATTGGTGTGGTAGACGGAGAACGGCGTGGCGCCGAGGTGTATCGCGGCGATATCGACGAGGTGGAACTCGGGGCGGTTGCCGAGCAGCAGGGCCACGGTGTCGCCCTCGCCGACGCCAAGGGACGCGAGTCCTCCGGCGATCGAACGCACACGCGCCAGGTACTCGCTCCACGTAAGCCTGACACTCCCGTCGGGGCTCCTCAGCGCAACGCGCTCGCCGCCGGCCGAGGCAGTCCGCTGGAATGCCTCGCAAAGATTGCCCGAGGCGAGCGCGGCAGCTGCCACGGCTTGCAGATCGGGCGCGGTTGTCGTAGCCAAGGTCCCACTCCTCCTCGCGTTGCAGAGGTGGGTGACGATTGCAACGCGCATTTCTCCCGCCAACGCCTTGGCGGGAGAGCGCGATACCTCGTCGGGGTTAGGCGGGACCCGGTC
>Ga0318534_10000658_pt1 | contig 12136 bp, 10 predicted proteins | sample GRESIP117b4f26_FD_202502 | JGI IMG/M metagenome (GOLD analysis project Ga0318534, IMG submission 202502) | Tropical soil microbial communities from Luquillo Experimental Forest, Puerto Rico - GRE.SIPMG.117b4f26 | ecosystem: Environmental > Terrestrial > Soil > Tropical forest > Bulk soil...
TACCTAGGCCGGCGGGTGCTGGTGGAACAGCGCGGCTGGTTCGACGACCAGCAGGTCGCCGCGCTGCGTTCGTCGGAGTACGGCGTCCGTCAGTGCACCGGGGCGACGTGCCAGGTGCCGGGCCTGCCCGCTGGTCAGCTCCGGGCAGTGCCGGCTCGCCGAGCAGGCAGACCTGATCGTGAACCTGCTCCCGGGCGGCGAGCCGCGCATGCCGCGGTCCACGCACTGGCCCACAAGGCGGCCGGCGGGACGAACCGGGCCTGATGCCGAAAGTCCCCGGAAACACACACCGAAGTCCCGTCACGAGACGGCCGTTGGCCCTAAATCCCCGGGTACCCAACGCTCACACTGCAATCTATGTGACCTCTGGAAGGAGCAGCGGAATGAAGGCAGCCGTCGTCACCGAGTTCAAGCAGCCGCTGATCATTGAGGACCGGCCGATTCCCGAGCCCGGGGAGGGGCAAGTGCTGGTGAAGATCGAAGCCTCGGGCCTGTGCCACACCGACATGCACGCCGCGAACGGCGACTGGCCCGTTAAGCCCACGACGCCGTTCGTCCCCGGCCACGAAGGCGTGGGCATCGTCACCCGGGTCGGCCGGGGGGTTACCCGAGTCGGCGAAGGCGACCGGGTCGCCATCCCGTGGCTCGGCTGGGCCTGCGGGGAGTGCGAGTACTGCATGACCGGCTGGGAGACGCTGTGCGAGCGGCAGCAGAACTCCGGCTACTCCGTGGACGGCGGGTGGGCTGAGTACGCCCTGGCCTCAGCGTCCTATGTGGGCAAGGTCCCGGCGGGCATCGACCCGTTCGAGGCCGCCCCGCTGACCTGCGCCGGGGTCACGACCTACAAGGCCGTGAAGGTGTCCGGGGCACGCTCGTCCAACCTGGTTGCGATCTTCGGGGTCGGGGGTCTGGGCCACCTGGCGCTGCAGTACGCGCTGATCGCCGGCGCGCAGGTGGTGGCGGTGGACCTGTTCGACGAGAAGCTGAAGATGGCCAGGGAACTGGGCGCCGCCTACACGGCGAACGCCCGCGAGGAGGACCCGGCCGCCGCGATCAAGGCTCTGGGCGGCGCGGATGCGGCGATCTCCCTGGCCGTCTCCCCGAAGGCCTTCGAGCAGGCCTACGGCTCACTGCGCCGCGGTGGCACCCTCGTGTTCGTCGGGCTGCCCGCCGACAACTTCATCAAGCTGCCCATCTTCGAGACCGTGCTGAACGGGACGAAGGTGCTCGGCTCGATCGTGGGCACCCGGGTCGACCTGCAGGAGGTCTTCAAGCTCCACGCGGCGGGAAAGACCGAAGTCGTCTACGAGCGGCGCCGGCTGGAGGACGTCAACTCAGCGATCCACGAAGTGGAGACCGGACAGGTCAAGGCCCGGCTCGTCTTCGACCTCCGGTAGCAACCCCGGGTCGCCGTGCCCCCTCGGTTCTCGTCAGGCCCTGACGAGCTGATCGATCCTGTCCAGGGTCTCCTCAAGGCCGCGGGCCAGCTCCGCGCTGGCTTCCGGCGGAACGTCTGGGATGACCACCCGGACGGTTACCCGCGAGCCCGCACCGTGCCCGGTCACGGTAAGGACACCCCGGTAGCCGCTAAGCCGAGGACTGTCCCACGACAGGCGGCGCGCGGCATCGTCGGCGACGAACCCGCCACGAGTGTCGTAGTCATGACCGTGGGATTCACCCCGAAGCTGGACGCTATCGTCGCCGGACGGCTGGCTGGACGTGGTAGTGGGCACCCATTCGGCCAGTCGCTTCCGGTCCGAAACCAGGCGCCAGACGACCTCCGGCGCAGCACCCACTTCCCGCGACTTCTCGAAATCCATGGCGCCCTCCGTCTACCAGCCGTGCGGCGTATTCCAGCCGCCGCCCGATTACAGCCACTGACGTTCGTGAATCGTAGCCGCGTCCAGCGGACCGCCGTCTGGCATGCCGGCCACCGGCTGCCAGCGAAGGTCCCGGCGACGGCCGTTACTCACTGACGATGGCTCGCAGGATGTTGAGTTTGGCTGCCCGCCGGGCGGGACGGACGGCGGCGAGAATGCCGCCGAGGGCAGCGAGGATGACGATGGCCACCATGGTCCGGTACGGGATGCTCACGGCGCTGGTGCTGAGCAGGTTGAGGGCGTGGGTGATGGCCCAGCCGAAGGACACGCCGATGAGGAGCCCGAGCACGGTGCCCTGCAGGGCGATGACGACCGACTCCAGGTGGATCGTCGAGCGCAGCTGGCGTCGTGTCATGCCGACGGCCCGCAGCAGGCCGATCTCCTGGATCCGCTCGAAGATGGACAGCGCGAGCGTGTTGCCGATGCCGAGCAGGGCGATGACTACGGCGAGCGCCAGCAGGACGTAGATCAGGCCGAGGATCTGGTTGATCGGCTGCGCGGTCTGGGCCTTGTACTGCGCCTCGTTGAGGACCGTGGCCCCAGGGTAGTGACTGGTGACGGTCTTGACCGCGGCCAGGGCAGCGGCCGACGAGACACCGGGCGCCTTCTTGACGAACACCTGATAGTCGTACTGGTTGGTGAAGTTCGCCTGGTAGGCGCTGATGCCCAGGAAGTAGTTCCCGGCCGGCTCGTTGGAGCCGTAGATCAGCGCGACGCGCAGGAGCCTGGTGCCGGTGGCGAACTGGACGGGGATATAGCTGCCGATCTTGAGGTGGTGGTCGGTGGCCTGCGTCTTGTAGACGGCGATGGCGTCGCGGCCGAGGTTGTTCTGGTTTCCCTGCAGCGGCTGGACGTCGAAGATGCCGAAGGCCGTCGTGGGATCGACGCCCACGACCTGCTGGACGCTGCCCTCGATCTTGGCCATTCCTACTCTCACGCCGGTGGCCAGGGCGACCTGGGGAAGCTGGTTAACGCGCCGGGCCAGGCTGGGGTCGAAGCCGCCGCCCATGCCCGCACCGGAGTCGATGACGAAGTCACCGGTGAAGGACCGGTTGACGACGGTATTGATCGCCGCCTGGGTGGAGGAGGCGAAGATGGTGATGAAGCTGACCAGGCCGACGCAGATCATCAGCGCCGACGCGGTGGCGGCGGTGCGCTTGGGGTTGCGCATGGCGTTCTCGCGGGCAATGGTGCCGGCGACGCCCCGGACGGCCGGCAGCGGCGCGCCGAGCACCCGGCTGAGCGGCAGCGCCACGGTGCGCCCGAGGATGGCCACCCCGAAGAAGACAAGGCCCGCCCCGGCACCGACGAGCAGCACCGGGCTGTGCACGTGCGCGAACAGGCCGGTGAACAGGGCGGCGACCCCGGCCGCGAGTATTCCGGCGCCGGCGAAGACGCGCTGCTTGGACCCGTACCCGGAGCTCGTCGCGACGCCGTCTTGCATGGCGGCGATGGGCGCGACCTTGCCCGCCTTGCGGGCCGGCGACAGGGCGGCGACCACCGTTACGCCGGTGCCGACCAGAAGGCCGACGATCACGGTGCGGACGGCGAAGACGATGCCGCCGGCCGGAATGCCGAGGCCCAGGGCACCGAGGAGGGCCTTGAGAGCGCCGGCCACCGCCACCCCCAGCGCGAGGCCCACGGCCGATGCCAGCAGCCCGACCACGACCGCTTCGAGCAGCACCGCGGACAGGACCTGACGGCGGGACGCGCCCACGGCGCGGAGCAGGCCGTTTTCCCGGGTGCGCTGGGCCACGGTGATCGAGAACGTGTTGAAGATCATGAATGCGCCGACCAGGAGGGCGGCGAGGGCGAACACGATGAGCAAGGTGTTGAAGAAGCCCAGCGCGTTCATGATGGTGGACCGGTCCTCCCTGGCGGCCTGCTGGCCGGTGACCGCTTGCAGGCCGGCCGGAAGCGCCGTTTGCAGGTTCCGCGCCAGCTGGATTTGCGACACCCCGGGCTGGGCGACGAACGAGATGCTGTTGAACTTGCCCGGGGCCGCGACCAGCCGGTGAAGAGCACCACGGATGCCCCGCCCGGGCTGTCGGCGGTGCCGAAACCGACGATGCCCACGACCCGGACCCGTTGCGGCGGTCCGTTGGCCAGCACGGTGGCGGTGTCTCCCACCGCAAGGTGACCGTCCCGCGCGCTCTTGGCGTCGATCGCGACCTGCCCGGGAGCCTGCGGGGCGTGCCCTGCCACCAGGTGGAACGGGTTGAGCGCAGCGACCTGGTCCCAGTTGCCGCCCAGGGCCGGGGCGCCCGTGGCCGGGTTGCCCAGGGCGTGCCCGTTCTTCCCGATCAGCCTGGTGTAGCCGAAGATGGTGCCCTCGTCCGCGGCCACGCCCTTGACCGTGCGGAGCGAGCCGACCAGGCTGGCGTCCACCAGGGGTCGCTGCGCGCCAGTGCCCTGGATCCCGGTGAAGGCCGCCTTGGCCCGGACAACCGCCGCGGTCCCCTTGTAGACGGTCCCGTACAACCCGCCGAAGGTCTGGCTGATCGTGTCGGTCAGCACCAGCGTCCCGGCGATGAGCGACACCCCGAGGATAATGGCCAAGGCGGTAGCGGCCAGGCGGCGCCGGTGGGCTAGCAGTCCGCGGGTAATGATCCTGACCATGGCGCTTCACTCCCCGAACTTCTTCATCCGCTCCAGGACCCGCTCGGCCGTCGGCTCGTGCATCTCGTCCACGATCCGGCCGTCGGCCAGGAACACGATCCGGTCGGCGTAGCTGGCAGCCATGGGGTCGTGAGTGACCATGACGATGGTCTGGTGCATGTCGTCCACGGCCCGCCGCAGGAACTTGAGCATCTCGGTACCCGCATGCGAGTCCAGATTCCCGGTGGGCTCATCGGCAAAAATAATCTCAGGCCGGGTGACCAGTGCCCTGGCCACCGCGACCCGCTGCTGCTGCCCCCCGGACAGCTCATGCGGCCGGTGCTTGAGCCGGTCGGCGATGCCCAGGGTCTGGATGACCTGCCCGATCCAGTCCTGGTCACCCCGGCGGCCGGCCAGCAGCAGCGGCAGCATGATGTTGTCCGCCGCGTTCATGGTCGGCACCAGGTTGAACGACTGGAACACGAAGCCGACCCGGTCGCGCCGCAAGCTGGTGAGCCGCTGGTCGTTGAGCGTGCCGAGGTCGGCATCCCCGATGAAGGCCTGGCCCGAGGTGAGATTATCGAGGCCGGCCACGCAGTGCAGCAGGGTCGACTTCCCCGAACCGGACGGGCCCATGATCGCAGTGAAGCGGCCGGTCATGAACTCGACCGAGACGCCGTCCAGGGCGCGTACCTCGATCTGGCCCGTGCCGTAGATCTTGACCGCGTCCACGGCCCGGGCCGCAGCTTTCTGTGCCACCCCCGAGGGGACGGGCGTGATGACGGTGGCCACGGCGAACTCCCTTCCGCCTCGAACGGGGAACGCAGTTCGCAGATCCCCTGGGCCATGACCGTGCCTGCGCCCCGCAAACGCCCGGGGCCGATTCACTCCGTTGTCATCACGGTTCACCCGGCACAACCGGGATCCACGTGCCGGAAGTCCCTAACCATGAAGGCGAAAGACCCCGCCTGGGGATCGGCCCGAGGATGGGCCGAAGGTCCTCGGGGACAGGCCGTTCTCCCCTGCCAGCTCGGGCCAAGGCCTGCTGGCATGAGGTTACGGACTGTTATCCGGGAGGCCGCCATGGCTGGCACAACGTACGGAATTCTGCTCGGATACGACGGCTCGGCCGGCAGCGACCGGGCGCTGAGCTGGGCGGCCCGGGAGGCGAGGTCGCGGGGGACGGTGCTCACGGTCTGCCTGGCGTGGACCGAATGGTACGACGCGCGGCCGGGATCGGCGGAGCCGCCTGGTGACGGTGTCGCCGATCATGCGAGGAAGGCCGCGGAGCAGGTCGCCGCCCGGGGGCTGCGCGCGGCGCAAGATCTCCTGGGCGCCCAGAACGCGCGCCTGCTGGCGGTCTACGGGTCGCCTGCGGCCGTGTTGTGCGACCACAGCTTGGCCGCCGACATGGTTGTGGTGGGCTCGCGCGGCCGCGGCGGCATGTCCGGGCTGCTGCTGGGATCGGTCGGCCTGCAGGTCGCCGCGCATGCGCCCGGACGGGCGGTTGTGGTACGCGGGCACTGGCGGCGGAACGGCTACATTCCGGGCCCGGTCGTGCTGGGCGCCGACGGCTCCGCGTGCTCGCGGGCTGCCGCGGCGTTCGCCTTCGAGGAGGCCGAACTTCGGCATGCCCCGCTGCTGGCCGTGTGCGCCCTGGCCGACACGCCAGGATGCCTGGGTGGCGCGGACCGGCTACAGGACGGATTCGAGAACCTCATCAGCCAGTTCGAGAAGGAGCATCCGGAGGTCACGGTGCTCCGGCAGGTCTCGCCCGGCAGCCCGCGTCCCGCGTTGCTGGAAGCGGCACACCGCGCCCAGATGCTGGTCGTTGGCGCCCGGGGGCTAGGCGGCATCCGGGGCATGATGCTCGGCTCGGTCAGCCACGCGGTGGTGTACCACGCACCATGCCCGGTCGCGGTGGTGCATGGATCATGATCGGCACCCGGGTGCTCCGGAGACTGAAGCTGAGGGTTAGTGATGGGAAGAGGCGAGAACGATGAATGCCAGGGTGGCGGACGTCATGGCCAAGGATGTGGTGGCGGTCCGCGCGAGTGCGTCGTTCAAGGAGATTGCCGCCCGGCTGCGCGAGCAGCGGGTTAGCGCATTCCCCGTCCTGGATGCCGACAACAAGGTGATCGGCGTGGTGTCAGAGGCGGACCTGCTGCCCAAGGAGGCACGGGAGGCCGGTTACGAGGGCCATCCGGGCCCGCTGTCCGGCATCCGGCACCGTAGCGAGCAGCACAAGGCCACGGCCGTGACTGCGGCCGGCCTGATGAGCCGCCCACCGGTCACCGTCCGCCCGCATGACCTCCTCAGCCATGCCGCCCACCTCATGTACGACCACCAGGTCCGCTGCCTGCCGGTCGTGGACATGGGCGGCCGCCTGGCCGGGATGATCAGCCGCGCGGACGTGCTGGGCGTCTTCGGCCGGCCGGACGAGGAGATCCGCCGCGAGATCATCGACACGGTCATTGTCACGCAGTTCCTCGCCGACCCGGCCAGGTTCACGGTGACCGTTGCGGATGGTGTGGTGACGCTCGGGGGCGTCCCGGAGACTGCGGTGGTGGGCCGGCAGGTCGCCAGCGCGGTGCAGCATATGGAGGGCGTGATCGCCGTGCGCGAGGAGTTCACCTACTTCCCTGGAGCTGCCACTTGAGGGAGGGGTCATGGCTATTTCCTCACCACCTCGTCGCGGTGGGCAGGCGGCACCGCACCGCCAGCGGGCCCTTATCACTGCCCTTGTCCTGGCCGTCATCGCCGTCCTCGTCCTGGCCGCAGCCGTGGTGGCGCTGCTAGCCCGTGGGGGGCCGTCGAGTCCGGGAGTGCAGGGGTCGGGTGTGCCGGCCGCACAGTCGCGTGCCCTGGCCAGGTTCAGCAGCCTTGATCTAGCGGGCAGCAACAACGTCACCGTCGTCGTCGGCGGGCGCCAGTCAGTTGTCGTGCACGCGGACAGCAACCTTATCCGTTACGTCACGACCCGTGTCGTGGCCGGGACCCTGGTGATCGGGACCACCGGCAGCTTCACCACAAGAAGTCCGATGGGCGTCGAAGTCAGCGTGCCATCACTGGCAGCGGTGAGACTGAGCGGCAGCGGCGATATATCCGTGACTGGGATCGAGGCCCGGCAGCTGACCGTCATGCTGTCCGGCAGCGGCGTCCTTTCCGCCAACGGAACCACCTCCCGGCTTGACGTTACCGTCGGCGGCTCGGGTCTGGCCCAGCTCAGCGATCTCGTGGCTCGCGACGTCCGCGCGGTCGTCACCGGCTCGGGCCTCATCCGCGTGACCGCCACAGCAAGCCTGAACGCGGCGGTGCCCGGCACCGGTGCGATCATCTACGGCGGCAATCCGCCCCACGTGATCAGCAGCGTCACCGGCACCGGGGCCGTGACCCGCGGATGAGGTCGATGTCCTCGAGCGTCGGCCAGGGCGGTCAGAGCAATTGCCGCAGGAAGGGGTCGTGGGCCTGAACCGGCGTCAGCCGGATCCGGGCACCGTAGGCGGATACGCCGTCCGCGCGGGCGATGACCGGACTGAGGTCGAGCTCCGCGACCTCGGGGAGGTCATCGGCCAGCCGGGACACTCGCAGCAGGATCTCCCGCAGGACCGCCAGATCGGCTGGTGGCGCGCCATCATAGCCAAGCAGAACCGGCGCTGAGCGGATTGAGCGGACGAGCTCCTCGGCGTCGCTGTCGGTGAGCGGGGTGAGCCGCGCCGCCCGATTGGCCAGCTCGCCTGGGCCAACTCCGCCTCGCCCGAATATCACCAGTGGGCCGAAGACGGGCTCCTGGGCGACGCCGATCATGACCTCGGTGCCGCTCAGGCGGCCAGCAGCGCCGGCGGCGGGCGTGCGGCTGGCCAGCGGGATACCGTAGCAGCTCAGTAGCCTGATCACCTGGTCGGAAGGCAACCAGCCGCCCCGAGGTGGCCGGGCCAGGAGTTCTCGCACCAGCTCTCGCGCGTCATCGGTCTTCACATCGCTGAACTCCGGAACCTGCCCCGATGGACGCGCGCGCCAGGCACCGTAGGCGGCGGCGCGCGCCAGCGCGCGGGCGGCGGCCTCGGGGTCGGCGTAGGCGGGTACGGAGCCGGTTCGGCCTGCGGTCCCTCCCTGCGCGCTGTCGGCGGACCGGGGGAGCAGCCGGACGGCCTCAGCCTGGTCGAGGACGACCGCAGCGAGCGGGACGCCAACCTCGGCGGCGCGGAGCGCGCTGATCAGGTCACCGGTGGCGGCGGTCGGCAGCACGAGCGCGAGGACCGCGTCCACTCCCGCGTCAGCGGCCACGAGTTCCAGGCAGCGCCGGAACGACGTTTCGGCGACGGCCACGGTCGTATTCACGGGCCCGGCCACGGCTCCGCCCGCCGGTACCAGCGCACGCAACCGCCGCCGGGTCTGCGCGCTCAGCTTGTGAACCGTCAGGCCGGCGTCGGTGCAGGCGTCGGCGGCCAGGACTCCGGCACCACCGATGTTGGAGATCACCGCAACGCGGCGGTCGGCTGGGGGAGGCTGGCTGGCGAGCAACGCGGCGGCGTCCATCAGCTCGCCCAGGCTGCCGGTGGCGACGATGCCGGCCTGTTCGAAGAGAGCCTCTCGCGTGACGAGCGGTATGGCCGCCGCCGCCTCAGCGTGACCGGCAGCAGCCTGCTGCCCGGCCTCCGACCTCGGGGCCTGCATGGCCAGGACCGGCATCGTACGGCCGACCCGCCGCGCAGTGCGGGCGAATTCACGCGGGTTGCCGAATGATTCGATGTAGAGCAGCGCCAGCCTGGTCGTATTATCCTGCTCCCACCACATCAGCAGATCATTGCCGGAGATGTCATACTTGCCGCCCACCGAGGCAAAGGAGGAGATCCCCAGTCCGAGCCGGGACAGGCGGTCGACCAAGGCGAAGCCCGGCCCGCCGGACTGCATTACCAGACCGACCGCTCCGGGTACCGGATGACGGACGGCGAAGGTGGCGTCCAGGCCGATGCCGGGCACGGCGATGCCGAAGCAGTTCGGGCCGACCAGCCGCATGCCGTAACGGCGGCAGGCGGCCAGCAGATCGGCGCCTTGCCCGGCGTCCAGGCTGGCGGTGACCACCACCAGGGCCTTGACGCCGCGCCGACCGCATTCGTCGGCCACAGCGGGCACGGCGCCGGGCGGCACGGCGATCACTGCCAGGTCGACCGGCTCAGGCAGGGCAATGACTGACGGCAAGCACGGCACGCCCTCCATCCGGGTGGCGTGCGGGTTGACCGCGTAAACCCTTCCCCCGTAGCCGCCGGTGACCACGTTGTGCAAGACGGCCCGGCCGACGGTCCTGGCGCGGCGGCTGGCGCCGACGACGGCCACCGAATCCGGCCGGAACACGTGGCGCAGGCTGGCTACGTCGGCCTGGGCCTCCCGTCGGGCGACCGCGCGCTGATAAGGCTCCCCGGATGGCCCTGTCGCCACCCGGGGCAGGTCGCAGGCGAGCTCGATCACTTCGCCGCCTGCCCGGCGCCGGGCGCTCAACCCGGCGTCGGCAAAGAGCTTCAGCATCTTGGCGTTCTCAGCCAGGACCGGGCCGGTGAAGGTCCGCACGCCCTGATGACGGGCGGCCGACCCGAGGTGCTCGAGCAGCAGCGTGCCAACACCTCGCCCGTGCATATCGTCGGCCACGGCCAGGGCGATCTCGGCCGCGCCCTCCCCGAGGACCTCATAGCTCCCCACGCCGACGAGCTCAGCGCCTCTCAGGGCGAGGAGCGCCAGATGGTCCGGAGCTGGCATGCGGCTCACCCGTTCGGCCTCACGCTGGGCGGACAGCTTGCCGAGGCCGAAGGAGCGCCGGTACTCGTTGCCGGGGGACATCGCCTGGTGCATCGTCTTAACCAGCCTGAAATCGGCTGGCGTGGCGGGCCGGATCTCGATCGCCGTGCCGTCCGCCAGCAGCGCGTACGCGCTGGCCAGGCTGCCTTGCACCAGCCGGTCGCCCGCTGAACCGCTCATCATGACCTCCAGCCAGACCGCGATCGCGCCCTTGCCCTGCCGTCCGCGCAGACCGGCTCGCTCACTTACATGGTCGGCCGTGGTGGTCCTGGCATGCACCGGTCCGAGGTCCCCAGGCGGCAGGCCGTTAGCCCCCAAACGGGACCAGCGAAGGGACGTTCGGCCCTCTTGCCAGCGGCACGGCCGGCAAATGCTTGGTGACGGGCGAACTGTGTGGCCCCGGCCGGCCGCGAGGCTGCGGCCGATGCTCGTTGCGCTGTCGTCGTCCCTGCCCGCTACCGCGACCAGCCACCCCGGCGCCCCGCTGGTATTCCTGACCGGACGGGACGCCAACGCGATCGGGTTCGGTGACTCGGTGCTCAACGGCATGAACTGGGCGGCGCAGGCGTTCCGGCAGCTGAACCGGACCACGGACCTGATGTTCGTCGACCAGCGCACCCCCGGATCGGGGCTGCAGACCTGTCCGGGCTGATGAACTGGCTGTCCAGCCCGGCCGCGATCCAGGCTGCGGCCCGCCGTTGTCTGGCCTCGGCGAGCCGGGACCCGCGCCCTGGCCGGCGAGCCCATGCCCTTCCCCGCACCCTGAAGCCGGGCCAGACGGAGGCTCCGCCAGGAATCTCCTTGACGGGATCCCCCAGTGCTTGTGAGAGCAGCTTGCTCCCGTATCGGGCCGCCGGCAGGAGCCTAAGGTCCCGTACCGGCAGGTGAACGGCCATGGCCCGCGCCTGGCGGGATGCAGGCGACTCGTTTCTCGACATCGGCCAGATTCAGTGGGCACGGCCGGACGCGCACGTCGCGATCGGGGTCTCCGACCAGGGATCGACGTCCACGCCGATCTACACCAACCACGGCTAATCGCGCCGGTAACCCACCCGCACGCGCTCGGGCGGCCTGCCGGACCAGGTGGTCGCGCTCGGCGACGTCCGTGGCCCGACGGGCGGCAGCCGCGTAGGCGGTAGCGGCGGCCTGGAAGTCGCCGTCGAGCTCGTGCAGGTGGCCGCGGACCGCATGCCACCGGTGACGGTCGCCGAGCACCTCGCGCAGCCGGTCGGTCTCGCGCAGCCCCGCGGCGGCGCCGAGGACGTGGCCGACCGCGACCGCGCGCCCGAGCACCGCGGCGGGGTCCTGGCGTACCGGGTCGCCGGTAAGGGCGACCAGGTCGTCGTACCAGGCGAGGATCTGCGGCCAGTCGGTCTCCTCGGCGCTGGCCGCGTCGTCGTGCAGGGCGGCGATGGCGGCTTCGACCTGGTAGCGGCCGGGGCGCGCAGCGGCCAGCGCCGACTGCAGGACGCGCACGCCCTCGGCGATCTCGCGGGTGTCCCACAGGCCGCGATCCTGCCGGTCGAGCGTGACGATGCGACCCTGTTCGTCGAATCGCGCCGGGAGACGGGCGTGATTGAGGAGCATCAGCGCGAGCAGCCCCCTCGCCTCCGGTTCCTCGGTGGCGAGGGTGAGCTGGCGGGCGAGCCGGATCGCCTCGCCGGCCAGGTCCACCCGGCCCGCGTGGCCGGCCGTGTAGGCGAGGTAGAGCACGCGCAGCACGACGGCGAGGTCGCCAGGCTGGTCCAGGCGGCGCCCCCGCAGGGCGCGCTTAGCCCGGCTGATCCGCTGCGCCATTGTCGCCTCCGGCAGGTAGAAGGCGTCGGCGATCTCCCGGGTGGTGAGGCCGCCGACGGCGCGCAGGG
>Ga0318534_10000665_pt1 | contig 12100 bp, 13 predicted proteins | sample GRESIP117b4f26_FD_202502 | JGI IMG/M metagenome (GOLD analysis project Ga0318534, IMG submission 202502) | Tropical soil microbial communities from Luquillo Experimental Forest, Puerto Rico - GRE.SIPMG.117b4f26 | ecosystem: Environmental > Terrestrial > Soil > Tropical forest > Bulk soil...
GCGCCTAGTGGTCTGTCGGTGAATTAGTATGGTAGTTTGTAGTATGCCTGTTATGACAGCTGTGGCGTTGCCGGTCAGCGATTCTGAGCGGGGCGAGTTGGAGCGGATGGCGGCCTCGACGTCGTTGCCGCATCGACAGGTGGTGCAGGCGAGGGCCTTGTTGTGGGCTGCTGAGGGGGTGGCCAACGAGGAGATTGCGCGCCGGGCCGGGGTGGACTCGGACACGGTGCGGCGGTGGCGGCGCCGGTTCGTCGAGCAGGGCAGCGCCGGGGTCGGGGTGATCGCCAAGGGTCGTGGTCGCAAGTCGAATCTGGCGCCGGGCACCGTCGAGGAGGTGCTGCGGTTGACTCATCAGCACCGCCCCGATGACGGGTCGACGCATTGGAGTACCCGCACTTTGGCCGCACGTGTCGGCGTCGGTAAGGACACGGTGGCCAAGATCTGGGCTGATCACAACCTCAAACCGTGGCGGGTCGAGACCTTCAAGGTGAGCAACGATCCGCGGTTTGAGGAGAAACTGGTCGATGTCGTTGGCCTGTACATGAATCCGCCAGCGCGGGCGGTGGTGTTCAGCTTCGATGAGAAGACGCAGTGCCAGGCGTTGGACCGCACCCAGCCATCGTTGCCGATGAAACCGGGCCGGGCCGGGACGATGACCCATGACTACAAGCGCAACGGCACGATCGACTTATTCGCGGCGATGAACATCGCCACCGGTGAAGTGCTCACCGATCTACGCAAAGGCCACACCGGCGCCGACGTGTTGGGGTTCTTCAAACAGATCGACGCTTCGGTCCCGCGCGGTTTGGGTGTGCATGTGGTGCTCGACAACCTCTCGGCTCATTCCACACCAGAGATCGCGAAATGGTTGACGCACAAGGATCGTCGGCGCTGGCATCTGCACTACACCCCGACCTCGAGTTCGTGGGTGAATCTCGTCGAACGCTGGTTCAAAGAACTCACCGACAAACGCCTACGCCGTGGCACCTTCACCAGCGTCGCCGATCTTAGCTCGGCCATCACCACCTGGGCCGAGCATTGGAACACCGACCCCAAGCCCTTTATCTGGAAAGCCCCCGCCGCCGACATCATCGCCAAGGTCCAACGCGGCCGCGCCACCCTCCACCAGATCAATACGCAGACGGACCACTAGCGAGGCAACCGTTTCGTGCGCGAACTGGCGGACAAGCGCAAGGTGTGCATTGTCGGGGTAGATCGTGACACCCTGCGGGAATGGTGGTGGCCCGTCATAGGTCAGATTTCCCGTGATGGCAAGCGCCTTCGCATACCGCCCGGCGCAGAGAACCTCGTAGTAGCTTTCAAGCACAGCGTCGACATGAGCGCCACCGTCCTTGTTCGCGACGCTCAGAATGATCTTCTTTCGGGTGTAGTTGACTCCGTCATGCACGAACACCGGCTCCCCATCCCACCACTGAGTGAGAGAAACCGGCGTGAATGAGTTACCGAGGAGGGGCTTCGCTGCAACAGGAGACGGACTGGTCAGGTCGATCACCTGGGCGAGGTAGTCAACCACGTCATTGTGTCCCCGCGAACTCGACAACATGCTCGTGTTCTTCAGGTCAAGGTCGGTTAGCAACGAAGTGCTCGACCTTGTGTCGTGAAAGACAACCCGCATCGATGTGGCGAGCCGAAGACTCTCGTCTTCATGCCCGGCGTCGTAGTCCCGCGATGACCGTTCAAGGAACCCGATGTGGCTGCCGAGTAGCTTCTGATAACGCACCTGATCGCTCATATCGACACGGTACGCATGGGCCGCCTCACCAGCGCCGCCCAGTCAGCGTGGCTCTGCTCCAAGTGCGTGCCGTCGAGTTGGCGCACGAATTCCGTTCTCGCAGCGAGGATCTTGGAAGCGCGGCGAGTCTTCACACCGACAAGCGCATTGAGCGCCGCCCTGGTCTGCTCGTCCAGGCCGTTGCACTCGGGCGCTGCGGCCATGCTGCCGTCGAGGATGCCTGTCAGCGCCCGCTCAAATGTGTTTCGTAGCACCGTTTCTGACGGTAGCTCAAGCAGCAGCGTCACCTGGATCCCGGCCTTCTCGCGGCTGGGTGACCAGCTAGCCTGACGCAGCTCGCGGACCTACAGCGAGTCATCGCCTGCCTCGCGAAGATCGTGGATGATTTGATGACCGAAAGTGCTCACGTCAAAAATCCGAACGGCACCGCCGATGACCATCGTGGAGGGAATGACAACCCCGGTCTGGATAAGGGTGGCGCAGACAGGCGTTGGCTCAGCGTCACTGGCAATACCTAACGCGTTGTGTCGTGCTTGCTCGTCGCTGCTCAAATCACTGTCAGTAGCCACGCGGACCAGACGGGCCAGGGCGCGGATATGCACGGGTTCCAGTTGTGACAAGGCCATCACCGTTAAGTTGGCCGGGTCGACGGCTTCATCATTGTCAAAGGCATTCCCCACGGCTCTAACGAGCAATTTCCGTTTCGCCTCGTAGCTGGATCGGACAGCAGCCTCAAGACTTCGAGCGAGCAAGTCACGTAGTTCTGGACTGTCCTCTATACGATTCAACAGCAGGTCGGCACCGCCAACCATGTCCGCGATCTCGATTGCCATTTGGCTTGCACGGTTACGTTGACGGTGGACGATGGCCTCAATCACTTTCTGCAAGGCGCTGCCGCCTGGTATCGGCGCGAGCACAAGTGACAGCGCAACGCCCGTCACGACTTCCACCCAGTCGGTTCCTTCGCCAGTCCTGTCGACGATGACCACAGGCGGACTTTCATCAGGTGTCGGGGATTCGGCTTCAGACATGAGGGACAGGCTATCGCTGGCCTGGAGCAATGATCGAAATCTGTGGATGAGCTTCGGTGAGCGCGGCGCGGTAGAGGGCGCACCTTCCCGAGGATGATCATCACGGAATCAGGTATTCGATCAAGACCGGCATTGGCGCGCTGGTTGGGAAGGTACGCCCTTGCTCACGGTAGTTCACGACGCGGATTCCTCGCACGAGGAGATGGCTGCGAGTCGGTTGCTGTTGGATGAGATCACCTCAAGGTCCGGTTGGAGCAGACCAAGCTCTGTTTGCTGGTGATGATCGGGGTGCGTGCCGATGGCCGCAAGGAACTGGTCGCCGTGGCCGATGGGTACCGGGAGTCGACCGAGTCGTGGGCTGATCTGCTGCGGGATTGCCGCCGCCGCGGCATGACCGCCCCCGTTCTCGCGGTTGGTGACGGGGCGCTCGGGTTCTGGAAGGCGGTGCGGGAGGTGTTCCCCGCCACCCGTGAGCAGCGCTGCTGGTGGCACAAGCAGGCCAATGTCCTTGCCGCGCTGCCTAAGTCGGCGCACCCATCCGCGACCGCGGCGATGCGCGAGATCTACAACGCCGAAGACATTGACAAGGCCCAGATCGCGGTCAAGGCCTTCGAGATCGACTTCGGCGCCAAATACCCCAAAGCGGTGGCCAAAATCGTTGACGACCTCGATGTGCTGCTGGAGTTCTACAAGTACCCCGCCGAACATTGGATACACCTGAGAACTACGAACCCGATCGAAAGTACTTTTGCCACAGTACGGTTGAGAACGAAAGTGACCAAGGGTCCGGGTTCACGCGCGGCCGGGCTTGCGATGGCCTACAAGCTCATCGACGCCGCCCAAGCCCGCTGGCGCAAAGTCAACGCCCCCGAGCTGGTAGCCCTCGTCCGCGCCGGCGCAGTGTTCCACAAAGGCAAGCTCCTCGAACGCCCCACCGAAATCACCCCGTCGGCCCACCCAGCCGCCACCGAGGCGATCCCGGCGGGATCGGAGGTCGCCTGACACACGCCGGCGATTCTGCGCTGGCGCCCGATGGGCGTTTTCACCTGCCGGGTGTCGCCGTGTGCGCCTCGTCGTTTGGGAGTACATGCCATAGTTGCCGACAGGTGCTTGAAGAACTGGGACCGACGGTTGAGGTGACGGGATGGCGAGACCATCGGGGTTCAAGACTGAGGCGGCGTGGGCGACCTACTGCCGGCTGTATGACGAGGCGATCGCACTCTCGCCGGTGCCCGTGCAACAGTCAGACATCGAGACGGCCTTCGGTAGCACCCATGTGTTGACTGTCGGGGATCGGTCGAAGCCGCCGCTGATTGCGCTGCACGCCATGGGATTCAGCTCAACGATGTGGCTGCCGCTGCTGCCGACCCTAACGGCTTCAAGCCAGGTTTTGATGCTCGATGCTGTCGGTGGGGTTAACAAGAGCGTGGCGACAGGTGTCATGTCGTCACCCGCGCGCGTCGTCGCTTGGATCGATGAGGCTCTCGATGCGCTCCATTTTGGGCGAGTTGCATTGGTGGGGGCCTCGATTGGCGGCTGGATGGCCACGACCTATGCCTTGGCACGGCCCGATCGCGTCGCCCGGCTGGCGCTGGTGTCACCGGCGGGCATCGTGGGCTCCCTGCGCGTGACGTGGCTTGTCACGATGACCCTCAAGACGCGGTTTCCACCGACGGCCGCGAAGGCGCAGTGGATGCTTGACCGTCTTGTGATGGAAAAGACCCGTCCACAGCTGCGCACTGACCCGTGGCGCCCCATCACAGAGCAGTTCATCTTTGGAATGCCGAACTTCCGCAGCAATCTGCGGGAGCCGCGTCCGGGCATGCGCTGCAACGTCACGCCGCTTGCGGCCAGCGGCGTGCCATTACTTGCGTTGATCCCGCGCGACGAGACCGGCCATGACGGACCGATGATGGCGCAGCGCTACCGGCAACGGCTACCCCAGGCGCAAGTACAGCTCGTTGCCGACTCGAACCACCTCATGTTCATTGACCGGACCGACGTAGTAACTGATCAGCTACAAAAGTTCCTCGACGAAGAGTGACTCGCGACGACAACTGCCTTAACCAGCCCAACCCGGCGCACGCGCCATCCACAAGTCTTGACAATTCCTCAGCGTTGTGTATGTCCCCACGCAAACCCACACCCCCTTTAAGGGGGGTGTATGGGGCGGGACGGTGAACGAGTGCCCTGGCCTGCGTATATCGCCGTCCCGGCGATCTCGCGTCCCCTAGAGCGGGGACGAGCGACGAGCCTTGAGTGCCGCACCAATCAGGTCGTTACGGAACTGATAGCCGTTATCACGCAGGATTCTTGCAGCCTCATCGCGGGTCGCAGTGAGCGAAACGTCCAACCGCTCCAAAGCCTCAATGCACTCACCTTGCTTGCCGTCGCGAATCACAGGAAGGTGTAGCGTCGGGGTGGCATGGCGGCGCAATACCACCTTCTCCGGGTGGCTCAATCCCCGTCCCTTGTCGCGGATTAACGTCACCTCGTTTCCGTTGCGCCTCATAATCCACGCCACGTCAACGTCATCCCGCTTGGCCGACGAACCCCGTGCCCCCTTGCTCGAATCATGGCCCTGATGATCCAAGCGCAGCACCGTCCGACCCTGCCGACGCAGCGGAACCATGGTGCGGTTGTAGAGATTCCGCCACGTGTCGGCGCTGTCCTCCTTGCCCTCCACCAGCCGCGAAATGGTGTCGAAGACGATCAAGTGCGGCTCGAACTTCTCCGCTTCCACCGCCATAGTCCACCCGCCATCCTCCGTGTCCAGCGGCGGCAGGTTCGGGAAGGAGAAATAGAGCAGCGGGTGACCGGACAACTTGGCGGGTGCGCGTCCCATGCGGCGCAGTCGGTCGGCCAACTCCGCCTGGGGGTTCTCCATGTCGATGTACATGACCGTGATGGGGTCGCGGGCCGGCGTCCCAAGCACCGACTCGCCCAGCGCCAAAGCTACCGAAATCTCCAACATCAGCAGCGATTTGCCGGCCCCGGCCTGTGCGACGAGCGAGCCTGATTCGCCTACGTTAAGAAGCTCAGGTATCACTGGCTCGGTAGGCATCACCTGATCCAAATCGGACCAGTCGAGGGGCTGGAAGCTGAAGTCCAGCATCTCATCGACAGTCACAGCAGCACCGCGTCCTGGCCGCTGTAGTGCCGGTGAGTATCCGCCACAGCTTCCCCGAGGGTTAGGGGTGCGGCGGCCGCGCGCTTCTTGTCCTCAGGACGCTGGAACTTGCGCCACAGCGGGTTCGTGGTCGCCACCGGAAAGTCGCGGATCACGGGTTCGCAACGGTCGCAAGGGGGTTGAAGATCGTTCCATCCCCCGGCGTGGTCCTGATGCCCCCACGCAGCTTGCCCCGCACAGGGGTCGCACAGGCCAGCATCGGTGTAGCGCAGCTTGATGACATCCCATCGCTGCGCCCGACGCAACGTCTCGGGCACCTGATAGTGATGCGGCGTTGGCACCCCTACACCAACCCGCCGCAACCGAATACGCCGCCCCGTCGACTCGTCTGCTCTTGCTCGGCAATCCACGCCAGGACGTCGGCACGGCGGTAACGAACCCTGCCTGCCAGGCGGAAAGACGCCGGCCCGGTGCCGTTGGACCGGTAATAACGCAATGTCCCGATGGGAATCTTGGTCTCAAGGGACACGTCGGCCGTGGTCATCAGGCCGGGTTCGGTGGGATTGAACAACTACTCTCCTTAGGCTTTAGCAGCTTGGATCTCAAGCGTAGACGACCACAGTATCACAGGTCTTACCGCAGACGCTTGAATATCAAGCGCTACCGTCATAGACTGGGTGGGTGAGTACGCCTGATCCGTCCACGCTCGCGGCGGTCGAGAGCCAGAGTCTGGCCCACGAGCTGCGGGAACGCCTTCCCGAACCTGCCGCCGACATCTCGATCAACCATTTGGCGCAAGCCCGGCAACAACACGAAGCGTGGGAGAAACGATTCGGTGAGGTTGTCCGTGGCTGGCGACAAGACCGCAACTGGTCCCAGGAGGACGTTGCCGAGAAGCTTCGCCATCAGGGGTTCGAGATGCACCAGACGACAGTGGCGAAGATCGAGCGTGGCACGCGCCCACTTCGGGTGGCCGAAGCGACCGCGCTCGCCGCGGTGTTCAAGATGCCGGTGATGGCCGTATTCGAATTGTCCTTGCCGGGTGACCAACCCTGGTGGGCACATGGCGACCAACCGGGGGAACTACGAGAACGGCAGGAGCTGCTGGAGGCTGCTCGCAAGCACTCTGACCGCGCACGCGACAAGCTTCGCTCCGCGGCGGAGGATCATGCCTACTGGCTGGCCGAAATCGAAAAGGTCATCCTCGCAATGAATCAAGAAACCGCAAGCAAAGAACGCGATGACTCAGAGGCGTAACCGGCGTGCCGGAGTCGAAGACCGTTGGACGAAGACCATTCGCGACGCTGGCGGCAACTTGAACCAGGTCCCCAGTGCTACCTACGGTAAGGGAAAGCGTTGGCGGGCAAGATATGTCGACAGCAACGGCCGCGAGGTCGCGAGGGGGTTCGGTCGAAAGGTAGACGCTCAGAACTGGCTCAATGAGGTCACGTCGAAAATTGTGGCCGGAACCTACGTGGCACCAGGTGCCGGCAATGTCACCATCGGTGAGATGCACAAGCAGTGGGTGGGAACATTTGGTCACCTGAAGGCGACCACGAAGGCAGCGCGTGAATCGGCATGGATAACCCACGTTCGCGACGTGTGGGACGCGACGCTGGTCTGCGAAGTTCAGACATCTGCCGTGCGGGCATGGGTGAGTCAACTTGCTTCGCAAGGGTCGTCGGCGCCGACCGTCGAAACCGCGCTGGGTGTGCTGCGGATGATTCTCGGTCTCGCCGTCGAGGACCGACGAATTGCGACGAATCCTTGCAATGGGATTAAAGCGCCGCGGCGTGAACACTCGCAGCGTGCCTATCTAACGCATCAGCAGGTGGACGACCTGGCGACCGCGATGGCCCGTGACGGCCTGGTGGTTCGGTTCCTGGCCTACACGGGCTTGCGGTACGGGGAGATGGCGGCCCTGTCTGTGGCTGACTTCGACATGCTGCGCAGGCGGGTACAGGTGCGCCGGTCAGTGACTGAGGTCAAGGGCAAGTTGGAATGGTCGACGCCGAAGAGCCACGAACGCCGGTCGGTCCCGTTCCCGCGATTCCTGACTGATGACCTCGCCCGGCGCATGGCCGGCAAGGGGTGCGACGACTTGGTGTTCGCGGCGCCGGGCGGCGGCGTCCTAAGGATCGCTACCTTCCGAACTCGTGTGTTCAACCCGGCAGTCGCCAAGCTGCGCGGCATCAACGACGGCGGCATGCCGACAACCGACTGGCCGCGGCCCACGATGCACGACCTCCGCCACACTGCGGCCTCGCTGTCGATCAGTGCGGGCGCCAACGTGAAGGCCGTCCAGATGATGTTGGGACACAAGTCGGCGGCGCTGACTCTGGACACCTATACGGACCTGTTCCCCGATGACCTTGAGGCCGTCGCCGACGCTCTGGACGCCGCAGTGCTGGCGCTGCGTAAATCTACTGCGGACGCGCTGCGGACGGATGCCCAAGCGAGTTCCTGATACCGAGAAGCATTGACCGTGTCGCTACTGGTCAGACACTTGATTTCCGAGTCGGGGTGGCGGGATTTGAACCCACGGCCTCTTCGTCCCGAACGAAGCGCGCTACCAAGCTGCGCCACACCCCGCTTGAAGCTCCGACAGCCTATCGCACCCGTCCATCGGCTGGCGAAACCGCAGCGCAACGGGTCAGGTCCACCGGCAGGAGCGCTCGAACTCGACCAGCGCCTCGGCGTGGTCGATTGGGTCGAGTCCCTGCGCGCTGACCCACTCGTCGCTGAAGTAGGTGTCGGCGTAGCGGTCGCCGCTGTCGGCGAGCAGTGTGACCACCGAACCGCCGCGCCCCTCGGCGACCATCTCGGCGAGCAGGCCGAAGGCGCCCCACAGGTTGGTGCCCGTCGATGGCCCCACCCGGCGTCCCAGCACGGCAGTGACGTGGCGCGCCGCAGCGATAGACGCCGCGTCGGGAACCGCGACCATGCGGTCGACCACGCCGGGCAGGAACGACGGCTCGACCCGCGGCCGGCCGATGCCCTCGATACGAGATGACGTGAGCATCACTATGTCGTATCGGTCCTCGGCGTAGGCGGGAAAAAACGCGGAGTTCTCCGGGTCGACGACGCACAACCGGGTCGCGTGCCGTCGATAGCGGATGTACCGGCCGATCGTCGCACTGGTTCCGCCGGTGCCCGCGCCGACCACGATCCACTCTGGTACGGGGTACTTCTCGTCGCGCATTTGCTCGTAGATCGACTCGGCGATGTTGTTGTTGCCACGCCAGTCGGTGGCGCGTTCGGCGTTGGTGAACTGATCCAGGTAGTGGCCGCCGGACTCGTTGGCAACGCGCTCGGCCTCGGCGTATACCTGACTCGAGTCCGCCACGAAATGGCAACGGCCGCCTTGTGATTCGATCAGCGCGATCTTCGCGGAGCTGGTCTTCGCCGGCATTACGGCGATGAACGGCAGGCCCAGCAGGGCCGCGAAGTAGGCCTCCGACACCGCCGTCGAACCCGACGATGCCTCGACGACCGTGGTGCCCTCGCCGATCCATCCGTTGCACAGCGCGTACAGGAACAGCGACCGCGCCAGCCGGTGCTTGAGGCTGCCGGTGATATGCGTGGTCTCGTCTTTGAGGTACAGCGCGACGTCGGCGTCCTCGCACCAGGCCGACGGCAGGGGGTACCGCAGCAGGTGGGTGTCGGCGCTGCGATGGGCGTCGGCCTGGATCAGCCGGACCGCGTTGTCCGTCCAGCCGCGTGGCAGGCTGCGCGTCGCGATCTGGGCCAGATCGCTCAATGCACCGAAGCGGTTGGCTGCGAACGGCTCAGGTCGCTGGTCGAATCCCGGTCGCCCATCGGGGTGGCGATCAACGTCAGCAGGGTTGCCTCGGGCCGGCAGCAGAATCGCACGGGCGCAAACGGGGAGGTGCCTATCCCGGCGGAGACGTGCAATTGCATGTTCGCGCCCCAACGGGACGGTCCCTTCGCCCGCGAGCGGTCTAGACCGCAGTTGGTCACCAGGGCGCCGTAGAACGGCACGCACAGCTGCCCGCCATGGGTGTGGCCGGCCATCACCAGCTGGTAGCCGTCGGCGGCGAAGCGATCCAGCACCCGCGGCTCCGGGGAATGGGTCAGCCCCAGCCGCAGGTTCGCGGCGGGGCTGGCCGGGCCGGCGATCGCGTCGTAGCGGTCCCTGTCGATGTGGGGGTCGTCCACGCCCGCCGCAGCGACGTGCAGGCCGGCCACCTCGAACTCGCGGCGGGTGTGGGTCAGGTCCAGCCAGCCGCGCTCGGTGAACGCCGCCCGCAGATCCTGCCACGGCAGCGGCTCACCGCGGACCCGGTGAGTTGGGTTGGTCAGGTAGTTCAACGGGTTCTTCACGCGCGGCCCGAAGTAGTCGTTGCTGCCGAAGACGAAAACACCCGGGCGCGACAGCAGGTCGCCGAGGGTCTGCACGACCGCGGGCACCGCCTTGGGGTGCGCCAGGTTGTCACCGGTGTTGACGACCAGGTCGGGCTCCCAGCTGGCCAGTTCGCGCAGCCAGGCCTGTTTCCGTCGCTGGTTCGGCAGCATGTGGAGATCGCTGATATGCAGCACCCGCAGCGGTGTCGAGCCCGGCGTCAAGACGGGCATGGTTATCTCTCGCAGGATGAACGCATTGCGCTCGACGACGGCGGCATAACCGATGCCGGCGACGGTCGAGCCGAGCGCAACGGCGCCGGTGCGGATCAGGGTGGGCAGCACATCAGCCATGCAGGCAGCCTACTGCCGGTTGCGGAACTCGCACCGTATCGCGCGGTATCGCTGCGCCCACATTGCCTTAAGGAGGCGGCGGCTGCCCCGGCGGCGGTGGGGGTGCGAGCAGCGGAATGGTGATCGGCGGCAAACCCGGGATTTCCACGACCTGCGATCCGACCGGCACTGGGAGACCTTCCGGCGGCGGAGGAGGCGGCGGTGGGATGCCGTTACTGACCTGGATCGTGATGATCGACCCCGGAATCGTTTGGCCGCTGGGCGTCGTTCCGACTACCTCTCCCAGCTTGGCGCTGCTGTTGACGGAGTTGGTTTGGTCGGCAACCTGGAAGCCCGCCTCCTTGATGCGCTGGCGCGCCGCGTCCACTTCCAGGCCGGCGACGCTTGGCACCCGCGAAGCGGGCGACCCGTCGACGTAGCGCGGGTCGGTGGGCGGCAACTTGACCTCACCGAAGTTGTTGGCGATCGGCTTCATCGCGGTGAACCAGGTGCGGGCGGGCTCGTTGCCGCCGTACAGATCGCCGCTGCCACAGTGACGCAGCGGGGCAGAGCACAGATCCGTCGGCGACGTCGAGTCGTCGTAGATATAGTTCGCCGCCGCGTAGTGGCTGGTGAAGCCGACAAAACCGGAGGATCTGTGAGCCTCGGTGGTGCCGGTCTTGCCGGACATCGGCAAGCTCCAGCCGGCCGCGCCGGCCGAACCCGCCGCCGTGCCGCTGCCAACCGCGTCCTTGCTCATCGCGTTGGCCATGGTGTTCGCCAGCCCCTCGGGTACCACCTGATCGCAGGTCTCGGTGGTCACCGCGACTTCATTGCCGTTGCGGTCGATCAGCTTGTCGATCGGGCTCGGCGGGCACCAGACACCGCCGGAGGCCAGAGTGGCCGCGACATTGGACAGCTCCAGCGCGTTCAGCTCGATCGGGCCGAGGGTGAACGAGCCGATGTTCTGCCTTTTGACGAAGTCGGCCAGGCTCTCGTTGCTGTCGGGGTTGTAGGCGCGTGCGGTGCCGGGGTCGGCGTAGGACCGCATGCCGAGTTTGATGGCCATGTCCACAGTTCGCGCCACCCCGACCTGCTGGATCAGCTTGGCGAATGCCGTGTTGGGCGAGGTGGCCAGCGCGTCCGTCACGTTCATCGAACCGCGGTAACTTCCGGCGTTGACCACGCACCAGGTGTCCTTGGGGCACCCCTTGGCCCCGCCACTACCCATGCCTTTGGCCTGGAACCGGCCCGGGACCTCGAGCGTGGCGTTGATTCCCATGCCCATGTCCAGGGCGGCCGCCGTGGTGAAGATCTTGAACACGGATCCCGCACCGTCGCCGACCAGGGAGAACGGCTGCGGGCGCATGGTTTCACCGGCGTCGAGGTTCAGGCCGTAGGTGCGGTTGCTGGCCATCGCCATCACGTGGTGGGAGTTCTTGCCGGGCTCGATCACGCTCATCACGCTCGAGATGCCCGACAGGGTCGGGC
>Ga0318534_10000666_pt1 | contig 12097 bp, 7 predicted proteins | sample GRESIP117b4f26_FD_202502 | JGI IMG/M metagenome (GOLD analysis project Ga0318534, IMG submission 202502) | Tropical soil microbial communities from Luquillo Experimental Forest, Puerto Rico - GRE.SIPMG.117b4f26 | ecosystem: Environmental > Terrestrial > Soil > Tropical forest > Bulk soil...
CGCGTCCTATCACGACCAGTACGTGGACGTCATGATCGGCATCGGGCAGGAACGCTTCCAGCAGTCGCAGTTCATGAGCCTGCCCGAGACGCCGGAGAAGGTGGCCACGGGGCATTTCAATGATGACGCCGCCCCGGATCTCGTCGTGACCGCCGGCACGACGATCCGCGTGCTGCTCTCGACCCCGGGCGGCGGCTACGTGCCCTCCGCCCCGGTCACCGCCCCGGCCTCGATCGTCGGGCTCGCGTGTGCGGACTTCAACGCGGATGGACGGGACGACATCGTCGCCTACCCGGGCGACAACAGTTTCTGGATCTGGCTGACGCAACCGGATGGAACCCCGGGCGCGAGGATCGATAAAGCTCCCATTGCGGAACTGGCCCAGATATCCAGTCTCTCGGTCACCGACGTGGATCGCGACGGGCGGGCCGACCTCTTCCTCACCGGGTACACCACCGGCAACCTGCCCTTCAGCTACTACCTGCGCGGTCTTGGGGGATACCTCTTCCAGCCATACGTGCGGCTGCCGATAATCGACGAACCTTCCCTCGTGGACGTGACCGGTGACGGGATAGTGGATGCGATCGGGAAAGGATACGAGGAGGGCGACCTCAATTACGTCCTCAGACAGCTGCCAGCGGTCCCACCCGGCACGTTCAGCGCGAACGCGAAATCGGACACCCTCCTGGACCCGTATCTGTTCCTCGCGGTCGCACGCATCGACGACGACGCGTTCCCCGACGTCTTCGTGCACCACCGCGGTGACTGCAGCGCGTTGTGCTGCACCTGCTCCGACACACTCTTCTGGCGGCGGAACCTGGGCGACGGAAGGTTCGCGGCGCCGGTCCAGATCTCGACTCCCTGGCTCGGGCCCACGACCGACCTCGACGGCGACGGACATCCGGACCAGGTCGCATGTGGCGCTCCTGCTGCGTTCGTCGAGCGCGGCCACGGGGACGGGTCGTTCGATGGCGTCGAAGGATTCGGCCTCGTCCGCGGGAACGGCGGAGGGTTCGTCCTCGCCGACTTCAACGGCGACGGCCTCCTCGACATCTGCACCCCCGCGACCGGCGGACTCCTCTTCGTCATGAACCAGAGCCCCGGGGCGCTTGCCGTGGGCCCGCCAGGTCCACCCCGCCCGGGTCCGCCGATGGCGCTCGCCATCCGCGCCTGGCCCAATCCCGCGCGCGCCGGTGCGCGACTGCGGCTCGAACTTCCAGGCGCCGGACCCGCGACCCTCGAGCTGTTCGGCATCGACGGCCGTCGCTGGATCGAGCATTCGTTCGCGGCGACCGCCGGGCCGTTCGAGCTGCCACTCGCGAGCGCGGGGAGGCTCCCACCCGGCGTCTACCTCGCGCGCTTGAGGCAGGGCGCTGCCGAGGCGGTCACTCGTTTCTGTGTCTTGCGATGAAAGCGGGCGACCCCGGTCGCTGACGCTTGCGTTGCCTGACAGACCCGCGCGATGCTTCGCACGACATGCGCTGGTCTCGCCGCTCGTTCCTCCGCAACTCGCTCGCCGGCGCCACCGGGATCTTCACGCCCGGCGGGCTGGACCTCGCCCTGGCCGCCATCTCGACCGGGCCCAGGCTCGCGGCCGAGGGCTTCGGCCCGCTGCGCCGCGACCCCGCAGGCCTGCTCGACCTTCCCGCGGGCTTCAAGTACCGCGTGTTCTCTACCGGCGTCACCGAGAAGGACCTCAAGGACCGCGAGGCCGATGCGCGGTTCGCCTCTCAGCTGAGTGACGGCCAGCCCACGCCCGGGCTCCATGACGGCATGGCGGCGTTCGCCGGACCCGACGGGCACACCATCCTCGTGCGGAATCATGAGTTGAACACGTACGACAGCCCGTTCGTCGATGCGCGCCGCGCGCGCCCCTACGATCCGAAGACCGGCGGCGGCACCACGACGCTGTGGGTGGACCCCGAGCGCCGGCTCGTGAAGTCGTTCGCGAGCCTCTCGGGCACGCTCCGCAACTGCGCTGGCGGGCGAACGCCCTGGGGCTCCTGGCTCTCGGCCGAGGAGACGGTATCTGCGCCCGGGCCGGACGACACCGCGGATGCCGGCATGACGCCCGAGGTGTCGAAGCCGCACGGCTACGTGTTCGAAGTGGACTCGGCGAGCGAAGGACTGGTGGACCCCGTCCCGCTCAAAGCGATGGGGCGCTTCAGGCACGAGGCGGTCGCGATCGATCCCGAGACCGGCTTCGCGTACCTGAGCGAGGACATGGAGGACGGCCTCCTCTATCGCTTCCAGCCCGAAGCCATCCGCCGCGGCACCAAGCCATCTGCTTTGCGGGTGGGAGATTATGCGCTCGGCGGCGTGCTCGAGGCGCTGCGCGTCGCCGGCCGGCCGCAGTTGCGCACGCAGAACTGGAAGTCCGCGCCCGCGATCGCGTTGGGCGATTCGTTCGCGGTCGAGTGGGTGCGCATCGAGGACCCCGACCCCGCAATGGACCTGGAGCGCTCGTCGGGCTTCTCGAAGAGCACGCACGCCGCCCGAAGCTCCACGCGCGCACAGGGTTTCGCGCAGGGCTGCGCCCAGTTCGCGCGCACCGAGGGCATCGCGTACGCGAACGGCGCCGTCAATTTCTGCTGCACGAACGGCGGGCCCAGGCAGCTCGGCCAGGTGTTCCGCATCGGACTGCGGGAGCAGCGGTTGTCGCTCGTCGTGCAGCCGAGCGACAACGCGCTGCTCGATGGTCCCGACAACATCGTTGGCGCGCCGTGGGGCGACCTCGTCGTATGTGAGGACAACCTCTCGCAGCGCGAGAACTTCGTCGTCGGCGTGACGCCGCAGGGAAGCTGCTATCGCATCGCGCACAACGCGCACCCGAGCAAGCGTGAGTTCGCCGGCGCGTGCTTCTCTCCCGATGGGAGCACGCTGTTCGTGAACGTCCAGGATCCCGGGCTCACGTTCGCGATCTGGGGCCCGTGGAATTCGCGCCGCGCTTGAGAGATCGCGCGCGCGACCGCGCTGCGCGCGCACAATAATTGTCCGGCGCAGATTTCACCGCGACTTGTCGGATGAATTTTTCGCTTGTCGCGATGCACGCCGAGATGGGATAACCCAACCTCGCCGTCGAAGGCAGGCCGCCCCCCAAGCCGACCTCGGCGTGAACACTCGAAAACAATCCGCCATAAACTGACGCGTACACAGATCCTGTTCCTCCAGTCCCGCCGGGCCGACCTGATGCAGCGGCGTCGCTCAGCCCCGGAGGCCGCCCCGGCCGGACACAAAGCTGAAGCTGGGTTCATCCCGTTGCTTCGCGGACCAGGGAGGTCCTCATGTCGTCATTCGTGTCCACGGAGAAGTCCGGCCCCGCCACCAACGCACCGACGCTCGCAGGGATACACGTCGCAAGACGCTTCACGAGCCACGGACATCACCCGTTCGAACAGGTGAAGTGGGAGCGCCGGAAGACCGTCATCGCCAATCCTGACGGCTCGCCGGTCTTCGCCATGGAAGGCGTCGAGGTGCCCGCCGACTGGTCGCAGCTGGCCACGGACATCGTGGTCAGCAAGTACTTCCGCAAGGCCGGCGTGCCCGGCACGCCCGGCCACGAGACCAGCGTGCGCCAGGTCGTGCACCGGCTCGCGCACACGATCCGCAACGCCGGCGAGCAGCAGGGCGGCTACTTCGCGTCGCTCGAGGATGCGGACGCATTCGAAGCGGAGCTCGCGTACATGCTCGTGCACCAGATCGGCGCGTTCAACTCGCCGGTGTGGTTCAACTGCGGGCTCTACCACGAGTACGGCATCGGCGGTTCCGGCGGCAGCTACGCCGTGAACCCGTCGACGAACGACGTGCAGATGACCGCGGACTCGTACTCGCGTCCGCAGGTGTCGGCGTGCTTCATCCAGTCCGTCGGCGACGACCTGATGTCGATCTTCGAGCTGGTGAAGAACGAGGCGCGCGTCTTCAAGTACGGCTCGGGCACGGGCACGAACTTCTCGAAGCTGCGCGGGCGGATGGAGAAGCTTTCGGGCGGCGGTACGTCATCGGGGCTCATGAGCTTCCTCGAGGTGCTCGACCGCGGCGCGGGTGCCACCAAGTCCGGCGGCACGACGCGGCGCGCGGCGAAGATGGTCGTGCTCGACATGGACCATCCCGAGATCGTCGACTTCATCCACTGGAAGGTGCGCGAGGAGCGCAAGGTCGCAGCCCTCGTGGCCGCGGGCTACTCGTCGGACTTCAACGGCGAGGCCTACGCCACGGTGGCGGGGCAGAACTCGAACAACTCCGTGCGCGTGCCCGATGCGTTCATGGACGCCGTCGAGAAGGACGGCCCGTGGCAGACGCGGCTGCGCACGACCGGCGCGGTCTACGAGACGTTCCAAGCGCGCAAGCTCTGGCGCGACATCGCCGACGCCGCCTGGGCCTGCGCCGACCCCGGCGTGCAGTTCGACGACACGATCCAGAAGTGGCACACGTGCAAGGCCACGGACCGCATCAATGCGACGAATCCGTGCTCCGAGTACGTTCATCTGGACGACACGGCGTGCAATCTTGCCTCGGTGAATCTCCTGAAGTTCCGCCGGGACGATGGCTCGTTCGACATCGAGGGCTACCGGCACGCGAACCGCGTGTTCTTCCTCGCGCAGGAGATCCTGGTCTCGTTCGCGTCGTACCCGACCGAGAGGATCACGCGGAACTCGGAGGACTACCGGCCGCTGGGCCTGGGCTATGCGAACCTCGGCACACTGCTCATGGTCGAGGGCCTGCCCTACGACAGCGACTCCGCGCGCGCCTACGCCGCGTGCATCACCGCGATCATGACCGGCGAGGCCTACGCGCTCTCGGCGGAGATGGCGGCGAGCAAGGGCGCGTTCAACGGCTTCGAGAAGAACCGCGACAGCATGCTCGGCGTGATGCGCCTGCACCGCGAGGCCGCACGCGCCATCGATCCGGCGCTCGCGCCGCGCGACATGCGCACGGCGGCGATCGAGGCGTGGGACCGCGCCGTGGCGTTCGGCGGCCTGCACGGCTACCGGAACTCGCAGGCCACCGTGCTGGCGCCCACCGGCACGATCGGGCTCTTGATGGACTGCGACACCACCGGCGTCGAGCCCGACTTCGCGCTCGTCAAGTTCAAGAAGCTCGCCGGCGGCGGCTATTTCAAGATCGTGAACCAGTCCGTGCCCAAGGCGCTCCACCGCCTCGGCTACGACGACCAGGAGATGGAGCGCATCGTCCGCTACGCGGTGGGCTACGGCACGCTGCAGGGCGCGCCGCACATCAACGACTCGACGCTCCACTTGAAGGGTTTCAGCGACCCCGAGTTGGCCGCCATCGAGAAGTCGCTCCCGAACGTGCTCGACATCCGCCAGGCGTTCGGCCGCGGGATGCTCTCGGACGAGATGCTCACGCGACTCGGCGTCAGCATGGCCGAGCGCGAGAAGCCCGGCTTCAACGTCCTCCCGTTCTTAGGGTTCACCGATCAGCAGATCGAGGAAGCGAACCTGTACGTGTGCGGTACGCAGACCGTGGAAGGGGCGCCGGGCCTGAAGACCGAGCACCTGCCGGTGTTCGACTGCGCCAACCGCTGCGGCCCGCACGGCACGCGCTTCATCCGCCCCATGGGCCACGTGCGCATGATGGGCGCGGTACAGCCGTTCATCTCCGGCGCCATCAGCAAGACCGTGAACCTGCCGAACGAGGCCACGGTCGAGGACGTGGAGAAGATCTATCGCGAGTCGTGGAAGCTGGGCTTGAAGGCCGTGGCGCTCTACCGCGACGGCTGCAAGCTGTCGCAGCCGCTCGCCACCGCGACGAAGAAGAAGGCCGAGGAGCCCGTGGCCACCGCGGACGGCGCGGCGCCGACCAAGCTCCACCGCCGCCGCCTGCCACGGCGCCGGCACGGCTTCACGCAGGAGGCGCGCATCGCCGGCCACAAGGTGTTCCTGCGCACCGGCGAGTACGAGGACGGCGGCCTGGGCGAGATCTTCATCGACATGCACAAGGAGGGCGCGGCGTTCCGGAGCATGATGAACTGCTTCGCCATCGCCGTGAGCATGGGCCTCCAGTACGGTGTGCCGCTCGAGGACCTGGTCGACCAGTTCTGCTTCACGCGCTTCGAGCCACATGGTCGCGTCGAGGGCCACGAGAACATCAAGGTGTCCACGAGCGTCATCGACTACGTGTTCCGCGTGCTCGGCTACGAGTACCTGAACCGCACCGACCTGGCGCACGTGATCGACGAGGCGCCGCAGGGCCAGCTCATGCGCAGGCCGCACGCCACCGACGTGCCCGTGGGCAAGGAGCACCGCAGCGCGAACGCGTCCCCGCCCGCCGCGACCCCGCCGGCCAAGCCGGTGACTGCGACCGGGCTGCGCGTGGCCGACGCGGACGATGTCGGCCTGGTGAGCGTGGCGGTGCAGAACAAGAAGCTGCTGGGCGACGCCCCCGCGTGCGACAACTGCGGCCACATCACGGTCCGCAACGGCACGTGCTACAAGTGCCTCAACTGCGGAAGCTCGATGGGGTGTTCGTAGCCCGAACGGCGATCGCCATCGATCGCGGGACCCGGGGGCGTGGCCTGGCGGCCGCGCCGCCGTCGCACTCCACCACGAACAGGTGCTCGCGGTTCTTCGCCGGGCCGGGCCTGCCCACCTTCTCGCCGCGCAGGTTGAAGACGCCGAGCCGGTGGCCGATGTAGCGCGGGTGCTCGACCGACAGCTCGCGCACGCGGCCGCGCGCGCCGAGCAGCTCGCGCAGCCGCGGCAGCGCCAGGTAGCCCTCGTCGTTGAACGAGACCACGATGCGCTTCGCGCGCACGCGCTCGAGCACGTCGGCGAACGCGGTTTCCATCGTCGCGCGACGGTTGAACGCGCTCCCGCGCTCGCGCACGTCGACGCGCTTGCAGGCGATGCCGTAGACCTCGGGCCGGTCGCCGCGGGCCAGTGTCTCCCAGACGTGGTAGTTGCCGAGGTAGCTGTGCTGGTTGTACGGCGGGTCGAGATAGGCGACGTCGGCCTCGTTCAAACCCGCTGCCTCGCGCGCATCGAGGCACGACGCGGAGCCCTCGCCTTCCAGGATCTCGGGCAGGCGCAGCCGCAGCGGCTGGCTCGCGCGCGCCGCCCACATCTTCAAGTACGCCATCTGCAGGCCCACCGTGGAGTCGACGCGGTCGCAGGCCTCGATCAGGCTCGTGAGCGCGATCGCCTCGAGCGGCGGCTCCAGCGACAGCCTCGCGATCCGCGCGCGGATCGCCTCCGCGCGCGCGGCGTTCGCGGGCTTCAGGTACCGCGAGCGGACGGCGTACGTCTCGGTGAACCAGCCTGCGCGGCCGGGCAGCGCATCGAGCTCCTCGACGAGCCGTGAAGCGCGCGCCCGCCATTTCCGTGCGTCCGCCGCCACGTAGCAGCCGGCGAGCGCGTGGGCGTAGGCGTTGTGGTCGTTCGCGTGCACGCGCACGCCCTCGCGCTTCAAGGCGTGTCCCACGCGCGACGTGCCGGAGAACAGGTCGAGCGCCGTGCGCGGCGCGCCCTCCATGAGCACGCTTACCAGTCGCGGCACCAGCAGTCGCTTGGAACCGATGTACTTGATCAGCCGGACCTCCCTGTCGGCGCGATGCTACCCGCGACGGCTTCCGCTCACCACGCGATGCTGGGCGCCACGGCCTCGATCTTCGCCCGGCTCCCCCAGTGCTGGTTCGGCGGCACGTCGCGCAGATCGGCGGGCACCCGGTACTTCGCGATCGCATCGATGGCCGGGTCGCGGTGCGCCATCCAGTCGGCGAACGTGGGCCTCGCCGGCACGTCGGGGGCGATGAACGCGCGCGGATCACGCGGGTCGGAGCCGTTCCACTGCACGCTCGAGATGCGCACGACGATCCCGCTCGCCGGCAGGCGCACCTTCGCCGGGTCGCCGGGCGAGTCGGGCGCGGCGCCGGTCGGCTCGCCCACGAACACCGCATGCGTCTCGCGCTCGAGGTCGGCCGTGAGCTGGGTCGCGGCCGAGAACGTGCCACGGTCGGTGATCACGAACAGCCTGCCCGTGCGGTCGAGCGCGGGCCGGCGCAGCACGGCGTGCACGAGCGGCTGGTTCAGGTAGCCGTTCCCGCCGCCGTTCCCGCGCAGGTCCAGGACGAGTCGCGGCGTGCCGAGCGAGTCCATGTGCGCGAAGAGCCGCGCCGTGAACGCGGGGAGGCCTTCGTGCCCCTGCTCGCTCACGATCGCCTGGATGCGCGCGTAGACGGTGCTGTCGTCCAGGTCCACGAACGCGAACGGCAGCGGCGCGCGCACGTCGCGGTCCGCCGCGAGCCACTGTGCCGACGAGTCGGGCTTCGCGGCCGCGATCGTCGCGTCGCGCTTGGCGCCCTTCGCCGACGCGAGCGTGAGCCGCAGCAGCGCGCTCGTGCTGGATGCGAGGCCCGCGGCCGCGAGGTAGCCGGGGCAGGCGAGGTACGTGGGCAGCGCGCGCAGAGTCCACATCGCGTTGTCGCTGGGGATGAACGGCGCGAGCGCCGCCACCGCGTCGGCGACGGGCCTGCCATCGATCGCGACGACGTGCGCGCCGGTCAGGTCGGCGTGTGCGGCGGTCGCGCCCACGACCCAGAGCCCGTCCGCGAACACCTCGAGGTCGATCGGGTACGCCGTGTCGAAGCCGGGCCACGGCAGCGGCTGGAGCGCCGGCCGCCCGTGGTTCGGGAGCGCGAGCTGGTCCAGTCGCGAATGCCCGTCGCGAAGCCGGCCGACCAGTTGCGAGAGCGCGGCGATGCCCTGCTCGGCGCGCAGCCCGGGCAGCCGGGCTTCGAGATCCGCCGCCGCCGAGTCCCACTGCGCGCGCTTGAAGAACTTGTAGGGCCGCGGATGGATGGAATCAATGGCGGCGAGGAGGAAGCGCACGTCGCCGCGCCAGGCTGCCGGCTCGCTGGGAGCACAGTGGCCGCGCGTGGCGGTGGCGAGCAGCAGCAACGCCGTGAGGACCAGCGACGGGAAGCGCGATCTGGGCAAGGGGTCACTCCGGTTCCGGGGAGCACGAGGCTTACGCACGTGCGGTCGCCCCGGTTGCGCCCGGCCCGACCACGCGGGAGCGCGAGCATACGTTTGCGCGGGCTACCACGCTCGGGCACATTGCCGCGCCATGACGGCTCCCGCGGTGGCCGCGAGCAACCCCTGGCTCACGCCGCAACGCGCGATGCAGGCGCTGCTCGTGTTCGTGGCGCTCGCCCCGCTCGCGGCCGCACGGCACTGGGGCGCGCTCGCGGTGTTCTCGTTCAGCGCGCTCGCGATCATCCCGCTCGCGGGCCTGATGGGCGAGGCCACCGAGCAGCTCGCCTCGCGGCTCGGCGCCGGCGTGGGCGGGCTCCTGAACGCCACGTTCGGCAACGCCGCCGAGCTGATCATCGCGTTGGTGGCGCTCGAGAAAGGGCTCTACGACGTCGTCAAGGCGTCGCTCACGGGCTCGATCATCGGCAACATCCTCCTGGTGCTCGGCGTGTCGATGCTCGCGGGCGGCCTGCGCCGCGAGAAGCAGAAGTTCGACCGCTCCGCCGCCGCCGCGTCCTCGACGCTGCTGGCGCTCGCGGCCCTGGCGCTGCTCGTGCCCGCGGTCTTCCACTTCGTCGCGGAGGGCGCGGTCGCCCACCACACGCTGACGCCCGACCGCGAGGTGGCGACCGAGCACACACTGTCGCTCGAGATCGCGATCGTGCTGTTCATTTCCTACCTGTTGTCATTGCTCTTCAGCCTGCGCACGCACAAGCATCTCTACTCGGGCGGCGCGGTGGAGCACGAGCACAAGCCGGTGCAGGTGGGCCGCGCCGTCCTCACGCTGGTCCTCGCCACCGCGGCCGTGGCGTGGATGAGCGAGCTGCTCGTGGGCGCGGTCGAGGAGACGTCGCACGTGCTCGGGTGGTCCGAGGTGTTCGTGGGCGTGATCGTGGTCGCCGTGATCGGCAACGCCGCCGAGCACTCCACCGCGGTCATGGTGGCGATCAAGAACCACATGGACCTGGCGCTCAACATCGCCATCGGCTCCAGCATCCAGATCGCGCTGTTCGTGGCGCCGGTGCTGGTGTTCGCGTCGTACTTCATCGGACACGGGCCCATGGACCTGCGCTTCACCGCGTTCGAAGTGCTGGCGGTGATGGCGGCCGTGGGCGTGGTGAACCTCGTGGCGCAGGACGGCGAGTCCAACTGGCTCGAGGGCGCGCTCCTCCTAGCCGTGTACATGGTGCTCGGGCTGGCGTTCTTCTTCCTGCCTTAGGCCCACTGGCGAAACGCCTCCCCTTGCCCCGAGAATGACAGGCGACCGAGCCGCTCCGGGTCGTGAGCGGCTCGAGTGGAGGTGAACATGCATGCCGGCGCTGCGGTCGTGGTGGTGTTCCTGGTCCTCGCACTTCTCTGCCTCCCGATCATCATCGGCGTACTCTTCGCGCTCACCGTGCGGATGCTGCTGGAGGCCTGCGCCCCCGAGAGCCGGACGCTCAAGCCGGGCTCGGTGTGGTGGCTCATCGTGCCGCTGGTCAACGTCGTGTTTCAGTTCGTCGTCGTGCTGCGCGTCGCGACGACGCTGGTGAACGAGCACCAGCGGCGGCAGCGTCAAGGCGCGCCCGAGACCGGCAAGGAAGTGGGCCTGGCCGCATGCATCGCCGGCGTCGCGAGCCTCGTTCCCGGCCTGGGCCCGATCGCGGCAGTGGTCTGCCTGGGCTGCTGGATCTATTACTGGGTCCTCCTTCGCAAGATCACCGGGCAACTTCAGGCGGGCGTGCCGATGGCCGCCGCACCGCCGCCCCAATCCTAGTGGCAACGCGCCGCGGGGCCCGGCTAGACTGGTCGAAACCCCAAGGAGGCCCGTCATGTCCGTGACCCCAACCCTGAGCAATCCGCGCGTCCGCGAGCTCGTCCGCAGGCTGGACGAGGCGATGACGCCGCCCGACGACGCTGGCCGATGTCGCGCGGTGAAGCGCGTCCTCGAGGAGACGTTCGCCGCCGGCACCGATTTCCTCGAGCCCAAGTACCTGGCGCCGAACCCGCAGCGCTACGCGCGCCGCCTCGTGCACCGCGACCCGCAGGATCGCTACACCGTCCTCGCCATGGTGTGGAACGGCGGCCAGGGCACGCCGCTCCACGACCACGCCGGCATCTGGTGCGTGGAGTGCGTCTACAAGGGCCAGATCAAGGTGACGTCGTACCAGTGCTTCGGCGGCGACCCCGAGAAGGACATCGTCCAGTTCAAGGAAGAGACCGTCGTGCACGCCGGCGTGGGCAAGGCCGGCGCGCTGATCCCGCCGTTCGAGTACCACGTGCTCGAGAACGCCGGCGACACGCCCGCGATCACGCTGCACGTCTACGGCGGTGAGATGACGCATTGCCACATCTTCGAGCCGGTCGAGAACGGCTGGCTGCGCAAGTACCGGGAGTTGAGTTACACCGCGTGAGCACGATGCTCGCCACCATCGCGTTCCTGCTCGCCGACCAGCCGTTCTTCAAGGACACGCTCCGGGTCTCGGCGCTGCTGCTCGTGATCCTCGTCGGCATGGCGCTCCGGACGATCATGTCGATCCCCGCGTGGGCCGAACCCGGCGTGCGCTTCGCTCAGCGACCGGTCCTCCGCTGGGCGGTGGCCGGGCTCGGCTTCCGGCTCTCGCTCGGCGAGATCGTCAAACTCGGCGGCCAGTCGCTGGCCGTGGTGATCACCAGCACGTTCGCCGCGCTCGCGCTTGGCTGGTGGGTGGGCCGGAAGCTCGGAGTCTCGGACAAGCTCGCCACGCTGCTCGCCGTGGGCGGCAGCATCTGCGGCGCGTCGGCGGTGGTCGCAGCCGACTCCGTGGTGCAGGCGGACAAGCGAGACTCGGCGCTGGCGCTCGGAATCATCACGCTGCTCGGCACGATCGGCATCGTCGCCTATCCGTGGATCGGCCGCGCCGCCGGCATGGGCAACTCCCTCTACGCCGTCTGGGACGGCGCCAGCCTGCACGAGATGGCGCAGGTGGTGGCCGCGGCGTCCGCGTTCAACCGCGAGACGACCAGCATCGCCACCGTCGTGAAGCTCGTGCGCATCTGCCTGCTCGCGCCGGTCGTGTTCTTCCTCGCCTGGCGGATGCAGGCCGCCGAGCGGGCCGGTCGTTCCAGCGCGCACGCGGGCAAGGCCC
>Ga0318534_10000669_pt1 | contig 12081 bp, 10 predicted proteins | sample GRESIP117b4f26_FD_202502 | JGI IMG/M metagenome (GOLD analysis project Ga0318534, IMG submission 202502) | Tropical soil microbial communities from Luquillo Experimental Forest, Puerto Rico - GRE.SIPMG.117b4f26 | ecosystem: Environmental > Terrestrial > Soil > Tropical forest > Bulk soil...
CGTAAAAGCACAATGAATATCGATCCCGAACAGCTTCGCGCTGAAATTGACGCCCTGGTGGCCCAGCTACCCGACACCGCAGACGCCGAACACGACCTGTCGCTCGCCGAGCTCGAAGAGATCGCGCGTCGTCTTTCCGAGGCGCATGACGTGCTGCTGCAGGCCCTGGAGTCGGCGGAGAAGGGCTGAGTGCGGCGGTGGCGCGGCGTGCCCGCGTTGACGCCGAGCTCGTCCGCCGCGGGCTCGCGCGATCCCGTCAGCAGGCCGCGGAGTTGATCGGCGCCGGAAAGGTGAGCATCGACGGCATGCCGGCGCGCAAGCCCGGCACGGCGGTCGCCGTGACGGCGGCTCTGACGGTCGCCGGCGACGCCGAACGCGGCTGGGTTTCGCGCGGAGCGCACAAACTCATCGGTGCGCTGGACGCCTTCGGGATCCCCGTCGCGGGCCGGCGCTGCCTGGACGCCGGCGCGTCGACGGGCGGGTTCACCGAGGTGCTGCTGGATCGCGGGGCAGCCGAAGTGGTGGCCGCGGATGTGGGTTACGGCCAGCTGGCTTGGTCGCTGCGCAGCGATGCGCGCGTGATCGTCGTCGAGCGGACCAATGCGCGTAAGCTGTCGCCCGAGGCGATCGGCGGGCTGGTCGACCTGGTGGTGGCCGACCTGTCATTCATCTCGCTGGCCACCGTGATGCCCGCGCTGATTGGATGCGCTTGGCCGAGCGCGGATATCGTTCCCATGGTGAAGCCGCAGTTTGAGGTGGGGAAGGGTCAGGTCGGTGCAGGCGGAGTCGTCCGCGATCCCGGCCTGCGCGCCGACGCGGTGCTGTCGGTTGCCCGGCGCGCCGGCGACCTGGGCTGGCACACGGTCGACGTCACAGCCAGCCCCCTGCCGGGCCCGTCGGGCAACGTCGAATACTTCCTGTGGCTGCGCGCGGAGACGGACCGGGGCATGGCCGGTGAAAATCTCGCCGAAGCCGTGCGGCGCGCTGTGACCGAGGGGCCGCAATGAGCGCAGAACGCATCATCCTGCTGGTGGTCCACACCGGCCGCGATGAGGCGACCGAAACCGCGCGGCGCGTAGAAAAAGTGTTGGGCGACAATGGAATTGCACTTCGCGTGCTGTCGGCCGAGGCGGTCGACCGGGGATCGCTGCACCTGGCTCCCGACGACATGCGCGCGATGGGCGTCGAAATCGAGGTGGTCGACGCGGACCCCCAGGCGGCAGAGGGCTGCGAACTGGTGCTGGTGCTCGGCGGCGACGGCACCTTCCTGCGGGCGGCCGAACTCGCCCGAAACGCCGGAATCCCGGTGCTCGGGATCAACCTCGGCCGGATCGGCTTCTTGGCCGAGGCCGAAGCCGAACACATCGACCAGGTACTGGACCACGTCGTCGCGCGAGATTACCGGGTCGAGGAGCGCCTGACGCTCGACGTGGTGGTGTGCCAGGCGGGCCGAGTCATCAATCAGGGATGGGCGCTCAACGAAGCCAGCCTGGAAAAGGGCCCGCGGCTGGGCGTGCTCGGCGTCGTCATCGAGATCGAGGGGCGGCCGGTATCGACGTTCGGTTGCGACGGGGTGTTGGTGTCGACGCCGACCGGTTCCACCGCGTACGCGTTCTCAGCAGGCGGCCCGGTGTTGTGGCCGGACCTCGAGGCAATCCTGGTGGTCCCCAACAACGCTCACGCGCTGTTCGGCCGCCCGATGGTCACCAGCCCCGAAGCGACCGTCGCGATCGAGATAGAAGCGGACGGTCATGACGCCCTGCTGTTCTGCGACGGCCGCCGCGAGATGCTGGTACCGGCCGGCGCCCGGGTCGAGGTGAAACGTTGTGGCACACCGGTGAGATGGGCGCGCCTCGACAGTGCGCCGTTCACCGACCGGCTGGTGCGCAAGTTCCGGTTGCCGGTGACCGGTTGGCGCGGGAAGTAACGGCGCGGCCTTGGGGCTGACGGAATGCTGACAGAGATTCGCATCGAGTCGCTGGGCGCGATCAGCGCCGCGGTGGGGGAGTTCGGAAGCGGTCTGACGGTGCTGACCGGCGAGACCGGCACCGGCAAGACCATGGTCGTGACCGGGTTGCACCTGCTCGGCGGTGCGCGCGCCGACCCGACCCGCGTGCGGTCCGGCGCCGACCGCGCGGTCGTCGAAGGCCGTTTCACGACAACCGATCTCGACGACGCCGTGGTCGCGCAGCTGGACGAGATGCTGGACGCGTCGGGTGCGGAGCGCGACGAGGATGGCAGCGTGATAGTGCTGCGTTCGGTCAGCCGCGACGGCCCCTCGCGGGCCTATCTCGGAGGCCGCAGCGTGCCCGCTAAGTCGCTGAGTGGTGTCACCACCGAGCTACTGACCCTGCATGGGCAGAACGACCAGCTTCGGCTGATGCGGCCCGAGGAGCAACGCGACGCGCTGGACCGGTTCGCGGGCGCGGGTCCGGCGTTGGATCGCTATCGCAAACTGCGCGACGCTTGGCTGTCGGCGCGACGCGACCTCATCGACCGCCGCGACCGATCCCGCGAACTCGCCCAGGAGGCGGACCGGCTGAGGTTCGCGCTGAACGAGATCGACACCGTCGACCCGGAACCCGGGGAAGACGACGCGCTGGTCGCCGACATCCTGCGGCTCTCCGAACTGGACACGTTGCGCGAGGCCGCGGCCCTCGCGCGCGCGGCGCTGTCCGCCGACGACGCGGACGGGTCCGGGCTCAGCGCCACCGACAGCCTCGGGAAGGCAAGGGCCGCACTGGAATCGACCGACGATGCAACGCTGCAGGCGTTGGCCGGCCAAATCGCCGAGGCGCTGACGGTGGTCGTCGACGCGGCCGGTGAGCTCGGCGGCTTTCTGGACGAGCTGCCCGTCGACGCCAGCGCGCTGGAATCCAAGCTGGCCCGTCAGGCCCAACTGCGGACCCTGACCCGCAAGTACGCCGCGGACATCGACGGGGTGCTGCGGTGGGCACAGGAGTCCCGGGAACGGCTGGCGCAAATCGACGTGTCCGAAGAAGGGTTGGCAGGCATTCAGTCTCGCGTCGATGAGCTGGCGCGCGAATTGTGCGAAGCCGCTGTCGATCTCAGCAAGGGTCGGCGCAAGGCCGCCAAACGGCTGGCCAAGGAGGTGACGGCGGAGCTCTCCGGGCTGGCGATGGCCGACGCCGAATTCACCATCGATGTGGCCACCGATAGCGCGACCGGCCAGGATGATCCCGCCACGCTGACGCTGCCCACCGGCGAGCTTGCCCGGGCCGGCGGCGATGGCATCGACCAGGTGGAGTTCGGGTTCGCGGCGCACCGCGACATGACGGTGCTGCCGCTGGCGAAGAGCGCCTCCGGCGGCGAGTTGTCCCGGGTGATGCTGGCGCTGGAGGCGGTCCTGTCCGCGTCGGCGGCGGGCACCACGATGGTGTTCGACGAGGTCGATGCCGGCGTCGGTGGCCGCGCCGCGGTGCAGATCGGGCGGCGGTTGGCGCGGTTGGCGCGCACCCACCAGGTCATCGTGGTCACGCATTTGCCGCAGGTCGCGGCGTACGCCGACGTGCATCTGGTGGTGCACACGGCCGGACCGAAAGGCACCAGTGTGGTGCAGCGGGTCAGCGGCAACGACCGGGTGGCCGAGCTGGCGCGGATGCTGGCCGGCCTGGGCGAATCCGACAGTGGGCGCGCGCACGCCCGCGAACTGCTCGACGCGGCCCAGAACGACGAGATCTAACTGCGCGGCGGATCGGCGAGCCTGCGTGTCTGTACGCCGAAACGCCGCAGAACGTGTACAACTGCGCACCCTCGTGCATCAACTCGATGCCGAGGTTTTACGAGTCTGTGACAGATGTGACTCTAGATAACTTCTGAGGCTAATGTTACGGCGCGCCTCCACGCGTCATCCGTGGTTCACGGACAGAATCGCCCCCATGAAGATGTCAGGGCTGCTATCGCGCAACACCAACCGGCCGGGCCTCACCGGCACCGCCCGGGTGGACCGGAACATCGACCGACTGCTGCGCAGGGTCTGCCCCGGCGACATTGTGGTCCTCGATGTCCTGGATCTGGACCGCATCACCGCGGACGCGCTGGTGGAAGCGGACATCGCCGCGGTCGTCAACGCATCGCCGTCGGTGTCGGGCCGCTACCCGAATCTGGGGCCTGAGGTGTTGGTCAACAACGGGGTCACCCTGATTGACGAGACCGGCCCCGACATCTTCAAGAAGGTCAAGGACGGCTCCAAGATTCGCTTGCATGAAGGCGGGGTGTACGCCGGTGACCGCCGGCTGGTCCGCGGTACCGAACGCTCCGACCACGACATCGCCGACCTGATGCGCGAGGCCAAGAGCGGACTGGCTGCCCACCTGGAGGCGTTCGCGGGCAACACGATTGAGTTCATCAAGAGCGAAAGCCCGCTGTTGATCGACGGTATCGGCATCCCCGACATCGACGTCGACCTACGCCGCCGGCACGTGGTGATCGTTGCCGACGAGCCCAGCGCCGAGGACGATCTGCGATCCCTTAAGCCGTTCATCAAGGAGTACCAGCCGGTGCTCATCGGCGTCGGCGGCGGCGCGGATGTGTTGCGCAAGGGCGGTTATCGTCCCCAGATCATCGTCGGCGACCCCGACCACATCAGCACCGATGCCCTCAAGTGCGGTGCCCAGGTCGTGTTACCCGCCGATGCCGACGGCCACGCGCCCGGTTTGGAACGAATTCAGGATCTCGGTGTCGGGGCGATGACCTTTCCGGCCGCGGGTTCGGCGGTCGACCTGGCCTTGCTGCTGGCCGATCACCACGGCGCCGCGTTGCTCGTGACGGCCGGCCACACCGCCAACATCGAGACGTTCTTCGATCGGACGCGCACCCAAAGCAACCCCTCGACCTTCCTGACCAGGCTCCGCGTCGGGGAGAAGGTGGTGGACGCCAAGGCCGTCGCCACCTTGTATCGCAACCACATTTCGGCGGGCGCCATCGCGCTGCTGGCGCTCACGATGCTCATCGCCGTCATCGTCGCCCTGTGGGTGTCACGCACGGACGGCGCAGTGCTGCATTGGATAACCCAGTACTGGAACCACTTCTACGTCTGGGTGCGGCACTTGGTCACGTAGTTGTTTCGAGGACGGTGCATTGAATGATCTCGTTACGCCAACACGCCTTATCGCTGGCCGCGGTCTTTTTGGCGTTGGCCGTGGGAGTCGTGCTGGGTTCCGGCTTTTTGTCGGACACCTTGCTGTCGAGCCTGCGCGACGAGAAGCGCGACCTGTACTCACAGATCAACGGACTCAACGACCAAAAGAATGCGCTCAACGAAAAGCTTGCTGCGGCAGGCAATTTCGATAATCAATTGGTCGGCCGGATAGTGCACGACGCGCTCGGCGGCAAATCGGTGGTCGTGTTCCGCACCCCGGACGCGAAGGATGACGACGTCGCCACGATCTCCAAATTCATCGGCCAGGCGGGCGGCACGGTCACCGGAACGGTGTCGCTGACGCAGGAGTTCGTCGATGCCAACTCCGCGGAGAAACTGCGGACGGTGGTGAACTCGTCGATCCTGCCGGCGGGTCAGCAATTGAGCACCAAGCTCGTGGACCAGGGTTCGCAGGCCGGCGACCTGCTGGGCATCGCCATGCTGATCAACGCCAACCCGGCCGTGCCTGCCGTCCCAGAGATTTCAGATTCCCAGCGGGATACCGTGCTGGCCGCGCTGCGCGACACCGGGTTCATCACCTATCAGGCAGGCGAGCACATGCCGGGCGCGAACGCCGCGCTGGTCATTACCGGCGGCTCGCTGCCGCAGGACGCCGGGAATCAGGGCGCCAGCGTGGCCCGGTTCTCCGCCGCGCTGGCACCGCACGGCTCGGGCACGCTGCTGGCCGGGCGAGACGGTTCGGCGGCGGGGGGCGCCGCGGTCGCGGTGACCCGCGCCGACGCCGGCATGTCCTCGGCCATCAGCACCGTCGACGACATCGACACCGCGCCGGGACGGATCACCGCAGTCCTTGGCCTGCATGATCTGGTCAACGGCGGCCACGTCGGGCAGTACGGCACCGGACACGGGGCCACGTCGATCACGGTGCCCCAGTAGGGCGTGTCCCCGGCGCCCCCGCGTGCCGGATGTTAGGGTGGATTTCCGTGGGTCGGCAGGCCCAATCCAAGCCCTGCCCGTCTTCACGGAGGTCGCTCAGTGCGAAAGCACCCCCAATCCGCCACCAAGCACCTCTTCGTCAGCGGTGGCGTCGCATCCTCGCTCGGCAAAGGACTGACGGCCAGCAGCCTCGGACAGTTGCTGACCGCACGCGGGTTGCACGTCACGATGCAGAAGCTCGACCCGTACCTCAACGTCGACCCGGGCACCATGAACCCGTTCCAGCACGGCGAGGTTTTCGTCACCGAGGACGGCGCCGAAACCGACCTCGACGTCGGGCACTACGAGCGGTTCCTGGATCGCGATCTGTCCGGCTCGGCGAATGTCACTACCGGACAGGTGTATTCGACCGTCATCGCCAAGGAACGCCGGGGCGAATACCTCGGTGACACCGTCCAGGTCATCCCACACATCACGGACGAGATCAAGCGGCGCATCCTGGCGATGGCCAAACCGGACGCCGACGGCAACCGCCCGGATGTCGTCATCACCGAAATCGGTGGCACCGTGGGCGATATCGAGTCGCAGCCCTTCCTGGAGGCGGCGCGGCAGGTCCGCCACGACTTGGGCCGGGAAAACGTCTTCTTCCTGCACGTGTCGCTGGTGCCGTACCTGGCCCCGTCGGGTGAGCTCAAGACCAAGCCCACGCAGCACTCGGTAGCCGCGCTGCGCAGCATCGGTATCACCCCGGACGCGCTGATCCTGCGCTGCGACCGGGACGTCCCCGAAGCGCTGAAGGACAAGATCGCGCTGATGTGCGACGTCGATATCGACGGCGTCATCTCCACGCCGGACGCGCCGTCGATCTACGACATCCCCAAGGTGTTGCACCGCGAGGAACTCGACGCCTACGTTGTGCGGCGGCTCAACCTGCCGTTCCGCGACGTCGACTGGACCGAGTGGGACGACCTGCTGCGCAGAGTCCACGATCCGCACGAGACCGTGCGAATCGCTTTGGTAGGCAAGTATGTTGAGCTTTCCGACGCCTACCTGTCCGTCACCGAGGCGCTGCGCGCCGGCGGGTTCAAGCACACCGCCAAGGTCGAGATGGTGTGGGTGGCCTCCGACGACTGCCAGAGCGCCAGCGGCGCCGCCGCCGCGCTGGGCGACGTACATGGCGTGCTGGTTCCCGGCGGGTTCGGCATCCGCGGAATCGAGGGCAAGATCGGCGCCATCCGTCATGCGCGGGCGCGCGGGCTGCCGGTGCTGGGGCTGTGCCTCGGCCTGCAGTGCATCGTGATCGAAGCCGCGCGCTCGGTCGGTCTCACGGAAGCCAATTCGGCCGAATTCGAGCCGGGCACACCGGATCCCGTCATCTCCACGATGGCCGATCAGGAACAGATCGTCGCCGGTGAAGCCGACCTCGGCGGCACCATGCGGCTGGGGGCCTATCCCGCGGTGCTCGAGCCGGATTCGATTGTGGCCCAAGCCTATGGAACGACGGAGGTGTCGGAGCGACACCGGCACCGCTACGAGGTCAACAACGCCTACCGCGAACGGATCGCCGAAAGCGGCCTACGGTTCTCCGGGACGTCGCCCGACGGCCACCTGGTGGAGTTCGTCGAATACCCGCAGGACGTGCACCCGTTCGTCGTCGGCACCCAGGCCCATCCGGAACTGAAGAGCCGACCCACCCGGCCGCACCCGCTGTTCGTCGCGTTCGTCGGTGCGGCCCTTGATTACAAAGCGGGCGAGCTGCTGCCGGTGGAAATTCCCGAGCGCTCGCCCAACGGCAATCAGCAGCACCGAGACAGCGTTCAGCGGCCGCTACCTGAGCCCGCGGCCCGTGGCTGAGCACGTCTTCGAAACGGCGTCATCCGAAACGCTGCACCGTGGAAACATTTTCGCGCTGCGTCGTGACCGGGTGCGAATGCCGGGCGGCAACATCGCGACACGAGAAGTGGTCGAGCACTACGGCGCGGTAGCCATCGTCGCGATGGACGATGACAACAACATCCGAATGGTCTATCAGTACCGCCACACGTTTGGTCGGCGGCTATGGGAGCTACCCGCGGGATTGCTCGACGTCGCGGGGGAGCCACCACACCTCACGGCCGTACGGGAGCTCAAGGAAGAGGTCGGCCTGCAAGCCAGCACCTGGCGGGTGCTCGTCGATCTCAATACTGCGCCGGGGTTCAGCGACGAATCAGTGCGGGTCTATCTGGCCACGGGATTGACTGATGTGGCGCGACCCGAGGCGCATGACGAAGAAGCTGACATGACGATGCGCTGGATGCCCATCGAGGAGGCGGCCCGCCTTGTGCTCAGCGGTGAAGTCGTCAATTCCATTGCCGTTGCCGGGATTTTGGCCGCGCACGCGGTAATTACCGGGTTCGCGCAGACGCGCCCGGTGGACAGCCCGTGGATCGACAAGCCGACGGCGTTCGCCGCGCGGAAAGCCGCGCAATGACGGCGGCACTGGAGACACAACTTCAGGGCTACCTCGAACACCTGACAATCGAGCGGGGCGTGGCCAAGAACACCCTGAGCTCCTATCGCCGCGACCTACGCCGCTATTCGAAGCACTTGTCCGACCGTGGAATTCACGACCTGGCCAAGGTCGGTGAGGACGACGTCAGCGAGTTCCTGGTCGCGCTGCGACGCGGCGATCCCGATTCCGGGGCCGCGGCGCTCTCCGCGGTGTCGGCGGCGCGGGCGCTGATCGCGGTGCGGGGGCTGCATCGGTTCGCGGCCGCCGAGGGGCTCGCGGAACTGGACGTGGCGCGGGCCGTCAGGCCGCCGACACCGGGTCGTCGGCTTCCCAAAAGCCTGACGATCGACGAGGTGCTCGCGCTGCTCGAAGGCGCGGGCGGCGACAGCCCGAGCGACGGCCCGCTGGCGCTGCGCAACCGGGCGCTGCTGGAGCTGTTGTACTCCACCGGATCACGGATCTCCGAGGCCGTCGGCCTCGACGTCGACGACATCGACACGCATGCCAGGTCGGTGCTGCTGCGCGGCAAGGGCGGCAAGCAGCGGCTGGTGCCGGTGGGGCGGCCCGCCGTGCAGGCGCTGGACGCCTATCTGGTGCGCGGCCGTCCGGACCTGGCGCGCCGCGGCCGCGGAACCCCGGCGATTTTCCTCAATGCGCGTGGCGGGCGGTTGTCGCGGCAGAGCGCATGGCAGGTGCTGCAGGACGCCGCTGAGCGCGCCGGCATCAACTCGGGTGTGTCGCCGCATATGTTGCGGCATTCCTTCGCCACCCACCTGCTGGAGGGCGGCGCGGACGTCCGCGTGGTGCAGGAGCTACTGGGTCACGCCTCGGTGACGACGACGCAGATCTACACGCTGGTCACCGTGCACGCGCTGCGCGAGGTGTGGGCCGGGGCCCACCCCCGCGCGACCTGACCCTGCTGTCGGCCGCGACGTCGACGCTCGGCGGCTATCCCAGGTAGTCGGACTCGAGCACCAGGTCGGAGACCAGCGACTGATATTCCAGGTGTGCCTTGTGCTCGACGGTGTTCCACAGCTTGCCCTGCTGCTGGCGCATGTATTCGCGGTATTTCGGCGCGCCGGGAATTCTGACGTTGTCGGCGACCACGATCGCGCCCGGATGCAGCCAGCCCCGGTCCAGGATGCTCTTCAGGTCGTCCAGGTACGCGGCCTTGTCGTGGTCGATGAATACGAAATCGAGTGCACCAGAAGTGAATCCGTGCTCGTCGGCCAATGCGTCCAGCGTGCACCCGCCGTCGCCGATGGTGCCGACGACGCACGTCACCCGGTCTGCGACGCCGGCGTGCACCCAGATCTGGCGCGCGTTGACGGCGTTGGCCTCGGCGAGTTCGACCCAGTACACCTTCGCGTTGGGAGCGGCCCTCGCGATCCGCAGGGCGCCGTATCCGCAGTAGGTGCCGAGCTCGAGTGCGAGCGCGGGATCAGCGCGACGGACGGCAGCGTCGAGCAGCAGCCCCTTTTCGTCGCCGACGTTGATCAGTATCGACTTCTCGTAGGCGAACTTGTCGATGGTGGCCAACACGTCGTCGAGGTCGCCGGGCCGGGCGTTCTCGAGGACGTACTAGGACGGTGCTGATGTAGTGCCCTCTGCGGGGCGGGTTGCCGGTGTGGTTGGTGTGCTGGAAGTGGTGTGCCGTGGACGGCGTTGTTGGTCGAGGTGCTGGTACTACCCGGTGGTCGGGTCTGGGTCAGGCGATGGCCCAGCCGGTAGTTCCGTGGTGCAGGCCGAGGGTGGCCAGTCGGTCGAGGTTGAGGGCGCTGGCTCGGGTCAGGATGTCGGTCAGGATGCGTTTTTTGCCGCGGCAGCGGGCTTTTCGGCCGCCCCAGGGGCGGCGGGTGAAGTGGCTGATCTTGCGTTCCACCACCGGGCGATAGGTCCGGTAGTCGTGCTGCCAGGCCGGATCCCGTTGGCGGGCTTTGGCGTGCTGTAGGGCGGCTTCATGGGGATGGATGTTGATCACCCGTCCGCGGCGGGATTTCGTGCAGGTCGCCCGCAACGGGCAGGAGCCGCAAAGTGCACCGAAGCGGGCGACGCGGTGGCGGCGGCCGTCGCGGATGGTCACGGTGTGGCGGGCCGGGCAGGTGACGGTGCCGGCGGCCAAGTCAACCGTGAACTGGTCTTTGGAATAGCCGTTGGCGTTGCGCACCGGGGGAACCTTGGTGCGCATGTCGCGGCCCCGTGCGGTCTGCTCATCCAGGGTGGCTCCGTCGGCGTAAGCCGAATCACCGTACACTTCAACGTCTTTCGGCTCGCAACCAGCGGCCGAGTCGCTACCACTGTCGGCGCCGGTGTTGGCGGCCGGCTCACCGGCCCCCGATTCGGTATGGGCGGGCGGCGCACCGCCGCCAGCTTCGGTGTCGGCCGCGCACGTCTCGGTGGCGGGTTCGGTCAGGAGCTCGTCAATGACCTCACGATCGGCGGTGTTGGCCGCGGTCACCGCCACGTTGGTGATCAGCTCTTCGCCAGGATCCACACTGAAGTGACTCTTGTAGCCGTCGAAGGTCCGTGCCCGCGACTTATGCCCGTGGCGCGCCTGCACATCGACAGTGGAGATCACCCGATCCCGGGCCACCCGCCGAGCGATGCGAAACACCCCATCCTCGCCCGCCTCGACGTCTTGACCGGCCACCACCCCCAGCAGCTCGGCAGCCTCAGCCAGCGGCCCCTCCAGCTCGCGGCCATCCAGCGCTGCCAGCGCAGCCTGGGCATCCTTGACCAGCGCATCCACCAGCGCCTCGCGGGCGGCCGGGTCATCCCAGTCACACGGCGGCTTACCCAAACTGGCGTAGTCATCATCGCGCGTGAGCACCTCGCGCACCGCGCCCGCCACCTCCGGGTCGGCCCGATCCGCCGCGGTGAGTACTTTGCGGATCGCGGCCCGCAACTGAATCACCGTGTCCTGAGTGGCCACCGCATCAAACAACGGGGTGGAATCAATGACGCGGCGCCGGCCCCGCAACAGTCCCGCCGCCCGTGCCGTGGTGTTGACATCGTCGAACAACCGCCGCGGCCGATCCGAGGCCCGCAGCCGGTTACGCATCCCGACCAACACCGTGGGGTGAAAGGCCTCCGCGCCCACGGCCAACCCGGCGGCGGCTTTCCAGCGCAGATCAAAGGCCAACCGGTCACAGGCTTCCCGATCTGAAAGGCCCTCGTAGGCCTGCAGCAGCATCACCGTGGCCACCACCCGCGCCGGCACCGTCGGGCGACCCCGCGTCGAGTGCTTAAACAAGTCAGCGAAATACCCATCACCGAACAACGCACCGCCGTGCTCGCCCAGCAGCCGATAGATACTGCCCTCGGGCAGCTGATCACCCACCAACAACATCACGTCATCGAATCGGCCCTGCCGATCCTCACGTCCCAACGCCACACACCGATCCTCGCGGCACACCCACACCAAACCCACTCAGACGCGCCGAAACCCGTGCCGTTAAATCAGCACCGTCCTAGGCTCCGCGATCCGGCACGCCGTGTACAGCGACCGTGTCACGCCGGCCCAGGTGCGCCA